>Ga0190265_10001543_pt1 | contig 15154 bp, 12 predicted proteins | sample Popmic124T_FD_133135 | JGI IMG/M metagenome (GOLD analysis project Ga0190265, IMG submission 133135) | Populus adjacent soil microbial communities from riparian zone of Indian Creek, Utah, USA - 124 T | ecosystem: Environmental > Terrestrial > Soil > Riparian zone | place: USA: Utah | collected...
CAGGCGGGGCGAGAGGCTGGGATTCCAATGGCAAAATGCTCGAGCAATTGACCGCTCATACGGAGCTTGAAGATCCAAGGCGTCCCAGCTTTCTCCACCTTAGGCTTCATAGTGAGAAGATAGGCGGGCCGGTCGATCTGGCCTTTCCAGATCTGCCTGGCGAGTGGACCGACAGCCTGATCGACAAGAGCGACCATGAACGGCTTGATTTCCTCAAGTCGGCACAGGTGCTGTGGATTACCGTTGACGGCTCGGCATTGGCGGATCCGGAGCGGACGCAAGGCGTCGTCGGCAGGGTAAAGAATATCCTCGGCCGCGTCAGGCAATATCTGGACCCCGGCGGTGATAAGCCCATATTGCTGGTTGTGACACGGCGGGATGAGATCGACGAGGTGCCGGCGCGTGCAATAGAGAAGATCAAGGAGGAAGCGGCGCGGCGCGGGCTGCAAATGACAGTGATTGAGATCGCATCTTTCTCCGAGCAGGGGACAGTGGAGCCAGGCTTCGGGATCGAGAGGCTTTTGGAGGAATCCATCATCCTTCCTCAGTCAACGCTCGTCCCCGCTCCCGCTCCGGTGTTTGCCTCCCGAACCGCGTCGCGGCAGATGTTGAGATATAGGAGCGACGCGTGAGCGGTATAGACATTGATCGGTCGGTGTTGCTCGTTGGCGGTCATGACGCCGGCAAATCCAACTATGTTGGCCGCCTGTGGCTTGGCCTGCGGCGTGGCGACGGCCTCTTGGCGGTCCCCGAGGACCCTGAGCAGATCGAGTATGTGGAAACCTTGATCGCGGAGATCAGGCAGGGGCGTTATGCCGGACGAACCGACCTGGACGGCGAAGCGCGCAATTTCGAAGGTACCTCCCTCGTCCAGGGGGGCTCGTTGAAGGGCCTCAAGACCCGCATTTTGGTCCCGGACGTCGCGGGCGAACTATGGGAGCGAACGAGCAGCGACCGGGAGCTGGATGCCGACTGGATCGATCGCATTGAACGTTGCTCTGGCGCGCTCCTTTTTCTACGGTTCGGATCAAAGCACCACGTGCCGGCGCTCGATTGGGTCACTTCGGCAGAATTGATGAGAACGCCACTAGCAAGGGCGGTTCAGAAGAGCCAGATCGCTTCACAGATTTTCCTGACCGATATGCTGAACTTGCTCGACCTTCATCTCGGTAAACGGCTGCGGGATGTAAAGCCCCGCGTGTCCGTGGTTGTCGCGGCGTGGGATGCGATTCCGCCCGACGAACAAGCTGCCGGCCCGTTTGCTTATATCCAGCGGACCTATCCGATGTTCGCTGGGCGCCTCGCCGATCGCGGACGCTTGGATGCCAAAGCGTTCGGCACTAGTATAACGGGCGGCGATCTTGTGAACGAAGCCCACCGGGCCGAATTCCTGGCCAGCGACGCTGAAGAAGAGGGATATGTAGTGTACGAGGGACGGGACGGCCAGATGGTCGAGCGGAGGGACCTGACGATCCCCGTCGCCTGGGCGCTCGGCGTCGAATTGCCCGAAGCCGCCTAGGTGGATGCAAGTTCACCAGCAACACCACGGATATCTACGTGGGCATCAATTGCTTTCAACCTCGATCAAGCTGGAACGCGCTGACCAGGATGCGATCGACCGGCTTTCGGATATCGCGGGTCCAGTCCAGAGTGGGAGCTCACTCCCGTCCTATCTGACGGGATATCCGCTGCCCAGCAGGACCTACTTTGTTTTTGCACGCACTTGGTACGACCACGAAGCGCATCGCGCAGGATGCGCCCTGACTCACAGCCTGATCGTCCCTCTCGAAGAGTGGAGCAGGATGCAGGCTCCATCCTCCCTGCGTCACTTGCATCGCCCATTTCCACATGGCGATCGGTCGACCCTGGAGCCACTGGCCGCCTTTCCGAGCGAATTTGAAATCCTTGAGCCCGCGGTGGCCGAAGCCTTGCCCGAGCTAATCGAGGCGCTCTTCCTCGAGGATCTTAGCCCAGTCCTGTGGATCGAAGAAAATCCCGAGATCGCAATTTTGCGGATCGTCGACTCGTTGTGGGCATCCTATCGATCGAATTTCGCCTTTCAATCCTATACCTTGAAGCCTCGGACGATCAACGATCGGCAATTCGACCTCGTCGCGGCTCCGCGGATCGCCCGCAGCCGGTTTGCGCACTGGCCGGGCCGCAGGGTGGAAGGTCGTGGCGCACCTCGCCATGCCTGGACGTCGCAACTGAGCGACGAGATTTTCCACGCTGACGAGCCAGACCTCTCGCGTGTGGATCCGCTGGGCGTTCTGCAATTGGAAGGGCGCGGCGACCCTGCCAACCTCAGAATGTCGCTGCTCTGGGCGGACCTTGAGAGGCAATCGCTTCGCTCGCCGAGCGCAGCACTCGGCATGCTGGATGTCTTAGCGGCCTCGAACCTCTCGGCAGTGCGTATCGAACACCTGGTTATTCCCTTGGCGAGACGCACGCTCGCCAATCAATCATGGATGCGATTTCCTGGTGGTGCGGCGAAATTCCTCTCGCTAGTTCTTGAGAAGCTCGCAAGTTTGCCGCCGCTTTCGGCGCTGGACGGCGATTTGGTACGCGCTGCCCGTGATCTGCTTGTAGAAGACGTCGATGAGGGGGCACGCTTACTGACGGACCTCGCGCTGCCATCGGTGCATTTCGACTATCTGGTCGATGTAGCGTTCATCGAGGCCAGCAACCTGCCGGATGAGCCGCGCCTGCTCTCAGCCATACTGTTCAAGATCGATGACCGACGGCTCTGTCAGCTCTTGGAGCTGCAACCAGACTTGGCGTTGCGCGCACTTAATGACCCGACCAAGCCTGCATCATTCGCCCTGCGGCTAAGCGAAATCTTCCCGGCCTTGACCTCCGAAAGGAAGCGGGATTTACGGCACGCCTTGCCGCACGCTCTGGACGAAAGCAGCGGCGTGCTAGTTCGGGCTTTGCTTGACGGAACGGACGACGAAGAATTTGCCGCTGTCACGCGCGAACTCGCTCACTCGAAGGCGTTCGCTGCGCCAACCATCTTTTCGGCGATCTTGGGAGCTGGCGACACGGTTCCTCGTCGCAAGGCCCTTCAAGAGGTCATTATCGAAAGTCCGTTGGATTTGAATGTTAGAGCGTGGTCGCTGGCAACCATGCTGATCCCGACCGATGATGAGCTGAATTGGCTGATGAGCCTTCGAGACAGAAGGCTCTCAATCGCAACGCTTAAAGAGGCGGACTGGTCGAGCAGCGAATTGTTGGACGCGATGGATGCGCAGCTCGCGAGCGTTCAGAAGGTAGTCGAGCTTCTGTTGGAGGCCGGCCTCGACCGGACAGCAGGTGGGCTGATTCGTTACGCGCCATTGCCTTTCGAACAGAAGCTGGATCTTGCAGAGAGGTCGTTGCCGCTGATGCCACAAACGGCCGTCGGCGAAATCTCGGAAGACCTGATCCAGTCTGTGTTTCCGGTCAACACCAAGAGAGATGCCGGGCTGGCAAAACGAGCTTTGGCGTTGGACGGAGCAACGCTTGTTCTCAAGCGCTATACCAGTGAGCGGTTGGCTACACTGGCCTTTCCAGATTGGAGCCCGTCCGCTGCCAATGTCCGTTGGACATTCGAGGTCATGCTGGCAAATTCAGAGGCCATGGCAGCGGCCTTTGCGCCAGCCGCAGACAAGATCGTTGCCCGGCTTGCAAGCGGGCGAGGTGAAGGATTTGATGAGAAGCTGTTTGAACGATGGGCGGTTTTCCTCGAGCACGCGGCCCCGTTACCCGACAGCGCCGCCGCGGTGGCGGCGGTCGAGAGCCTTCAATTTGCATTGAGGCATGACCGCCTTCCTGCGAGCGAACTCGTGAAGTGCGCATTCTCTATCGTTTATTCCTTGGTGAAAGACGATCATCGACCAGTGTATCGGGGGTTTTTCTCAGCGCCTCTCGATCAACCAACCAGGCTGTGCCACGCACTGGCCGATTCCTATTATCATTCTAATTGGCCTCCTCGCGATCTTGCCATAATCGCACAACGGTTGGATATTTCCGATAAAATTTATGAATATATCCGCGACAAGTGGAACGGCCCCAAATATCTTCGTGCGATTCTGAAAGATCTCAACCCAAAACGATCTGATGAGGAAAAGCAGGCTAGAAAAGAGCTGCGTGCCTATACGTAGAACTAGCGTTAACAACACGCTTCGGCGCGGCCCGGTCCTTCAGAACAACTGAAGTAAAGATCACGGGGCGTTCTCCAGTTGTCGCCGGCGGCAAGCGACGATGACAGACACGCGGCACAAGTCTGGTCGAACCGCGGCTAGCACGTTCGGACTTAACGTCAGCTTTCCAGGACCAGAGTTCGTTAGCAGCCTGTCCGCTTTCGGCGAGTTCCCGCCGTTTGAAAAGCCAGATTTCTACATTCGCGTAATGGCGCACATTCGACTGGACTTCGGTTCGGAACGGAGCGTTGGTCCATTGCCGGCTGAGAGCTGGCGCCCCCCCGGGTGATCGATCCGCGGGGCTTGGGGTCGTGGGAAGGCCGACTTGGTGTCGGTCCAACTCACGGAGACCCAAAATGACCGAAGAAACCGCCGTAACCGGGCCCGCGCTTATGCCGGAGCCGAGCAAGTCCGACACCGTCAAGAAGCTGCTCTCGCGGAAAACGGGCGCCACGATTGAGGAGCTGGAGGCCGCGACGAACTGGCAGCCGCACAGCGTCCGCGCCTTCCTTTCCGGCCTACGCAAGAAGGGCGCGACGATCGCGCGTGAAGAGCGTCGGGGCGGCGCGAAGGCGTACCGGATCGTCAAGGCAGCCGAGGCGGCGGGCAAGCAATGAACGTCCCTCAACTGAATGAAAAGCTGGCTGACCTGGCGACTCTGTCGCCAGGTCAGCTCCGCATCGAGTGGCGGCGCGTGTTCCGCTCCGCCCCGCCTGCGCTCAGCAGGGATCTCATGACCCGACTGATCGCATGGAAGCTGCAGGTGAAGGCGTATGGCGACGTGTCCGCCGCCTTTTCCAAACTGCTCGCCGCGGTAGCGGCGGGTGGTGATGCTGGAGCCGACAATCGCGTCGGCAAGCTGAAGGCTGGAACCCGCATCGTCCGGGAGTGGAATGGGCGCCTGCTCTGCGTCCTGGTCGCGGAAGATGGCTTCTCGTTCGAGAATCGGTCCTATAGGTCGCTCAGCGAAATCGCCCGCAAGGTAACCGGTGCCCACTGGTCCGGGCCACGGTTCTTTGGCTTGCAGCGTAGCAATGCGAGCAAGGCCGCGACTCGTGCCCACTGATTCATCTCCGGCGCGGCGCTGCGCGATCTACACGCGCAAGTCCACCGAGGAAGGGCTCGAGCAGGAGTTCAACAGCCTCGATGCCCAACGGGAAGCCTGCGCCGCCTACATTCTCAGCCAGCGACACGAAGGCTGGAGCGCGGTAGCCGGCAGCTACGACGATGGGGGCCTTTCCGGCGGGTCGATGAACCGGCCGGCATTGCAGCAGCTTCTCGCAGATGTGGAAGCAGGCAAGGTCGACATCATTGTGGTCTACAAGGTCGACCGCCTCACCCGCAGCCTCGCCGATTTCGCCAAGATCGTCGATGTGCTCGACAAGCGCAGCGCCTCCTTCGTCAGCGTGACCCAGGCGTTCAACACGACGACCAGCATGGGGCGTCTGACCCTGAACGTCCTCCTGTCGTTCGCCCAGTTCGAACGCGAGGTCACCGGCGAGCGCATCCGCGACAAGATCGCCGCCTCCAAAGCCAAGGGCATGTGGATGGGCGGGCCCGTGCCCATTGGTTATGCGGTTGCGGATCGGAAGCTGGTGATAGTCGATCAGGAAGCCGCGACGGTGCGGACCATCTTCGCCACCTATCTCGAACTGGGCTCGGTCCGAGACCTCACCGAACGGCTGAAGGAACTCGGCGCTCGGACCAAGCTCCACCATCGAAAGGATGGCAGCACCCGCGGCGGCGTGCCGTTCTCGCGCGGGGGACTCCATCAGCTTCTGCGCAACCGCATTTACCGAGGGGAGATGGTCCACAACGGTAAGGCCTATCCGGGCGAACACGAAGCGATCGTCGATCTGGAACTCTGGGGCGCGGTTCAGCAGAAGCTCGACGAGAATGCCGTTGATCGTAAGATCGGTCGCAACGTGCGGGAGGTCAGCCTGCTCGCAGGGTTGGTAGTCGACGAGCATCGGCGGCCCATGTCGGCCAGCCATGCGAATAAGGGCGCCCGACGTTACCGCTACTATGTGACGCTTCAGGATCATGCGCGCGACAAGTCAGCGTGGCGCGTGCCCGCCCACGACCTGGAGCAAATCGTGATCGGCCGAGTCCGAGAGCATCTGGCCGATCTCTCCCGGCATCTCAATGGGCCGCCGAGTGGGAGTCTGGACCAGCGCATTCGAGCGGCCAAGGACTCAATCGATCAGCTTTCCTCCCGCAACGCGCAGTTGGTCCGAGCTGCCGTGCTTCGACTGATCAGGCGAATCGAAGTCTGCGAAGAGCGAGTCATCATCCAGCTCGCTGAAGGCGAAGCCGGAGAGGCGGCCATCCTCGAAGCACCGTCCGCGAAGATCCGAGCCGGTCGAGAAACGAAGCTGGTCATTCCCGGGAGCGACGCGGAAGCTGACGCTCATAGAGATGGAAAGCTCGTAGCGATGCTTGCCAAAGCACATAGCATCCGAGATCGCATCCTGGCTGGCGAGTCGGTGGCCGACATCGCCGCCACTGAGAGAAGTTCACCCTCGCGCATAGGTCGCTATGCGCGGCTCGGGCTGCTTGCGCCCGATATCGTCACCGCCGCTATCGAAGGAATGCAGCCCGCATCGATGACGCGCACCTCGATCTGGGAGGCAACCTCGATCCCGGTCGACTGGGAAGGCCAGCGCCGCCTGCTCGGCTTCGCCTGACGACGCCGCATCAAAGCAGCATCGCATCTGAACCGAGGCTTCCGAGCGCCAGAGATATGGCCCTGCATTCCCGCCCAGGCGCCACACGGAGAGACTGGTTTCGGACCGCCCCGCATCTTCCTGCGCGGTAACCTCCGGGATTTACGGGACTAATTCGGTCGAGCCGCACGCCGCGAGCGCCGGGCGCGTCCGGCAGGACTCTGTGGTGCCCCATAGCAGACTCCAAACGGGATGTTGCTGAGAACAAATGGCCTAACTACAGTGACTTACGACACGCCCTGAGCCGTGGAGACCCGTCAGTCGAAGTCCCGGAAGGCTCAAACAGGATAGATGGGGTTTCGAGCCCATCAAATGTGCATCGCATCTGAACCGATATTTTTCGCGAGCAGAGATTCGGGCCCAAATTGGCGAGGTCGATCGGACAGAAATGAGTCTCCGGGTTCGACCACCAGGCGACCGTCTCCGCAAGCCTCTAAGAAGGCGGCAGAATTATAGCCCCTTCGATGGAGCTAAGTTATTGATAGAGAAGGATATTATGTGTGGTGCCCAGAAGAGGACTCGATACGGAACAGTATCCACCTGAAATCAAACGGAAATTCAGACTCTCAGTTCCAGCGTGGCCCCTTCGGTGGCCCCTTACTGATCGCCCAGTAATGGTTCGAGTCCCTCCACCCGAATTTACCGGCGAGCGAATCACTCTTTAGCCGAAAATCTGAAGATGCCAGTTAGGGGCGACTCGCGAGCCATCTTTTAAGCTAGCGGGCCGTTGGAGTGCCGCAACTGAGATCCGTGGTGGAACTCTGCCAGCTAAGCAACATCCTTCGGTCATCAGGATTCGCGGCGCGCCTCTGATATACCTCCAAACCGTACCGAGGAAGATCAATGCAGGCGAGGGCTAGGTCTGCTTCACGTGACGAAAGTCGCTGTTCGGTCGCCAACGCGCTGAGCTCGGGATCGATCACATGTTCAACCATATTGAATCCGCCAACGACCGGCCGCTCAGTTCGAATGACCACGCGCCAGGGTCCTCGTTGCGGCCGGATCGAACTGAAATTGGCTTCGCCCGCTCGTGCGGCTACAGTCGCGACCTGCGGCTGCCGCGCTCCGGGCGGCCAGAGTTCCACGACCAGCGGAATCTCAACGCGGCTCACAGGTATGCTGAGTCGCCGATGATTCGAGCTGATCTCGGCGTTTCCACCGGCTAGGCCGACAAGCGGAAAGCCTACCCGATCTGAACCGAGCGAACCAGCAGTGCCCGCCCGAAACAGCACTCCGCGCAAACGGAAGCTGCGCAGCCAGCCCAAAATACCGCGTCGGCGGCTCGGTGCGTTCAAAGGTTGATTAGCGAGCAGCGGCAGCGCCGGTTCACCGGAAAGGAGCTCGACCCGTCCGGTCTGAGGGCGGGGAGGGATCGTGTCGTCTATGCAAATTGGCGCGCCGTTGTTGGCCGCCACCGACGTGCGATTTGCGAAGCGATAGACGGTGACCGGGCCGGGTCTGTCCAGATAAAGCGTTCCCACTTGCGGCCAATCCGCATTGCAGCCCCGCCCGCTCTGCGCCGATATCTGTCCGGACGTTGCGGCAAGGATCAACGCGCATGCGCTAAGCAGTCTTCTTCTCATCCGCCCAGCTCCTCCCCAGACTGTCGATCAACAGTACGATCTCTGCGGCGATGATCGCAATTATCACGGCGCCACCAATGTCGACTAACAGAAAGCCCGGAAGCGCAATCAAGGCGAGGACGATCGCCAAGACCAGCGCCTGCTCTTGCAGGATCAGGAACGAAAAAAAAGAGGCGCGTGGCCATCGCCCCATCGCGCGGTTGCGAAACGTCGGCAACCAGAGCGTGAGCAGGCGGATCATCAGCAGAGCGACGAAAAAAACGAGGATCGGAACCACCCGCCCGGTTTCCGTATCTGTGCCAAAGATTAGCGCCTGCCTCAGCGCAAATCCGACGAGTACACTGCCGTTGACGCCGCCGTCCTCCGTCGGAACGATATCAGGCGACCAGCTGCTGCCGCCGCCGATTACGACGATCGCGCCGGCAAGTGAGTCGAGATCGGCGTCGGCCTGAAGTATCTCGGCAGCGCTTCGGACAGAGAGCAAAGGACGACCGCCGACCCTCGTTTGAGTCAGCAGGTTTCCTCCCTGCTCATTTCGGTGCGCAAGGTGAACCGGCGTCAGGTAGCGGGCGAACTCGGTGCCCTGGCTGCCGCCGCGGCAGAGCAGTGTCGCCTCCGAAATCTGATTGCGCAGCGCTATTGTGTCGAGCCGCCCAGATTGTGCTCCTGCCGCGAAGCGCGCAGGCGATGGAATTGCGACTGTTTCACTGCGACCTGAGCGCAGCCGGACCGTAGCGCAGCCGAACTCCATTTGCTCAAGGCCTGCGAACAGCGGGCAAGACCAGATTATGTTCGTCGCGGACTGAGAAGTTTGCGACGGGTCAGTTCGCCGCGCGTCTCCATCGTCCGAAGGACCACCAAGGGTCGTGATCCACCGCGAATAATGGGGTGCGAAGTAACTTGCTTCCGCGGAGCCCGACATTTGTAGCGAGCCGCCGAGCACCGTGCCGCAGCCGCGGCCGGCAAAGACTGCCATGGGAGGCGCGGCGGCTGCGCGCCAGCGACCCAGCGCCTCGTCGAGCGCTGCCTGTTCCGGCACGACGGTTTCCCCGATGGCAACATCCAGAAACAGGAGTCGCGGTCGCGGTCCCTCCCGAATCCGGTCCAGCAACCGGGCGACAGCCTCACGCGGTACAATGTGTTGGCGATCGGGCGGCGCGAGTTGTTGGAGCGCACGGTCGTCAAAGCGGATCCAGACTACCGGCGGTCCTTCGGCCATCGTACGCGAACGACGCGCGGACTGACGCACGTCATTCGAAGCGCTCTTGTCGATGGCCGAGAGCAGGCTCGATGCGACGTCTGGCGGCATCAGCATCAGAAAGATCGATCCGAGAACCGCAATCACCGCAACGGGGAGCCATGTCGAGAGTGCGTTGATTTTGCCGCTGGCCGTGGCTGCCCTCGGCGTGCGCGGTTTGCGCGACCCTTGCGAAGGTTTACGCGAAGACTTCGCTCCGTTCTTCTCAGCCGGCATCGCCGACCCAGAGGAGTTGCGCCCACAAGACCGGATTGTCGTAACCCTGCGCGGCGATACGGCGTTGTGCGACCCGCAGTGCCTGGCTCGGCGTTCTTCTATTACGTGTCATTTCGTCGACGAGCGCGGTAATCAGCCGACTTGTTGCCTCCTCATCCACGCGGCGCTGTGCCGCGAGCACGCCCCGCGGCCCGAGAACGAGGAAGCTGCGCACGATGCCTCCGTAGGGCGCGACCCCCGAACTGTCGAAATCACCCGTGCTGCAGGCCGCAAGGAGCACTAAATTGGGACGAATACCAAGGCGCATGATGTCCGCAGGCTGAGCGAGCGCACTCTCCGGCGTGCCACTCGGCATGAAGACCAGTGCCGGCCCTCGGGGTGTCTGCGCGCCCAGCCCGTGGGTGTAGACCATAAGCAGGTTGAGAGGCTGTCGCCCGAGCCCCTGCAGAGCGCTCAGCGTCGCTCCCGAGCCCGTGATCGCCCGACCTCCGGTGAGCCGCGCGAACTCCGCGAGGCTCGCTCCTGCATTTGGCGTAAGGCTAAAACCGCCAAGTCCCGGCGTCGAGCCAAATGGCAGGTCGCCAATTGCGACAGAAGGGCTCGTGTTCGGCGGTGACGGAATGCGCCGTTGATTGACCAAGCCGGCCAAGCTTGGCGTCACTGTTATCGAGCGGGCCAAGCCGAGATATTCGGTGGCTTGTTCGCCCGGCACCACGAACGGCTGCTGCGCGCGCAGAGCGCCAATCGGTACTTGCGCCAATCGGACATCTGGTGCCCAGATGATGTGCTGGGCGGCACGCACCTGGACGTCGACCGGTCCGAGTAATGCTGCATAGAGCCTTGCCAGATGGTCCGGATCGGGCCTTCGCAACGTAGCGGCAGACTGATAATCTCCCGTCAGGTGAAATGACTGCTCGATCGCGCTGAGGACAGGCGTCAGCTGGGAATAGGTGGACCGGGCCCAAGTCAGAGTGGGTGGCCCTTCCCGCGTCAACGTGACGATTGCAATGCGATCGCCAGCAACCATCGTGGAAACGGCCAGCTCGCCTGGCCGCAGCGCTTGGCGAAGCGCGCTCATGCTGGTCTGCGCGGACGTGAGGTTGCCGGGATTGGGCAGGGCTTGGTTGATCCGCTGCACCAGCCTTGCTCTGGCGTTGATGATCTGTCTGGTCAGCGCCTCGGCGCTATCTTGCCGCCGCGACACCAGCCCGTCAGGCCCCGAACGGCTTTGCCGCCTAGCCACGAGCCCCAGATATTCGTCATATGCAGAAAGGGCGCTCGGCCCCGCGGCCGCCGCCATGGAGCGCAGTAGCAATGCATCACCAGCCTCCGACCGCTTGCTCGCGTCAACCGCAGTCAGAATGTCGTCCCAGCGCTGGGGCGTATCCGGCGCACGCTCAGCAAGCTCAAGCAGCTGTTCAAAAGCCGGCCTGTCAATCGGCTGGTTGGTATCCAGCCTGAGCCCACCGATCGGATCAGGCCGTCCCCAGCCGCTCGGAATACCGACATTGAGCTGCGCTTTACGTGTTCGAATTCTGGCGACCAGAAGCGCATCGTCAATCCGCCCGAGCCCGGCATACACCACCACGGCGCTTTCAAGCAGCCGATCCGGGAGCACCGTCGCGACGCCGATGCGCGCATCTTCGCGGCCGCTCCTCTCGACTTCCCGCAATGATGGGAGAAAACGGTCTAAGGTACGCGCCGCGTCTCTGCCACGACCAGTTCGGTGCAGAGCATAGAGGTAATAGGCGATCGGCTGGCCGAGCGTCTGGAATCCGGGATGTGCCGGAAGGTCGCGCAGTCCAAAGAGGTTCGGTGCTCCAGCGTCGGCCGAGTCGAGCAGCGCCGTGAAACGCGTGACGACTGGGTCGCCGACCCGCACGATATCCTCCCAGCGCTGTTCCGCCGCGGCGAGCGGGATAAGGAAGCTGGCAGTAACAATATCCGCCATGATTTCGCCGCCCGGCTCCTCGTCCTCTCCGCCTTCCGAGAAATCCGCTCCTAAAATCTCGCGCGCGATTGATTGCATGACGGGCGGCAGCGCGCGCATCGAGCGATCACCCGGCGATCCGGTGCCTCGCTCCAACATTGAAAGCGCTGGCGCGACCGCGCGCAGGCGGGCTGGGTCAGTGCTTTCGAAATGTCGCCGGTAAACTGCGTAGATGCGCGCCTCGGACGCGCGCGTAGTGCGCACGTCCCCAAGGCTGCGGGCCGAGGCCCAAGCGAAGGAATCAAAGACTGCCGGCAGCCAACGCAAGAGCGTCTGGCCACCGCGGCCGTCAAAATATGTTTCGTCCGGGGCTTCGCCCCCCGCGCTTGCGATCTCCCGTTCGAATTCCCGGATGCGCTGGGCGCCAGGGCCGGACAGCCAAGCGCTTGCGTCGCTCATTGTCCTGGCATCGCCTTGGCGCGGCTCGCGCAGCATCATGACAAATGCAGTTCGTAGATAGAGGATGGCTCGGCTGAGATCAGCCCGATACCTTGAGACGACGCCATTGATCCGACGACGTTCGTCCGGATCCGATTCGCGCATTGACAGGGCAAGCACTTCCATCATCACGCGCGGCGTCAGGCTTTGCTCCACACGCCCTACTGTTTCGTTATACTGGCCCTGCAGATAGAGAGACCCGATGCCGAACATCATTAGCGGCCCGGACGCGTTGTTAGCCCCGTCGTTTTCCAATGTCTCGACGACATCTGCCCACGTATCCTCCAGCGGCCTTGCCCAATCTTCATCGCCGCTAGACGCTTGGTTCAGCAGGCTCAGCAAATTGCGCTCTGACAGCAGGCCCGCGAGCCTGCTGCTCGCCATCGACGTAGTTTGAAAGTCGCCGCCGAAGGCTGCGTCGGCCAGCGCCTGAAGACATTGACCGGCAAGCGGGGCGGTGCGGTCCACCGTGCCTAATTCCCAAGACCTGACTGGTTCACTCCGAACCGACGGGATTGCGCCCGCTGCAATCGAGATCATGTCGGCGAAGGACGCGAGTAGTGGCAGCTGAACCTGACGATGCTGCTCATTCCATTCACTCGCGGGCTGCAGGCCGGGGATGAGCGCAAAGATGTTGAAGAACGGGGTCGCGAACGGCAGACTGCGGCGGCGTATCTCAGCCGCGGCGTCCGCCCTATCGCGCGCGGCCTGTTCGCGAAGCTGCGCTGGAGGATTGGCCGGATCAGGAAGACCGCTTGCTTGTTCTTCCGCCATGCTGTCCGCTGCTGACGCGCGCAAGCGCAGTAATCCTACCCGATATGTCGCAAGCGCCAGCGCGCGCTCGGGATGCGCAGCCACAATCGCGAGGCCGCGGTCGGCGGCTGATCGGGCCGACCGATGCTGCATAGACCTCGAATAACTTTCCGCCATGATAAGGTGGCCAAGGACCAGGCCGGCATTGTCCGCACCCCAGCGCGGCGAAGCTTCCGCCAATGCGCTTTCAGCCAGATCGAGTGCCAGGGCATTATCCTGAGACCGCAGCGCGCTGTAGGCGAGGATGAAGCGTCGAATGAGCGGTAGCGGATTGTCGGCCCCAAGCCGATAACCCGTTGAGGCATCAGCTGCGGCGCCGCGGTCATCCGCAATCGCGGGAGAAGCCGAACCGTCGGGTTGAGCCGCATTGCTGAACGCGGACCCGAGCGTCATCCCCGAAGTCACGTCAAAGATGCGCTGCCACTCGGCCCGCCCGCGGATCCGGAAGGCGCGGAGTTGCACGTTGATCGGCTGCGCGCTCAGTCGAGGGTTTGCGGCGAGGAAGTTCTGGAAAGGTCGACTGCGCGCGTGCCAATTCTCACAAACGTTCCGGCCCGACGCACCTCCTGACTGGGCAGCCGCGTCGTCAGGACCAACCGAGCCGAGAACGACAAATCCCAGCAGAATCAACGCTGTCAACGTCTTCGAAATCGTAAATCTCATCAGCCGCCCCTACGCTGCCTTCGAGTTCAACAGTGGACGTTCGATCGTCGCTCCAAGTGAATGTCGAGCTGCCCCAGCACCCACTCGCGAATTCGAGCCAAAGTGGGCGCGCTAAACATCAACGTCGATTGGCTGTTGTCAAGTCGGAGAAGGCCAAGTGAGCCGGTAAATGAGCAAAACGCTTTCGCCTTGTTGATACCAATAAGGGCAATCAGGTCTCTAGGGGGCTGACGGGAAATCGCCATGCTTGGTTTCCATTCGGATACTAGTGAGCTGTCACGCTGGGATTAGACCAGGGGCGTGACCGTCCCAGCCTGGCGATTTGATCTCGTGGCAGAAGCGAGCAGCGAGAACCTTCGGTCTGTGATCCTCTGTGCGCTCTGGCACCGGCATCTGGACTTTACCGATCCCGCAGCTCGCGCCGTCTCCGGACGAACACCCTGTCGCCCTCGAGAAACCCGGCCAGCATCGCCGGGATCAACTCGACGACCGGCTCGGTCTGTCCGTAAGAGTCGGCATAAACGCGCGCATAATCCTTAAGCGCCACATGGAGCTCGGGCGGCACCGCGATCGTGATCTTGACCGGCGTGCGGTCGGGAAGCCTGGCGAGCTTGATCTCCGGCATCGTCATCCCCTCCACGGCCGCAGAACCAGATCCTTGTGGACCACCACCCGAAGCGGGAAACCGGGCCGAACCCGTATCGTCGGCTGGATGTCGAGGTTGCGCTCGACGATGCGCTGGCCGGCGCGGTCGGCGTTCGACTGAGCCGATTCCCGGATAGCCCGCACCAGATCAGCTTCACTGTCCCCGAGCGTCAGCTGAGTGCCGACGCCGAGCAAGGTGGATAGCCCGATGCCGCGCAACAGCCGCCAGGTGTGGAAGTCCACCCGGTCGGCGACGCCCGCATAGCCCTGGGTGTCGGTCGCGGGCAGGTTGTCGAGCTGGATGGACGAGCCGTCCGGAAGGACGATGCGCTGCCAGACGAGGAGCGCCCTGCTCTGGCCAAACGCGACGACGCTGTCATAGCGCCCGATCAGCCTCGCGCCCTGCGGGACGAGGACCGTGCGCCCGGTTGCGCTGTCATATGCGTTCGCCGTCACCTGCGCGATCACCATGCCCGGCAAGTCCGAGTTGATCCCGGTAATCAGGCTCACGGCAATCACGCTGCCGGCGCTCAGCTGCCAGCGCGACGCCGGCGGCTGCAGGCGATACGGATTGACCGGACTGCTCGCATCGCGCGTATTTGCGAAGGCGAGATTTTGCGCCTGCCCCGGCGCGCTGGACG
>Ga0190265_10001544_pt1 | contig 15147 bp, 10 predicted proteins | sample Popmic124T_FD_133135 | JGI IMG/M metagenome (GOLD analysis project Ga0190265, IMG submission 133135) | Populus adjacent soil microbial communities from riparian zone of Indian Creek, Utah, USA - 124 T | ecosystem: Environmental > Terrestrial > Soil > Riparian zone | place: USA: Utah | collected...
CGAGCACCGCGCCGGCCGCCGACGGATCGACCTCAACCGTAATAGCCGCCACGCGCCACTCTTCAGAAGGCGGGAGCGGATCGACGAAGACCGCCGATTTGGCCCCCGACGCGACCGTGAAGTGCGGATGGGCGCTCGATAGGTTCTTGTAGCGGATCATGACCGTAAGGTAGTCCGTGGTCTCGGGAACCGTGAACAGGGTCTTGATCCCGTCGTTGCCATCCACGGATTGGGTGATGTCGTAGCTGCGGCCGCCGGTGACGAAATCGTCCTTATTCTCGGCGAGCACCGGCTCGAGATTCTTTTCCCAGGGTTTGATCGACAGACCCTCGGCGCGATGGAAGTCGCCGTTCTCGAGGAGGTTGCGCTCGGGTGCCGCTGCGTGGTGGCGCTTGGCACCGTTGTAGATGTGCGAACGCTGGTCGTTCGTGATCGCGTCCTCCAGCGAGCCGCCCATGATCAACGACTGGCTGGCATTGGCAACGCTATTCTCCATGCGTACGATCGAGCCCCGTTCAGGACGGATGTCCAGCCAACGGCCGGGGGGGAAGGGATCGATTTTGACATCTGCCTCGTAGTACACGTCGCGCAGCGAGACGCTCGTCAGGCCTCTGATGTGAACTCCAACGTCGAAGTTCTCGATCGCAACGTGACCGATCGTTAGCGCCATTGCCGATTCAATCACTGGCATGTCGGGCTCGGGCGGCGGCGGCGAAATGTCGAGTGCCATCCCGGCGCCGTTGTTTCGGCAGCGCCAGATCCGTCCGTTGAGTACCGAAGCTTGGTTGCAGTGCCTCGAGGCACGGATACCGATATGGCACCGGTTGATCTCGAAGTCGCTGACGTGATTGCAGCCGGCATAGGACGTGACGCCGTCCGACATGCAGACGCCGAGTTTGAAGTCCCAGACTTGGAAGTTCCGCAGGCGCAGGAATTGGGACCCGCTGAGATCGATGCCGGTGTCCGGTGGGGAGCCCTCGTCCCCGAGGAGGACCAGGCTTTCGATCCCGCCTCGGTGAGATTCCGGTGCGAAGCGAATTGCCGGCCCTTCTGGGGGGCGTCCCTTGACAATGGAGCGGTCGCCGAGCCCGCGGAGGATGACGTTGACCGGGATGGTGAGCGTTCCAAGGCAGAGGAAGCTCCCATCTACCCGAACGGCGGGAACCAGGGCGATTCCCCCTCCCGCGGCGGCCACGGTGTCGAGGGTGGCTTGGAAAGCAGCGAGGTTATCGGTCGCCCCGTCGTCGACCGCGCCGTCCTCGACCACCGACCGTACCGTCAGGCCGGGTGCGCCACGATCGGCGAAGGCGAGCTGGTTGAGAGCCAGCAACGCGTCGCGCGTCTGGATGTGGATCTCGAAGTCTTCCAAACCGGGGTCTATGACAGGGAGCCCCATCTTGAAGGGCACTGGGGCGTCGTTGAGAATGTCTGGCATCGGAGCCTCCGTTGAGCAGTAGTTGCACGTCCGGGCCCGAGCGGCCCGTTGCTGAGGTAGGGCGCCGGCGGGATCGCTTCGTTACAAGAAGCGTTCGCATCGCCCACTCTCTGGGAATGGAGCTACTTTCCGGCCATGACTCCCTCAGGCTTGGGGAGGCCCCTGCCTATCGACAGTGCAATCGGTACTCCGACGAACGGAAAGTGTCCGATCAGTTGGACCCACCAGCGAATGTTGATCGAGGGCGGGCGATGCAGGAGGAGAGGAATGACGGCCAGCGACATCACCAGCCAGATGAAGGGTCCGAACAGCGCGGCGACTTTGATCACTCCCTGCGGAGAGCTGAGTACGCGACGAAGCCAAGGCGAGCGCTCAACGAGCAGCAGGAAGACAGCGGACCATCCGAAGGCGACTCCAAAATGCATCAGAACGCCGATCAGGGCCGTCGAGGTCCCTCCGTCGAGGGCTTCCTTGCCGAGGAGCGTCGCCGCGACCCCTTGAAAGAGGCGCGTCACCGTCGAGCCATAGGCCGCCACGCTCAGGACGCTCGAGAAGAGCCCGTCGATGACGCCGGTCAGGAGGCCAGCCCGCACGAGTCGAGACAAGTTATCTCTGGTCATGGGGCAAATATAGTACGCCTTCAAGTACGGCACGGACGCGCGGGTCGTCTTCAGCGATGTGCTCCGCGACGTGAAAGACTTCGGCTAGCTCGGGGTCCTTCAACGCAGCCGAGCGGGGCATCATCGCGCCGAGATAGGTGTTCTGCCCGTAGCGCGAGGCGGCGGGCTCTTGGACCTCGAAGTTCACGTGATCCTCCTCCTCCCAGCAGCGCAGCCCGAAGGAGCGTCGGTCCTCCTGCGCCGCGTCTTCGTCCCAATTGCCGATCCCGATTATGAGCTCCACTCCCCGTTGATGCCCCTCGGTCCAGCCAGCGTAGTAAGCAGCAAACGCGTCGCCGTTTCTGTAGACGAAGCCAACCACGCTCGGCATACGTCGCCCGCAGCACTCGCAGGTGGCGTAGGTATCACCGTCGTCATCAATTTCGATTTCGATCTGGCTCATAGGGGCCGTCCATGCTCTAAGCTACCCGCCGGGGCGGGCAGAACCGGTCGCGCAGCTTCCACACGGCTTGCATGTCCAGCCGCTCGCCTTCGAAGAGGATCTGGCGGCTGGTCTTGTCTTTCCGGTCCTTGAGATAGCGCGTCACGTTCATCCAACGGATCGTCTCTTCGCCGGTCCGCTCGTCCTTCTGGCGGATGACGAGATACACATCCACGGGCTGGTTGATCCAGTAGTCCAGATGGCGCTCGTTCTTCACGTCGAAGACTTCGCGGCCGTCTCTCTTGCGGGTCCGCAGGTAGGAATTGCCGCTCTTGAGCTGCACGTAGATCTTCTTGCCGCTGGGGTAGCTGTCGTTATCTTTGAATTCCACCTCGCCGTCGATGCCGTAGTCGAACATCGTCACCGGGCGGAAGATCTGGTTGGCCTCGCCGCAGACGGCCATCATGTGGCCGATCAGGATTTGCTCCAGGGCCTGCGTGTCCAACTCCCGCGTCGCGGTCTCCTCCATAGACAGGATCTTGCGGGCGACCGGATCGCTCTGGAGCCTCTGCTCGATGAAGTCGATCAACGGTACCTGCTCGTCGCACTCCTGGCAGGTGATGAAGTCCTTACCGGCTGCCAGACGTCTGCGTACCGCGTCGAGGTTGATCACCGGTTGCTCGCACTTTGAGCACACGTACCGTCGGTCTCGCGTCACGTCACACCCATATTTGGCCAGGTGGCGGTGGACGTATTCGATGAAGATCACCTTAAGCTCGTCTGGCGTCTTCACGTCGAAGAATAGGCTGATCGTTGCCTGGCCTTCGCCCTGCCGGTTGTCGATCTTAAGGCCCAGCAGATGTTTCTTGCTAGATTGGAACTCCGCCGCATTGCGCCAGAGCTCCCGGTGCTCGAATTCCTGGCTGTACCACAGGCGCACCACCAGGGTGGTCCATACCGTCTGCCACTCGCCGCTGAAGGTGTAGGAGACGAAGACGCCAGGTTCCCAGGGAATGTCCTTCTCCCTCCGGTTCTGGGAGGGAAACACCCGGTGCCGCCCCTGGGGCGTGTCTTCTGCGATGCACAGCGAGTGGCCGAGGAAGGTTTGGACCAGGGCCCGCAGCAGAAGATCCTCGTCCGGGCGGTTCAGCCGGTCGACGCCGGTGAAGTCGAAATCCGGCCCGTATATGTCCGCCTCGGAGACGCAGCCGATCTCGTCCCGGTGGGCGCGGGCCGCGCGGATGATCGCCCCTGCGTAGCCGTTCAGCAGATCAGGCCGCAGCAGCACCAGATCGCCGAATTTCAAGGGCCTGGCCAAGCCATGATTGGCCAGCAGGGTGACCGCCGTGCGCACGTCGGCCTCGCTGAATCTCTCACCCGGCAGGGCCTGCTCCAGCCGCTGCGCCAATTCAGAGAAGCGCAGCAGGCGGATGTCCGTCTTATCGCGCATCGTCATTACGGCGTTCTTCAGCTCGGCAAGCAGACGTGGCGTGGAGGTCCAAGGCAGCGTCGACCACGGGATGTGGTCCGCGATCATCTGTTTCAGCGTCGAGGGCTTGCCGCCGCTCTCAGCATCCGAGCAATGCTCTCCTGTCTTGGCGCTGGTGGCCAGCCAGCCGGCGAAGCCGTGCTGCTCGCGAAACCGTTCGATCTTAGCGTTGCCGATCTTCATCCCGCCCACGTCGATCTGGGAGAAGACCAGAAGCCGGGGCACACGGCGTTCCGGAGCCTGGTGGCTCGCGGCAGTCTCCAGGGAATTGAGCCAGTCGCCAGCCTCGGCAAAGGGATCATCCTTCTGTGGATTGATCAACAATAGGGCCAACGCGGTTTCTTCAAGAAACAGCCGGTGGATCAGTCGATAATCCTCCTGCCCGGCCAAGTCCCAGAGCAGGGCCTCGCGCTCCAGCGTGGCGTCGAGTGGGAGCGGCAATTCCAACGGCCACACATTCATTCCGTGGGTGCGATCGTGGACAACGTAGCGGTCTTCGATCAACCGCTGCGCCAGCGATGTCTTGCCGACCGTCCTTTCGCCAATCAACACGACCTTGGCATTCACGTACCGGCGCGTCGCCTCGGGTTGCGCGGCACGGACGCCGGATAGATGATAGACGTAGATAGTACCTCCTGTGGTTCCCACCAAGAGAGGCGAACCCAAGGGACTGAAGGTGACGGAAATCGGAATGCTATCGTGCTCGATGACCTGTAAGCACGCTCCCGATTTCAAATCCCAGAGCCGGACCGTGTGGTCCGTGAATCCCGTGGAGGCGATCAAGTTGCCGTCGGGAGAGATGGCGACGGAATCCACGTGGTTTTGATGGCCCTCCAAGGTCCCGACGCAGGTTCCCGCTTGCAGATCCCAGATCTTGACGGTTTTGTCTAGCGAACCCGAAACGGCAAACCGCTCATCTGGAGTGACCTGGATAGAAAACACGCTGTCCGAATGGCCCTGAAGCGTTGCTAGGCACTGGCCCGTTTCGAGACCCCACAGCCGAACTCGTCCATCGCGATGCCCCGACAGCGCCCAAGTCTCCGACAGATTAACGGCGATACCAAAAACGTTATCGGCTCTATCCTGACCGTACTCAAAGGTCTTCAGGCACGTACCCGAAGCAAGATCCCATAGCCTGAGCGAGTCGCCAAATCCCCCGGAAAGCGCGCGAGCGTTGTCCCGCAACGCGACCACCGACCAGAGCCCATCCGTGTGCTCGTCCAGCTTCGCCAACTCCCGACCCGAGCCTGCGTCCCAAACGCGGACGGACTTGTCGCGCGACGCCGACAGAATCCGCTTCCCATCGGTTGTGATCGCGATGAACATCACATTGCTCGCATGTCCCTTCAGTGTTGACCGGCATGTACCAGTCTCCAAGTCCCAAATCTTGACCGTCTGGTCCTCCGCGCCGGACGCCGCCCAGGTCCCATCCGGGCTGACAGCCACGCTATGGACCCATCCCGTGTGCCCCGTGAGTTCACGTAGCAGCACGGGCAGCTGCTCGGCCTGCTCCGGCGGCTGCGAGCTTCTCGCAGGTTTGACCTTCACCGCGGGTGGGACCGATTCCTCCTCGGACCGGCAGGCAGCCAGCAGTTCGGCGAAGGCCGCCTTCGTTTTCCGGCGGTAATCCACGTACTTGTAGCGCCGCAATGTGTCCGGGAAATCGCAGTCGGCCAGCAACAACGGGATGAAGCGCCGGCCGGCATTGTTCGGATCGCGGAATAGCACGGTACTGCGTTCAAGCGTCACCCAATCCGAACCCAGCGCTGCCGGCGACAGGCACAGTACCTGGGCTCTCGCCGTCTCGAGCCCGCCTTCGATGGCCAGGTAGATGTCGTCGCCTGGCTTGATGGTCCACTCGTCGAACCACACCCGCAACCCTGCGGCGCGTAGCTCTTCCGCTAGCACCCGGACGCGGGGCTTGTCATTCGAGTTGTGGCTCAGGAAGACGTCATAGATGAAGCGATCGGGCATGTTTCTGGTCCTCAGTGGGTCGTCCTTGCTCAGGCTTCAGATGGTACGGTCGTAAGGTTATCAGATCCGGGCGCAAGAGCGGCAACGGCGAGGGGAGTTGTGACAAACGAAGGATTGGGCGTAGAGACGGCCCAGGTCCCTACGTATACCCTTTCCTCCACACCATCCCGGGCCGTCTCCGGAGGGGCAAGCCCTTTCCAATCTTCCTCTGCCCTTCGAGGGCACAACACCTTTCCTTGAGGGTTTCGGTTGCCTGGAATCTTTCAGGTTTCGGAAGAGGCGTGGGTGTGCCCCTGCAGGGTGTTGCCAGTTTGGGCTGGTATTGCCCCTTCGGAGACGGCCCGGGACGGTGGTTGAGGAGAGGGCATGCGTAGGGACCTGGGCGCGTCTCTACGCCTATTTTGCGGTTGCTGAGAGAGTCTGGAACTGTTTAGCCCGGAGGCGGCGGAGGGCCGGAGATGTTCCAGCGAAGGTTAGATGGTACAGCTAACGTTAGACAGCGCAGCTAAGGTTCGCCGGCTTCAGCTTGGCGGATCTACGTGCAAGAGTGCACGGATAAGATCCCTGGCTGCATCAGCTTCTACGTGGAAGCAGTCGCCGGCACCGCGAGGCTTTCCTGAGCTTCACAACTCGGCGGCAGGCCGATCCCGCGTCTACCTGAGTGGATGCGCCAGGCCGGCCTTTCGGTGCCGAGCCCCGCTCTCCAGCGCCGCCCGCTTCTCCTTTGGAGCCGGCCTGGAGGAAAGTCGGACCTAGGCGGTCGGTGCTGCTTTCCGAGGATCCCGCAGCTTTCCCCGGGATTGCGTAGTGTTTCCCGAAGACTCGGGGGCTCTCCGAAGAGCCTACGGGAGCTGTTCCCGTTCGTACGGGAGTTACTCCCGAAGCTACGCGAGCTCTTCCCGTTTCTACGGGAGTTACTTCGGAACCGACGGGAGTCGTTGCCGCCCGTACAGGAGCTGTTCCCGAACCTATGCGAGCCGCTCCAGCCCGTACGGGAGCTATCCCCGAATCTTTGCGAGCCGTTCCCGTCCGTACGGGAGTCACTCCTCGATCTACGCGAGCACTCCCGGACTTACGGGACTCACTCCCGAACTTACGGGAGTCACCTCCGAACCTACCGGAGTCACTCCCGGACTCACGGGAGACACTCCCGAACCCACGGGAGTACTGCCGTACTCACAAGAGATGCCACCGGACCTACGGGAGTCACTCCCGGATTTGCGGGAGACACTCCCGAACCTCCGGGAATTGCTCCCGTTGCTACGGGAATGACTTGTAAATGCTCCTCGGCGTGCCATGGGGGCTCGCGGAGATATCCCGGAGGCACGTTTACGAGGCATAAAGGATTGCCAGGCAACGAAGGAGCCCGGTGTGTCGCAACTACGCGCCGCGGCGGACGGCGTCTCTTTGCTTACAGATGGTCGTGGACGTGCACTGGTGTGGCGTGCCAGAAGGGGGTTCCGTCCTGGGTGGCCAGGGAGTAGACGAGGGAGAGCTGCCGGCCGGGTTGCAGGAGGGTGGCGATGCCGGCGAGGCCCAGGGTTTTCAAGGTGCCGCGGGTCAGCTCGTCGAGGATTCTCGGGTCTCGCGAGCCGTCGAGCTGGTGGAGGGTGTCGCCGGCCTTCAGGAAGAGGCCGGTGAGCCGGTAGTCGGCCGGCAGGGGCGGCGAGCCGGCGAAGTTGATGAGGAGGTCGGCCTGCGTCTCCAGGCCTCCGGGGGGGCCGTCGCCGTGGCAAGGTACGCACATCACGACTCCGGGGAGCTGCTGGTTGCGGCTCACCGCCAGGCCGGGGAGGGAGAGCGGGGGGAGCGGGGGCGGGGGTGAGCTGAGCTTGTGGAGCACCCGGACGGTGCCTACGGCCGGCCTCACGCAGGCGTGGGGGTGCTCGCCGAGCGCGCGCTCCAGGAGGAGGTTCGGGTTGACGAGGTCGGAGCCGGGGACGATTTCGCCGTCGTGCTCGAGCTGGTAGATGCCTCCGTGGAGGCGCGGCACCCAATGCGGGGAGGGGACGGTCGTGGCCCTCTTCGTCTCGTGCTTCGTCTCCTGCTCAACGGTACCCTGCTCCAGGGAGCCGGCGATCCAGCCGGAGAGGAAGGCGCTGGCGTAGGAGGCCCCGGCCGGCCCCTGCCAGAACTCGCCGATCCCGGCCGGGTTGTGGAGATAGAGGGCGTAGCCGAGGACGAGCGCCTGGGCGCTGGCCGGGGTTTCGTTCGATGCCTGGGCGATGCCGGAGGCCGCGAAGCGGGCGAGGTCGAGGGCGCCCGCGGCGACGACGCTCGGGGCTGAAGCGGGGAAGAGGAGCTGGGCGTGGTTGCCGGCCGCGGCGATGGGGTGGACCCTTTTCGCGCTCGCCAGGTGGGCGAGGACGCCGCGGACCTCACATTCCAGGGCCCAGGGAGCGGTGGGATGGCAGGTGGGCGGCCCCTCCTTGGGCGGCAGCCGGCCGAAGCTCATGTTGACGGCGACCGGAGGGTCCGCGGCGGAGCGCTCGGCCACGGCGCAGAGCTGGGCGAGGACATGGGCGTCGCCCACGCCGGTGAGCCAGTCGGGCAGGGTGTTCCCCGGAGCGGCGAGGTCGAACAGCTCGACACCCACCCGGTAGTCCGAGCTCTGGCGGATGGTCTCGCCCACGCTCCAGCCGTGGGGGGCGTTCCAGTCGACCACGGCCACCCACGGCCCGCCGCCCGCCGCGCCGAAGCAGCTCCCTCCCGCGCAGGGGGACCATCCGGCCGCAGGCTGCCCGGTAGCGGGAGCCGGGGTGAGGTAGAGGCTGGGGACCTCCTGCCCCCGGGTGACGCCCACGCAGTCCGGGGGGATCAGCTCCTCGGCGCCGAAGTACAGGCGCCCGTAGCCCCCGCAGGGCATCACGGCGAGGTCTTCTCCGCTCCGGTGGGAGCAGCCGGGAGGGACGCGGAACCAGCTCAGCTCCGCGGCCGGGGCCGGCGGGGCAGAGAGGAAGGCGAGCGCTCCGGCCAGGCAGGTTTTGCGGATGATCGACAGCGTATTTTCATAGGATCTCATCGTCAGTCCTCCAAGGGTGGCGGTGCAAGCAGGGTGAGCCGGACGGGGTAGGCCAGCCGCCGTCCGCCGTCTTCCAGGATGGCCTCCCGGTCAACTCCGGGCTTCAGGTCGTAGCCGTCAGACAGGTCTCCGGGCCGCGCCACGACGAGGTAGAGGCCGTAGGTGCCCGGCCGTTCTCCGACCAGGGCGGAGGCGGGCGCGGTGAGGACGGCCGCGCCGCGCCGGGTCTCCAGGGCGATCCGCCCGCCGGTGGCGAGCCGCTCCAGGCGGTCTCCGCGTTCCAGGTAGATGCCGAAGGCGACGTCCGCGAGGGCGTCGCCTCGGGGCTCGACCGCGAGGCGGACCCGGGTGTCGGGGAAGGCCTCGACGATCCCGGTGGGCCGCTCCGTGGACCGGTCGCGGGCGATCCCCCCGGCGGTGACCTCGTAGGCGAGGCCGGTGGGCAGGCTTGGCGTGTTGAGCACCGAGTAGCCGATCGCGAGGATCAGGCTGGCGGCGAGCGCCGCGGCCGGGAGCCACCGCCGGGCCGGGTTTTTCGCTGGGCGGCCCGGAAAGCGGGCCAGCACCCGGGCACGCACCGCGGCCGGCGGAGCGGGAGCGGCGACGCCGGCAAGCTCCGCCAGCCGCGCTCGGGCGGCGGGGCTCGCGGCCAGAAGGGCTTCGATCCGCTCGGTCTCCTCCTCCGAGAGGCGCTCCTCGCGGTAGGCGGCGAGGACCTCGTCCGGCGGCGGCGGACCCCCGGCCGGTTCGTCGCGGCGGGAGATCTCCCAGAGCAGGTCGTCGGGTTCGGTCGGGTTCATGGCTGGCCTCGAAAGGAGAAGGAGTCAGGAGATCGGTGGACTGCCCCCCTTCTATCAAAAGAAAGCCGGTCTTCCTCTTCATTTTCCAAACAGGGGGGCAATCGGCCGCGCGGGTCACTCCTTCTCGCACAAGGCCGGGTCGTCAAGTCATCGGGACCGCGCGGTGCCGGCCGGGAATCATTCGACTTAAGAGGGATACGTCCATGAGAGAGACATACCGCAAGGTTCGGGGATTCGCATTCGCGGCGCTGGCCGGGCTCACCCTGCTGACGCCGGCGTGGGCCGGCGCCCAGGGGCTGGTGATCGATATCGAAGTGGACGACGGGATGCCGGACGTGGGCACGATGAAGGGCGAGGCCTGCGGCTCGGACAGGCTTCCGGAGGAACCGGTCCTGCTCGGCGGGCTCCCCTTCGAGCTCAACGCGAACGGGACCTCGCACATCGCCTGGCCGTTCCATGAGCCGGGCTGGGTCACGGTCGACGGTTCCGTGTTCCATAAGGGAGACGACCACTTCGCCGACGACTGGAACCTGGGATCGGGGAATTACGATCTGGGGAAGATCGCCCTGGCCGCCGCACCGGGCCGCGTGATCTACGCGGGAAGGAGGCCGGCCGGCCAGGCGTTCGCCGGCTATGGCAACCAGGTGGTGGTCCAGGTGATCGATGCGTCCGGCAACACCACGAACTTCGCCTACCGCTATGCGCACCTGCAGTCGATGGCGGTGCAGGTGGGCGACTACGTCCACTTCGGGTCCGAGATCGGCGCGGTCGGCGGCACCGGCGACGGCAGCGACACGGCCTTCTCGCCGCACCTCCACAGCGTGCTCTACAAGAACATCAACCAGACCGCGCCGGGAGCGGCCCGCACCGGGCTCGCCAACCTCCAGCTGGGCTACTCCCCCAGCGCGACGCTGAACGGGCCGAACCCTTCGATCTTCGGATCCCGGTTCTTCAACGACGCCGCTCACTTCGTGACCCACGAGGAGGCCCAGCCCTGCTCGACCTGGAACAACAACGCCGCGCAGTGCGACGCCCATTCGATCCGCTGGGGCGGGAGGGCGACGCAGGACTGCGCCTACTACGCCTGCAGCGGCCTCTGCCTGCCCCGCGGGACGTCCAACTGCCTGGCCGGCTGCGATCAGTTCTGCAACGCCAACGGCGACGACAGCGACGAGTCGGACCCCTGTCACAAGTGGAACAACGATTTGAACGCCTGCAACGCCCACCGGCTACAGCCCGGTAAAACCCGCGACTGCGCCTACTACACGACGACGAACCGGTGCCGCCCCCGGGGCACGGCGAACTGCCTGGCGGGTATCGAATCCTTCTGCGATTGAAAACCTTTACTTGTGGCGGGCGCTGAAGGGTGCGCCCGCCGCTCACTTTTCGCGGGGAGCCGCGGCGGCGGCGCGCAGCAGGAGGATTCCGGCCCACTCCGCGGCCGGCCGGCGCTCCCGCACGGCGGCGAGCGCTTTCCGGTGAGACCCTGGGACAGAGATCCCCTGGCTCACGGCCTGGTAGAACGCCCGGTTGTAATCGTGGGCCAGGTCGTCTGCCAGGTCGGTGCGGCTGGCGATCACCCACTCCACGCCGAGGCGGGCGAGCAGGCCTCCGAGGCCGTAGCGCCCGCTGTCCGCCGTGGCGGGCCAGACGCCGGTGCGGCAGCCGCTCAGGTTGGCGAAGCGGCGCGGCATCGGCAGCGCCGCCAGCTCGACGAAGCTCAGCCGTCCGTCCGCCAGGAGCAGGCTGGAAAGCTCGGGGAAGGCGGGCTCGTAGGCGCCGTGGGAGTCGAGGTGGAGCCAGAGGGCTCCGGCGGCTTCGCGGCCCACGGCGGCCCGGGTCGCCGCCTCGCCGTGGAGCACGCGGGCGGCGGGGAACAGCTCGCGGTAGAGGGCGAGCGAGCGGCTGCCGCCGGGGAGATCCCCGAGAGGATCGACCACGAAGAGGGGAGGCGAAGCCTCGCCTTCCGTCACCCTGGCCCGGGCGGCAGCGGGCTGGAGCGCGACCGCCGTGACGTCCGCGAGCCAGCGCCCTGCCTCGCCGGGGAGGGGCAGCGCGGCGAGGGGCACCTCCTGAAGGGAACCGTGCAGGGCAAACGGAGTGACCGCGGCCAGGGCCGCGGGATCCCGAGGAAGCAGGGCCTCGGCGAGCGGCCGGGTGAGCTGCCGCCAGGCGCCGTCGTCCAGGCCGCCCTCGGCGAGCGCCTGGCCGATCCGCTCGAGCGTCCGCGCCAGGCGCTGCCGGGGCATCGGCGTCCGCCGTTCGAGTGCCACCCGCCCGGCGGCGTCGCGGCCGAGCAGCAAGATCTCGTCCTCCAGGGCCACCGCCCGGAAGCGCACCCCTTCGTCCCCCCCGGCAGCGATCCCGTGGCAGCCGGGCCATTCGCGCCAGAGCGCGCGCAGGCGCTCCTGAAGCTCGCGGCGCACCGGCTCCGCGTTGTCCCGCCGGGTGCCGGAAGCGGGGAAGTCGAGCGCCGCCAGGTCGGCGAGCAGCCTTTGCGAGGTGGCGTCGATCTCCTGCCAGCGCGCCGCGGCGGCCGGGTCCGCCGCCCTCTCGCGGCACTCCCGTCGCTCTCCCTCATGAGCCGAGAGGGTATCGAGCCGCACCAGGAGGTCCCAGGCACGGCCGGGCTCGCCGCGCTCCACCGCCACCCGGGCGGCCTGCGCGAAGTCCGCCGCGCGCTGGCCCGGTCCGAGGGGAATCCACAGGCCCATCTCCCGGGCGTCCGCGTGCTCGTGGCGCCGCATTGCCTCGGAGAAGGCCTGGTCTGCCCCTGCGAGGTCGCCCTGGAGGCGGCGGGCGCGGGCGGCGCAGCTCGCGGCCCACGAGGCCAGCCGGGGATCGGCCCGCCGCGCGAGCGCCTCGCACAGCTCGCGGGCCCGTCCTCCGTCGCCGCGGTCCAAAGCAGAGAGACCTTCCACCAGGTCCGCCCAGGCCAAGAGAAGGCTCCGCCGCTCGCCCCCCGCCTCGGCCGCGGCGAGCGCCTCCCGGGCGCGGCGCAGCGGCAGGGCGGGATCACGCAAGAGGCGTACCGCGAGATAGGCCGAGTTGACGAGCTGATTGGCGCGTTCGACCAGGTCTCCGTCTTGCGGCAGGGCCGCGAGGCCGGCGGCGAGGGTCCGCTCGGCCTCGTAGAGCACCTCCGGGGTGGCGTCCGGGTCGAGCAACAGCAGCCAGGAGAGTTGGAGGCGGCCGTAGTTGAGGAATTCGGGATCGCACTTCATCCGCCCGCATTCGGCCAGGGCGGCCCGCAGCCTCTCAATCGCTTCGCGCGCCGCGCCCACCTGGGCGAGGAGGTCCGACTGCAGCATGGTCACGGTGAAGTGGTCGTGGCTGGCGATCCGCTGATAGCGGCGCTCCGCCTCGGCGAGCTCGCGCCAGGCAGAGCCCGGCGGGCCTCCTTCGGCTAGCACGAGCTGCGCGCGCTGGTGGGCGAGCTGGGCACCGCGCCGGCTGGCCTCCTCCTTTCCCAGCCAGGGCGGCAGACGGTCCAGACGGCTCCGAGCCTCCCGGAGAGCCGTCGGCTTCCCTTCGACGCTCAGGTAGTGAGCTGCGATCAGGTCGGCGCGGACAGCGAGGAGGGGCAGGCCGGCGCCCCGCGCCCGGACTGCGAGCTCGTCCAGCGCCGCGAGCAGCGGGTCCAGGCCGCCGCCCGCTCTTGCGACGGCGGCGTCGAAGGCGGCAGTCAGGTTCTTATAGGCGCCGTCGTCCGCCTGGAAGCGCACGGGCCGGCAGGGGAGGCGGAGCTCCGCGCCGTCGAAGCGGTCGATCAGACGGCCGCAGAGCTCCAGGTTAGCCTCAGGAGGAAGGCCTTCCGGGAGACTGGCGTCGAAGCAGACCGTCTGGCCCAGCCGCGCCGCGGGAGGAGCGAACCCGGTGGGGGAGGGCCGGCCGCCGAAGGAGAGCGCGGCCTCCCAGCGGCTCGTATCCGTCGCGGCCGGCACTTCAAGGCAGAGGCCGGGCTTCCAGGCAACGCCGAGCACGAGCGGGGTGAGGGAGCCGTCCGCCCCCACGACAACCTCCTGGTGGCCGCGCACCACCGCCGGCAGGTCGAGACGGGGAGGCTCCCGCCGGCAGCCTGCTGCTAGTAATAAAAGGAGGAGCGCCGCCGCGGCGGCCGGCCGCGCGCTTCTCATCAGGACAGTCCCAGCAACTCGGCGCACCTTCGCACCGCTTCGTTGAGCGACTCCTTGAGCTTGTAGCTCGCCTTGCGCGACCAGCCGGCCGTCTGCGAGATCTCCTCCGGCGAGAGGCCGTCGAAATAACGCAGCTTGTAGTAGAGGTAGACCCGGCCCTTGGCCCCCTTGAGGCAGGCGTCGAGCCGGCTCAGGCTGTCGCGCGCCAGCAGGCTCCGCTCCGACCCGGCCTCCGGGCTGGCCGCGCGAAAGTCGTCCAGCAGAACCACCTTGCGCCCCCACGCCGAGCGCCGCCGGTTCGCGGCCAGGCCACAAGCCAGATCCCAGAGATGGCGCTCCAGTGTCGCCGCCGTCCGGCCCTCCCGAGGAGTCCTTTCAAGGAAGTCGCGCAGCACCTTGCAGCCGTTCTGGAAGTAGAAGACGAAGGAGTCCTGCAGAAGGTCCTCCGGCTCGGCTCCGCCGCTCTGGCCGTAGCGCTGCCGCAGCCGCCGGTAGAGCCGAGGCGCAAAGGTGTCATAGAGCCAGGCCGCCGCCTCACGCTCCCCCTCCACCACCTGGAGCAGCCTCTCTTCGACCTCCACGTCGCCCTCCATGCCGGTACGAGCCCGGCGGCTCTAACGATGCGGAGAGTTTAACCGGGCGCGGGGCTGAGGTCTGGATTAAGTCCCTTGACGGACTATTCCGTTAACGGCATACTCGGGTGTAGAGAGGGAGCGATATGAATACCAAGAAGTGGTCCGACATCAGAGCCCAGAAGCTTTCGCCGGACGAGCTTCGCCAGATCGATCAAGAGATCGAGGGCGAGCTGCTTCAAATGGACTTGCGGGCGCTACGGGAAGCGGCGGGCCTTACCCAGGGAGAGCTGGCGCAGCGGGTCGAAATCACCCAGTCCCAATTGTCAAAGATGGAGCGCCGCGAAGATCACCGGATCTCAACCCTGCGCCGGTACGTCGAGGCGCTCGGCGGGAACCTGGAGATCTGCGCGGTCATCAACGGCAAGCGGGTCAAGCTCGCTGAAGGGTAGGTCTGCCTTTCGGCCTCACTCCACCTGCGGCTGGGAGATCTCTGCCCAAGAGAAGGGGCTCGGCCGAATCGCTGTCACCCGGGTGCCAGCCATCTCAGTGGTCGGTATTTGTTTACCACTCTTCCACCCGGTTGGATGAGGCCGCGACATCTGGAGAGAGGACTTAGTCTCTCTTGACAGAGTGATCGAGACCCGGTAAATTCTCTACAGCCATGCCGACTTACGA
>Ga0190265_10001545_pt1 | contig 15145 bp, 19 predicted proteins | sample Popmic124T_FD_133135 | JGI IMG/M metagenome (GOLD analysis project Ga0190265, IMG submission 133135) | Populus adjacent soil microbial communities from riparian zone of Indian Creek, Utah, USA - 124 T | ecosystem: Environmental > Terrestrial > Soil > Riparian zone | place: USA: Utah | collected...
CGCTGGAGCGCTCCGCAGGTAGCCGAGATGTGGCGCGAGGCGGCGCGCTACGAGCCGCGGATGGGAGCGGACGAGCGCGAGGCGCTGCTCGCCGATTGGCGCCGGGCGGTCGAGCGTTCGCGCGGCTGGGCCGGCTAGACCCAGAGGCTTCGCGCAAATCGCCCCAGAGGCGTTGGAGAGAATTTGCATCTGGCGCGCCACTCGCGACATTCTGTCTGCGAGCGTGTAAAGCTATGGAGGCGATGAGAGAAGCGTGGACCGATGACCGGCTCGACGACCTCAACGGCAAGGTCGACGAGGGATTCCGTCGCGTTGAGACGGATATCCGCGAGCTACGCGGTGAAATGAACACCCTCTTCGACTCGATGCAGCGTACGCTGATTGTCTTCTGTGGCGGCATCATCGTCGCGCTCATCGGCGTGATCGCCTCGATCGTCTCGACAGGCGCGTAACCGCCGCCCGCGCAGGGGGTACGCAAGCCGACGGCCTGCGGCCGTCGCGCCCCCGCCATGCCCGACATCAAGCCACAGGTCTACAAGGACGACCGCCCCGCTTCCTACTTCGACCAGTTCCACGCGGCGGCGCGCAAGGGAGTCGGCTGGACCTACACCTTCGTTCGCATCCTCGTCTCCCTGCCGACCCTGCTGATCTGGCGGGTGCGGGCGATTGATCGCGAGAACGTGCCCAGGGACGGGCCGCTGATCCTCGCCCCAAACCACTTCAGTCAGATGGATCACTTCTTCATCGGGCTCTACCTACGGCGGAAGATCCGCTTCATGGCCAAATCGCAGATGTTCGGCCCGCCCGTGCTCACCTATATCTACAAGCACGGAGGCGTGATCCCGATCCGCCGCGGCCACCACGACGAGGAGGCCTTCACAACCGCCTTCACCGTCCTCGATCAGGAGGGCATGCTCTTGATCTACGCCGAGGGCGGCCGCTCACGCAGCGGCGAGCTGGGCGAGCCCAAGCCCGGAGTCGGCAGGCTCGCGCTCGAATCGGGCGCCCCGGTCGTCCCGATCGCAATCTTCGGCTCCGCCACCGTGCGGCGCTGGAAACGGCTGCGCTTCCCCCGCGTCACCGTCGAGTACGGCGAGCCGCTCTCTTTCCCGATGGAGGAGAGCCCAAGTCGCGAGCGCCAGCTCGAGGTGGCAACCGAGGTCTTCGGCCGGGTGCGCGAGATGTACGAGGGGTTGGCTACTCGTAACGGTCGCCGAGCTTCTCGAAAAAGCTCGGATCGTGCCCCGGCGTGACGATCGCGTTCGGGTACTCGCGACGGAACAGCTTCAGCTCCTGGATCGATCGCCGGTAGTTGTGGGCGTCGAAGGGACGCGGCGCCAGCGGCGCGCTGCCGTCGAGCTGCGCCTGCATGTAGACGGCGTCGCCGCCGATCACGAAGTCGCGCTCGGCAAGGTGGGCGATCACCGACATGTGGCCGGCGCTGTGGCCGGGCGTGTAGGCGAGGCGGATTGACCCGTCGCCGAAGAGGTCGAAGCAGCGGGCGAAGCTCGAGTAGGAGTCGATTCCACCGCGGTCGAAATCGACCGTGCGGTAGTCGAAGGCGTAGTCGAAGTGGGCGCGCCGGTAGCCGTTCAGCAATGGTTTCGGGCCCACCGTCGCCGCCTCCCACTCGACCTCGCTGACCACGAACGTCGAGTTGGGGAACTCGGAGATCGCCGAAGTGTGGTCTATGTGCATGTGGGTCATCACGACGACGGGAAGCTCGCCCGGGTCGAGGTTGCGTGCCCGCAGCTGCGCCGGCACGTCGGCGCCGGTCTCCAGCGCGGGATTGCCGACGCGCGAAGCGAGCCGGCCGAAGTTCTCCTCTCCGTCGGTGGCGACCGAGGGATGCAGGCCGGTGTCGACGAGGATCGCGCCGGCGCTGGGGTGGCGGATCAGGTAGGCGGGGCAGGGCACGGTCATCGCGGGCTCGCCGCTGAGCAGTGCGCGCAGCAGCTTCAGCGTCTCCAGGCGCCCGCCCGGCCGTTCCATCATCGTGCGCGGCCAGGTCACGGAGCCGGCGATCAGCGGTTCGACGACGACCGAGGCGCCCGCCGTGCCGCCGGCGAGGGGCTCATGCAGCGGTTTCGCCTCCACGTGCACCTTCATCGCCGGTTGACATTACCCGTGATCAGGTCGCCTATAGGCTGCCGTCGATGTCTGAAAGCGGCAATTCGCGCATCTTCAAGGAGGGTCTGCTCGCCGGCCAGGTCTGCCTGGTGTCCGGCGCCGGCAGCGGCCTGGGACGGGAGACGGCGCTGGAGCTGGCCCGCCTCGGGGCCGCCGTGATCGGCTGCGGGCGGCGCGAGGAGCCGCTCGCCGAGACGGGCGGCCTGGCTGAGGGCCTCGCCGGCTCCTTCGAGCATGAGGCGCTCGACATCCGCGACGAGGAGGCGGTCGAGCGGCTCTTCGATGGTCTGCTCGAGCGCCACGGCCGCCTCGACGTGCTCGTCAACAACGCCGGTGGCCAGTTCCTCGCCCCGGCCGAGTCGATCAGCCCGAAAGGCTTCCGCACGGTGATCGAGCTGAACGTGCAGGGGACCTGGCTGATGACCCACGCGGCGGCGACCAAGGCTTTCATCCCGCAGGGCGGCGGCAAGGTGCTCAGCGTCACCCTCTCCCCTCACAACGGCATGCCGGGGATGGTCCATTCCGGGGCGGCTCGGGCCGCGGTCGAGAACATGATGCGGACGCTCGCCGTGGAGTGGGCGCGCTTCGGGATCAAGACCTGCGCGCTCGCCGCTGGTCAGTTCGCCACCGAGACGCTGCTGACCAAGTATCCGCAAGTTGTCGTCGAGAACCTCGAGCGCTCGATCCCGATCGGCCGCGCCGGCCGGGCCGAGGAGATGGCCTGGCTGGTCGCCTACCTGGCCTCGCCGGCGGGCGACTTCTTCTCGGGCACGACGATCACGATCGACGGCGCACGCGACAACTGGGCGGGGCCGTGGCCGCCCGAAGCAATTACCGAGGGCGGCAAACCGATCGCCGAGGAGCGGCGACCGAGGGAGTGAAGCGCGCCTCGTTTAGCGGCGTGGTTCGAGCACGACTAGCGGGATTTCGCGGCCTTTGCTGCGCGCCTGGTAGTCGGCGTAGCCGCGGTACTGCTTCACCGCCAGCGGCCAGAGGCGCTCACGCTCCTCGGGGTCGGCGATACGGGCGTGGACCTGTCGCCGCTCGCCGCCGACCTGCACCGTCGTGTCCGGGTTGGCGATCAGGTTGTGGTACCAGGCCGGATGCTTGGGAAAGCCGCCTTTGGAGGCGACGAGGACGACGTTCTCGCCGTCGGGGAGGTACAGCAGCGGCGAGGTTCGCAGCGTGCCGCTCTTCGCCCCGACGTGATCGAGCAGCGCCATCTTCCCCCGCACGCCGGGGATGTCGTGTCCCAGGCGCCCGCCGGTCTTCCGGTAGAGCCAGGTGTGGACGCCGGCGGCGCGGTTGAGGACAGGCCAGATCCGGTCCGCCAAATCCAGATAGCGGACTTCTGACCTGCCCTCTGCCGCCGCGGAGCTCAGGTGTACATCCCCCCGAACATGCCGCCGGTGACGTTCAGCACCTGGCCGTGCACGTAGTTCCCCAGGGGGGAGGCGAGGAAGAGGACCGGGCCTGAGGCCTCGATCGGCGTCGCCGGGCGGCCGAGCGGGATGATCGCCGAGGCCATCGCCCGCATCTGCTCGGGGATGCCGAGCTCGATCTTCTCGCCGCCCGGAGCGGTCATCTCGCCGCCCTCCTCTTTGGCGGCGGTCAACCTGGTTTCGACGAAGCCGAAGGCGACAGCGTTGACGTTGATCTTGAACTGACCCCACTCCTTGGCCAGGGTTTTGGTCATGCCGACGACGGCCATCTTGGCGGCCGAGTAGTTGATCTGGCCGGCATTGCCCATCGTGCCTGAGGTGGAGGAGATGTTGATCAGCTTGCGGAAGACCTCTTTGTCTTCGCCCCTCTCTGCCTTCGCGGCCTCGCGCCAGTGGGGGGCGAGGGCGCGAGCAACCCGGAAGGGGACCACGGTGTGGATGTCGAGCATCGCCTGGAACTGCTCGTCGGTCATCCGGTGCGCCACGCCGTCCCAGGTGTAGCCGGCGTTGTTGACGACGATGTCGATCGCGCCAAAGGCGTCTACGCCGGCGGCGACGAGTTGGTCGGCGGCGTCGGGCTTGGTCAGGTCGCCGGCGTGGACCGCGGCCTCGCCGTCGATCTCGCCGGCGGCCTGTTCGGCGACGTCGGCGTCGAGATCGTTGATCAGCACCTTGGCGCCCTCGCTGGCAAACAGCTCTGCAGTGGCGCGGCCGATCCCCCGAGCTGAGCCGGTGACGATCGCCGCTTTCCCATCAAGAAGTCCCATTCGATCTGCGTTCTCCTATTTCGGTCGTGAAGTCGGCGGAGAGGCTACAGGCAACCGAACGATCCTGGTTGACTGGCCAGTCGGTCGTCTTTTGCCCTGACAAATCGACGGTTGCGCCGTTATGGGCTTTTGCGAGTGATGCCGATGTTTTGTATTAGTGTCATTCGCTACAATCAAAGGCGACTGCCACCGCGGTTCGCGTGTGTATGTCTGATAGACAATACGCCGCGTCGCAGAAGCGATCGCAAAGCAGCGTGCCCCGGCTGTTGACCTCCCATAAATAGCCGGTGCACCCTGTTTGCCCTGCGATTCCCTCAATCTCGGGAAGCGGCTATCGCGGCCAGATCGTCCGGTCGCAACAGCGCCAGCAGCGTGCTTCCGTCGACGATCGCCAAACCGCCCTTGCGCAGCTTTACCTTGGCGCCGGTGAGTCGCGCGACCTCGCTCGAGAAGGAGGGCTCGTGGCCAACCAGCATCGTTTCGCCGCGACCGGCTGCCAGGTCGCCCGAGTCGAATTCGCTGCCGCTCAGACTCGGAGTGACTTCAGGCTCGGCCCCGAGCGTCCGGCAAGCGAGCTTGGCGGTGTCGGCCGCACGCGCCTTTGGGCTGGTCAAGCAAGCGTCGAGTTTCACGCCGAGCCTGGCCAACGCCTCACCGGCCTCCTCGGATTGCCGTTCGCCCTTGGCGGTCAGCCGTCGCGCCGCATCATCGCCAGTACCCTGCTCCGCCTCGCCGTGTCGCAGCAGGTAGATCACGCCGGCATCGTACGGGCCGCGTCAATCTCCCGATCCGAGCCGGAGGCCGCCGTCCTCGGTGATGGTCCAGTGCGGATTGTGGGCGACCTCCCAGGGGTGGCCGTCGGGATCGATGAAGACCGAGCTGTAGCCGCCCCAAAAGGTCTCGGCAGGCTCGCGACCTATCCGCGCTCCCGCCTGGCGGGCCTGCTCGGTCACCGCGTCCACCTCCTCGCGGGAGGCGAAGTTGACGGCAAGCGTCACGCCGCCCCAGCCCGGTGAGTCCTCGACGCAGCTGTCCTCGGCCAGCCGCGCCCGGTCCCAGAGCGCGACCACCATCTCGCCGGCCTGGAAGAAGACGACATCGTCGCCGGGGCCCGCGCCCGTTTCCCAGCCGAGCGCTTCGTAGAAGCGCCGCGATCGCTCCAGGTCGGCGACCCCCAGCGTGATCAGGTTGAGCCGCTGCTTCACCGACTCCCCTTCGGAGCCGCCTGCATGAGCAGGCGGTAGTTGAAGATCGTCTCGAAGCCCAGCCGCCGGTAGACCGGCTCGCCCATCGGCGAGGCCTGCAGCGAGGCGCTCTCGGCGCCCAGCTCGAAGCCCGCGTTGACGGCGGTCGCGGTCAACGTCCGCGCCAGTCCACGGCCACGCGCCTCCTCGGTCGTGCCGACCCAGTAGATGCCGGCTACCCCTCGAGTGACGATCGTCATCGCGATGGCGGCCGGGCGGCCGTCGACGTGGGCGATGAAGGCGGCGACGTTGTCGGCCCAGAGGCCCTCGTGGTCCTCGTAGTAGGCGAAGGTCTCCTGCGGGAAGCCGTTGCTGACGTAGGAGGCCGCGGCGACCTGCCAGTAGGCGGAGGCATCGTCCGCCGAGGTAACCCTGCGCAGCACGGCCCCGGCCGGTGGCTCCTCTTCGTCCACCCTCGAATTGAGCATCATCTCTGGCGTCTCGAAGACGACCTGCAGGCCCGCGCCTTCGGCGGCGGTGATCAGCTCACGATCCTCCGCCAGGTCGGTTCGCGCCCAGGCCGAGAAGCCGCGCCCCCGAGGACCGAAGAACGCTTGCGCCCGCTCGAGGAACTCACCCGGCTCGAGCGCGTCGTCGGCGCGGAACGCAGCATTCGAGATGACCGGATGCGAGAAGCGACCGGCGCCGAAGAGCCAGCCGTCGGTGGTCTCGAGCTCGGCGCCGGGGTCGAGAGCGAATAGCTGCCGCGAGCTTTCGATCAGGTTGAGGTGGGCGTCGCGATGGGGCATCAGCAGGTCCCCAGCTTGCCAAGCTTGCGGCGGTAGACGCGCATCGAGCTGTGCCGCCAGTCGCCATGGGTCTGGCGTCGCAGGCTCGCGATGCGCTCCCGATGATAGGGCGAGCTGAGGCTCTCGGCGTGGCCGATCACGTTGCGCAGTTTGATCTGGAAGCGGCAGCGCAGGTAGCGCGTCAGCCGCAGCGAGGCGCGCAGCTGGCGGCGGTTGCCGAGCACGTCCGCATCGCTGAAACCCGTGTGCTCGATTCCGATCGCGGCCCAGTTGAGGCCGACGGTGTGCCGGCAGCGGGTCCTCAGGTTGACCAGCTGGAAGATGCGCCCGGAGGAGGAGACGACGAAATGGGCGCAGACGTTGGGGAGCTCGTGCAGCTCGGGGTCGGGGTGGTCCGGGGCGAAGGTGTTGTGGACGGCCGCCGCGCTGCCGGCCTCCGCGTAGTGCTCGACGATCACTCGAGGACGCCGCAGCCGCCAGGAGCGTTCGCCGTAGTGCCGCACGGAGTAGGCGGCCATCTCGTGCTTGCGCTTCGGCGGGAAGGGGATCAGCCAGCGCTTGATTTGAGGGCGGAGCTGTTGCGGTGAGCCGGCCGAGGTGGCGCCGGGGATCGCCCCAAGCGCAAGCGCACAGGCGCAGAGGCAGAGCGCCAGGGCGAGGCAGATGCGGATGGCGGGGCTCAGGAGCCCTGGCCGATCGCCCGCTGGCTCAGGTCATCGCCGGTGGGGAAGCCCTTGAGCACGAGCTCGTCTGGGGAGATCTGTAGGCCCGTGTCGGCGAAGCGCTGCAGCCAAGGCTCCAGCTCGGACTTGCCGTTGAACTCCCCGCCCCACGAGCTGTCGCCGGGGAAGCGGAACCTGACGTCCTCGGCATCCATTTTCAGCGTCGGGCCGATGTCGCCGGCGCTCGCCTTAGCCATGTTGCGAGCGATCATCTTCTTGGCCAGCCAGGACAGCATCGACGCCTCCTTTGCCGTGGATCGGTCTGACGAAAGCTAGCGCGGTCGAGCGTCCAACTCGCCCTCTCATTGAATCGCCGCCCTACCATCCAAGTGGTGAGCGGCGACGAGGACATCCTGCGCGCCACCTACGCGGCGTTCAACGCCCGCGACATCGAGGCGGCGCTGGAGCGGATGCATCCCGAGGTCGATTGGCCGAACGCCTGGGAGGGAGGACGAGTACTCGGCCGCGACGCAGTCCGGGACTATTGGCGTCGCCAGTTCGAGCAGATCTCGGGCACGGTCGAGCCCGAGCGCTTCACTCACGACGCAGAGGGCAGCATCACCGTCACCGTCCACCAGATGGTCCGCGACGTGCAGACGGACGACCTTCAGGCCGACACCTTCGTCCTCCACCGCTACTGGATCGAGGACGGCCTGATCACCCGCATGGACGTGCTTGAGGGTCCGGTCTGACGCACCTCAGTCCGGCTGCCTTCCAGCCGCGAGGGTGACCAGACCGTGCATCAGCTCGACCGCGTCTGAATCCGGGAGGCCCTGATCACGGACCAGGGAGCGCCAGGTCGTGAAGGAAACCGCGTGGGTAACCGTGGCCTCGACTCGGCGCCGCCGGGCACCGCGCTCTGAACGACCACGGAGGATCGCTGCGAGCGCCTCCGCGTACCAACGGCCCATGCGTTCTACGGCGGAGCCCATCGCCGGCGCCAGTGTCGCATCCCGCGTCGTCCTCTCCAGCATCTCCTGGCCATTCTCATACCACGCATAGAGGGCGCTGAGCGCGGTTCGCAGGCGCTCGTCGGGGTCGACGATTGCTGCCCAGTCCGCCAGGTCAGGAAGTGGATGCTCCGCCGCCCAGTGTGAGGAGCACGCGTCGAAGAGGGCCTCTTCGTCCGGAAAGTGGCGATACAGGGTCGCGCGCTGCACGCCGGCACGCTCGGCGACGGCGCTGATCGTCGTTTGCGCAGGGCCGACGGAGCCGTGCAGCTCTACCGCAGCTTCGGTGATGCGCAGCCGCGTCTCGTCCTCCAGCTCGGCTCGGCGCCGCTTGCGGTATTTGCGTTTTGGCTCTGGATTATTTTCGCGAGACATATCTGTTCGATGAAGTTTGACAGGGCGGGTGGCGGAATGCTAGGTTCATCGCACAATACTGTTTAACGAAATGGAGGTAGACATGTCAGCAGCTCAAATCGCCGAGACGCTCAAACGCTTCGATGCCTCTCAGGGCCCGCGCAAGATAGGTCCCGCCGATGGCCTCGTTGCCGAGCTGGGCGGCTGCGACGCTCGCTTTCTAGTCTTCGGCGAGGAATCCGGCGGCGGCTTTTCCCTGGTCGAACACCCGGCGCCACCTCGCTCGCTCTGCGCTCCCCGGCACCGCCACCACGGCGTCGACGAGTACAGCTTCGTGCTCGAGGGCCGCATGGGCGCCCTGCTCGGCGACAAGGTGATCTACGCCGAGGCTGGCGATCTGGCCTTCAAGCCGCGCGACCAATGGCACACCTTTTGGAACGCCGGCGACACGCCCCTCCGCATCCTCGAGGTCATCTCCCCGGCCGGCTTCGAGCACTTCTTCCGCGAGTTCGACGAAATGACGAAGAACGGCAACTTCGACCCGGTTGCGCTGGGCGAGCGCTACGCAATCGAGTTCGACATGGAGAGCCTGCCCCGCATCTGCGCCGAACACAACCTCGTCCACCCGCTCCTCGACCAGTGAGGGGCGGGCATGACACGGCATGGCACACGAGTTATCGGGAGCAAGGACTAGCTGCAGCGCGGAGACCTAAGGTTGCGAACTCGCCGGCCGATCTCTCGATCGATCGGGTAGCCAGCCGACTCCCAGAAGCCCCCTGCCACCTCGTCGTTGAAGGCGACCAGAGCAGTCACGCGATGGACGCCGCGCTGGCGCAGGTACTCCTCGCCGGCCTGCGTCAGCGCGAGGCCGATGCCTTGCCGCCGGTGCCCATCGCGAACAGCGAGGCGGTACATGTTGCCTCGCCATCCGTCCCAAGCGGCGATCAGGGCCCCGACGATCTCACCGCCACGTTCGGCAACCAGGAGGGCAGCCGGGGAATCCGCAACCAGGCGCTCGACGTCATCAAGGTGGTCGGGGGTACTCGCGTGCTCGCTTCGAGCCCCCTCCCACAGGGCCAATACGGCCGGCACATCAGATTGTCGGCAACGGCGTACGGTGATCTGCTCGTCGGTCAAGTCCGGAGCATAAACGCCGTCCCTACAGCCCCATCAGCTTGCCGAGGATCTCCTTCATGAGTTCCGAGCATGGCACGGGGGGACACGCAAGATAATCCGTGGGCAAGGATTACCCGCAAATGAGCTTGTTCGAGGGCGAGAGCGACGATCAGTCGTGATCGTCGGCGCTCCGGCTGATGTGGCCGGATTGTGTCCGCGGTCCTCAATCCGCGCTGCCGATGAGGCGTCATCCAAGAACCACGGTTCGCTGCGCTGCTCGCTTTCCGTTGACCTGGACGATCAGATGGGTGCGACCGGGCCCCAGACGCTTCAGCGCCTTCGCCGACAGTCCTAGCTCTGTAGCGCCTCCCCCTCTGAGCGTGCCCCCTACCCTGCGAACGCTTTGGGCCGTGTCGGCTCCCTGCCTAGCGATCAATACGGCGCGACAGTCAAATCCGCACGCTATGGAGGCGATCCCCCTCACAGAGATTGATGCTTGGATCAGAGGTGGAGGTCCGCACCGAACCTTTCGAGGGCCAGTCGCTCGTTGGATTCGACCTACGATGGCAGTCGCCGTCCCTCCATTTTCTTGCCACACGGCGTGGCCATAAGGCGAGATAGCGGCCTCCAGGGTGAAGCTCGTGCCTGGGGCAAAGCGCATGTCCGCGATGCGCAGGTATTTGCCAGTGAAGGCGGGGTCGATGACGGTCGCTTCATTACGACAGCCCTGGACGTACTTAGGCGCCGTGATTGACATGCATCGCTTACCGGCAGGCGTTGCGCAGACGGCAAGCTGGGTCCGATCGAAGTCGCCATCCCATCCACCGACCCAAGTCGCGAGATGTGGAGTCACGAGCTCGTTCGCACGGACTTCCCCCTCCACGGACGGTGGAGCGGTGATGCCGAGATTGCCATGCCATATGGGGCTAAGTCCCGACGCGCTCCCCATTGAGACTCGAAAGACGGTGTTTGCCGGCGCGTTGCCGGTGCCTATCTCGCCCCCAATTGCGAAAGGCTGACAGCTAGACAGGTCGGGGGTGCAAGCATCCCAAGACCAATCGGGGCTGAATGGTCCGGGCGGGGTATTGACGAACAGTTTGCCGCTGCCATCATTGTTCAGGAGCGGTTGCATCCTCACGCTTTCCGCTGCCGAAGCCGTGCCGAGTGCTCCTCCGGCGAGGCAAAGCAGGAGAGCCAGAAGCACCCCTGTACCCGTGACGATCCCCCTGCGCACTAGACCATCCTATCGCCGGCTCGCGCGACCGTTCTGGCGAGGTCGCATCGCCAACTGGGCAGGTCGAGTTCGACGGCGAGCTGCTGGATCGTCTACATGAGCGTCGCCCCAGCTTCACGCCATCGCGGCGCGGCCAGCGGAACGGGTCCGAGAATTGCTGGCCGGACGCCCTCGCCGCGGATTTCCCTTTGCCCACAAGACAGCAACGTCATACGCCTCCTCAGGGATGTGGGGGTAATCCTCCTTGAGCGCTTTGCGGCTTCTCCGCCCTCGACAAGCTGGGCCAAGGTCCGCACGGGACGCGCGTGCCTTGGATGACCGGAATGCCCCCCATCTTGCCTCTCTCGACCTCAACGTATTTCTCGCGCAAGCGCACATAGTCGAATGCCCGCGTGGCGACATCAGCGGCGTTCTCGGTCATTGCGACCCGCAGCGCGCGGGAGAGCTCAAGCTCCTCCGCTTTGGCGGGATTCCGCTTGACGATCCAGTTCCGGACCTCGCGCTTGAGGCTGATCGACAAGCTGATCGGAAGTTCCGAGAGAACGCTTACAGCCCCATCAATTTGCCGAGGATCTCCTTCATGCGTTCCGAGCATGGCACGGCAGGACACGCGGGGTCATCCGAGGGCATGGATTCCCAGCAAATGAGCCTGTTCAAGGACGAAGGCAATGGTCGGCCGTGATCGCGGATGGCCCGGCTGCCGTGTCCGTTTTGTGTCAGGCATCCGTGATGCCCACCCCGCCATCAACGCCGACGGTCGTTGGTGCTACTGCCGATCCGTTGGGGTCGGGTAGGGGCGACGAAGTCGTCGGAGGAACCCCCGTGATCACTTTGATCGAAAGCTCGGGCGCCGTCCGCGAAGTCCGCCTAGGCCTAATCGAAACATACTGCGCAGTTTTCCTTTACGCTGAGTACTTGTAGTATTAATACCTATGCGGGGGCACGCAAGGAGGGTGTTGTGTTTCACCGCCGTCGTCTTGGCGATGGTTACGCCTTCTGCGTCTCAGGCCGCGGCGAAGTCCAGCAGGGGACTGGTTTTCCCGCAGGGCGCACTTACCGTTGGCTGGAAGAACCTCGAAGTCACGAAAAAAGTTGCGGTTTGCAACGGTGGGCGGACGTCAGCACAACTGGAGGTGCGGCTGGCCGGCTTCAAGTTTCGGCACACGGATCCGCAGTCGAAGGTGGTCTGGACGTATGGGCCGTATAGAGTTCTGAAAGTGACCGCCCCGGCGCCGGTGAAGGCGGGTCACTGTGGCAACCTGGTGCTTGGCCTGGCGAACCCCGAAGTCGTCGTCGACCCCGGCGAGTATTCCGGCACGATCGTGGCCACCGCGGTGGGTCTCGGCGTCATCCGGCAGGAGATGACGATCACCGGGCCGGGAGAGATCGGAAAATCCGCCTCGGCCACCGGTGCTGTGGAAGTGCAGCAGCTAGATGCAGAGAATTCTTTTCTCGCTCGCGACCCCCATCTCAAGTCCCCCGACCTGCTGCTCACCCCCCCGGAGGACGGCACCGCGCCACTGACCCTCGGTAATGGCTGCAAGAAGCTGGCGAGCGGCAGGTGGAGTGAAGAGTGTTCCTTTATCGGCAACCTCTATAAGGGCGACAATGTGATCCATGTCTATCTCGCTGGGTCCATCGGAACCGAAACGGGTGTTGACAGACTGCCGATCCGGATCGAGGGCTCGGACGCGGTCGGCGACTATGAAGGCGTGCTCGATCCAGCCGGAAACGGCGAAGGAGACGAAGAGGTCAAGATCGTGCTGAGCCTCACCGACTCGGTTTGGTCCGCAATTCTCGCGCTCCTCGTCGGCGCCTCGCTTGGTGTGGCGATCAAGCTGTGGTCGGAGCGTTGGCGGCTCAAGTTCAAGCTCAAGCAGCGCGCGAGCGCCCTCACGCGTCGCTACGAAGCCGCCCGCAGGGAGGCAGGAGTCGAGCTTGCCGTTGAGAAGGTGAGTCACTATGTGGTGGAAGTCGAAGAAGCAATCTCCAGGTATAGCTGGAGCACGCTTATGTTCGATACAGACAGCGATGGTTACAAGCAGATCGAGAGTTCGCTCTCCAGGGCGGAAGACGATCTACGCTTGCTCGCCGATCACAATCAACTCCGAAAGGCACTCTCTGGGCTCGATACCAGGGTCTCCGCAGTCGAGAGCCTGCTGATTGAGAATCGCCTTGTGAAGGAGGTGCCCGATTTGCTGACCCGCGCCCGCGCGCTGCTAGAAAAGCGTGCGTACGCAGTAGGAGATGCGACCGCTCGCTCGACCGAGGCGAACGAGCTCAGCGCTGCGCTCGATTTGTGGTGTTCGCTGGCGGACCGGATACTGGGCGACGAGGCATTGCTCGTGGCGCTTGGCGTGGATGCAGAAGAGCGGAACCTGAAACCCACCGGCAAGGAGCAGAAGGTTCTTGAGAGTCTCGTGGTCAGCGCGAAGGCGCTCCACGAAGAACTCTTCCGAGCAACCGGCACCCAAGACCTGGAGCGCCTGCGCGTGTCGGGGCGCTTCGAGGGCCTGCACAGCCGGGTTTCCCTCCTGTTTGAGGGGAGAGGCATCTCAAGGCCGGAGGGGCCGCCTGTCGATTTGCTCAATACGCAGCAAACGAACGTTGTCAGCAAAGGCTTGAGGGGCAAGTTCAAGACCGGAAAGACGGATGTGAAGTTGAATGAGGTTGCCGGTATGGTCTACTCCGTACCGGCGACGGCGGTCGAGCTACCCAACCGCAAGTTCAGATTCGTCTTCTTTGACATCCTGGTATTGCTGGTGGCAGCCTCCGCGGCTGTCGTCGGCGGCCTCGCCGCCTTCTACTTCGGGAAAAACTGGGGTACCCGTGAGGACTACCTTGTCGTAATCCTCGCTGGCACTGGCTCCCAGCTGCTGATCACCGCCGTCCTAGACCACTTCTCGACCTTTCTGCATGACTTGGCGCCGGTGGCAAGCCTGACTCCCGCAAAGATCACCGTCAAGCCCGCATCCGCATCCGCATCGCAGTAGGTCGGCTTCACAACCCCATCAGCTTGCCGAGGATCTCCTTCATCACCTCGTCGGTGCCGCCGCCGATCGGGCCTAGGCGGGCGTCGCGGACGGCTCGCTCTATGCCGTACTCGCGCATGTAGCCGTAGCCGCCGTGGATCTGGAGGGCCTGGTCGGCTATCTCGAGGACGGCGCGCTGGGTGACCAGCTTGGCCATCGTCACCTCTTTGATGCAGTCGTGGCCTTCGTGGAAGAGGCGCAGGGAGTTGTAGGTAAGCGCGCGGGAGGCCTCGGCCTTGGTTGCCATCTCCGCCACCTGGTGGCGAATCGCCTGGAACTTGCCGATCGGGCGGCCGAAGGCTTCGCGCTCGAGGGCGTACTCGACGGAGCGCTCGATCAGCCTCTGCATCGCGCCCACGGCGCCGATCGCCATCAGCAGCCGCTCCCAGGCGAAGTTGGCCATGATCAGCTTGAAGCCCTCGTTTTCCTCGCCGAGCAGGTTCTCCGCGGGAACCTCGACGTCGGTGAAGGCCAGCTCTCCCGTGTCGGAGGAGTGCCAGCCCATCTTCTCCAGCTTCTGCGCCACCTCGTAGCCGGGCATCTCGCGCTCCAGCACGAGGAAGGAGATGCCGCCGTGGCCGCCCTCCTTCGTCGTCTTGCAGGCGCAGACGAGGAAGTCGGCGCGGACGCCGTTGGTGATGAAGGTCTTGGAGCCGTTGACGACATAGCCGCCGTCGACCCGCTCGGCGAAGGTGGAGATGCCGGCGACGTCGGAGCCGGCGCCGGGCTCGGTGATGCCGAGCGCGCCGATCTTCTCGCCGGCGATCCCGGGCACGAGCCAACGCTGCTTCTGCTCCTCCGTGCCGAAGTTGAAGATCGGCGGCATCGCGATCGAGGTGTGGGCGTTGAGCCCGGCGGCGACCCCGCCCGAGCCGCCCGAGCGGGCCAGCTCCTCGACCCAGATCGCGTCGTGCAGGTGCGTGCCGCCCTGGCCGCCGTACTCCTCAGGGAACTTCAATCCGAGGAAGCCGAGCTCGGCGCAGCGCTTGTAGAGGTCGCGGGGGAATTCGCGCGCCTCCTCCCACTCGTCGACGTTGGGGGCGATCTCCTTGGTGACGAAGCGGTTGACCGTCTCGCGCAGCTCCTCGTGCTCCTCGCCGAAAGGAGGCAGCGTCGCCCGGGCGCCCGTGTCCTTGACCACCGTCACGCCCGAGACGGTAGCCGACGCGTCGCTACCATCGGCACATGGGACTGCCGGTGCTGCTTGCGATCGATGAGGACGCCGGCTGCCTCTCCCGCACCGCGGGGGAACTGGAGCGGCGCTACGGGCGCGACTACGAGGTGCGCGCCGAGCGCTCCGCCGCGGAGTCCTTGGACCAGCTGGAGGCCGTGCGTGAGGCGGGCGAGCCGGTCGCAGTCGTCCTCGCCGACCACTGGCTGGGGGAGGGTGAGACCAAGGGCGCCG
>Ga0190265_10001546_pt1 | contig 15139 bp, 11 predicted proteins | sample Popmic124T_FD_133135 | JGI IMG/M metagenome (GOLD analysis project Ga0190265, IMG submission 133135) | Populus adjacent soil microbial communities from riparian zone of Indian Creek, Utah, USA - 124 T | ecosystem: Environmental > Terrestrial > Soil > Riparian zone | place: USA: Utah | collected...
GCCCTCCAGGCCGAAGTGCGAATCGACGGCGCCCACGATGCCGTCGAGCGGCGCTGGGATGCGGCGGTAGCGGGCGCGCAAGGGGACCATGAGGGCCCGCTCGTGCACCTGTTCGCAGAGCCACTCGGCGAGGCGGCTCTTGCCGACACCCGCTTCCCCGTACAGAAGGACGAGCCGTTGCCCTTTGAACTCGGGGTCGGACATGTCCTCCACGATGGCTTCGAGATCGGCGCGCTCTTCGTTGCGCGCCACGAGAGGGCTCGGCCGGAGGCCGAGCAGTCCCACCGCGGTCGCCGTGCAGGATGCTTCTTCGACCCCAATCGGGATGGGGCTCGTCAGCGGCTCGGTGTCGCGCGCGCGCACCTCTTCGATGGACGTGATCTCCTCGAGCGCGGAATCGGGTGCATCGGGCTGGTCGAACTTGAAGTGCCACGTCTCCGTCGCCACGCGCGGAGCAAGACGCGCCCAGGCTCGGCGCGCGTCGCCGGCGTATTCGAAGCGCTGCCAAGGGCGCTTGGCGAGGAGCGTGCGCACGAACGACTTGATCTCCGGCGGAGCGTTGGGCGGCGGGATGAAGTCCGGCAAAGGCTTGTTCTTGTGCCCTTCCAGGACCTCCTCGATGGTTCCCGAGTAAGGCTCGCGCCCCGAGACGAGGTGATAGAGGATGCTTCCGAGGGCGTAGAGATCGGTCGGCGGGCCGTAGTGCGGCGCGGCTTTGCGGATCTGCTCCGGCGCCATCCATCCCGGTGTACCCGCGCCGGCGCGCACCACGCGCGGAGTGCCCTTCAGCCGGCGGAGCCGATCGTCGACGGGGTCGCGAACGAGTGAGGCGAGGCCGAGGTCCAAGATGTAAACGCTCGGCACGCTGCTCGAGCCGTTGAAGTCGAGCATGAGGTTGGTCGGCTTGAGATCGCCGTGGATGACGCCTCGCGCGTGCGCGTGGGCGAGCCCGGCCAAAATCTGATCGACCATCGAATGAAGGACAGTGTACGGCCACGGCCACGGAATCGCGCGCGTCTCGAGCCACGAAAGGAGCGAACGGCCGGGCGCCACGCTCATCACCAAAAACGGGGACGAGTCCGACAGAATGCCGAAGTCGCGCGCCTTCACGATCGCCGGATGATCGAGCGATGCCATGCAGCGCGCTTCTTGTTGAAACCACCAACGCTCTTCGGGATCGATCTCGGCGTCGCTGCGGTGCAAGCGCTTGAGTGCGACAGCCTCGTCGCCGCAAGTATCGCGGCAGAGATACACAATCCCCATACCGCCCCGCCCAAGCTCCCGCCTGACCTCGTAACGGCCGGCGAGTAACGTGCCGGGCGCAATGGTGGGTAGGGCTTCGGTCATGGTGCGCGAGTGTAGCGCCGCCCTGGTAACTGCAAACTTTCTTTGCCACAAGGCGGCTTTTTGTCTGTCAGGTGGTTTCCCGGTCGGGAACGTCCGGAGGACGAACAACGTCGCCCCGCCGCCCATTCCAGGCGTCGCGATCGACCTCCAGAAGCCCGCGGAGCTATGATCCCATTGACCAATTCGCCGATTTGGCCCCCCCGGCGGGGGTGGTTTCCGCCTCTCGCCTTGCTAATCTTGACGCGCCGATCCATGGCGGACCCCCAAAAGACACCCGAGCGGCAGGGAGATCTGGCGACAGTCCCCAGGCTGAAGAAAGCCCCGCGGTTTATGGTCGTCTTTCACAACGATGATTACACAACGAAGGACTTCGTCGTTCACGTTCTCATGAAGTTTTTCACGCTTTCCGTCACCCAGGCCACGCACATCATGCTGAGCGTGCACCACAAGGGCTTCGGCGTGGCGGGGGTCTTCACGCGTGATATCGCCGAGACCAAGGCCTTGCAGGTCAGTGAATACGCCAAAAAACATCTGATGCCGCTCAAAGTAACAGCCGAGCCGGAGTAAGAGCGTGCCTATGAGAGTCAGCCCCGAGGTCGAAATCGCGTTCGGGCTCGCCGCCAGCGAGGCAGAGCGGCGGCATCACGAGTTCATGAGCATCGAGCACCTCTTGTTCGCGCTGCTCTTCGACACCGACTGCGCTCGTGTGATCCGACATTCGGGCGGCGATGTCGACGCCATCCGACGTAAGCTCGACCATTTCCTCGACCACGAGGTCCCGCACGTCCATGAGAGCACCGAGGTGGCTCCGAGCCCCACGGTCGGCTTTCAGCGCGTCGTGCAACGGGCCGCCATCCACGTTCGCTCGGCCGGAAAAGACGAGGTCAAAGGTCGCAACATCCTCGTCGCGATCTTCGCCGAGGCCGACTCCGTCGCCGCGCATACGCTGCAAGAGGCCGGCGTCACGCGCTTCGACGTCGTGAATTACATTTCCCACGGTGTCAGCAAAGCCGGCGAAAAGGCCGGCGAGGCGGGGGAGGGGGGGCGCCGCACGTCGATAGGCGGCGAGGAAGAGGAAGGCGAGGGCGCCCCCAAAGATCCGCTCGCCGCGTATTGCGTCGATCTCGGGCAAAAGGCGGCGGAGGGCTACGTCGACCCCTTGATCGGTCGCGACAACGAGGTCGAGCGCGCCATCCAGATCCTCGCCCGCCGCCGCAAGAACAACCCGCTGTTCATCGGCGACGCTGGCGTCGGCAAGACGGCCATCGTGGAGGGCATCGCTCTTCGTATCCACGAAAAGAAGGTTCCCGAAGCCGTCGCCACGGCGCGCATCTTCTCGCTCGATATGGGCTCCTTGCTGGCCGGCACCAAGTTTCGCGGCGATTTCGAGGAACGTTTCAAGGCCGTCGTCAATGCGCTCGAAAAGCGCGAAGGGAGCATCCTCTTCATCGACGAGCTGCATACGGTGATGGGCGCGGGTTCGGCTTCCGGTGGCACGCTCGACGCCTCGAACCTCCTGAAGCCCGCGCTCTCGTCCGGCAAAATCCGATGCATCGGCGCGACCACGTTCCAAGAGTACCGCTCGCACATGGAGCGCGACCGCGCGTTGGCCCGCCGCTTCCAGAAGATCGAAGTGGGAGAGCCGAGCGTCGCCGAGACCGCCCTCATCTTGAAGGGCCTTTTGCCGCGCTACGAGGAGTTTCACGGCGTCACGTTCACCCCCGAGGCACTCGAAGCCGCCGCGACGCTCGCCGATCGCTACCTGCGCGACAAGAAGCTCCCCGACAAGGCCATCGATCTGCTCGACGAAGCCGGAGCCGCCGCCAAGCTCAACAAAGGCAAAGGCACCAAGATCGACGTGCCCGACATCGAGATGGTCGTCGCCAAGATGGCGCAGATTCCGCCGCGACAGGTATCGTCGACGGACAAGCTGCAGCTGCGCGATCTCGAGGTGACGCTGGGCGAGGTGGTGTTCGGACAAAAGCGCGCCATTCACGAGATCGCGAGCGCCATCAAGCTCTCGCGCGCAGGCCTGCGATCGCCCACCAAGCCCATCGGGTCGTTCCTTTTCACGGGGCCCACCGGCGTAGGCAAGACCGAGCTCGCCAAGCAGCTCGCCAAGGCGCTCGGCATCGAGTTCATGCGCTTCGACATGAGCGAATACGGTGAACGCCATACCGTCTCGCGTCTCATCGGCGCGCCGCCCGGGTACGTTGGCTTCGACCGCGGAGGCTTGCTCACCGACGCGGTCTCCAAAACGCCGCACGCCGTGCTTCTGCTGGACGAAATCGAAAAAGCGCACCCCGACGTCTTCAACGTGCTCCTTCAGGTGATGGACCACGGCACCTTGACGGACAACAACGGCAAGCCGGCCGATTTCCGGCACGTGATTTTGATCATGACCAGCAACGTGGGCGCGCGCGATCTCGCCGCCACGCGCCTCGGTTTCGGCGAACGCGGTAAAGTCGGGGAAGACGACAAGGCCTACAAAAATCTCTTCAGCCCCGAGTTCCGAAATCGTCTCGACGGGCGCGTCCAGTTCGCGCCGCTCGACCCCGCGGTCATGAAGAGCATCGTCGGCAAGTTCGTCAAGGAGCTCGAGGGGCAGCTCGCCGAACGCCACGTCACCATCCGCCTCTTGGAAGGCGCGATCGACTACCTCGCCACGAAGGGCTACGACCCGGATTTCGGCGCACGGCCGCTCGACAGGCTCGTCGAAGACGAGGTCAAGCGCCCGCTCGGCGACGAGCTGCTCTTCGGCAAGCTCGAAAATGGGGGCACCGTCGACATCGACGCGGCCGACGGCAAATTGACGTTCACAATGACGCCGTCCGAGCCCATTGACGACGAGACGACGGAGCCGGCGGCCCCCGCGGCCGATCGGGTGACCACGAAGATGCCGAGCGCTGCGCCCGTGAAGACCACCGAGGCCGGCGCGAAGGTGTCGGACAGCACGCCGGCGAAGGCACACGAAAGCCCCTCCAAAGCACCGGAAGGTTCGGAGGCAAAGGTTCCCGATGGGTCGTCGAAGGTGCCGGAAGGTTCGGCCGCGAAGGTTTCCGATCCGAACACCAAGAAGCCGCGCTTCAACTGAGCAATTGACTTTCACCTGCGCGCCCGGCAGGCTGCGCGCCCAATTGCGGTGACCCCACCGCAGGCTGCCCAGGTAGCTCAGTCGGTAGAGCAGGGGATTGAAAATCCCCGTGTCGGCGGTTCGATTCCGTCCCTGGGCACCGCGCTTGCGCCTCGACGGCGTCCAGGAAAAAGGTCGCAGCGATGAGCCTGGGCGCGTACTGGATGCAGGGGGCTGTCTTGGCCCTTTTCATCGTTCTTCTCGCGGTTCGGAGAATCGTCGATCGCGGGCGTCTGGTGCACCGGAGCTCGGGCGGCGGCGTGGCACCCGACATCGTCGTGCGCGACCGCCGCGGCGGGCGTGAGCTGTGGTTCGAGGAGGGGAAACGCAGGATGCTGCACGCCCGCGTCTCGTTGCGAAACCCGCTGGTTTCGAGGCTCCCGTACGTGGACGGCCTTCACCTGCACATGGGGGATTCGAGCGCGGCAGGACGCGTGCTTTTCATCGGTTGCGGAGCGGGGATAGGACCGCGTCAATTCGCCCATCTCTACCCCGGCGCCGCGATCGACGTCGTCGATGTCGATGCTCGCGTCCTCGACGTCGCGGCGCGCTTCTTTTCGTTCACGCCGTCCCCCACGCTGACGATGCACGCCGGTGACGGGCGACAATTTCTGGAGCGGACCGGCGCGACGTTCGACCGCATCGTGGTGGACGCCTTCGGCGCGAACGACATGCCGGCGCCGCTGTGCACGCTGGAGTTTTTTCAATTGTGCAGGGCCAAGCTGTCACAGGGGGGCGCGTGCGTCGTCAACGTCGCCGGCACCATCGAAGGGCCTTCCTCGACGCTCGTCCGGGCCATTCATGCCGGTATCGAGGCGGCGTTCGGCGACGGGCTCGTTCGTGTCTACGCTGTCCCACGCGGTCGCGAGCGTCGCGCCGCCGGACGAAAGCGCCGCAACTTGCTGATGTTCGCATTCGACGCGTTGCCTCCCCTCGATCCCTCGGGGCTCATTCTCACCATGCCATCCATCGTGCCGGCGCTCGCCACGCTGCCCGTTCATGGGGTCAGCCTTCCGCCGGGGGTCGATCCTCTTAGCGATCGCACGCTCGGTAGCCCGCGCCTCGAAATTCGGTAGGGGCGGCAGCGCATTCCCATGGGTCGAGCGTATGAAGAGTTGTTAATAACAATTCGGATTCACTGTTAAGAAGAAGTTGATGTCGAGCCGAGCGTGCCGGTCGCCGGTGATGGTAAGGTCGTTGAGGCAAGGCCATGATGAATCTGCGAGCTACGCCGCTCCCTTCGCGCTCTCCCATGAGCACGCACGAGGCGGGTGCCGGTGCACGGGTCTCGATTCCGCTTGCTCTCTTGTTGGCCAGTTTGATCGCCAATTGCGGGGATGAGCTCTCGCAGTGCACGAGACGCACCTACGTCGACGACACGGTCGCGGTCGCGGAACCCGATTTTCAATCGTTCGCCCACGACGACGGCGCGCTCGATGAAAGGGAATGCGAGGTATTGTGTGACTGCTTGATGTGGCAGCCGCCAAGCGCGCCCCCCAAACCCGACGGGCCCGACGCCGGGGTAGCGGACGCTGCGAGGGGCGACAGTGGTCCGATCGGACCGCAATGTCCGGCGGCTAGCAGTCGTTTCAGCACTTCTTGGGGACCATGCACCTACCGCGGGCCAGCTGGCGGATACCGCCTCGTCCGTTGCTCGGGCCAACGAAGTGATACCCTTGCCTGCAGCGAGCGTTTCGGGTCGTAACACTTCCGCCTACGCGACCTTCGTCGAAACGAGCCCTCCGGGGGTTGCGGGGTCACCAGCCACTTGAGCAATGGACCGCGCTCGGCGGTTCGAGCCTCGACGACCTTACGCCGATGGGCGAGCGATCAGCACGATCACACCGTCCAACTCCCGAGCGCCGGGGTGGATGATTTTTCCGAATCGATCGAGTAGGGTGAGCCGAAATTGCATGAAAAAAGCGGTCATTACCGGGATTACCGGGCAAGATGGCTCTTACCTCGCGGAGCTTCTTCTCCAAAAAGGTTACGAGGTTTGGGGCGTCATACGCCGGTCCTCGAGCTTCAACACGGGCCGCGTCGAGCATCTCTATCGCGACCCTCACGAGCACGGGGCCCGACTGATGCTCCGCTACGGGGATCTGAACGACGCTTCTTCGCTATCCACCATCCTTGGCGATCTGCGGCCCGATGAAGTCTACAACCTGGGTGCCCAGAGCCACGTTCGGGTCAGCTTCGATATCCCCGAATACACGGCTGAGATCTCCGGCCTCGGAAGCATCCGCATCCTGGAGGCGATGCGAAGGGCCGGGCTCAAGGCGCGCTTCTATCAGGCGTCATCGAGTGAGCTTTACGGAAAGGTGCGCGAAATCCCACAGACCGAGCTCACGCCTTTTCACCCCCGCAGTCCGTATGCGGCGGCCAAGGCATACGCGTTCTACATCACGCAAAACTACCGGGAAGCCTACGGCATGTTCGCGACCAACGGGATCCTCTTCAATCACGAGAGCCCGCGGCGAGGGGAGACGTTCGTCACCCGTAAGATCACTCGGGCCGCGACTCGCATCAAGCTGGGACTGCAAGAAAAGCTCTTCATGGGCAACCTCGAAGCCAAGCGCGACTGGGGGTTTGCCGGCGACTACGTCGAAGCGATGTGGCTCATGCTGCAGGCCGAGCAACCCGACGACTTCGTCATAGCAACGGGTGAGACACACAGCGTTCGCGAGTTTTTGGAAAAGGCCTTTCAAATGCTCGATCTCGACTACCAGAAGTACGTCGAGCACGACCCCCGCTACGATCGGCCGGCGGAGGTCGATCTTCTTCTCGGCGATGCCAGCAAAGCGAGGAAGATGCTTCACTGGGAACCTAAAGTAGGATTCGACGACCTCGTCAAAATGATGATCGAAGCCGACCTGGAAATGGCGAACAACGAGAAGACTTTGCTCGTCCACAGCGGCTCCTCGGCGCCTCCGGGGGCAGGGCGATGATCGACTGGAAGAAATCTCGCGTACTGGTGACCGGTGGCGCCGGTTTTCTGGGGACCTTCGTCGTCAACGGGCTCCGCGCCCGCGGAGTAAAGGACATCTTTGTTCCACGATCGAAGGAATACGATCTCGTCCAGGGTGACGCGGTTCGCCGTTTGCTCGCCGACTCCAAACCCGACCTCGTCTTGCACCTCGCAGCGCGCGTGGGAGGCATCGGCGCAAACCGAGACAATCCTGGCCGCTTTTTCTACGAAAATCTCATGATGGGCGTGCAGCTGATCCACGAATCTTACAAAGCGAGCGTCCCCAAGCTCGTCGCGGTAGGAACAGTGTGCGCGTACCCGAAGTTTTGCCCTGTTCCTTTTCGTGAAGAAGACATCTGGAACGGCTACCCCGAAGAAACGAACGCTCCGTACGGCATCGCCAAGAAGGCGCTCTCCGTGCAGTCGGTTGGATATCGGGAGCAATATGGGTTCAACTCCGTGGTGCTCTACCCCGTCAACCTCTATGGCCCCGGCGACAATTTCGACCTTCATACCAGCCACGTCATTCCGGCGATGCTTCGGAAATTTCACGAGGGGAAGTTGCGGGGCGACCGGGAAGTGGTCCTTTGGGGCGATGGGTCGCCGACCCGGGAATTCTTTTATGTGGCCGACTGCGCCGAGGGGATCTTGCAGGCTGCCGAGAAGTACGACTCGAGTGAGCCGGTCAACCTCGGTTCAGGAGAGGAGATCTCGATCCGCGATTTGGCAGCCAAAGTCGCTATTGTCGTCGGCTTCGAAGGCCAAATTCGATGGGACACGAGTAAGCCCAACGGCCAGCCGCGTCGAAGGCTCGACGTTAGTCGTGCCCGCGAGCGATTCGGATTTCGAGCGGAAACATCCTTCGATCAAGGTCTACGCAACACCTATGCGTGGATGACGCAGGACCTTCAACGCTAGCGATAGCCTGTTGGTGGCCCTCAGAAGGTTGGAGACCGCCCACGGAGCAGCGTATGCAGCGGCGAAGGGGGGCGAAGGTCGTTGCCTCGGGTGTTTCGCCTGACTAGATTGAAACGATGATTTCTGCCCTGAATGGCGGCGCGGAAGTAGCTGCTTCGCCCGCCGCTCCCGCCGAGTCGCTGGCTCTCGACCCGCAGTGGCGAGAGCATTTCTTGAAACTGCTCCAGCGCTCGCCTCGCTTCTCTGCCCCGCGTCGATTCCTTCAGGCCGACATCACTGCGGCGCTGGCGCACACCATCCACCACGATGCGTCGGTGTTGGAGGTCGGTTTGGGAAATGGCCGCCTGCTCGCCTCGCTTCCCAACGCCGAGCGTTGGGGAATCGACATATTGCCGGAGGCCGTAGAACGAGCGCGCCAAGTCGATTCCACCTTGCAGCTTTTGGTCGCCGACGCGAGCTCGGTCAAGCTCGACCGCAAGTTCGACGCCATCGTGTGCGATCGACTCTGCCACTCCGTGCCCGACATTCAACGCCTGCTCAAGAATCTCGCCAGCCACCTCAACGACGATGGGCGTATTTTCCTCACTGCGTTCAACTTCCTCTGGTCGGTTCCTCTCGCCATCGGCAGCAAAGTCGGATTCAACGAGGATTCGCCTCCCCAGAACTGGTTGTCTGCCAGCGACCTCGAAAATCTCTTCGCACTTGCAGGACTCGAGGCCATTCATTACGACGACCGTGTCCTGCTTCCGATGAAATTGCCCATCGTAGCGGCGCTGCTCAATCGATATGCCGCGCGCATACCGCCGGCCCGTCTGTTTTCGCTCTATCGCCTTTACACGTTGCGGCGCCGACAACCGAAGCGTTCCCCCCCCAAGGTGAGCGTGGTCGTTCCGGCTCGCAACGAGGCAGGCAACATCGAATCGGCAATCAAGCGTACGCCCGTCATGGGCCGCGGAACCGAGCTGATCTTCGTGGAGGGCGGTTCGACCGATGGAACTCGCGAGCGCATTGCGGAGGCGATGGCTGCCTACGATGGCCCCCTCGAGCTCAAGCTTTATGCGCAGCCCGGCAAAGGCAAGGGTGATGCGGTCCGAACTGGTTTCGCTCACGCATCCGGCGAGCTCTTGATGATCCTCGATGCCGATTTGACGGTCGTCCCCGAAGACCTTCCCAAGTTCTACGAGGTCATGGTGTCCGGCCTCAGCGATTACGTGCACGGCACGCGCCTCGTCTACCCGATGGAAGACAAGGCGATGCGTTTTCTCAACAAGCTAGGCAACGCCGTTTTCGCCAAGACCTTCTCGTTTTTGCTCGATCAGTCGCTCAAGGATACGTTGTGCGGCACGAAGGTGCTTTGGGCCGAAGATTACCGGCGCATCGTGCGTAATCGTAGCTACTTTGGCGACTTCGATCCGTTTGGCGACTTCGATCTCATCTTCGGTGCGCGCAAGATCAACCTGAAGATCATGGAAATTCCGATTCGTTATCGCAACAGAACTTACGGCGAAACGAACATTTCGCGCTTTCGACATGGGCTTCTACTATTTCGAATGTGCGCGTTCGCCAGCCGCAAAATCAAGTTCGTATAGAAGTGGTGCCTCGCCAGGTCGAGCACGACGCGGCGGCAGCCAGCGCCAAGAGACCGGAGATGAGAAAGTAATAGTTGGCAAATGCCCATCGATTGAATGCGAAAAAGACGTAATAGGTGGCCGCCACGGCCGTGCCGAGCTGGGCCGGTCCCCGGAGCTTCCAGCACGACAACGCCACCACCGTCGCCGCGAGAATGAAACCGACGGAGCCGGGAATGTCGAACTGTAGGTTGAACAGCGCCCAGTTGTTGAGGGTGAGCGCGTCGGCGCGGTATGGAAGGCCGTTCAGCACGTCGAAATTGGCGTATTTCAGCGCTTTGAAGTCCCACAGCAAAAACGGCAGCAGCGGCAGCACAGCCGAAACGCCCAGGACGAGCCAGTGACGAAAGCGGAACGATAGGCAGAAGCCTGCCAGAGCAGGAACCCAGAACATCGTCTGCTTCGACGAGCCGGCGATTCCGAAAAGCACGGCCGCCAAGACCAGACGCCATCTGGCCGCGGCGGCGAGGCCTAGCGCGATGAACATCACCTGTACCGGATCGACCCACGCCTGCTCGAGGATGAAAAAGAGCTTGGGGGTGAGGAGGAGAAACAAGGCCGGCGCGTCCTTGGCAAATGACGGAAGCCCGCTCCGGGCCGTAATGAACCGCATGGCCAGGGCGGCGATCAGAACGGCTCCCAGCATCGAGTAACGGACGTCTCCGAGCAGCCAACCCAACAGGGTGACGTACACCTGGGTCGGCGGATAGACGTAGGGAACTGCGTCCTTCAGCGTGCCCGGCCCGGTGTCTTGCGCGGCGACGACCTGGTAAGGATTTTTGCCGTGGCGCAGGGCTTCGGCGCCCTGCATTTGAATGCCCCAGACGTCGATGCGAGGCGCAGGAGAACAGTGAATCGTGTCGATGCCGACCAAGAGCACCAAGCCTAGAAAACCGGCGAACCTGACCCAACCGAGGACTGGAGGTTCCCTGATGCTCCCGGTAATCCACGGAACGTAAGTGGCCAGCAAGAAGAGCGACAGCCACTGCGCTTTTTTGCCGATCACCCAGGGGCGGTGCGCATAAATGATGATGTTGGAGTCGTTGATCGCCGTCCACAGCATGGCGAAGAGCGCAATCCACAAGAGGCTCGCGACGAGGCCCGCGTCGCCGAGGGCGCGCGACTCACGCTGTAACGAACGCGCGAAATTATGGAGCACCACCAGAAGCCCGGTGACCACGCAGAGCACCGCTGCTTCGGTGTAGGTGCCGCGGGCATACGTGATGGCCTGCCCGGCGAGGGCACTGCCCAAGAGAAGCGGCCCGCATCGGCTGGGTAAGCTAGGCCGGATGTCGGCGACAGCATTCTGATTTGTAACAGAAACCTGGAACATGATAGGGGCGCCCAATCTCTCCTACATGGGGCTCGGCTTGCAAGCTCGCCTAGTCCCGAGCTACACCCCGGGCGAGCCTATGTCCCTATTCGCGTCGCTTCGCCGCAACGTACTTACGCATCGGGTCGAAGGAGTTTGCGCATGGCCGAGCTGACGCGGGGAATGCTGGATGGTCTTACCAAGAACGGGCCAACCGATCCCATCCAATACTATCGGCGCCCCCTCGTGGGCTGGCTCTTTCGCGAGCGGATCAACATGGGTCTTCGAATGTTGGAGAACCGCCGCTACGAACGAGCGCTCGAGGTTGGCTATGGCGCAGGAGCGGTTCTGCTCGCGTTGGCTCCGTCCGTCGGCGAGCTCTCCGCGCTCGATCTGGATGCCGCGCCCGAGCCCGTGGCTGCGCTTTTGGCGCAGCGCGGGTTTTCCGCCAAGCTGACTCGCGGCAACGTCTACCAGCTCCCGTACGACGACCAGATGTTCGATCTGGTCGTGTCGTTCTCGGTGTTCGAGCACCTTCACGAATACGAGAAGGGCCTCGCGGAAGTGATCCGTGTGTTGCGTCCTGGTGGGCATTTTCTGCTCGGTATGCCCGCGGTCAACCGCATGATGGAGGTCGGCTTTCGCGCGATCGGCTTCAAAGGCGTCGAGGATCATCACGTCACCACGCCCCGCGCCGTGTCGGCGCGATTCGACCAGCTCGGGCTGCGCCCGGTGCAAAAGCAGACGCTCGACTTTCCCATCAAAGGCGTTCGCCTCTACTACACCTGGCTTCTCGAGAAAATTCGATCATGAGCGCGTACGGCGTGGATCCGCACGAAGCGGGAAACGAAATCAGCACGGACGCCGCCAAAATTCGCAAGAACGCGCTACTCGAGCAAATCTACGGGGACGTCTACCAAAGGATTTTGCAGGAAGTTCCCAAGGAGCGCTTTCCCCAGCTGCTCGAGCTCGGCTCGGGGGGCGGGTTTTTCCGAGAGGCCGCACCTCACGCGATCACCAGCGAATGTGTAGAGGTGCCGGGGATCGATCGCGTCGTCGACGCGTGCCGCATCGACCAGTATTTCGACGAGCAATCACTCGACGCCATCGCGGCATTCAACGTCTTTCACCATCTCCCCGACGCTGCCGGCTTTTTGCGTGGAGCCGGGCGCGTGCTTCGCCCCGGCGGGCGGGTGTGTTTGGTCGAGCCGTGGTTTACGCCGATCGGGCAATGGTTTTATCGCGTCATTCATCATGAGGCGGCGATTCTCGATCCAACGGACTGGCGCATCGCCGGAGAGGGTAGGTTGGGAGGTGCCAACTCGCGCCTTCCCACCAGCGTCTTTCGCGACAGCGAGGCGCGTTTTGCGCAAGAGTTCCCAGGGCTTGCGATCGTCAAGCGCGAGCCTTTTCACAAATGGCTCTACCTCGTGAGCGGTGGCCTTCGCCTGAATACCCGGGTCCCGCGCATGGTGGCGAAGCGCTTGGTCGAGCTCGATGCCCGTATCCATCGCGGCAACGACCTTCTCGGCCTCTTTGCGCTGATAGTGGTTGAACGGCGGAACGGCCGGCGCGAATGAGGGCATGAAGTCCCCAACGCGCACTCCGCGGATCGCGGCAACGAATATCAGCGCGTCACTGTCCACAGCATCGAGCTCGAAAGCGTTCCCACGATCGCGGTGATGGTCGCCGTGCCGGCGACGCGCCCCAGCACTTCGGGGTCCCCGGCGGTGCTTGCCGATCCCACCGCGACGACCGGATTCGACGTCGGCAACACGACCTCGCGGGAGATGTCGCGCGTCGAGTTGTCGGCAAACGTACCCATCACCAGAAGCCTCGCGCTGGCCGTCTCGCGAACGCTGGCATCCGCGGTGCCGTAGGGAGTCAGCGTGATGGATTGAAGCGGTGCCCCGGTCCTCGTCGCCGATGGGCCCTCGGCGGTACTGCGCCTGCCGACGTACGACCAACGTCTTAGTCAGAGCTCCCGCGGCTTCATCGATGCTCCTCGCGCCGACCAACTGTCTGCAGGCGTTCGCACTGCGGTGGAACGAAACGTCTCACCTTGGGTGGACTGCATATTGCACAGTCTTCGTTGTCGATTTTCCACGCTTCTCTTGCCGTCATCGCTTCGCGTGCAAATGAGTTCGCACATTCGATCAGGAGGAGACGAGAGCTGAGCCGAGTTTCTTTTGGCGCGCGCTCGAGGAGAGTCTCGCACCATGAACTGCCGTGGCATTCGCGTCGATTTTAGCCGGACGATGGTGGTCGTCTTGGCCGGCGCCCTTGCGACCAGTTGCCTTTTGGGAAGCGAGTTCGACAGCCTGAAACCGAGCACCGATGCGTCGACGGGATTGTCGCCGGAGGCCGCGCCCGATCCCGGATCACCGACGGGGAGCGCAGGAGCCGCTGGCAGCGGCACATCGGGCGGCGGTGGAGCATCGGGCGCCAGTGGAGCTTCGGGTGCAGGTGGAGCATCAGGCGCAGGAGCGGGCGGGCGCCAGCAGGACAGCGGGCCCGTGCCTGACGGAGGCAGAGTTGATGCGCATGACGCTGGAGCGGGCCGTGGCGATGGCGGGAAAGACGTCGCAACGGCCGACGCGAGCCCGCCCGATGCCGACGGATCGCGGATCGATTCCTCACTCCGCGATGCACCCAACGTTTCGCCCGATGCTCCCGCCGGCGACGCGCCATCGAGTCACGACGCAGGAAGCGATGCCCCCGTCGACGTTTGGACGTGCGATGGCGTCGACGCTTCGCCCGGCGACGTGCCCTGCACGATCAACGACGCGTACGGCGTCTTCGTCGCACCAACGGGCAACGACGCGGCGGGGCTCGGAACCAAAGTCGCCCCTTACAAAACGATCGGCCGAGGATTGCAAGTCGCCAAAGCCAAGAATCTCCGGCTCTACGTATGCGACAATGGAACCGGCTACGCCGAACAGATCACGATCGATCGATCGCTCGACGGGGTCACTGCGTTCGGCGGCTTTCAATGTTCGGATTGGAGCTATGCGCCGCTCACACGCGCCGTGATCAAGCCCGCTGCGAGCCCCGTGCTGGTGGCGAGAGGCCTCACGCTCGGCTTCGTGTTCGAGAACTTCGAGCTCGTTGCTCCCGACGCGACGGCGACGGGGGCGAGCAGTCTAGGTGCGATCATCGACAGCTCGGCTAAGGTCGTTCTCCGGCGCGTGAAGGTCGTTGCCGGTAAGGGAGGACCGGGACAAGCGGGCGCTGAAGGCTCTGCGGGTCAAGCCGGTCCAAGCGTGACCGCCAGCCAAAAAGGCGCGGCAGGCTCGTGCGGCGACGGTGCCCCCGGCAGTCAGGTCGGTGGAAGCTGGCCGAACGCGAGCGCGTGCAATTCCAAAGGCGGCAATGGCGGCCCTGCCAACAAAGGCGCCGACGGCTATCCCGGTTTGGCCGGCGATCCGCGCACCGGCGTCACGCCGGGCGATGTGAACAACGGCGGTGCCGCCGGACCTGTGGGTGCCGACGGTGACCCTGGCTCTCCAGGAGATTCAGGCACGAGCGGCGCCGCGCACGTCGGTGCGGGCACGTTCGCAGCAACCGGGTACGCCGTGGCGGGTCCCGGGGGTGACGGCACGGATGGTCTTACGGGGCAGGGCGGTGGAGGCGGCGGAGCGAGTCACGGATCTGCGACTTGCATCGGCGCGAGCGGCGGAGCTGGGGGCATGGGCGGGTGCGGCGGTACGCCGGGTACGGGCGGCGGTGCGGGAGGCGGTTCGGTAGCGCTTCTCAGCTGGATGAGCGGACTGTCGCTCGATGCGTGCGAGCTCGTGTCGCAAAGTGGCGGCGCAGGTGGCAAGGGCGGCAAC
>Ga0190265_10001547_pt1 | contig 15130 bp, 13 predicted proteins | sample Popmic124T_FD_133135 | JGI IMG/M metagenome (GOLD analysis project Ga0190265, IMG submission 133135) | Populus adjacent soil microbial communities from riparian zone of Indian Creek, Utah, USA - 124 T | ecosystem: Environmental > Terrestrial > Soil > Riparian zone | place: USA: Utah | collected...
AATGCGCGCCTTCGCGCTAAACAAGATCCAGGTCTCCGAGCACGACATCCTCTACGGGATGGCGCTCGAGACGGCATCGCAAAGCGCCTAGATCAGCGTGAACAGACGCGGGCCTGCTCCGTGGGACCCGGTGTACAGACGAGTTTTCGGCACCCGTCCAGTTGGGTAAACGTGTCACCCGAACCCCAAAAACTAGGTAAAGTGCATCTACCGAGTTATTAGTAGCCGCATATGCAGCTCCTAGACATATCGGATAGCCGAGCACATAATCGCCGCACCGGGGAAAGAGGTGAGGACGAGAGTCTCCATCGCCAACTCCGGTCATAGGGTTCGGGCGATTGCCGCATCATGGCGCCTCCCGCCGTCTGGGCCCATCGAATAAGAACTGGTCCCTGAAGACGTACCCCTGCCCGTCCTGAGGGGCCAACTTGAATCGACCGCCAGCGATGGCGGTCGATTCTCGTTTGGGACCGATTCGCCAACCTGCCTAGCCAGCCAGCTTTTGGCTCTCTCAAGCCAAATTCGACTTGCGCGGGTAGACGACCTCGGGGTCGGTGATGACGTTGACGAGGGTCGGCCGGCCCGACTCGAAAGCCCGCTCGAGCGCCGGCCGCAGCTGCTCGGGCTCGCGGACGACGAAGCCGTCGCAACCGAGCGCCTCGACCATCTTCTCGTAGGGCGTTTCCGGTCGCAGCTCGGCCGCTACCGAGTAGCCGTAGAGGAACTTCATCGGGTGATGCTCGAGCGCCCAGATGCCGTTGTTGCCCATCACACCGACCACAGGTAGACCGTGACGCGCCAAAGTGTCGAACTCCATGCCCGCGAAGCCGAACGCTCCATCGCCAAGCAACAGGCAGACCTGTCGCTCCGGGTGGGCGAGCTTGGCGCCGATCGCCTGGCCGGGCCCCGCGCCGAGACAGCCGAAGGGCCCGGGGTCCATCCAGCAGCCGGGTTCGTAGGTCTCGATAAAGCGCCCCGCGTAGGAGACGAAGTCGCCGCCGTCGCCGATCACGATCGCGTCCCGATCGAGCACTTCCCCGAGCTCCTTGTAGACGCGAACGGGATGCAATGGCGAGCGAGCGTCGTTCAGCTCCACCTGCTCTGCCGCCCGCTTCTCGGCCTCGACCTCGCGCAGCTGATCGAGCCAGGCGCCGGTCCGCCCCCGCTCGCCGCCAGCTGCATCGCGGATCGCCGCCAGGGTCGCCTCGATGTCGCCGACCAGGTCCACCTCGGGCGAACGGTTCGCGGTCAGGGCATTCGGCGCGACGTCCAGCCGGATCAGCTTCGTATCTTCGCCAAAGCTGCCGCCGAATCCGAGACGGAAATCGATCGGCACGCCAACGACCAACGCCACGTCGGCGCCTTTCAGCCCAGCCCCGCGCGCCCGGCTGAAGGCGAGCTCATGGTCGGCGGCAAGACAGCCGCGGCCCAACCCGTTGAGAAAGACCGGGATGCCAAGAGCCTCGGCCAATGCGCGCAGCTGCTCCTCGCCGTGGCCCCAGTAGAGGCCGCTGCCGGCCATGATCGCGGGGCGCTCGGCGCCAGCCAGCAACGTCGCCGCCTCCTCGACCCCAGCCGCCGGCTCAGAGTCAGAGCTCGACGCCGCCGGCACGGCGGCGTCCGCCTCGCTGAAGACAACATCAAGGGGGTAGTCGATGAAGGTCGGCCCGAAGGGCGCCGCGAGGGACAGATCCAGCGCCGCCGCGGTCCGCTCCGCGATCGCCCCCGTCTCCTTCACCGTCTCCGCCGACTTGACCAGCGGCGCCACGAAGGGAAGGTGGTCGATCTCCTGCAGCGAGCCCGAGCCCCAGCGCAGCTCCGGCGCCCGCCCGCCGAGCACGCAAATGGGCGAGCAGTTCGCCTGCGCGCCGGCGATCGCGCTGATCCCGTTGGTCACTCCCGGACCGGCGGTGAGCGCCGCCACGCCGATCCGCCTGGTCGCCTTGGCAAAGCCCTCGGCGGCGAATACCGCCGATTGCTCGTGCCGCACGTCGACGACCTCGATCCCCTCCGCTTTGCAGCCGTCGTAGATCGAGAACAGGTGCCCGCCAGAGAGCGTGAAGAGGTGGCTGACCCCCCTCGATTTCAAGGCTTTTGCCACAAGCCGCCCCCCGTGCTCAGACATACGGCGAGCCTACCGACGCAGATACCATCGCTGATGCCCGGGTGGCGAAACTGGCAAAAGCGGCGCACTTAAAATGCGCTGCCCCTCAGGGGGCTTGCGGGTTCGAGTCCCGCCCCGGGCACTTCCTCCCCTCGGTCTGGCACATTCGCGCCTGGCACGCGTGGTTCAAGCGTCTAAACGTCGGGTAAATGTTTGTACAGACCGCAACTAACCCGTTGGTACGGTGTCCCTACTGACGAAGACGACGCCATTCGTCAAACGCCTTCCCTGGAGAGTGAAGCTTGGAGGCATCAGCTCTAACCCACGCCAGTCAGCGCGGACTTCTCGCCCGCCGCTCGCCCCTGCTGAAGCTGCAGGGAGACGCCAAGCTGATCGCGATGGCGCGCAGCGGCAACGCCGGCGCCTTCGAGACCATCGTCGACCGCTATCAGTCCCGTCTGCTGGGCTTCTGCCGCCAGATGCTGGGCTCGACCGAGGACGCCGAAGACGTTCTGCAAGAGGTCTTCGTCAACGCCTACCGGGCGATGCTCGCCGACGAGCGCGAGATCAACCTGCGCCCGTGGCTTTACCGGATCTGCCGCAACCGCTGCCTCAACCACCTGCGCAAACCGACCGCTGACGCTCAGGAATCGATGGACATGGTTCCCGCCGTCGAGGCCGCCTCGACGGCTGAGAAGGTCAGCAACCGCGAGGAGTTCCGCCAGCTGCTCTCAGACGTCGGCAAGCTGCCAGAGACGCAGCGCTCGGCGCTGTTGCTGCGCGAGATGGACGCGATGTCTTACGAGGAAATCGCCGCCGCGATGGAGACCAGCGTGCCCTCGGTCAAGTCGCTGCTCGTGCGGGCGCGGATCTCCCTCGCCGAGGCGAGCCAGGCCCGCCAGCTGACCTGCGGCGAGGTGCGGCTGGAGCTGGCCGAGGCCGCCGAGGGGCTGCGCAAGGTATCCGGCCCGGTCCGCCGCCACGTGCGCGATTGCGAGGAATGCGCCGACTTCCGCTCTCAGGTCCGCTCGAACGACAAGGTGATGGCGGCCCTGGCCCCCGCCGGAGCGCTGGTCGCGCTCAAGGGCCTCATCCTCTCCAAGCTTGGCTTCGGCGGCGCAAGCGGCAGTGCCTCGGCAGGCGCGACCGGCGGCGCAGCCGGCGGCGGCGCGACCGCCAGCGCCGGCGCTGGCGCGACCGCAGCGGCAACCGCGACCGGCGCCGGGGCGGTCGGCGGCGTCGGGGCCGCGATCAGCAGCGGCGGCGCGGCCGGCGGAATCGTCGGCGGCGCGGTTGGCGCCAAGGCCGTCGCTGTCGTCACTGCTGCCGTGATCACGGCTGGCGCGGTCGAGGTCAACCAGAAGGTCGACTGGAACCCAGGCCCGAAGAGCAATTCCACGGCCCAGTCTTCTTCCTCCAATTCCGGCCCACTCTCTCTCGCAGAACGCCACGCTGTAGTCGCGCAGCCAACCCCGCAAACGGTGGAGCCGATCGTGGCGCCCGCGCCCGAGCCCCCCGCTCCGACTCCCGTCACGACCGAGCCGGCTCCGGAAACTGCCCTTGCCCCCGCGCCTGCGGAAACGACTGCTCCCGTTGAGATCCATGCCGAATCGGCGCCGGCGAAAGCCACGGCGCCGAAACTGACCGGGGCTAAATCGCCGACCGGGACCTCGGGCGCGCCCACCACCGGCAGCGAAACCGTCGTCGTGACGGTGGGCGGATCGACGCCTCCCGCCGAAAGCGCGCCTCCGGCCGAAAGCGCGCCGCCGAGCGAACCGGCGCCCCCAAGCGAACCTCCGCCGAGCGAACCGCCCGCCGAATCTCCCCCGCCGCCAGCCGCAGTTGAAGTCGGACTCGGCGTCGACGCTGGCTAGCCCTAGCCCAGCCCGATCACTTTGAGCCGGCGCATAAGGCATTTCGCCGCGAAAGCGCGCGTGTCGGCAATCGAGAAGCCGAAGAGCTCGTAGTCCTCCTGGTCCTCGGGCGCCCAGGGCGGTGAGAGGACGCCCTCGGCCGCCGGCACCGACTCCTCCAGCGTGCGCTGGATCGCCTGCTTGTAGCGATCGTCCTCATGCGCCTTCTCACGCAGGAAAACCGAGCCGAAGGCAACGTGGCGATGCTCGTCGCGGGCGACGTTCCCGAAGCCCTCGACGAAGCCCGGCAGCGTGCCTTCGCGTTCGTTGAAGTCCATGATGAAGTGCTGGCCGGTTAGCGCCAGCATCCCCTCGATCACCATGTGGTAGAGGGTCACCGCCTCGACCAGCACCTCGGTGTCCTCGGGCTCGGCCGAGAGGCGATCGGTGCGCTGTTTCAGCATCTCGTCGAAGAGGCGGCCGAAGTTCTCGTTGAGGTGCTCGGAGGTCTCCGCGAGCATCTGTGAGAGCTCTTCGGACTCGAGCACGCCGACCTCACGGTAGAAGCGCTCGAAGAAGCGCACGTGGCGAGCCTCGTCGGCAATCTGCGTGCAGAGGAAGATTTTCTGGTCCTCGGTCGGCGCGGCGCGCATGATCGGCCCCAGCTCCTCGGCGACTTTCTGCTCGCCGATGAAGAAGGAGGAGAGCCCGTACATCCGCTGGAAGCGCTCTTCGGGGTCGATCCGCTCCTGCCAGTCCTCGCGGTCGCGGCTGAAGTCGAGCTCCTGGGTCTGCCACTGCTGGCGCTCCCAGAGCGCGTAGAGCTCCTCGTAGGTGAGCAGCTTGATGTCGGCCGTGCGGTCGGCGGCCTCGTTCAGCGCCGGATCGGCGGTCGCCTGGAAGTCGGACCGCGCGGTCCGTGACTGCGTCCCGGTTGCCTCTTTGGCGCCCATCTGCACTCTCCTCGGCTCGGTGCGGCTGGAGCGTTCGAGACTAGCAACCAACTGGCTAACCAGCCAGTCCTTCTGCGTTCGCTATTTGTCAGCCATAGCCCGACAAACAGCGAACGCGCTCAGGTGGCGTGCGTCTCCCCGGGTTTGAGCAGCACCACCGTCGAGGAGGTCTTCTCCTCGACCTCGGCCTTGAAGGCGCCGCTGTCGGTCTCGATCGGGGGGAAGGTGTCGTAGTGCATCGGGATCACCGTGCCCGCCCCGATCAGATCGGCGGCGATGACAGCGTCGCGTCGATCCATCGTGTAGTGGCCGCCGATCGGCAGCAGGGCCACGTCGACGTCGCTGCGCTGCGCGATCAGCTTCATGTCGCCGAAGAGGCAGGTGTCGCCCGCGTGGTAGACGGTCGTCTCGCCGATCTTGATCACGAGGCCGCAGGCGGGGCCGATGGCGACACCGTCCTCGGCGCTGTATGGAGACTCTTCTGAGCCGGGGAGCGTGTTGGTATGCCAGGCGGGAACGAGGGAGATGTAGCCCCAGTCGAATTCGACCGTGCCGCCGAAGTTCGGGTCGCTGACGCCCTCGACGCCCTGCCCTTCGAGCCACTTGGCGAGCTCGACGATCGCGACGCAGTGGGCGCCGGTCCGCTTCGCCACCGGCACCGCGTCGGCCATGTGGTCGACGTGACCATGGCTGATCGCGATGTGGGTCGGCTCGACCTCCTCTGCGGTCGCCACTGCGGAGGGGTTGTTCGGCGCCAAGAAGGGGTCGACCAGCACCGTCGTATCCCCCTCGCTCAGCTCGAAGCACGACTGGCCGTGGAACTTGATCTCCATCTTCAGCACTCTCCTTCCGGGGCTTCGCCCTCGCTCATCTCTTCTTTCAGCGCCCAGCCGACGGCAACGCCGACCATCATTCCCATCCGCGCCTCCTCCGCGAGAAGGGTTCGCACCGCCGCGATCCGCTCCTCGGGGTCGGGGACGGTGGCCGCCTTCAGCGACTCGCTCTCGTGCGACTCGCCGAACCAGCCCCCCTCGGCAAGGGCCGTCGCCAGCACGCGCTGCAGCTGCGGCGCCGCGCGGGCGACGATCGCCTCCGCCTCGACGAACCGGTCCGCCTCGGCCAGACGCTCGATCGCGGCTTCGAGCCGTTGCTCGTCGTTCGACGCCATGGCGTGAGCCTAGACGTGCCGTGAGTTAACCGTCCATAGGGTGGTTAACTCACGGCACGTCGCGGCGCAGCGCCGCCGCGGCAAAGCCCGCCAGGCCGCCGACGACGGCGCCCGCGAGCCCCGCGAAGACGTCGGCGGTCGACTCGAAGATCGGCAGCGCCAGCAGCACCGCAGCCGCCACAGCCACTCCGATCGGGTCGTAGTCCTGATCGATCGCGCCGCGCGCCTCGCCCCGGCGGATCGCGAACCAGGCGGCCAGGGCGCCCAGCGCCATGCCATTGCCCCCCGCGATCACGACAAAGTCGTCCTGGGCGCTGGCGATCCCGCCCGCCGCCAACATCCCCAGCGCGCCGCAAGCCAGCAGCAGCAGCGCCGTCGGGGCGCTGCCAAGCCGCCGCTCGACGCCCAGTCCGAAGATCGCCAGGGCGACCGCGACGACGAAGAGGTAGCCGACGTCGACGTAGGCGAAGGGAGCGGTCAAATAGCGCCACCAATCGCCGTCGAGCGGCACGGTGAGGCCGCCGACCTCGATCAGCGTGGCGCCAGCCGCCTGCTCGACCAGCAGCAGCGCGGCAGAGCCGAGGATCGCCGCCAGCGTCGCGTAGGGCCGGTTGGCGCCGGCGGCGACCGACGGCAGCTTGATCCGCAGCAGCCGTTTGGCCGGTCCGCGCCGCGGCTTCGGCTCGAGCCCGTCGCCTCGCCGCTCCAGCTTCGGCGCCCGCTTGCGCAGCCTCGCGCCGCAGTAGGGGCACTCGGTCACATAGGGACTGACCTCGGAGCCGCAGTTCTTGCAGATCACGCTGAGCTCAGTCTCACTCATGATCAATCGAGGATAACCGCCTCTCGCCGGCCGCTCGACACATGCCGCCGGTGGCATACTGGGGAGAACCCATCTTCGAGGAGGAATACAGCGTGGAGTTGAAGAGTCTGACCGAGCAGAAATCGCTTCTGGCCGACCTGGCGCCGGGCAAACGGACCCGCCTGCGTCGCCTGCTTTTCGAGTTCGGACCGGGCCACGGCGCGCTGATGCTGCTGCCGATCGACCAGGGCATCGAGCACGGCCCGCGTGACTTCTTCCCCAACCCGGCCTCCAAGGACCCCGACTACCAATTCCGGCTTGCCGCCGAGGGTGGCTACTCGGCGCTCGCCTGCCAAATCGGGATGGCGAGCAAGTACTACCCCGACTATGCGGGCCAGGTGCCGCTGATCCTCAAGGTCAACGGCAAGACCGACATCCCCTCCTCCGCCAAGGCCTTCTCCAGCTGCAACGCCAGCGTCGAGGACGCGGTGCGACTCGGCGCGGACGCGGTCGGCTACACGCTCTACGTCGGCTCACCCCGCCAGGACGAGGACCTCACTCAGCTGCGCGCCGTCCGCGAAGACTGCGACCGCTACGGGATGCCGCTGATCGTCTGGTCCTACCCGCGCGGCGAAGCGGTCGAAGCCAAGGGCGGGCCGAACTCCTTCTACGCGATCGACTACGCGGCACGGCTGGCGATGGAGATGGGCGCCGACGTGGTCAAGCTCAACATGCCGAAGGTCAATCCGGAGACCGACAAGGACGCCCCAGCTCCTTACAACGAGATGCAGATCGACCAGGCCGGAGCGATCCAGCACTGCGTCGAGTCGGCCGGGCGCGCCCTGGTCGTGCTCTCCGGCGGCTCCAAAGTCGACGACGACGTCGTCCTCAACCACTGCCGCGAGATCATGCAGGCCGGCGGCAGCGGCGTCATCTTCGGCCGCAACGTCTGGCAGCGTGAGTGGAGCGATGCGCTGGAGATCGTTGCTCAGATCAAAGAGACGCTGCTGAGCAACGTGCGGCGGATTCCGTAAGGCACATCCGGTAGGGGTTCCACTTAACTTTTTTTGAAGACAGCTGTCAGCCGTCCGAGCACGCTGTCGCAAAAAAAGTACAAGACGTTTCACCCCTACCGGATGTGCCTGCCGCACCCAGGCAGGTTCCTGGCCCGTGAGAAAAGACGTTGTTGGGAGCTTGGTGCTGTTGGTCGTGGTTGCGTTGCTTGTGCTGCGGCCTTGGGAGAGTGAGCCGGATGCTGGGCCGGGGTCCGCGGTGGTCCTGGTGACGCGGGTGGTTGATGGGGACACGGTTGAGGCTCGGATCGAGGAGGAGGTTGAGGACGTGCGGCTGATCGGGGTCGATACGCCGGAGACGGTGAAGTCGGGGGAGCCGGTGCAGTGCTTTGGGCCGCGCGCCTCCGATTTCACCCACAGCCAACTCGAGGGGCGGCGCGTGCGGTTGGTCTTCGGGGTCGAGCGGCGGGACGTCTATGGCCGCCTGCTCGCCTATGCCTATCTCGACGGCCGCCTCTTCAACTCTGCCCTGCTGCGGCGCGGGCTCGCCCGCTCGTTGACGATCCCGCCGAACGATCGTTTTGCGGCGCTTTTCGAGCGGCTCGAGCTGGGGGCCGCCCGGGCTGGCCGCGGCCTCTGGGGCGCCTGCGGGCCGTGATCGTCGTCACATCCAATGCCTGAGCGGTGAGCTTGAGGCCTGCAAGCGCTCGTGCGGCTTTGCTACGGTCCCCGCCGCGGCCCCTTGGGCCCACCTCTATGAGAATGCGGCAAAGCATCAACCAGTTCGAGGTTGCCTTCGAGCAGGAGACGACCTTGGAGCGTCGTCGGCGCGAGCAGCTGCGCCGACGCGCCGCGAACCGCTCGCGGGAGCGGCGCATGACCCGCAACGAGCAGCACGGCAAAGTGCGCTTCAGCGTGCTCGCCGTCTGCTTGACCGCGACCGTCGTCGTCGTGGTGGTCTCGATGTTCGAGGCCCTCTCCTTCTTGATGGCCTGACACGAGCCGCTTGCCGTGACTCCGCGATCCCCCGTCCAGGTTGAATAGACTCGCGCGCCGATGGCAAGACGCTCGCTGAAGCCACAGCTAAACCAGATCCGCGCCTGGGTGCGGCAGGGACGCACCGACGCCTGGATCGCCTACCAGCTCGAGGTCTCCGCCTCTGAGCTGCGCGAGTTCCGCAAGCAGCACGACCTCACCCCCGACGGGGAGGAGACCGGCGGCGGCGAAGTCGACCTCCGCGACGAGATCGAGGCAGAGGTCGAGGCCGCGACCGCGGAAGAGGCCGAGGAGGAAGCCGAGGAGGTCGAGGTCGAGGAGGTCGAGGACGGCGAGGAGAAGCCGGCGCGCAAAGAGCGGGACTCAGAGGACGGCGAGGAGGACGGCCCTCAGCGGCCCCGCCGTCGGCGACGTCGCGGCAGGCGTGGCGGGCGTGGGCGGCGCAAAGAGCTCGAGGCGACCTTCGACCACGGCGAGCGGGACGGCTATGGCCTCTGGCTCGATGCTGCGGTCAAAGACAATCCGGTCTACACCGAGCACTGGGCTGACAAACGCGAGGTGACGGTCCGCATCGAGGCGGATCAGATCGTCATCCGGCGCGCCGGTGAGAGCGCCCCCGGCCCCGTGGGCGACGACGACTCAGACGAGTAGCTGGCGGCCGCCGGCGAAGTCGCTGGCCCCGCGCAGGTAAAGCCAGAAGGCGGCATCGGCCAGCGAACGTGGATCGGCGCCGAGGCCCGGGGCCGTGTCCATAGCCGCCTGCAGACACCAGTCCGTCCCGCGGCCGTAGAGCTCCGCCAGCTCGGACGCCAGGAAGGTCGGGCCGATCCGGCGCCGCAGCTCGTCCTGAATCGCGGCGACGACACGGTCTGCGTAGCGGCGCTCGCGAGGCTCCTCGATAGCCCTCAGCGCCCGCCATCCCTCCTCCCACTGGAAGAGCGCGTTCTCTAGTGGATAGGTCATCCGGACGAGGTTAGCGACGGCCGGCGCTCGGCCACCGGGGCGCTTTCGAGGAACGCCAAAGCGTCGGCGGCAGCCTGGCTGCGCGACCAGCGGAGTATCGCCCGCGACATCGCGGCATAGCCAGCCGGGTTCGGGTGGAGCAGCTCGCGTATGCCCTGTCGCAGGATTCTCGGCCCGGCGCCGTTGAAGCTCGTCGGCCTGCGCACGTAGGAGACGGCGTCGCAGATGCTGTGGTCGGGACGGAAGGCAGTCTCGGTGTCGCCGACGTAGAAGATCGGAATCCGGCGCTCCGCCCTGATCGCCGCGACGGTGTCGGCGATCGTGCCGTTCAGCCGCTGCGAGAGCTCGTTGAGGAAGCCGATCTCCTCGGGCGAGATCAACCCGTGCATGCGTCCGCACTCGACCGGGGCCGCGGGGGTCGCGGCGGGGTAGGCGAGCACGAGGATCGGAACTGAGCCCGCGGCCGGTCCCGGGCCGGCTCCGTTGACCGCCTGGTCGATCGCAAGGTAGGCCCGCCGCAGCAGGGAGGGCAGGGCGCTGAGCCGTTCGTCGATGAACGCATCGCTCGGGTGAGCGCGGGAGCGGAAAGCCGGACCGGCGTGGATGAAGCGGGCACAGCCCCCGCGACCGGGGACCAGGCACGAGGCGCCGACGTCGGCGAAGCCCACGTCGTTGCCTCCCAGCGTGAGGACCACGGCGTCGACGCCCTCGCCGCGACGGATGTCTCCGAGCTGGACGACCTGGGCGGCTTCGGTGCGCGCCGGCTGGGCGGCGAGGACGTCCGCAGCCACGGCGCCCGAGCAGGCGACGATGCGCGAGGCGGGGATGTCGAACGCTTGGGCCAGGTAGGTGCTGCGGCTGCGGTGACACGGGTTGCCTTCGGTATCGGTCCCGGGCAGATAGAGATCCGTCCCCTCGCCTGCCGAGTAGGAGTCGCCGAGGATCACGATCGCGTTTCGGTCCAGAATCGGCCCAGCGTCTTCGATGGTCGGGGTGGCGCCCGGTTGCTGAGGAACGGCACGCAGGGGCCGGTTGAGAGGGCCGCAGCCACGGGGGTCGAGGCTGCCCTGAACACGCCAGACCGTGACCGGACCGTCGCTGTCAACCGGGGCTACCGCGGGCTCGCCACGCAGCCAGCCGGCCTCCGGCGAGACGACGGGCTCGCTGGGCTCGATGAAGTTGAGGAAGGGCGAGGTGACCAGGTAGTCGAGGTCGGCGGCATTGACCGCCGCACGGAAGCCGGCGCACGTCTGGATAGGGCGGAAGGCGCCATGCGGACCCTCGACGCCGAGATAGCGCACCCGGTTGGACAGATCGGCGCCGTAGAAGCCGTACTGGAGGAAGCCGGCCGTAGTACCGACGAGGCCGATACGCGTGTCGCTGACGTCCCGAGCCCAGCGATAGGCGGAGTCGAGGCGCATGCCGGGGATGCTCGTATCGGGGTTCGCGTTGGCGAAGCGGTCACCCAGGTAGTCGCGCTGCGCCGGATAGCCGAGAACCGCGACCAGCAGGGCGACAGCCGCGAAGCCGCCAGTCGTCGCAAGCTTGGACAGCCCCTGGCGCCGCGCAAAGAGCAGGGCGGCTGGGATCAGGACGAAGAGCAGCGCGATCGCCCAGGCGAAGAGGCGGTCTGGGTCGCGGACGACGACGTCGGCGCGGTTGGTGATGACAAGGATCAGAAGAAGAACCGCGAGTAGGCCCCAGTAGGGGGGGTGGGGGCGCCCCGGTCGCGCGCTGGGTTTTTCGCCTTGCGGCTCGTCTCTCTCGCCGAGTGGTCCGTGCGAAAAACGGGACGCCGCGCCCGACCGGGGCGCCCCCACCCCCCCACCGGCCCCCGACGACGAGCTCTGCCGCGCCAGTAACCCGCCGAAGGCCAGCGGGAGCAGCGTGATTCCCGCAAGCAGAGCTGGGATTGCGTAGCGGAGGTTGATGCCGAAGCCCTCGGGGGCGCCCTCGGGGCCGGCGGCGCTCAGGGGGGTGAAAAAGTAGGCGAGGATGCCGAAGAGTGCTACGCCGCCGATCCAGCGCAGGACGCGGGTGCGGCCCCAGAGGAGGGCCGTGATGCCGCCGGCGATCGCCGCGAGGATGACCAGCGGCCAGAGCAGGCCAAAGGCTTCGTGCAGCTCGGGCGCGAAATAGTCGCTCCAGACCGTCGTGTCGGTCGCGTAGTGGGCGATGGAGAAGTCCGGCCGGCCGGTCTGAAGCTGCTCTGGATGGGGCAGCGAGATCGGGCCCAGGTCCTCGAGCTGGGGCAGTGGATTGCCGGTGATCGCCAGGTTGCGCAGGTACCAGTACCCGCCACCCGCCAATCCCGCCGCGAACCACCATCCGGCAGCCGCCCAGCGCCGTCCAGCGGGGGCCAGGAAGAGGATTGCCACGGTCAATGCTGCCGCCATCGCGAGCGCGGTGGACTTGGTGCCGACTGCCATGCCGGTGGCGAGTCCTGCGGCGGCCAGTGGGAGCATTTCGGCCGCGGGTCCTGTCACGGGGTGGGGTGCCCGGCGGGGCGCTGGGTTTTTCGCCAGGGGAGAATGCGGCCGTCCGAGACTGCCCATGGGGCGAAAAAGAGGACGCCGCTTCCCGCCGGGCACCCCACCCCGCGCCACCCGCGGAAGACGCGCCCCCCAGTTCGCATTAACCAAGATCGCGATGGCCGCCAAAAGCAACGCCGCAGCCATCACATCGTTCTTCGCCGCCCCCGGCTCCCTCACGACCAGCGTGTGGCACTCGAGCAGGATCCCGGCGGCTATGACCGTCAGGGGACCGCGGCCGTATGGCCTTCCGATGCACCAAGCCGCCAGGAAGACCATCGCCAGCCAGCCGAAGTTGAGGAACAAGCTGAGCGTGTCTCGGTCGGCGATCAGGATGCCAACGGCGTGGAGCAACTCGGAATTCTGCGGGTAGAACCAGTTGGTGAAAACGGTCTCCGTGTAGTGCAGCCCGGTGACGGAGTGGCTCTGGGCCATCTCCACCGCAAAGGGCATGTGGTACCAGAGCGAGTCGAAGTTGAAGATGCCCCTGCTCAAAGCATCTGCAGTCGTCAGCCCCCAATGCGCGAACACGAGCGCCACAACTCCCATGGCGGCGAGCTGAGGTAGCCACTGGCTCGTGGCTGCAAGCGCTCCTCCCGCGGGTGGCGGGGGGGAGGGGTACCGGGGCGAAGCGGCGTCCTCTTTTTCGCCCCCCTCGCCATCTCGGACGGGCGCAGACGCCCCTGGCGAAAAACCCAGCACAGCCCCGGTGCCCCTCCCCCCCGACAGGACCCGCGGGCCAAGCGCGACCGCTGCCGCCACCAGAACAGCCGCAGCAACAACCGTCCCTGCATAGAGGAGCCCGACGACCCCCAGCAACTCGGCGATCCAGATCAATAGCGCGACGCCAGCGATCGCCTCGACCAGGTGAGCTGGCCCACCTTCCCAGTCGGGCAAGAACCTGCGCCGCAGGCAAACCGCGCTGAACCCCAGCGAGAGGACCAGGACGGCCAGCAGAACGACGCTGAGGATGTAGGCGCCGGCGCTAACCACCGGCGCCCCCGGAAAGCCTCGGCGTCAGCCGCCCAGACCCTGGACGACGATCGGCGTCTCGCCTTCGGCGACCATTCCCTGGGCCCTTGCCCGGCGGGCGATCACGATCGGGTCGTCGGCAGTCTGGATCCGCTTGTGGAGGCGCTTGTTTTCGCGCAGCTTCTCGTGGAATTCGGCCTTGGCGGCGGTCGTCCCCGTGTAGGTCTTGACGAAGTCGATGACCGGGTTCAGGTAGGAGTAGAGGACGGCGGCGAGGACGAGCGTCAGCGCGATCCGCCCAACTCGGTCCCAGCGGACACGGCTGCCGCCACGCCGCGCTGCCGGTTTGCGCCGCGCAGCGGGTTTGCGCCGCGCCGTGGTCGAGCGTCGTTTCGGCTGTGACCTCGTCCTGCTTGCCGGCCGGGAGCGGGTCGCCATACCCGCTGCTACGCGGCTGAGCGCCGCATTCCTGCATTTAGCCGACGCGCTGGGCGAAAGCGTTCAAGCCGGGGAACTCGGCGGAGGAGCCCAGCTCCTCCTCGATGCGCAGCAAGCGGTTGTACTTCGCCACCCGATCCGAGCGCGATGGGGCCCCGGTCTTGATCTGGCCGGCGCCGGTGGCAACGGCGAGGTCGGCGATCGTCGTGTCCTCGGTCTCGCCGGAGCGGTGGGAGATCACCGCCGTGTAGCCCGCCTCGCGAGCGATGCGGATCGCCTCCAGGGTCTCGCTCAGGGTGCCGATCTGGTTGACCTTGACCAGGATCGAGTTGCCGACGCCGAGCTCGATTCCGCGGCGCAGCCGGTCCGGATTGGTGACGAAGAGATCGTCGCCCACCAACTGCACCCGGGCGCCGAGACGTTCGGTGAGCAGCTTCCAGCCGTCCCAATCCTCCTCGTCCATCCCGTCCTCGATCGAGACGATCGGGTAGCGCGAGCAGGCGTCCTCCCAGTAGGCAGCCATCTCCTCCGAGGAAAGCGCGCGGCCCTCGTGCTCGAGCACGTAGGAACCGTCCTCGTAGACCTCGCTGGTCGCCGGATCGAGCGCGATGTAGACGTCTGTGCCGGGCTCGAAGCCCGCGGCCTCGACCCCCTCGAGCACCGCCTGCAGCGCCGCCTCGTTGGAATCGAGGTTGGGCGCAAATCCGCCCTCGTCGCCGACCGCGGTAGAGAGCCCCTTCGAGGCGAGGCTCTTCTTCAAGGCGTGGAAGACCTCGGTCCCCATCCGCAGGCATTCCGAGAAGCTGGAGGCGCCCGCCGGCACGACCATGAACTCCTGGAAGTCGACTGAGTTGTCCGCGTGCGCGCCGCCGTTGAGCACGTTCATCATCGGCGCCGGAAGGAGGTTCGGCTCGCCGCCCCCGTAGAGCTCGGCCAGGTAGCGGTAGAGCGGCTGGCCCGAGTCAAGCGCCGCCGCCTTGGCCGCCGCCAGGGAGACGCCGAGGATGGCGTTGGCGCCGAGACGGCCCTTGTTGGGCGTGCCGTCAAGCTCGATCATCGTCTCGTCGAGGGCGCCCTGCTCGGCAGCTCGCGCTCCCTTCAGGGCCGCCGCGATCTCTCCGTTGACGTGCTCGACAGCGCGCGAGACGCCCTTGCCGAGCCAGGCCTCGCCACCGTCGCGCAGCTCGACCGCCTCGAACTCGCCGGTCGAAGCGCCGGAAGGCGCCGCAGCGCGGCCGATCGCCCCGGAATCGAGCTTAACTTCGACCTCGACCGTAGGGTTGCCGCGCGAGTCGATGATCTGACGGGCGTGGATGCTCTCGATCGCGCTCACGGACGCG
>Ga0190265_10001549_pt1 | contig 15124 bp, 17 predicted proteins | sample Popmic124T_FD_133135 | JGI IMG/M metagenome (GOLD analysis project Ga0190265, IMG submission 133135) | Populus adjacent soil microbial communities from riparian zone of Indian Creek, Utah, USA - 124 T | ecosystem: Environmental > Terrestrial > Soil > Riparian zone | place: USA: Utah | collected...
AGAGCGCGCTCAGGCGGTCTCGATCGCCGCGGCGTCCTCGAGGCCGAGCTGCTCGATCGCCATCTCGCGCAGCTTGTACTTCTGGACCTTGCCGGTGACGGTCATCGGGAACTCGTCGACGACGTGCACGTACCGCGGAATCTTGTAGTGGGCAAGCCTGCCTTCGCAGAACGCGCGTAGATCCTCCGAGGTGAGATTCTCCGCGCCCTCGCGCATCCGCACCCACGCCATCAGTTCCTCGCCGTACCTGGCGTCCGGTACGCCGATGACCTGCGCGTCGAGAATGTCGGGGTGCGTGTAGAGGAACTCCTCGATCTCGCGGGGGTACAGGTTCTCGCCGCCGCGAATGACCATGTCCTTGATCCGGCCGGTGATGTTGACGTAACTCTCGTCGTCCATCACCGCAAGGTCGCCGGTGTGCATCCAGCGGGCGGCGTCGATCGCCTCGGCGGTCTTGTCCGGCTGCTCCCAGTACCCGAGCATCACCGAGTAGCCGCGGGTGCACAGTTCGCCGGGCTCACCGCGTCGCACGGTCAGTCCGGTCTCCGGATCGACGACCTTGACCTCCAGGTGCGGACCGACCCGGCCGACAGTCGACACACGGCGGTCGACCGAGTCGTCGGCGCGCGTCTGGGTGGAGACCGGCGAGGTTTCGGTCATGCCGTAGCAGATCGAGACCTCCGACATTCCCATTCGTTCGATGACCTGCTTCATCACCTCGACGGGGCACGGGGAGCCCGCCATGATCCCGGTCCGCAGCGTGGACAGGTCGTAGTCGTCGAAGCCGGGCTCGGCGAGTTCGGCGATGAACATCGTCGGCACGCCGTAGAGGGACGTGCACCGCTCGGCGGCGACGGCGGCGAGGGTGGCCTTCGGATCGAACGCGGGCGCCGGAATCACCATCGCGCTGCCGTGTGTGGTGCAGGCCAGGTTTCCCATGACCATGCCGAAGCAGTGATAGAAGGGAACGGGTACGCAGACGCGATCGGCCTCGGAATAGTTGCAGAGTTCGCCGACGAAGAACCCGTTGTTGAGGATGTTGTGGTGGGAAAGGGTTGCGCCCTTGGGAAAGCCCGTCGTCCCGGAGGTGTACTGGATGTTGATCGGATCGTCCGCGCTCAGCCCGGACCGGACCTGCTCCAACCGCGCCCTGTCGGCCAGCTTTCCGTTGCGTAGCAAGGTGTCCCACTCGTCGTTCCCGAGCAGCACCACCCGCCGCAGCGTCTCACACTTCGGCCGGACCTCGTCGATCATCGCCGCGTAGTCGGAGGTCTTGAAACTCTCCGCCGCGACCAGCATGGAGATACCCGCCTGGTTGAGCACGTATTCGAGTTCGTGCGAGCGGTAGGCAGGATTGATATTGACCAGGATCGCCCCGATCTTCGCGGTCGCGTACTGGGTGAATGTCCACTCGGCACAGTTCGGCGCCCAGATTCCGACGCGGTCGCCCTTGCCGATTCCCGCGTCCAGGAGACCCAGCGCCAGCGCGTCGACCTCGGTGGCGAGCTCGCGGTAGGTCCAGCGGCGCCCGGTCGCACTCTCGACCAGCGCGTCACGGTCTCCGTGTGCGGCGACCGTGCGGTCGAAGTTGTCACCGATGGTGTCTCCCAGGAGCGGAACCGTGGAAGTTCCGGATGAATAACTGGGGACAGCGGGCGAGTCCGGCATGGTGCCCTCCTCCTGATCGACGGTGATCGCGTCGAGTCTATGAACCGGAGGTGCTCCGAGCCACCTTTCGGTTTCCGGCGAACCGGCGGCTACTTTGGGCACATGCGCTTCCACCTCGTCGATGCCTTCGCTGACGAGGCTTTCTCCGGGAACACGGCCGCCGTCGTACTCCTCGACGCTCCTGCGGACGCCACCTGGATGCAAGCCGTCGCGGCCGAGTTCAAACATTCGGAGACCGCTTTCGTGGTCACTTCGGGCGAAGGACCGAAGCCTCTGCGCTGGTTCACCCCCGCCGCGGAGGTCGCCCTGTGCGGGCACGCGACCCTGGCCACTGCCCACGTGCTGGGCGGGGAGCAGGTATTCGACACGCTGAGCGGCGACCTGCGTTGCCACGCAGCGGGCGGCTGGGTGACGCTCGACTTCCCCGCCGATCCGCCCGTCGCCGTGTCCGTCTCCGAAAGGGAGCAGGTGGCGGCTGCCCTCGGCGGTGTGGCCGTCGAGCATGTCGCGCAGGGTGGGCACGATCTGCTGGCGGTGCTACCGGACGCTTCGAACGTCCGCGCGCTCGATCCGGATCTGGAGGCACTGGCCGGGTTCGGCACGCGTTGCGTGATCGTCACCGCACCCGGCGACCGGGAGGGTTTCGACATCGTCAGCCGGGTGTTCTGCCCGGCGGTCGGAATCGACGAGGACCCGGTCACCGGATCGGCGCACTGCACGCTGGCGCCGTACTGGGCGCAACGTTCGGGGCGTACGGAACTGGTCGGCGAGCAGGCGTCGGAGCGCGGCGGGACGGTGCGGATGCGCTTGCGCGGCGACCGGGTAGAGCTCGCCGGCAGGGCTGTCACCGTGGCGTCCGGTGACCTGCACGTCTGAGAGCGCGAATTCGGCGCCGAGTTCGCGGGCCGGAAGGCCCCCCGAGAGGGGAATTCGGCGGCGGGTCTCGTTAGTTAGCCGAACGAACGAGACTCGGCGCCGAAGTCCCGGTTCTGGTGGCAACCAGACGCGGGAAGTCGGCGGCGGGTTCCCCTCCGCGTGCTCCGCGACGCCGCCGGCGCGAGGCCTGGACAATGGGGGAATGAACCTGATCCTCAACGTGATCTGGCTGGTACTCGCCGGTTTCTGGATGGCGGTCGGTTACGCCATCGCCGGCATAATCTGCTGCATCCTGGTAGTCACGATCCCGTTCGGCATCGCCTCGTTCCGGATGTCCAGCTATGCCCTGTGGCCCTTCGGCCGGACGCTCGTCGACAGGCCGGGCTCGGGTGCCGGCTCGCTGATCGGCAACATCATCTGGATAGTCCTCGCCGGGTGGTGGCTGGCGCTCGCGCACGTCGTCACCGGCTTCGCGCTGTGCATCACGATCATCGGAATCCCCTTGGGAATAGCCAACTTCAAGCTCGTGCCGGTCTCGTTCGTCCCGTTGGGCAAGGAAATCATCAGCAACAGGTACGGCATGCGAGGCCGGATGTGACAAAAGGCCGCCCCGGGACTCGGTCCCGGGGCGGCCTTCGTGTTCTGCGGACGGTCAGCCGGCGGCGACCGGCGTCTCGTCGAACGTGCCGCTGAACGACTTCGCGTCACGGCTGCCGGCGAAGTTCTCCTCCACCTGCGCGATTTCGACCGGGTTCGGCTGCGCGTTCTTGCATGAGGTGCCGGCGCTGGCGCCGGACATCAGGTCCTCGCAGAGGCCGGTGCGGTCGTCGGGCAGGCCCAGGATGTGACCCAGTTCGTGCGCGGCGATCCGCGTGGTGTCATGTCCCTCGATCACGGCTTCGCGGCCGAACCAGATGGTGCCGACGCCGAGTTCGATCGTCTGCGCGCGCGGCCAGCCGTCGTCGGCGACGATGGTGATCGTCGCGTCGCCACCCTTCTCCAGCTTGATGCTCGGCACGGCCGCGTTCCACACCGCGGCACCCGCGTCGACGGCGTCCTGGAACTCCTCCGCGCCGGTCGCGTCGTAGTAGATCGTCCGGACCTGCTCGGAAACGGGCTCCGCCGACGCTGTCGCGGAGACGGCACCGAGCGGGATCAGCAGGGCTACCAGACCGGCGAGCAACAGACGGACCTTGCGAGCGGACATGCGAACTCCTCGCTTTGTCGAGAAGGCCCGGGTACCGATCCGACACGGGCCAAGTGATCTCGGGTACGGCGACGGTAACCACGCGGCGACAGGGAGGCCAAGCCCCCGAATTGCGTCTTGACTGCGACGGTTCGCCGTGGAATAGCTGGTCGGACGGGTGACGCGGTCCAGACAACCGACGGTGTCCGGCAACACCACACGACGAAAGTAGCCCGGAAATCAGTCCTGCGGTTCCCAGGGAAGCTTGATGACCAGGCACGGACCACCTACGAAAAGCCCGCCGTCCACGCCGAGGACCTTGCCGCCCGCGTACAGGAACGGGTCCTCGATCTGCGCCGGGTGGATGCCGAGCTGGTCGGCGATCACGCTGTGGCCGTGCACGATCCGCTCACCGCCGAGCCGCTTCAGAAGGGCGTCCGCGACCTCTGGCCCGTTGGGTCCGCGAAACGCGTAGCGCGTGGTCATCCGGCGCCAGACATCCCACCAGTCGACCAGATCGTCACCCTCCAGCACCTCGCGCACCGTCGAGTTGATCTCCTCCGCGTCGAGACCCCAGTCGAGGTACTCCATCGTGTCGGAGTGCATCAGCAGGTGGTCGGCGGCATGCGCGATCAGCGGGCGCGAGGTCAGCCATTCGACGTGTTCCTCGGTGAGACCCTCCTGATCCGAACGCATTCCGCCGTTGATCTCCCAGCTTCGCGCGAAACTCCGCGGCCCGAAGTCCGAGGGCACGTCGGTGTCGCCGAAGTGGTACATGCCCAGCAGCAGGATCTCGTGGTTGCCGAGCAGGCTCTCCACCCGCCCGCCGGCCTCCTCCGCCTGTTCCTGGAGGCTCATCACGAGGTCGATGGCACCGATGCCGTCGGGTCCCCTGTCGACGAAGTCGCCGAGGAACCACAGATGGGCGCTGCCGCCGGACCACTCGTCCGCGTCGTCGACGAGTCCCTGCACGCGCAGTTCGTCAGCGAGCTCGTCTCGGTGCCCGTGCACGTCGCCGACGACGTAGGTCGCGACGGGGTCGTCGCCCGGCTCGGAGTCCTTGCTCACAGGCACGACGATAAGCCCTGCGTACCACCGCTCGATGTCAGGCCGCCCCGAACGGATCACCGGTTCGCCCGATCAAGTCCGCGATCGAGTCCAGCACGACGGTCGGCCGGTACGGGTAGTGCTCGGCGGACTCCGTCGTGGAGATGCCGGTGAGCACCAGCACGGTCTGGAGTCCGGCCTCGATGCCCGCGTGGATGTCGGTGTCCATCCGGTCGCCGATCATCAGCGTGCTGTCGGAGTGCGCACCGAGCGCCCGCAACGCCGAGCGCATCATCAGCGGGTTGGGCTTGCCGACGTAATAGGGCTTGCGGCCGGTGGCTCGTTCGATCAGCGCCGCGATGGAACCGGTGGCGGGCAAGGAACCCTCCATGCTGGGTCCGGTCGCGTCCGGGTTGGTGGCGATGAACTTCGCGCCCGCCTCGATGAGCCGGATGGCGCGGGTGATGGCGGTGAAACTGTAGGTGCGGGTCTCGCCCAGCACCACGTAGTCCGGGTCGCGGTCGGTCAGGACGTAGCCGGCCTCGTGCAGCGCCGTGGTCAGCCCCGCCTCCCCGATGACGAACGCCGAACCACCCGGACGTTGGGACCGCAGAAACTGTGCCGTCGCGAGCGCCGAGGTCCAGATCGCCGTCTCCGGAACGTCCAGCCCGGTTCGGGACAGCCGGGCCCGGAGATCGCGCGGTGTGTAGATCGAGTTGTTCGTGAGGACCAGGAACCCGATGTCGTTGGCCCGCAGCTCGGCGAGGAACTCGTCGGCACGGGGGACCAGGTGCTCCTCCTTCACCAGCACGCCGTCCATGTCGGTCAGGTAGCTCCACCCGTGCTCGGTCATACGGGCAGCCTAGGCCAGCCCGGCGGCCGACGAGGCGCTTCGCTTTCTCAGCCGGGCGCCGGTGGCGAGGCGTGCACGGAGATCGTCGTGGCCTTCACCGACAGCTCGATCCCGCTTCCCGGTTGAAGTTCCAGCTCCGCGACGGCCGCGGCGGTCAGGTCCGCAGTGAGGCCGTCGACCCAGCCGTCGCCCAATGCCCGCAGCCGGATCACCGCACCGTGTGGTTCAAGCGTTCCGACGGTCGCCGGCGAGTGGTTGCGGGGGCTGCCCGTGCCGGGGGTGCCCGCGCGGTACACGGCCACGGCCGCGGGCGGGAAGACTGCCACCGCCGGATCGCCGGGCACCGCGTCGGTGGCGGGTATCCCGGCGAGATGCTGCCCGGACGGCACGCGCAACCCCTCCGCCGTGGCCGTTCCGGCGACGAGGTTCAGACCCGCGATACTGGCGGTGAACGGGGTACGGGGGGCGGCGAGCACGTCGCGTGTGGGACCGCGTTCGACGATGCGGCCACCGGAGAGCACCACGACCTGGTCTGCGATGGACAGTGCGTCGAGCGGATCGTGGGTCACCAGGACGCATGCCCGCTCCCCTCCGGTGCGCAGCACCCGGCGCAGCAGTGCGCGGATCGCCGGAGTGGCGTCCACGTCGAGCGCGGCGAGGGGTTCGTCGAGCAGGAGCAGGTCGGGTTCGCCGGCCAGGGCACGCGCGAGGGCGACGCGCTGTGCCTGGCCGCCGGAGAGCTGGGCCGGTTTCCGGTCGCCGAACTCGGCGGCGCCGACCTCGGCGAGCCAGCGGCGGGCGATCTCGCGGGCTCCGGTACGGGAGACGCCACGAGACTGCGGTGCGAACGCGACGTTGTCCACAGTAGACAGATGGGGGAAGAGCAGGGCGTCCTGCGAGAGCAGCCCGACTCCGCGCGAATGCGGCGGAAGCTGGGTACGGGGTACGTCGGTGAGCATCCGCCCGCCGAGCGAGATGGTCCCCGAATCCGGGACCAGCAATCCGGCCAGGCAACTCAGAAGCGTGGACTTGCCGGACCCGTTGGAGCCGAGCACGGCCACCACCTCGCCCGGCGGCACGTCCAGTTCGGCGGTCAGGGCGAACTCCGGCCGGTGGAACTCGAAATGTGCCCGCAGCCCGGTCATGGCGTTCCCTCCAGGGATCTCGGCCGCGCCACGACTATTACCAGCACGGCCACGACCACGAGCAGGAGCGCGAGCGCCACCGCACTGTCCACATCAGACTCCGACTGGGCGTAGACCTCCAGTGGCAACGTCCGCGTCACGCCTTCGAGGCTCCCGGCGAAGGTGATGGTGGCACCGAACTCGCCTAACGCCCTGGCGAAGCTGAGCACCATTCCCGAGCCGAGCGCCGGGAGCAGCAGCGGGAGGGTCACCCTGCGGAACACGGTCCACGGCCTGGCCCCCAGCGTGGCGGCGACGTTCTCGTACCGCACTCCGGCACCGCGCAGCGCGCCTTCGAGACTCACCACGAGGAACGGCATCGCCACGAAAGTCTGCGCGATCACCACCGCCGCGGTGGTGAAGGGCACGCGGACGCCTGCCGTCACGTCCAGGACGTAGCCGAGAAAACCGTTACGCCCCAGCAGATAGAGCAGCGCCAACCCGCCCACGACGGGAGGCAGGACGAGCGGGAGCAGCACGATGGCACGCAACAGCCGGATGCCCCGCACCCGAGAACGGGCCAGGACCACGGCGAGCGGGACGCCGAGCAGCACGCAGAAAACAGTCGAGAGTGCGGCGGTGGTCAGGGACAGCCGCAACGCGTTGAGCGACGCGGGCGTGACCACCAGGCCGGGCAGCCGAGAGAGGTCCGTGCGCACGAGCAGGCCGAGCACGGGAAGGACGACGAGCGCGAGCCCGAGCCCGGCCGGTATCCACAGCACCCACGGCACACCGCGCGAACTCGCACGCGGTCTACGGCGGGCCAAACCCGGCCCTTCCCAGCTCCTCCGCTCCCGGCACGCCGAGTACGAACCGGGTGAACTCGTGCGCGAGTTCCGCCTGCGGGGAGCCCTCGACCACGGTGATCGGGTAGCGGTTGACCGCATCGGCGGACTCCGGGAAGTCGACCCTGTCCACCTTGCCGGCGGCCGACATCGCGTCGGTGGCGTAGACGAGCCCCGCATCGGCCTCGCCCACCAGCACCTTCGTCAGAACCGACTTGACGTCCTGTTCCTCACTGGCGGGAGTGAGCGTGACACCGGTCGACCGCTCCACCCTCTCCGCCGCCGAACCGCACGGCACCTGCGCCGCGCACGTCACGACGGTCAGACCGGGCCGGGCCAGGTCGGCGAATCGTTCGATGCCCTTCGGATTTCCGGGTGCCACGGCGGTTGTCAGGGTGTTCGTCGCGAAGACGGTGGGCTGTCCGGCGGCCCGCCCCGATGCCGCGATTTTCTCCATGTTCCTCTCGTCAGCCGACGCGAAGACGTCCGCCTGCGCGCCCTCGTCGATCTGCTGGGCGAGCCTCGACGACGCCCCGAGGTTGAGCGTGACGTCCACACCCGGGTGCTCGGCCTCGAACCGCTTCTCCAGTGCCCCGAAGGACTCGGCGAGCGAGGCGGCGGCGTACACCGTCAACGTCGTTTGGCCGGCGGCTTCCGAGCCGGCACCGCACGCGGTGGCCAGGAGACTCAGCCCGCAGACCGCGGCGGCGATCCCCCTCACGGTGCGCCTCCGGGAGTCTCCACCACGACGTGTGTCGCCTTCACGACGGCGATCGCCAGCACGCCCGGACGCAGGCCCAGCTCGTCGACCGCCTCGGAACTCATCAGCGTGACGACGGTGTGCGGGCCACACTGCATCTCGACCTTGGCCATCACCTTGTCGGCTACGACGTCGGTCACCAGGCCGACGAAACGGTTGCGTGCCGACCGGCCGACACCGGAGGGGTCGTCCGGACCAGCGGCCTGTGCCCTGGCGAACGCGGCGAGCTTCGCGCCGTCGACGACCTTGCGTCCGGCGTGGTCGTCCTCGGCTTCGAGCTGGCCGGCGCGGACCCATCTGCGGACCGTGTCATCACTGACACCGAGCAACCGGGCGGCTTCGGAAAACCGGAACTGCGGCATGTTCGGTACGTTAAACCCGCAACTGCGGAATATCTACCCGTTCGACGGCGAGCGGACGCGCGGCCAAGCATCACCGGCGCCGACGGTGGTAATTGTCAACTTGCCGGCCGGGGGCGTTTGTCGGATAACGGCACTACCCTAAGAGAGATGACGGCGGTAGACCTCGGGCTTCCCCGGGTACCCAGTGGCCAGGCGGTAGCCAACCCGCGCCCTGACAACCCGCGCCCTGACAACCCCGCCTTGATCGACACCTTCGGCAGGGTCGCCACCGATCTGCGGGTCTCGCTGACCGACAAGTGCAACCTGCGCTGTACCTATTGCATGCCCGCGGAGGGCCTCGAGTGGATGCCAGGCGAGCAGTTGCTCTCCGACGACGAACTGCTCCGGTTGCTGCGGATCGCGGTTGAGCGTCTCGGTGTCACCGACATCCGCCTCACCGGCGGTGAGCCGATGCTGCGGCCGGGGCTCGAAGGCCTGATCGCGCGAGTGGCTCAACTCGAACCGCGACCCCGGATGTCCATGACCACCAACGGAATCGGGTTGGCCAAGAGGGCCCGAACACTCGCCGACGCCGGTCTCGACCGCATCAACGTCTCCCTCGACACCGTCGACCGCGCGACGTTCCGCGAGATCACCCGGCGCGACCGGCTGCCACACGTGATCGCCGGACTCGCCGCGGCGCGGGAGGCCGGGATGTCGCCGGTGAAGATCAACTCGGTCCTCATTCGTGGCACGAACGAGCACGAAGCCACCTCCCTCCTGCGCTTCGCCGTGGAGAACGACTACCACCTGCGTTTCATCGAGCAGATGCCGCTGGACGCGCAGCACGGCTGGAATCGCGGCGAGATGATCACGGCCGCGGAGATCCTCGAACTACTGGGCACGGAGTTCACGCTCACGCCGAGTCCCAGCGTCCGAGGCGGCGCACCGGCCGAACGGTGGCTGGTGGACGGCGGCCCCGCCGAGGTCGGCGTGATCGCCTCGGTGACCCGGCCCTTCTGTGCCGACTGCGAGCGCACCCGGCTGACGGCCGACGGCGCGGTGCGTTCGTGCCTGTTCTCCAGCGACGAGACCGACCTGCGCATGCTTCTGCGTGGTGGAGCGAGCGACGAGGACGTCGCCACCGCGTGGCGGAACACCATGTGGGCCAAACTCGCGGGACACGAGATCAACGAGGCCGGATTCGCGCAACCGATCCGGCCGATGAGCGCCATCGGAGGCTGAACATGACGGTGCCACCGCCTGGAGGCGTGTCGTCACCTGACCACGTGGCCCGCTCCGAAACCGGGCGGCACGCCACCACGGTGCTCGTCCGGTACTTCGCAGCCGCGCGCGCGGCCACGTCCGTCGATGAGGAACTCGTTCAGCTTCCTGCCGGTGCGACCGTCGCGGACGCGGTGACAGCCCTGCGCGAGCGGTACCCCGAGGGCCTGCCCCGGATCCTCGACGCGGCCAGTTACCTCCTCGACGGCGTTGCTGTGCGTGACGATTCCGCCCGCTTGAGCGATGGGACGCAGATGGACGTGCTGCCGCCGTTCGCGGGCGGCTGAAAGCCGAGCTTCACAGTCCCTCGCCCACGCCGCGACCGATCGTTGGCGCAACGTCAATTGCGTCCCCGCCTGGGCGGTTGTGTGACGCTCACCGTCGGCAGCCGACCGCGGATCGATGGCGGAACCGGACGGGTTCGCGCCGTTTTCGGGCGCTTGCACGAACGGCCCAGGCGCACAAAAGTACGTGACCCAAGCCTCACGATCAGTGAAATATCTCGACTAGGAAACGGCCAGATAACGGCTTTCTGACCTGCGGAAACAACGGAATCGCACAAGGTTGCGTGCTGTTACTGTGATGTAGGTCACACCTAGAATAATTTCCGTAGCCGCTCGTCGTTACGTACCGTCGCTTCTCGGTTGGCCCCGACCGACCAGAGCACCACCCGGGATTCCGATGCGCCGAGCCCTGTCCGGCGGAAACCCGGCCAATACCCCGAGCGAAAGAAAACTTCCGGACAGGGACGGAGGGGGACGGAAACCGCCGCCAAAAGCGACGGCCACGTCAGCCGGCCAGACGGCCGGCCAGGTCTATGCGACCTGCCCGAGCTATTTGTAGGCGCGGAAGATGAGACCGAGTCGAAATGGCTTATCGAGGCAAGCACCGCAAGGCATCCGCTGCTACTCGGCACATTGCTCGCGTCGCTGTCGCGGGTATGGCCGTCGGCGCCCCGCTGGCGATCGCTGCGACCCCCGCGCAGGCCGAAGGCACCAACTGGGACGCGATCGCGCAGTGCGAGAGTGGCAACAACTGGAACACCAACACCGGCAACGGTTACTCCGGTGGTCTGCAGTTCTCCCCGAGCACCTGGAAGGCCTACGGCGGCCAGGGCAGCGCACACAACGCGTCTCGCGACGAGCAGATCGCCGTTGCCGAGCGCGTGAAGCAGGGCCAGGGCATCGGCGCCTGGCCGGTCTGCGGCAAGAAGGCCGGCGCGTCCGGTGGCAGCACCTCGGCCAAGAACACCGAGGGCTCGAAGCAGCAGACGAAGAAGAGCACACCGAAGAAGGCCGAGAAGGCCGCCCCGAAGCAGCAGAGCAAGAAGGCCGCTCCGCAGCCGAAGGCAGCTCCGGCCACCGGTGTCTCCAAGTCCAACCCGGCCGGTGACTACACCGTCCAGGCGGGCGACACGCTGGCGAAGATCGCGCAGCAGCACAACGTCGAGGGTGGGTTCGCGAAGCTCCAGCAGCTGAACGACCAGTTCATCCCGAATGCCGACTTCATCGTCGTCGGCCAGAAGATCGCCACCAAGTGATTCATGCGGACCGGCCGGTCCGCAGCGTTTGATTCACCTGGATCAGGTCGATCAGGTTCGCAGAGAGGGCCCCACCGCATATCCCCCGGGCGGTGGGGCCCTTTCGCGTCCGCTCCCCCTGTCGAGCCGTGCGGCTGCGAATGGCGTCTGCACGTGCATGTGACGGCCGCGTGATACTTCGGACGGGGGCCAACTCCCGCGAGAGGCTGTGAACCGCTCACAAACGCTCTCAGCGCCTACCTGGCCGCCCTCGCTCCGGCCGCCAACCGGCGAAAGGCGCCACGAGCCGTTGGGACGTGCCCGTGAGCGAGCGGGCGTGCGCACGGCAAGGTGGGGATGTTCCGACGCGAAACCCCCGGTCAGGGCGAGTTGACCCACTCGTCGGTGCCATCGGCGAACCGCTGGTGTTTCCATATCGGCAGGCGGGCCTTGACCTCCTCGACCAGGTCCGCGCAGGCCTCGAACGCCTCGCCGCGATGCTCGGCCGCGACGGCGCACGCCAGCGCGACGTCGCCGATCTCCAGCGGGCCGATCCGGTGGCTGACGGCGACGGTGCGCAGTCCCGAGCGCCTGCCCACGACCTCCGAGACGACACGGGCGAGCACATCCCCCGCGCTCGGGTGGCCCTCGTAGTCCAGCGAGGTGACCGAGCGACCGCCGTCGTGGTCCCGCACGACGCCGCCGAAGGTCACCACCGCCCCCGCCGCCGGATCGTCCACCAGCGCCGCGTGCTCCTCCACCGACAACGGCGTCTCGGTCACGCACGCGAGCGCGATCCGCGCGGGGGCGCCGGAACCCGCCGCAGGCCCGGCACCACTGCCCGCGTGTGTCACGTGGTCGCCACCGTGCAGTTGGTCGACCGCGTGGTCGAGCACGTCCTCGAATACGGCGAGGCCGTCGCGGACCCCTCCGCGCGAACCAGGCAGGTTGACGACCAGTGTCCGCCCGGCGACCCCGGCGATCCCTCGGGAGAGGATCGCCGTCGGCACCTTGTCCCGGCCCGCGTCGCGGACCGCGTCGGCGACACCGGGAAGCTGGTAGTCCAGGAGGGGCGCGGTGGCCTCCGGGGTGCGGTCGGTCGGCGAGATACCGGTGCCCCCCGTGGTCACCACAACCTGCACATCCTCGGCGAGGCAGTCGCGCAACGCCGCCGCGACCGGCTCACCGTCCTCCACGACGATCGGAGCGGCGACGTCGAAGGCGTGCTCCGCGAGCCACTCGGCGATGATCGGTCCCGTGGCGTCCTGGTACACCCCCGCGGCTGCCCGGTTCGAGGCAACGATCACTCTCGCGGTGCGGTTCATCGGTAATCCCCTCTCCCGCCGGGCGGGCGGCGCCATGTCCCGGACTTCCCGCCCTCTTTCGTCTCGAGCCGCACACCGTCGAGCGTCGCGGCCGGGTCGACGGCCTTGATCATGTCGTGCACGGTCAGCCCTGCCACCGCGACGGCTGTCAGCGCCTCCATCTCGACGCCGGTGCGATCGGTGGTACGGGTCGTCGCCGTGATCCGCACCTCGGCCGTGCCCAGCTCGAACGTCACGTCCACACCCGACAACGCGATCGGATGGCACAACGGGACGAGGTCAGGGGTCCGCTTGGCCCCCATGATCCCCGCGATCCGGGCGGTTGCCAGGGCGTCGCCCTTCGGCAGGCCGTGCGACGAGAGCAGGCCGATGACCTCGGCCGTCGTACGCAAGGTGCCGGTGGCGACAGCGGTTCGCGACGTTGGGGACTTCGCGGTTACGTCGACCATGCGAGCCGCGCCCGCTTCGTCGAGGTGGCTCAGTTCACTCACGGCACCACGCTAGTCCCCGCCGGGCCATGATGCTCCGGCCCGCGATCGCGAGATCCCGCCCTTTGCCGACGTATGGCGGCGGGGTGCTACCGCTCGGTGCGGCGGGCCGCGGTCTTGACCGCCTCGGCGACAGCGGGAGCGACAGCGGAGTCGAATACGCTCGGCACGATGAACGAAGCGTTCAGCCGGCCGTCGGCGACGACGTCGGCGATCGCGTCCGCCGCCGCCAGCAACATCTCGTCGTCGATCTGGTGCGCATGCGCATCGAGCAGGCCGCGGAAGACGCCCGGAAAGGCGAGCACGTTGTTGATCTGGTTGGGGTAGTCGCTGCGGCCGGTGGCCACGACGGCGGAGTGCCGCTGCGCCTCCAGCGGGTCGATCTCCGGATCGGGGTTGGCCAGTGCGAACACGATGGAGTCATCCGCCATCGTCGCGACCTGCTCGGCGCCGAAGAGGTTCGGAGCCGAGACCCCGATGAAGACGTCCGCGCCGACGAGGGCGTCGTGCAGTGTGCCGCTGACGCCGTGCTTGTTGGTGCGCTCGGCGACCGAACGTAGGTTGTCGTCCAGGTCCGGCCGCTCGGCGTGCACGATTCCGTTGATGTCGGCGGCCACGATGTCGCGGGGGCTCTTCCGCAGCAGCAACCGGATGATCGCGGATCCGGCGGCACCCACACCGCTCACCACGATCTTGCAGTCCTCGATCTTCTTGCCCACGACCCGCAGGGCGTTGCGAAGGGCCGCGACGACGACGATCGCCGTTCCGTGCTGGTCGTCGTGGAAGACCGGGATGTCCAGCTTCTCCCGCAGACGGGCCTCGATCTCGAAGCAGCGCGGCGCGGCGATGTCCTCGAGGTTGATCCCGGCATACACCGGGGCCAGGGCCTGGACGATGCGGATGATCTCCTCGGAGTCCTGCGTGTCGAGGCAGACGGGCCACGCGTCGACATCGGCGAACTTCTTGAACAGCGCCGCCTTGCCCTCCATGACCGGCAGCGCGGCGGCCGGACCGATATTGCCGAGGCCCAGAACGGCGGACCCGTCGGTGACGACGGCGACGGTGTTGCGCTTGATGGTGAGCCTGCGGGCGTCCTCCGGGTTCGCGGCGATGGCCTGGCAGACCCTCGCGACACCTGGGGTGTAGGCCCGGGACAGATCGTCACGGTTGCGCAGCGCGATCTTGGGGCTGACCTCGATCTTGCCGCCGAGGTGGATGAGGAACGTACGGTCGGAGACCTTTCGGACCTTCACCCCCGGCAGTTCGTCGAGCGCCTCGGTGATGTCGCCCGCGTGCTCGGCGGACAGGACGTTCACGCTGATGTCGACGACGATCGCATCGGCATGGGACTCGACGACGTCGAACGCGGTGAGGACGCCGCCGACCTGGCCGACGGCGGTGGTCAGGTCCCCGGCTGCGCTCGCCGACGGCGGCGCCTCGACTCGGACGGTGATCGAATATCCGGGACCGGGAACCGGCATGGCATTACCCCCGCGGCGGTGCTGGAATCGTGACCGGCCAACCCTAGCCCGCGGTCAGAGTTGCACTTGACCTGGCGGTTTACTCGCCGGTAGCGCTGGACCTGAAGCGGTCTACCTGTTGATCTCGGTCTCGGGATGCACGTACGGGACGTTCTCGAGCGGGAACGTGATGTCCCCGAACGGAGAGAGGGCACCCTGCCGGTCGGCCGCCAGTTCTGAGACGGGGTGCTCGCCGGGCTTGGCCGCCGGCCAGCTCGGATCGATCCCGTTCTTCTTGGCCTTCTCGCCCTTCGCCACGTCGCCTCCACAACCATTTCCACTTCGGCT
>Ga0190265_10001550_pt1 | contig 15123 bp, 12 predicted proteins | sample Popmic124T_FD_133135 | JGI IMG/M metagenome (GOLD analysis project Ga0190265, IMG submission 133135) | Populus adjacent soil microbial communities from riparian zone of Indian Creek, Utah, USA - 124 T | ecosystem: Environmental > Terrestrial > Soil > Riparian zone | place: USA: Utah | collected...
ATGCCTCCTCCACTGCCCTCCACCCGGCGATGCAGAAGCGTCCGCGCAGGCGCTTGCCTCCTCCGATCGCGGTCGCACCGGCGTCGACGAACAGCCTTCCTTCGGCACCGAGGTCGTCTGCCGACGCCCTCTGGGCCGAGAGGAATATGTTCAGACGCTGGGAAACCTCTTCGACGGCATCCGGGGAGGGTGACACGGGCCTAGCCTAGTGATCAACTGCACGCGTAGAATTGAAACCCATCCGAGCAAGCAGAGGGGGATGCATGCCACTCTCCGAACAGGAGCAGCGTCTGCTCGATGAGATGGAACGCCATCTCATGCGCAATGACGCCGACGTGGTCAGCGCGCCTCGCGACGGCCGCTCGCTGAGCTACCGCAACATCGTGTACGGCACGATTCTCGTCCTCGTTGGCCTCGGCGCGCTCGTGGTGGGCGTCTCCACTCAGCTGATCGTCGTCGGCGTCATCGGGTTCATCGTCATGCTCGGTGGCGTGGTCTTCGCGGTCACCCCGACCCGCGGCATCCCGCGCGGTCCCGCCGAAGAGCCGCCGACCGCCGCGAAGTCCCGATCGAACGCCTCTTTCATGGATCGCATGAACGAACGGTGGGATCGACGCCAAGGAGGCCCCTGATCCGCGCTTCGCATTGAGAGCGGCACCTCGAGCACCGACCTTCGGGTCGGTGCTTTTTTTGTGCCCGTCGGGGGCATGGATACGGCCATAGGGAGAGCTGAGGAGTCGATCGGCTGCGTTTGGGTGACAAAGTGGAGGGAAGTGGAGTAAAGTGGCGCACATCCTCACGGAGGCCGGACGAAGGGGGTGACAGACCGATGCTTTTGGGCACGCACACTCCCAAACTCGACGACAAGGGTCGCGTCATTCTGCCGTCGAAGTTCCGTGACGACCTCGGTGGCGGGGTGGTCGTCACCCGCGGCCAGGATCGATGCCTCTACGTGTTCAGCAACGCAGAGTTCGAGCGCGTGCACGAGCGCATTCGCGAGGCGCCCTTGGCCAACAAGCAGGCCCGCGACTTCCTGCGCATGTTCCTCTCCGGCGCGAGCGCCGAGAGGCCAGACAGCCAGAACCGCATCACGATCCCGCCGTCCTTGCGCGCCTACGCGGGCCTCGAAAAGGAACTCATCGTCACCGGGGTCGGCGCCCACGCCGAAATCTGGAACGCCGACGCGTGGAACGCGTACGCCGAGAGCAACGAGTCCAGCTATGCCGAGCTCGAGCAGGAGGTGATCCCGGGCCTGTTCTGAGCCCCCGATCCTGACTCCCAGCCGCTCACGCCCTGACACACTTCCCCGGTGCCAGGTCAGAGCGGATGGGGATCAGGACCTGGGGAACAGGGGCCGCGCACATCATGAGCCTGCGTGAGATCCACACCCCCGTCCTGCTCGATCGCTGCGTCGAGTTGCTGGCGCCCGCCCTCGAGCGAGACGGCGCCGTGCTCGTCGATGCCACCCTGGGCATGGGTGGACACTCCGAAGCCTTCCTCGAGCGCTTCACCGGAGTGCACCTGGTCGGCCTCGACCGCGACCAGGACGCGCTGCGGATCGCCGCAGAACGACTGAAGCGGTTCTCCGATCGGATCACCCTCGTGCACACCGTGTACGACGAGATCGCCGCGGCGGTCGCCTCGGCCGGCTTCGAGTCCGCCGACGGCATCCTGTTCGACCTCGGCGTCTCGTCGCTGCAGCTCGATGTCGCAGATCGGGGCTTCGCCTACTCACAGGACGCGCCGCTCGACATGCGTATGGACCAGACGATGGGCCCCACCGCCGCGTATGTGCTGTCCACGTACAGCGAGGGCGAGCTGCGTCGCATCTTCGAGCGCTACGGCGAAGAGAAGCTCTCCGGCCGTTACGCCCGCGCGATCATCGCGGCACGGCAGTCGGCACCCGTCGAGAGGTCGGGTCAACTCGTCGAGATCCTCATCTCGGCGACCCCATACGCCGCACAGCGCGCCGGACACCCGGCCAAGCGGGTCTTCCAAGCCCTGCGCATCGAGGTCAACGGCGAACTCGCCGTGCTCGAGCGAGCGGTGCCGGCCGCGCTGAGCACGCTGCCGGTCGGTGGTCGGATCGTCGTGCTGTCGTATCAGTCGCTCGAGGACCGCCTCGTCAAGCGCGCGCTCGCGGATGCGTCGGCGTCGACCTCGCCCGCAGGGTTGCCGGTCGAGCTTCCCGAGCACGCCCCGCGCTTCAAGCTCCTCGTGAAGGGTGCCGAGCTCGCTTCAGACGCGGAGCGCGCACGCAATCCACGAGCGGCGTCCGTTCGCCTGCGTGCCGCAGAGCGCGTGAGGAACGCCGCGTGAGCGCCGTCAGCCAGTCCGCCGCGGTCCTCGCGCCGCGCACGCCATCGCGGCAGGATGCCCCGAACCGTCGACTGCGTGTCGTCGAGGAGCCGTCGCGTCGCCGTCGGCCGCGGCTCGTATACGGAGTCGTCGCCCTGCTCGGCGCACTCACGATCGGTGGAGCGCAGATGGCGCTTTCGATCCTGACGACGCAGAGCTCGTATGAGCTCTCGGCGCTGACGACCCACGTGCGCGAGCTCACCTGGCAGAAACAGATCCTCTACGACGACGTGGCCGGTCTCAGCTCGCCGCAATATCTGGCTGCCAACGCCTCGGCGCTGGGCATGGTCATCGACGAGTCGCCGAGTTACCTGCGGCTGAGCGATGGCGCCCTCCTCGGTGCGGGCCAGGCAGCGCTCGGTGCGTCGTCCGTTGATGCGATCGGTCGAGCATCCGTGCCCAACGCGCTCATCACCGACACGCCCCTGATCACCGCACCCGATGCGACGATCCAGGGCGCGCCCGTTGAAACCGATGTCGCGGTGACCGACGGCGGAGTCGCGAACACTCCGCCGCCGCTCACCGACGGACTGCCGACCCCGAGCACACACTGAGCACATGACCACCAGAAGCACCCGAAGTCCGAGGCGACGCACGGTCATCGCACTCGCTGTCGTGCTTGCCGTGCTCGCCGGGTTCATCGTCCGGCTGGTGGACATCCAGGTGGTCAACGCCGACACCCACATCAAGGACTCGATGGATACGGCGTTCGGCGCGTCGCAGACGCTCTACGGCACTCGCGGCGAGATCGTCGATGAGACCGGGCAGACGCTCGCCGGGAGCATTCTGGAGTACGACTGCCAGCTCGACCCACTCCTGCTGACCCAGATCGACGCCGACATCGCCAACGACAAGTCGACTGCAGACCCGTGGTCTGAGGTGTCCGCGGACATCGCCACGATCACCGGCCAGACGCCGGAAGATGTGCGCAAGATCGTCACCGATGCCCTGGCCGAGAACGCCGAATCCCGTTACGCGAAGCTCGAACGTGGACTGAGCACCGGGCAGTACCGCGAACTCGCCGACATCGGCGCCCCGTACCTCGTCTGCCTGCAGCATCCGGCGCGGACGTACCCCGATGGTGCGGTCGCCGGCAACCTCGTCGGATTCCTGGGTGTCGACGGAGAAGCCCTCGCCGGCATCGAGAAGAGTCAGAACGACTGCCTGCGGGCTGAGAACGGCTCACTCACGTTCCAGAAGGGCAAGGACGGGGTCACCATTCCGGGCACCGAGGTGCAGAAGGCGGCGGTGAACGGAGGAACGCTCCAGCTCACGCTCAACCGCGACCTTCAGTGGTACCTGCAGCAGCTGATCGGCGAGCAGGTCCAGGACATGGCGGCACAGAGCGGCTCCATCATGGTCGTTGAAGTCGAGACCGGCAAAATCCGCGCCATCGCGGAATACCCGACGGTCGATCCCAACAACGTCGATGCCTCGGAGGATGCGGACCGCGGAAGCCGCCTGTTCCGAAACTTCTTCGAGCCGGGATCCACCTTCAAGGCCCTGACTGCAGCGACCGTTCTGGACGCGGGCGGACAGAACCCGCTCTCTACGGTCGTCGCGTCGAGCTGGGAGACATTCGCGAACGGCGCTCGGGTGACCGATGCGTTCACCCACGAGGCGCACACGTACACGCTCGCGGGCGTGCTCATCGACTCCTCGAACGCGGGAATCTCCAAGTTCAGCGAGCGGGTCGATCCCGCGACGCGCTTCGAGTACTTCGAGAAGTTCGGCATCGGCGCCGGCAGCGCGGTCGGATTCGAAGGCGAGCAGAGCGGATGGCTCCGCCCGGCCGACGAGTGGGACAGCCAGACGACGTACAACACATCGTTCGGACAGGGCCTGACCACGACGGTGCCGGAGCTGGCCGGGGCGTACGACGCCATCGCCAACGACGGGCTTCGGATGCCGCTCTCACTGGTTGAATCCTGCCTCGCGCCGGACGGCACCGTCGTCGAGCCGGCCCTGCCCGCACCGACGCGCGTACTCAGCGAGCAGGCGGCGGCGCAGACCCGCGAGATCCTGGAGAACGTCGCGGTGCAGGCGAACTACGCGAAGCAGATCGAGGTGCCCGGCTATCGCCTCGCGGTCAAGACCGGCACCGGTGAGAAGTCCGACGGGAACGGCCGGTACAAGGCGGGTGTGTACTTCACCACGATGATCGGCTTCGCACCCGCCGATGACCCGAAGTACATCGTCGTCGTCACTCTCGACGAGCCGACCACGGTAACATCGTCAGCGGCCAACGCACCGGCGTTCCAGAAGGCTATGACCCAGGTCATGAAGACCTACCGGGTGATGCCCGCGACGACTGCGCCGACGCTGCTTCCGAAGTTCGGCTGACGTTGCCGACGCCCGCGCAGCGTCTTTTCCGGCCGGAGAATCGATGATCGCGCTCACTCTTGCTCAGCTCGCCCACGTCCTGAACGGACGCCTCCTGCTCGCCCCCGGCGACACACCGGAGACGATCGTCTCCGGTGACGTCGACACAGACTCCCGGCTCATCCGACCCGGCGGGATCTTCGTCGCCAAACCCGGCGAGGTGACAGACGGCCACCTGTTCGTCGGGGCCGCGGTCGACGCCGGGGCGGCCGTCGCGATCGTGGAAAGCGCCGTTGCGACGGGGCCCGCGCGTCCGGAGGCTTCGCGCAGCACGGCAGCGGTGCGCGGAGTAGGCGTGGGCACTGTCAGCCAGATCGTCGTCGGCGACGCGATCAGCGCGTTGGCCGATCTCGCGCGCCACGTGGTGGCGGATGTTCGGGATGCCGGTGCCCTCCGAATCGTCGGAATCACCGGCTCCAACGGCAAGACGACGACCAAGAACATGCTCGCCCGGATCCTTGAGGGCGAGGGCGAGACCGTCGCGCCCCATGCGTCCTTCAACAACGAGGTGGGCGCTCCGCTGACGATGCTGCGGGTCACGACCCGCACCCGGTACCTCGTGAGTGAGTTCGGCGCGAGCGCGCCCGGCGAGATCGCACGCCTCGCGGGGCTGGTCGAGCCCGACGTCGGTGTCGTCCTGATGGTCGGGATGGCCCACGCGGGCGGATTCGGTGGCATCGAGACCACGTTCAAGGCGAAGTCCGAGCTCGTGCGCGCGTTGCGCCCGGGCGGCGTCGCGGTGCTCAACGCCGACGACCCCCGCGTGGCTGCCATGGAGCCGATCGCCGCGGAGCGCGGCGTCTCCGTTCGCTGGTTCGGTCGCGGCGCGGGCGCGTCCGTCCACGCCGACGCGGTCGACGTAACCGCCGAGGGCACGCGCTGCGTGATCACCGTGGATGGTGTCTCGTCCCCGTTGCACCTGAGGGTGCTCGGCGAGCACCACATCATGAATGCGCTGGCTGCGATCGCTGCGGCAACGGCCCTCGGTGTATCGCTGGGCGACTGCATAGCGCGGCTCGAGACGGTCGAGCTGGCCGAGCGCTGGCGGATGCAGCCCCTCGGCTCGGACCGGGTGCGAATCATCAACGACGCGTACAACGCCAGCCCCGACTCGATGGCGGCGGCCCTGCGCACGCTCGCACAGATCACCGGTCCGGGCGAGCGCACCGTCGCAGTCCTGGGTGCGATGAGCGAACTGGGCGAGTACGCCGACGAGGAGCACGACCGCGTCGGCCTGCTCGCGGTGCGCCTCGGCATCCAGCGCATCGTCGTGGTCGGACCCGACGCGCGCCGGATGTACCTCGAGGCGATCGCCCAGGGCTCGTGGGATGCAGAGGCTGTGTTCTTCACGACCGCCGACGAAGCGTTCGAGTACCTTCAGGGCGAGCTTCCCGCCGGCGATCGGGTGCTGGTGAAGTCCTCCAACGCGGCGGGTCTGCGGTTCCTGGGAGATCGTCTGGGAGAATCGTTCTCGTGAGATCACTTCTGACGGCGGCGGCGATCTCTCTGGCCTTCACACTCTTCCTGACACCCGTGTTCCTGCGGCTGTTCCGCAAGTGGGGCTGGGGTCAGGTGATCCGCACGCCCGACGACGTGCACAATCCGAGCCACGGTGAGAAGCGCGGCACGCCGACCATGGGCGGCACGATCTTCATCGTCGGCACGATCGTGGGGTACCTGGCAGGCGCGTTCACCGGCAACAATCCGCCGACCATCTCGGGCTGGCTCGTCATCTGGATGATGGTGGGCTTCGGCGCTGTCGGATTCATCGATGACTACATGAAGGTGCGCCGGCAGCGCAGCCTCGGCCTCACCGGCTGGCGCAAGATCGTCGGCCAGGTCCTGGTCGCGGTGCCGTTCGGAATCGTCGCGCTCAACTTCCCCAACACGTGGAATCAGACGCCTGCTTCGCCGTTCATCTCCGTGTTCCGTGACGTGCCGATGCTGTCGTTCATGGCGCTCGGGCCCATCATCGGATGGATCCTGTATCTGGCGTGGACGTCGTTCGTGGGCGTCGCGTTCTCCAACTCCGTCAACGTCACCGATGGCCTCGACGGGCTCGCTGCCGGTGCGAGTGTCTTCGTGGTCGGCGCCTACAGCCTCATCTCCTTCTGGCAGTTCAACCAGGCGTGCACGGGGGGCGGCGAGCTCGTACCCGCCCTGCAACCGGCCTGCTACGACGTACGCGACCCGTTCGATCTCGCGATCATCTCCGCCTCGTTCGTGGGCGCCCTCGTCGGATTCCTGTGGTGGAATGCGCCCAAGGCGCAGGTGTTCATGGGCGACGTCGGATCGATGGCGATCGGGGGCGTTCTCGCCGCGATGGCGATCCTCACCCGCACCGAACTCCTGGCCGTGCTCGTTGCCGGCGTGTTCGTCATCGGTCCCGGGTCGGTCATCCTGCAGCGGCTGTACTTCAAGCTCACCCGAGGCAAACGGCTCTTCCTGATGAGCCCGTTCCACCACCATCTCGAGATGCGCGGATGGTCCGAGATCACGATCGTCGTGCGGATGTGGATCATCGCAGGTCTCCTGGCGGTGTCGGGCATCGGCTTCTTCTACGTCGAGTGGCTCTCACGCGCATGAGCGGCACCCGGCTTGATGCCCTGACGAGTTGGAACGCCGACTGGAAGGGCCTGCGCGTCGCGGTGCTCGGGCTGTCGGTCACCGGGTTCTCCGTCGCCGACACGCTCGCTGAACTCGGCGCCGACGTGCTGGCGCTTTCCGAATCAGCCGATCCGGAGTATGAGCGCCTGCTGCCCCTGATCGGCGTGCGGTCGTGGGTGGGGTCGCTGTCGATCGTGCCGCCCGAACTCGTCGACTTCGCGCCGGAGTTGGTCATCGCCTCGCCCGGGTTCGCGCCGCAGCATCCGCTCATCGAGTGGGTGCGGGATGCCGGCATTCCCCTGTGGGGTGACATCGAGCTCGCGTGGCGTGTGCGTGACAAGGTGCCCAGAGCCGACGGGAAGCCTGCGGAATGGGTGCTCATCACCGGCACCAACGGCAAGACCACCACGACGCGCCTGGCCGCGACGATGCTCGTCGAAGGCGGACTGCGCGCGGCACCGGTGGGAAACATCGGCACACCCGTGCTCGACGCGGTCCGCGACCCCGAGGGCTTCGACGCGCTCGTGGTCGAACTGTCGAGCCACCAGCTCTGGTATCTGGGGCTGCAGTCCGGACCCGACCCTGTCTCGCCGCACGCGAGCGTGTGCCTGAATCTCGCCGACGACCATCTGGAGTGGCACGGATCAGCGCAGGCTTACCGCGACGCCAAGGCGCACGTGTACGACAACACGCGGGTGGCGTGCGTCTACAACAAGGCGGACGCAGCGACGCGCACCATGGTGGAAGAGGCCGAGGTCGTCGAGGGCGCCCGAGCGATCGGATTCGATCTCGGGGTTCCCGGGCCGAGCGATCTCGGCGTGGTCGACGGCATCCTCGTCGACCGAGCGTTCCTGGACGACCGCCACCGGAGCGCGCTCGAGCTCACGACGATCTCAGCGCTCGCGCAAGAGGGGCTTGCCGCACCGCACATCGTCGCGAACATCCTGGCGGCCAGTGCACTCGCCCGATCACTCGGCGTGACCCCTGCAGCGATCCGCGACGCTCTGCGAGGCTTCCGGCTCGACCCTCACCGCATCGAAGTGATCGAGGTGGCCGACGGTGTGACCTGGGTCGACGACTCGAAAGCCACGAATCCGCACGCAGCCGCGTCATCGCTCAGGGCGTATCCCGGCTCGGTGTGGATCGTCGGCGGCCAGCTCAAAGGCGTCGACATCTCCGACCTCGTCGCCGGCAGCGGTGGCAAGACGAAAGCGGCGATCGTGATCGGCCTCGACCGGTCGCCGGTTGTCGCGGCGTTCTCACGACACGCGCCCTCAGTCCCGGTGTTCGAGGTCGACGCCGATGAGACTGAAGAGGTCATGGCGCGGGTTGTCGAACTGGCGGCTGGGATCGCCCGTGACGGGGACGTCGTGCTGCTCGCCCCCGCCGCGGCATCCTTCGATCAGTTCACTTCCTACGCCGACCGCGGCAGCCGATTCGCCGCCGCGGTGCGCGAGCGGAGCGGGAGGGGGACCGGTGACGAATACGACCCACCGTCCGATCCAGGGCCGCCCTCGTCCTCAGGCGATCCCGCCTGAGCCTTCGCCTCGCCGCGGCCTCGCCGCGCGCGTCTCGCTGGGCCGCGTATTCGCGCCCGTCCCGAGCGAATTCCTCCTCATCGCCTCCACGGCGCTGCTGCTGACCGGCTTCGGTCTCGTGATGGTGCTCTCAGCGACGTCGGCCACCGCGACGGCGGCGGGCGAACCGGCCTACGAAGCAGCCATCAAGCAGGGCGTCTTCGCCGTGATCGGCATCCCGCTGATGTTCATCGCTAGCCGCCTGCCGGTGAGCTTCTTCAAACGCGCAGCGTGGCCGGCGCTCATCGGAGCCGTGCTGTTCCAGCTTCTCGTGTTCGTGCCGGGCCTGGGCGTCGAGGCGAACGGAAATCGCAACTGGATCATGATCGGCGGGTTCCAGTTCCAGCCCGCGGAGTTTCTGAAGCTCGGCCTGGCGTTGTGGCTGGGTTACGTCCTGTTCCGCAAGCAGACTCTGCTCGGACTGTGGCGGCACGTCTTCATCCCGATCGTTCCCGTCGCCGCACTCGTGATCGCGACGGTGCTCGCGGGGCGCGACTTGGGCACGGCGATGATCCTCGTGCTCATCGTGCTCGGGGCGCTGTTCTTCTCGGGTGTGAAGCTGCGCATCTTCATCCTTCCGCTGATCGCGTCCGCCGTTGCAGTGGCAGCGTTCGCGGTGACCAGTGCCGACCGGATGCGGCGCATCATGAGCTTCCTCAACCCCGACTGCCTCGCCGACTACTTCAATGACTGCTATCAACCGCTGCACGGAATCTGGGGTCTGGCCGGTGGCGGCATCTTCGGGCTGGGCCTGGGCAACTCGAAAGAGAAGTACGACTGGCTGCCCGCGGCCTCGAACGACTACATCTTCGCGATCGTCGGCGAAGAGCTCGGCCTGATCGGCTGCGCCGTCGTGCTCGCGTTGTTCGCGCTGTTCGCGGTCGGCGCCTTCCACGTCATCCGCAAGACCCACGACCCGTTCGTCCGCATCGTCTCAGGGGCGATCACGGTCTGGATCGTCGGTCAGGCGCTCATCAACATCGGCGTCGTGCTGCGCGTCTTCCCTGTGCTCGGCGTGCCGCTGCCGTTCATGTCGCAGGGCGGCACTTCGCTGCTGTCGGTCCTGGTCGCGGCGGGAGTGCTCCTGGCCTTCGCGCGCGCGCTGCCGGTCAAGCAGACTGTCACATCGCGGGCCGCACGGCGCACCTAGGGCTGGACGAGAACAGGCGCATCGCACGCGTCAGGTCGATCGCGGCGTCATCGCCCTGATCTCGTCAGGCTTCCTGTTTTCGTGCGGGCGGGTGGGACGGATACCGCGGGTTAGGGTCGTGTGGTGAGGACATATCTGCTCGCCGGCGGCGGAACCGCCGGTCACGTCAACCCGCTTCTGGCAGTCGCCGACGCGTTGCGGGCACGCGAGCCGGAGGCGCAGATCTTCGTGCTCGGCACCCGCGAGGGCCTCGAGGTGCGGCTCGTGCCTGAGCGGGGATACGAACTGCTCTTCGTCGACAAGGTCCCCTTTCCCCGGCGGCCGGGCAATGCGGCGTTCGCCTTCCCGGGGCGCTTTCGCCGCGCGATCGCGCAGGTGCGCGGGCACCTCCGGGAACGGGGTGTCGACGTCGTCGTCGGCTTCGGCGGGTACGCATCGGCGCCCGCCTACGTCGCGGCACGGCGCGCGCGCGTCCCGTTCGTCGTGCACGAGGCCAATGCGAGGCCGGGCATGGCCAATGTGCTCGGCGCACGCCGGGCGGCAGGGGTCGGCGTCGCCTTCGAAGGCACACCTCTGAAGCGTTCACGTGTGGTCGGGATGCCGCTGCGCCGCGAGATCGTCGACCTCGACCGCGATGCCCTCCGTAAGGATGCGGCGTTGTATTTCGGGCTGGATGCCGGGCGCCCGACGCTGCTCGTCTTCGGCGGCTCGCTCGGCGCGCAGCGCTTGAACGAGGCGCTGGGCGGCGCCTGGCAGGACGTCCTCGACGCCGGCTGGCAGCTGATCCATGTGACGGGGGAGCGGTCCGACCTCGTCGACCCCGGCGCCGCGCGCTATGCCGTACGCCGTTACGTCGATCGAATGGACTTCGCGTTCGCCCTGGCCGACCTCGTCGTCTGCCGTGCCGGATCTGCGACGGTCAGTGAGATCAGCGCGCTCGGCATCCCCGCAGTGTATGTGCCCTACGCGGTGGGCAACGGCGAGCAGGCGCTCAATGCGGCGTCCGCGGTGCGCGCGGGGGCGGCGGTGCTGATTCCGGACGGCGAGTTCACCGCCGATCGCGTGCGCTCGGAGATCGTGCCGCTCCTGGCCGACGAGTCCCGGCGCACCGCGATGAGGGATGCCGCGGCATCCGTCGGCACCCGCACCGGCACCGAGAACGTCCTGGCGATGATCGACGATGCGCTCGCCACATCTGGTCGCTAGGGTCTCGCGAGTCCGGTCGGCAGGCGTTCGCCGGGGACGAGTTCTCGTGCGGTCACAGCGTCGACCAACTGCGCGAGCATTTCCGAAATTCGGGTGCCGCGGCGCCTCGCGGCCAGCGCGCCGGGGCCGGCTCTCAGGCGGCCCAACTTAGGATTGACGGGTCATGATCAGACCCGACCTGAGCCTTCCCATCCCCGAGCACATCGACGCTGCGCACTTCATCGGCATCGGCGGCTCCGGCATGTCTGGCCTGGCCAGGATGTTCCTCGACCGCGGTATCCGCGTGTCCGGGTCGGACCGCGCTGACAGCCAGGTGCTGCAGGAACTCGCGGCGCGGGGCGCCACGGTCTTCGTCGGGCATGACGCCGCGAACCTGGGAGATGCCGACACCGTCATCCACACCGGAGCCATCTGGCCCGAGAACCCCGAGTTCGTACTCGCGAAGGAGCGCGGCATGCCGGTCATCCACCGGTCCCAGGCGCTTCACTGGCTGATCGGCGGCCGCAGACTCGTCTCAGTGGCCGGCGCGCACGGCAAGACCACGTCCACCGGCATGATCGTCACCGCGCTGCGACACCTCGACGCCGACCCGACCTTCGTCAACGGCGGCGTGATCTCGCAACTGGGTGCCTCCAGCGCCACGGGGTCGGATGACCTGTTCGTGATCGAGGCGGACGAGTCCGACGGCACGTTCCTGCTCTACGACACGTCGATCGCGCTCATCACGAACATCGATCCGGATCACCTCGATCACTACGGAACCGACGACGCGTTCTACGACGCGTTCGCCACATTCGCCAACCGGGCACGCGAGGCCGTTGTCATCTCCGCCGACGACACCGGCGCGCGGGGGGTGGCTGAGCGACTCACCCATCCGAACGTGATCACGTTCGGAGAATCGGATGCCGCAGACCTGCGTGTGACCGGCATCCGCACCGACGGGCCGGTGTCGTTCACCCTCACCCACGACGGACGCTCGGTCGATGCGCGCCTGGCCGTGCCCGGCGCTCACAACGCGATCAACGCCGCCGGCGCGGTCGCCGTGCTGCTGACCCTCGGCTACGACCTGGGGGCCGCCGCCGACGCGGTCGAAGGCTTCGAGGGCACTGTGCGCCGATTCGAACTCCACGGCATCGAGCGCGGCGTGAGTGTCTTCGACGACTACGCGCACCACCCCACCGAGGTCGAGGCCGCGCTCGTGGCAGCACGCTCGGTCGTCGGCGGCGGGCGGATCATCGCCGTCCACCAGCCGCACACGTACTCGCGCACGCAGGCGATGTTCCGCGAGTTCGCCGAGGTGCTCGAGGCAGGCGCCGACCACACCGTGGTGCTCGATGTGTACGGTGCACGCGAGGATCCGGTTCCCGGCGTCACCGGAGAGCTGGTCTCCGGTGCGTTTGAGCAGCCCGAGCACGTGCACTACGTCACCGACTGGCAGCGGGCCGCCGAATACACAGCGACGGTCGCCCGCGACGGCGACTACGTCATCACGCTCGGCTGCGGCAACGTGTACCAGATCATTCCGCAGGTGCTCCGGGCCCTCGCCGCGACCGCCGACGACGCACGCTCGGACGCGGCGGAGTAGTTCCTGATGCGCCGGCCGACCCCCCTGCCGCCGCCCGCGGACGCCTCCGACGAGGTCGTCGCAGAGCGAGTGCCCCCACCTGAGGTCGATGCCGAGACCGTCGTGGCGGGTGCCGACATCGAGGTCGCCGGAAGCGATGCGTCAGGGCTCGAACCCGAGCCGCAGATCGCTCAGGTCATTCCACTGATCTTCACCGAGTCGTCCGCGATGCAGCGGCCCGCCGAAGTGCCCTGGGCCGAGCCCACCGCTGAGGAGCTCCCGGCAGACCAGGACGCACCGGTTCGACTCCGTGAGGTGTGGGCCGCGTCCCGCGCCCGGCGCAAGGCCCTCCGTGCCGAGGTGCGGCGCTTCACCGGGCGGCAGCGACGTCGGCGGGCGGTGTGGATCGGGGCCGCGGCATCCCTCGTCCTCCTCGTGCTCGCGACCCTCGGTGCCGCGTACAGTCCGCTCTTCGGCGTGGAGCAGATTCGCATCGTCGGCGCGGATCAGCTCGACACGCTCGCGGTCGAGGCGGCCCTTGCCGATCAGCTCGGCACGCCGTTGCCGCTCGTGGACGAAAGCGCCGTAAAGGCTGCGCTCGTGGCGTTTCCGCTGGTCGAGTCGTACTCGCTCGAAGCGCGCCCACCGCACGAGCTGGTCGTGCGCATCGTGGAGCGCACGCCGATCGGCCTGGTTCAGACGCGCGCGGGCTACACGCTCGTCGATGCCGCGGGGGTCGCCCTGAGCACGAGCGAGTCACCTACGGCGGGGTATCCGGTCGTGTCGGTCGACGGCGGCACCGGCTCCCGGGCGTTCGAGGCGGTCGGCCAGGTCATGCGTTCGCTGCCGGACTCGATCCTGGTGCAGGTCACTGCCGTGTCGGCCACCACGCCCGACGACGTGACGCTCACGCTCGGCGCAGCCAACGCGCAGGTTGTCTGGGGAAGCGCCGAAGACTCGGCACTCAAGGCGGTCGTGCTCGAGACGACGATGGTGGCCCGCCCACCGGCATCCGTCCTCGTCTACGACGTCTCGTCGCCGCACGCCATCGTCGTCCGCTGAGCTCCGCGAACCGAATGCGAACCGAATCGACCCGGTTCGACACGAGATGTCGCGACACGCCCACGATGCTCCCGGCGGGGCGCCGGCATCCGCATACTTTCGTGTCCAAGGGAAATGCATACCGGGCAATTCTTTACACCTCTACTTGAGGTTGAAGGTTTCAGATCAGGTGCACGATAGACGGAGGCCGGCATGAGCCAGAACCAGAACTACCTCGCGGTGATCAAGGTCGTCGGCGTCGGCGGTGGCGGTGTGAATGCCGTCAACCGCATGATCGACCTCGGTCTGCGCGGAGTTGAATTCATCGCAGTCAACACAGACGCCCAGGCGTTGCTGATGAGCGACGCCGACGTCAAGCTCGACGTCGGTCGTGAGCTCACGCGCGGCCTCGGTGCCGGAGCCGACCCCGAGGTCGGGCGACGCGCTGCGGAAGACCATGCGGAAGAGATCGAAGAGGCCCTGCGCGGCGCCGACATGGTCTTCGTGACCGCGGGTGAGGGCGGCGGCACGGGCACCGGCGGGGCTCCGGTCGTCGCGAAGATCGCCAAGTCGATCGGCGCGCTGACGATCGGTGTCGTCACCAAGCCGTTCTCGTTCGAAGGGCGCCGCCGCCAGAGCCAGGCCGAGACCGGCGTGGCCAAGCTGAAGGAAGAAGTCGACACCCTCATCGTGGTGCCCAACGATCGTCTGCTCGAGATCAGCGATCGCGGCATCAGCATGATCGAAGCGTTCGCCACTGCCGACCAGGTGCTCCTGGCAGGCGTGCAGGGCATCACCGACCTGATCACGACGCCGGGACTGATCAACCTCGACTTCGCGGACGTGAAGTCGGTGATGCAGGGTGCAGGGTCTGCGCTCATGGGAATCGGGTCCGCGCGCGGCGCAGACCGCGCCATCAAGGCAGCCGAACTCGCCGTCGAGTCCCCGCTGCTGGAAGCCAGCATCGAAGGCGCACACGGCGTGCTGCTGTCGATCCAGGGCGGGTCGAACCTCGGCATCTTCGAGATCAACGATGCCGCTCAGCTCGTGAAGGAAGCGGCACATCCCGAGGCCAACATCATCTTCGGTACGGTCATCGACGACACGCTCGGCGACGAGGTGCGGGTCACCGTGATCGCCGCCGGCTTCGACAGCGGCGAACCCACATTGCGACTCGATCCCGTGACGACCTCTCGTGTCGTTCCCACGCCGCTGCTTCCGGTGACTCCCGCGGACGA
>Ga0190265_10001551_pt1 | contig 15121 bp, 12 predicted proteins | sample Popmic124T_FD_133135 | JGI IMG/M metagenome (GOLD analysis project Ga0190265, IMG submission 133135) | Populus adjacent soil microbial communities from riparian zone of Indian Creek, Utah, USA - 124 T | ecosystem: Environmental > Terrestrial > Soil > Riparian zone | place: USA: Utah | collected...
CTCGGCCTCGTTGACCACGTTGCCGATCCCGATACTGAGCCCGCAGTTGCGCGGCAGCAGGAGCGGGATCGGCGAGCTGGTGACACTCGCCGCCGTCCCGTTCTTGCCGGTGTTGTCGTACCAGCAGTTGTTGCGGTTGCCGGGGAACTGGTCCCACCAGAAGTCGACGCCGTTGGGATCGCGCTGACCCGCGAGGTTCCTGCCCATCACGTTGCCGTGGTGGCGGTTGCGGTGCGAGGTCGAGATCTGCGTGGGATCGCAACCGGCCTGCTCGTTGCCGCCGGCCGCGGGCCCGCAGACCAGCGCATCCGGCACGCCGAAGACCATCGTCCCGCGCCGCCAGTTGTCCCAGAAGCGGTTGTTGCGGACGGTGTTGTTGTTACCGCCCGCGATCCACATGCCGGTGCCGACCGGGAACGGGACCGTCGGCTCGACGTCCGATCCCTCGACGTAGGGGTTGAAGTTGTTCGAGTAGAAGTTGTTGTGCTCGACGAGCAGCGAGTCGCTCGGGAAGCCGGGGTGGCCCGAGGCCGTGAAGACGTCCGTCGTGAGGCCGAGCGCGTTGTCGTAGAAGTTGTTGTGGTGGATGTGGACGGCGTTCCCCGTCGTCCCCGAGTAGCCGCCCGCGTTGTGGTGCGAGTCGCAGAAGCGGACCTCTTGGTTGTAGCGTTGGGTCGGCTCGATCGTCTGCTCGCCGGTGTCGGCGGCAGCGCCGGGGTAGAGCCCCGCGTCGCCGGCGCCCTTGGCCTCGCAGTCCTGGATCAGGCCGTGGTCCTCGACGAAGGTCAGGACGCCGTACTCGCCCGGGTAGTAGGTCTTGAAGCGCTCGGCGCGGTAGCCGTCGCTCTCGAGGATGTAGATGTTGTGCTCGGCCGCGTGGCGGGTGGTGACGTTGCGCAGCACGAAGCCGTCGGCACGATCGGCCCTGATCGCGACGTCCTTCGCGGAGCCGACGCCACTCGGACCGCCATTGCCGGCGCTGGTGTCGCCGGCGTCGACGACCACGTCGTCCGGACCGACCCCCGACCCCTCGATCTGCAGATTGCAGCGGACGCACGGCCCGAGGTTCGGGATCCCATGCCGGTCCCAGAGCGGCGGCTGCGGGTCCTCACCACTACCGGGCTCACGGCCCATCACCGCGATCAGGTTCTGGTCGTTCGGGCACTCGTACTGGTAGGCGTAGGAGAGCGCCTCGGCCGAGCCCTCGTCGTTCTCCTGCCGGAGGTGGGCGCAAGCCGGATCGTTGGTCGGCTGCGCGCGGGACTCCGGCTCGGTGTAGAGGCCCGGCATGACGACGACCCGATCGTGGTTGCCCGCCGCGAACACGGCGTCCTGAATCGAGTCGTAGGTGCAACGTGTGAGTAGCTGCTGGTTGAAATCGAGCAGCTGCGTCGCCTCCGCCTCGCTGAGCGTGCGCGGGTCCTCGGTCGGGCGCAGCTTGTAGCCCTCGGTCTGCGCCTGCGCGATCGAATTCTCGAGTCGGCCGATCGAGTCGGCCTGGCAGACCACATGCGTATCGCCGGGCTGGCTGTCATCGAGCGCCGTGTAGAGGTCGCGCGCCTGTGGAACCGCCCCGCCCGCCGGCGGATCGATCGAGGTGTCCGGCGCCGGATCGGGCCAGTAGGACGCGCGCTCCACGTGCGCGGACACAGCCGTCGCCATCACCGCGGCGATCAGCACGCAAACAGCCAACCCCCCTGCCAGTCGACGCCTCCCCATGCCGACCACCATTCCCCGAACTGCTCCTAACTATGCGCCCTGCCCAGATCCGCACGCCCACCAAGCTAGGTTGGGGCGTGATGGCGGTGAGCCCAACCGTGAGCCTGAACAACGGCGTCGCCATGCCCCGAGTCGGCTTCGGCACCTGGCAAGTCGACCAGCGGGTGATCGAGCTCGCCCTCGCCGCCGGCTATCGCAGCATCGACACGGCGTCGATGTACGGCAACGAGCCGGATGTCGCCCGCGCGATCGCTAAGAGCGGCATCCCCCGCAACGAGCTGTTCGTCACCACAAAGGTCTGGGACGACGCGCATGGCTACGACAGAACTCTGCGCTCGTTCGAGGAGAGTCGGCGGCGGCTGGCGCTCGACCTCGTCGACCTCTACTTGATCCATTGGCCGGCGCCCGGCCAGGACCGCTACATCGAGACCTGGCGCGCGCTCGAATGGCTGCTAGCCGAAGGCAGCGTGCGGGCGATCGGGGTGTCGAACTTCGAGCCCGCCCACCTCGATCGTCTCGCCCGCGAGACGGACACCGTGCCCGCCGTCAACCAGATCAAGCTCAACCCCTACCAACCTCAGCGAGAGCTGCGCGACTACCACTCCGAGCGCCGCATCGCGACCGAGGCCTGGGCGCCGCTCGGCCGCGGCGAGGTGCTCGGCGACCCCGTCGTGGCCGAGCTCGCCCAGCGCTACGGCCGAACGCCCGCCCAGATCGTCCTGCGCTGGAGCATCCAGCACGACATCGTCGCCATCCCGCGCTCGTCGAACCCGAGCCGCATCGAGGAGAACCTCGACGTCTTCGGCTTCGAGCTCGACGCGCGCGCCATGGAGCGGATCGACGCGCTGTCCCACGGCGCGTAGGTCCGACTCAGGTCGTCGCCGTCTCCCGCAGCTCGATGAGGCGGAGGTGGTTGCCGGACGGGTCACGGAACGAGGAGTCGATGCCGTAGGGCTGCTCGTGGGGCTGGTCGACGAACTCGACGCCGCGGCCCTTGAGCTCGTCGTAGGAGGCCTGGCAGTCGTCGGTGGTCAGGAAGACCGTGCCGGCCACGCCCTTGGCCACCAGCGTACGCACCTGCTCCTGCGTCTCGGGCTCGAAGACCGGCGGCCCCGGGATGGCCATCAGCACGATCGAGACGTCCGGCTGTCCCACCGGCCCGACGGTGAGCCAGCGGAAGTTGCCCATCTCGGGAACGGTCACGTCGGCACGGACCTCCATGCCGACCTTCTCGGTGTAGAAGGCAAGCGCCTCGTCCTGGTCGTGCACCCACAGCTGGGCGTTGGCGATCTTGATCATCGGGTCCTCCTTCGAGGAGTCGCGGGGGGGAAAGTCGCCGCCGACCCTAGCCCCGCGCTGTAGCGCTGTCTTCTCGAAACGTGCTGCGTTGCGGAAGCCCGTAGACGCGCACCACGCACGCCGGCACGCGCGCCTGCTCGGCGGCCGGCGGGAACTCCGTGCGGTAGGCCGTCGGCGACATGCCGTAGGTGCGCTTGAAGCTGGTGGTGAACGACCCGACGCTCTGCAGGCCCACCGACAGGCAGATGTCGACGACCGACCGATCGGTGCTCCGCAGCAGCGCGGCGGCCCGCTCGAGCCGTCGCGTGAGCAGGTAGCCGTGTGGCGACTCGCCGAAGGCCCGTTTGAACTCGCGGCTGAAGTGGGCGCGCGAGAGCCCAGCGGCGTCGGCCATGTCGTCGACGTCCAGCGGCTCGAAGTAGCGCGCGTCGGCGAGGTCCTTGGCACGCAGGAGGTGGCGAGCGGGCGGGACGAATGCCATGCGACCAAGTATCGCGCGCCGACCCGCGGCCGGCCGATGAGTTTCGGTGCGTACTCTGGTCTCAAGGAGTAGAGACCGCTACTCGACCGTCGAGGAAAGGCCAGATGACCACGTATTCCCCCCTCGCCATTGAGGCCTCGGGCCTCGTCAAGTCGTTCGGCGACGTCAAGGCCGTCGACGGAGTCGACCTCGCCGTGCGGCGCGGGTCGGTCTACGGCGTCCTAGGCCCGAACGGCGCCGGAAAGACCACGGCGATCCGGATGCTCGCGACGCTGCTGCGTCCCGATGCAGGCTCCGCACGCGTCTTCGGGCACGACATCGTCAAGGAGGCCGAGGCGGTGCGCGGCAAGGTCAGCCTGACGGGCCAGATGGCCTCGGTCGACGAGGACCTAACCGGACGCGAGAACCTGATCCTGCTGGGGCGCCTGCTCGGGCTGAAGCGCGTCGACGCAAAGGCGCGCGCCAACGAGCTGCTCGAGGCGTTCGGCCTCGCCGACGCGGCCAGCCGGCTCGTCAAGCAGTACTCCGGCGGCATGCGGCGGCGGCTCGACATCGCCGCGAGCATCGTCGTCACCCCCGAGCTGATGTTCCTCGACGAGCCGACGACCGGCCTCGATCCGCGCTCGCGCAACCAGGTCTGGGACATCATTCGCGCGCTGGTCGGCGAGGGGACGACGATCCTGCTCTGCACCCAGTACCTGGACGAGGCCGACCAGCTCGCCGAGGGGATCGCCGTGATCGACCGCGGCAAGGTGATCGCGGAGGGGACGCCGGCTCAACTCAAGGCGTCGGTCGGCTCCGGCGCCCTGCACGTGCGCCTGCTCGATCCCGAGCAGCGGCCGGAGGCCGAGCGCGTGCTCGCCCGCGAGCTCGGAGAGGTGCGCCTGGAGCCCGACCCCGCCGCTCTGTCGGCGTCGTGCTCCGATGCGGATCGTGCGGCCGAGGCCGTCGCCGCGCTGTCGCGCTCCGGCGTGCGCATCGCCGGCTTCTCGCTCGGCCAGCCGAGTCTCGACGAGGTGTTCCTCGCGCTGACCGGTCATCCCGCCGAGGAGCAGGGCCCCGAGGACGCCACCACGACCCAGGAGGAGCAGGCAGCATGAGCACCACGCCGACACAGACAGCGCCCGACGCCATCGCCGACCACGAGGCGCTGCGCAAGGCGCTCGCCTCCACCCCACGCCCGCCGCGGCCGAACGCCGCGTCGGCCGCGCTCACGTTCGGCTGGCGCGGCATGCTGAAGGTCAAGCACGTCCCCGAGCAGCTGCTCGACGTGACGATCACCCCGGTGATGTTCGTGCTCATGTTCACCTACCTGTTCGGCGGGGCGATCGCCGGATCGACGGGCGAGTACCTCGACTACATCCTCCCCGGCATCCTCGTGATGTCGGTCCTGTTCACGACCGTCTACTCGGGCATCGCGCTCAACACCGACCTGACCAAGGGAGTCGTCGACCGCTTCCGCTCGCTGCCGATGTGGCGGCCGGCGCCGCTCGTCGGCGCTCTGCTCGGCGACAGCGTGCGCTACCTGCTCGCCGGCACGGTGATCGTCGTGCTCGGCGTCATCCTCGGTTACAGGCCCGACGCCGGAGTGCCCGGCGTGCTCGCCGCGCTGGCGCTCGTGATCGTCTTCGCCTTCGGTCTCTCGTGGGTCTTCACGACGCTCGGGCTGCTGATGCGATCGCCGAACGCCGTCATGAACGCCGGCTTCATGGGGATCTTCCCGCTGACGTTCCTCAGCAACGTCTTCGTCGACCCGGAGACCCTGCCGAGCGCGCTCGAGGCGTTCGTCGACGTCAACCCGATCTCGATCCTGGCGACCGCGTCGCGCGGGCTGATGGAGGGCTCGGCGTCGGGCGGGGACATCGCGATCGTGCTTGCAACGGCGGCAGGACTGACCGCAGTGTTCGGTCCGCTGACGATGCGCCTGTACCAGCGCGGCGTGGCGTAGTAGTTCACGGAGTTGGGTGCGGGACCGTGCCCAACCGCACAGCTCAGGCGACCGCTGGCTGCACGTTGTGGTTGAGCCGGAAGACGTTGTCGGGATCGAGCTCGGCCTTCAGCGCCGCGAGGCGCTCGTAGTTCTCGCGGCCGAAACCGGCGATCACGCGGTCCTTGCCCTCGTCGCCGATGAAGTTGAGGTAGACGTCGCCGGTGGCGAACGGCTTGAAATCGGCGCACGTCCCGCGCGCCCAGGCGATCGCCCGGTCGTCGTCGGCCGGGTCCTCCCAGAGGCCGAGCGGATGCATCACCCAGGTCGCGCTGCGCTGCGGCAGCGGCCACTGCGAACCCTGACGCGTCACGGCGCCGCCCCACGGGAAGATGATGTGCTGCGACGGCGACGGCACGACCATGTCGTGCGCCCGCTCGCAGAAGATGTCGATCGCCTCGTCGGGCAGCGACTCGAGGTGCTCGGCCGACCAGTAGTTGCGGAAGCCGGGCGGATCGTCGAGCGCGCTTTGAATCTCCGCATAGGGCATCTCCGCCACCATCCCGCCCTCCGGGCCGAGCTCGAAGATCGGCGCGAAGGCCTCGCGCGTCTCCGCCTCGGAGCCGGCGTAGATCGCCGCCGCGCCGACCACCAGCTGGCCCTGCAGGTGGGAAGGCACGAACTCCTCCGGTGGCCCGGTGATGTAGAGAACTCCGCCGCCGAGCTCCTCAGGCGCCCCAGCCTCGATCAGGTCGCGGTAGCGGCGCAGCACCTCCGGGCCGCGCTCGGTGGGGAAGATCAGCAGCGCGAGCGTCGTGGCCGGTAGCTCGGAGAGCTGGAAGCGCATCTCTGTGACGACTCCGAAGTTGCCGCCAGCCCCGTGCAGCGCCCAGAACAGCTCGGGGTTCTCATCCTCGCTCGCCGTCACCGAGCGTCCGTCGGCGAGCACCAGCTCGGCCGACAGCAGGCTGTCGCAGGCGAGGCCCAGCTTGCGCTCGAGCCATCCCGAGCCTCCGCCGAGCGCGAGGCCGGCGACGCCAGTGGTCGAGACCCGCCCGCCCGTGGTCGCCAACCCGTGCGGCTGGCAGGCGGCGTCAACGTCAGCCCAGATCGCTCCGCCGCCGACGGTCGCGACCTTCGCCTCCGGATCGACCGAGACGGCGTTCATCTCGCGCATGTCGATCACAAGCCCCCCGTCGATGGCGCTCGCGCCCGCGACGCTGTGGCCACCGCTGCGAATCGCTATCTCGAGGCCGTTCTCGCGCGCGAACGCCAGCGCGGCGACGACGTCCGAGCGCGTGGCGCATTGGGCGATCGCCGCCGGGCGGCGATCGATCATCGAGTTGAAGATCGCCCGCGCGTCCTCGTAGCCGCCGTCCTCCGGGGAGAGCACACGCCCGTCGAAGTGCCCGCGCAGTTCGTCCAGCTCCAGTCCATCGTTCATGCCATCACCCCTCGGGTCCGGTCGTCACCAGAGGGCTAGCGTCTCATGGACAGAGCGTCCGCGCAGAAAAATTCTTTAGTCGGCCTCGATTGCGGCGACCACGGTAGGGAACGGCGTGGCGTCGGCCGGTCCGATGGCCGAGACGGCGCGCGGCGTGACCTTCCACTTGCGCTCGCGCATCGCCTCCTTGATGTGGGCGGTGCGCGCGATGACGTTCTTGAACTCGGCGTAGAAGAGCTGCGAGGCGAGCCCGTAGAGGACGAACCACGTCTTGTGCGGCCGCACGGACGGGTGTGAAAGACGCCAGGCCGTCCATGCTTGTAGCGGGCCCGCGCTGAAGGTGAGCAGCGTCGTCGCCACGAAGACGGGCACGAACCACTCCACCGGCGGGTTCTCGCGCAGCAGCCAATAGGTGAGGATGGTCAGCGTCTGCAGCGACAGCCACGGGAACAGCTCGCGCCAGCCGAGCAGGTGGAGGCAGCCGAGCCGCTGGCGCAGCGTGAGCTCGGGGCTGCGCAGTGCGGAGCCCAGATGATGAAGCGCAACCTGCGACCAACCCTGCGCCCAGCGCATGCGCTGGTTCCAGAGGGCGGCGGCACGGTCGGGCGCCAGCTCGGTCGAGACCAAGCGGCGATCGGAGACGATGCGCCCGCCGGCGCGTACGACGCGCAGCGAGGAGTCGATGTCCTCGGTGAGCATGAAGCTACGTAGTCGTGTGCGCTCGATGACCTCGCGCCGCCAATAGCCGTTCGAGCCGCCGAAGATCCCGAAGCCGTGCAGCCGAGCCCTGCCTGGATGGCTGACGGCGTAGATCGTCTCGAACTCAGCCGCGACGAGCCGCGTGACCGCCGTGTCGGAGCCGTTGCGCACAACGCAGTGGCCCTGAACGACGTCTGCCCCCGATGCCAGCCAGCGCCACGCGCGCAGGAACGAGCCCGGCGCCGGGTGGTGGTCGGCATCGAAGATCCCGACGAACTCGCCGCGCACGCGCGCGAGCGCCGCGTTGACGTTCTGGGCCTTCGAGGCGCTGCCCTCCACGCGCAGCGGCTCGAAGCGCGGGTCGCGTGCGGCGATCTCGCGCAACGTCTGCTCGACGGGTAGGGATCTCGGGGTGTTGTAGGCGAGGACGATCTGCAAGTCCGGATAGTCCTGGCGCAGGAAGGCCTCGACGGTCTCGACCACGGTCTCCGCCTCATTCGGGAGGTAGGCGGCGATCACCGCCGAGGCCGGCGGTGGGGCACGGTCATCCAGCGGCGGCGGCTCTGCCGGCCTGATCGCGGCGACAGTCTCGGCAACGATGGCCAGCGCGGTGATTGCGAGCGCGGCGACCACCACCAGGTACACCGTTCCCGTCACGTCGACGCCGAGACGGTCCATGGCGAAGTAGAAGAGAAGGGGCACGCCGAAGCAGAGCAGCTGCTGGAACGCGACCTGCAGCGGCGTGCGGAGGCGCCGCAGGCGCTGCCGCACGCCGCTCGGCTCGTCGTCCGCCCGGCGCGACAGCTCGGGGCGCCACTGCGTCGGATAGAGATCGAGCTGCTCGGTGGCGTGCATGAGCGCCGTCCAGGCGCGATCCTCGAGCTCGTCCGCGCCGACGCCGGGCAGGGAGGCATGCCCAAGCGCCGGGGTGAAGCGATGGCGGTCGCCGCCGACGTTGAACTCCTGCTCGTACAGCTTGCGGCTGAGGCGCTCCAGACGTACCTGGGCGCCTTCCGGCGGAGTGCCGGGCAGCAGCAGGGCGAGTTGGCCGCGTGACAATCCGACCAGGTCGAGCTTGCGGCCGTCCGCCTCGATCACCCGAACGATCTGTGCCAGCAGCTCGTCGCGCGCCCGCGAGCCGAGCCGCGCTTGTATGCCCGGCAGCTCGTGGAGCGAGAGGTAGGCGAGCGATCCGGGCCGGCCCTCGCGATTCACGCGCTCGACCTCGTGTGCGAGCCGCGACTCGAATGCCGTCTCGGTCAGCGCCCCGGTGACGGGATCCACTACGAGGCGCTCGCGCGGCACCGGCCGGCGCTCCAGCCGCACCGCTACGCGCGCCGACAGCTCGGCAGCGCCCATCGCGCGCTTGGCGACGTCGTCGGCTCCGAGCTCGAAGGCACGCAGGCAGGTCGCGCCGTCGTTCTCCTCGGCAAGAACCAGCACCGGTACCGCGTCGGTCGCGGGATCGTCGCGCAGGAGAGAGAGCGGCGACAGCGCGGCGGGAGCGTCCGGCGGCGCGTCGAGCACCACCAGGTCCGGGACCGCCTCGTCGATTCGCCGCGCCGCCTCGTCGGCGTCGCGGCAGGTTACGACGAGCGAGCCCTCCGCCTCGAGCACGCGCTCGACTCGCGCAACCAGCGCCTCGTCGGCGCATACGAGCAGCACGGCGTCACGCCGCAGGTTCAGCGCGCCTCGATCGGGCGATTGATTGGGGTCCCAGGATGACAACCCACCCCCTTATCGTCATCGCGTAGCGGCCCTTGACTCTCGGTTCGGCGCGCGCGCCGAACGCCGGCGTGACGCAGACGTGTATCGCTCGTGGCTCCGCCGACCGGCGGCCCCCTAGGCTGAGTGACGTGAGCGATCGTCCACGACTCGCCGAGCTGTGCGAGAAGGGGCTCGGCGACTGATACCGCGACGTGGCCGGAGATTCGAGCTGATCGGAGTCCCCTACAGCTCGATGGCGAAGCCGGGCGGCATCGCGAACGCCGTTCGCGTGCTCAGGGAGGCCGGCCTGGTCGAGCGGGCCGCCGCGAGCGGCGACGTCCGCGACGCCGGCGACCTCGAGCTGCTGGTAGGGACGGGGATGCGCGGGCCGAGCGGGCTGCTCAACGAGCACGCTCTGGGACGTCTCGTCACCGTGACGCGTGAGGCCGTGGTCGCGAGCGTCGACCGGGGACGCCAGCCGCTCCTGGTGGGGGGCGACTGCCCCGTGCTGCTCGGAGCGCTCGCCGCCGGCCGCGAGCGGCGGGAGGAGTGCGGGCTCCTGCTGGTCGACGGGCACGAGGACGCCTGGCCGCCGCGCCTCTCGCCCACGGGGGAGGCCTCCGACTCCGAGATCGGCATCGCCCTCGGCCTGTTCGGCGACGATCTACCGGAGCCGCTCGACCGGCTGACGCCTCTCCTCGCTCCGCGCTCCCTGGCCATGCTTGGCCCACGCGACCGGCGCGAGATCGAACAGGCGGGCGGCGTCTCGCTGGAGGGGACGGCCGGCGTGTTCCACGACGACGAGATGGTCCGCGCGCGGACGGCGGTCGCCTCGGCGCGCGAGGCGGTCGAGGTGCTCGCGAAGAGTTCGCCCGCCTTCTGGACGCACATCGATCTCGACGTCCTCGTGACCGAGGACCTCGCGGCCGTGGACTACCCGCAGCCCGGCGGTCTCGACTGGGGGCAGCTGCTCGAGATCGCGACCTACGCGCTCGCGGCGCCGGGCTGCCTGGGCGCCAGCGTTGTCATCTACAACCCCGACCTCGACCCGGAGCGCGTGGCCGCCGAGCGCATCGTCGAGTTCGTCGGCGATCTCGTAGCCGCGCTCAGCAAGCCCCCCTAGGAGGAAGACGCCGAGCTCTACGATGCCGCGCCGGCGGTGCGCCAGCGCTCGAAGGCGGCCGGAAGCTCGCTCGTGCCAGGCCCGGGCTCGAAGCCGGGGCCGGGCAGCGGCGTGACGTCGCTCACCTCGAGGCGCTCGCCGCAGTGCGTGCAGGAAGGCACCGGGGATGTCACGGCGCCGCAGGACTCGTGGCGGAAGACGACCGGCAAGGCGTCTTCGCCGAACACCCAGCGGTCCCCCCACGCCTGCATCGCGAGCAGGACGAAGGCGAGGTCGGCGCCCTTCTCGGTCGGGAAGTAGTCGTAGCGGGCGGGCTTGTCCTGGTAGGGGGCCCGCGCCAGGACGCCGTGGTCGACAAGCGAGGCCAGACGCTCGCTGAGCACCTTGCGCGAGATGCCGAGGTCGCGCTGGATCGCGTCGAAGCGGGTGATGCCGAACGCGATGTCGCGCAGGATCAGCGGCGTCCAGGCATCCCCGATCACCTCGAGCGTGCGAGCGATCGAGCAGTTCATCTCGTCGAAGGAGGTGCGTCCCATCTCCGTCAATCGTAGCGATGTCCGTTCCCTGAGTAAACGTATGGGTTCCTTCAAGGGACTAACTCTGGTAGAGTCGCCGCCCGATGCTCGAGCGGATCGCGGATCTCACGTGGAGGCGGCCGAAGCTGGTGCTGGCGATCGTCGGCGCGTTCGCCCTCCTCGCCGCCGGTCTGGCCCATGACGTCGAGCACCGCCTCAAGGCGGCCGGCTTCACCGACAGTGCGTCGGAGAGTGAGCAGGGGACCGCGCTGCTGGACGACGCGCTCGGCTACGACCCGAATCCGGGGCTCGTGCTCGTCGTCCGCGACCCCGGCGGCGGCCGGCTCGACGTCAAGAGCCCGGCGGTGCGGCGCGAGATCGCCAGGCTCAGCGCCGGAGTCGCCAAGGTCGAGCACGTCGGCCACGTGATCGATCCGCTGGGCGACCGGCGTGCCGCAAAGCGGCTCGTCGCGGCGGACGGCAGGTCGCTGATCGTCTCCGCCCACCTCTCGACAGCGGACGTCGAGGACACGGGCGGGAAGGTCGCCGAGGACGTCGCGCCGCTCGCCGAGGCAAGCAGCCTCGACGTGTCGATCAGCGGCTTCGCGGCCGGCTTCAACGACGTCAACGACCAGACTCGCAAGGACCTCACGACCGCCGAGCTGATCGCCTTCCCGGCGCTCGCGATCCTGCTGCTGCTCGTCTTCCGCGGCGTGATCGCCGCCGCGATCCCGCTGCTGATCGGCGGGATCTCGATCGTCGGGACGTTCCTCGTGCTGCGCGTGCTGTCGGAGTTCGTCGACACCTCTGTCTTCGCGCTGAACATCACCACCGGTCTCAGCCTCGGCTTGGCCGTCGACTATGCGCTGTTGATGGTGTCGCGCTACCGCGAGGAGCTGGCCCGCGATGGCGCCACGCGTGCGGCGCACCGCCGGACCGTTATGACCGCCGGCCGCACCGCCCTGTTTTCAGGCTTCACCGTCGCCGTCGCGCTCGCGGCGCTCGTCGTGATGCCACAGCGCTTCCTCTACTCGATGGCGATCGCCGGCGCCGCCGTCGGACTGCTGTCAGCGCTGATCGCGATCTTCGTCGTGCCATCGTTGCTGGCGCTGCTCGGCACGCGCATCGACGCCCTGTCGATCCGCCGCGGCCCGGCGGTCTCGGACGAGTCCGGCGCCTGGTACGGGCTCGCGCGCGGGGTGATGCGGCGTCCTGTGGTCACCGCTCTGGCCAGCGCGGCGCTGCTGCTGGCCGCGGCCTCGCCACTGCTCTTCACCGTCCTCACCGGCCCGAGCGCCGAGGCGGTGCCGCCCGGTCTGCCGTCACACACGGCGGGCGAGTACGTCGAGGCTCACTATCCGCGCGACGTCAGCGAGGCGATCACCGTCGCCGTTCACGGCGATGCCAGCCCGGAGCAGCTGGCGAGCTTCAACCGCCGGATCGCCGCGATCGACGGGATCGAGCCCGGCACCCCTTTCGCCCGCGCCTCTGACGACGTCGCGTACGCGAACTTCGCGGCCGACAGGCCCGCGCTCGACCAAGGGCCCCAGGACGCCGTCGAGAAGATTCGGGCACTCGATCCGCCCAGCGCCGCGTCCACGCTCGTGTCCGGCAACACGGCTCGCTTCATCGACCAGAAGCAGAGCATCGTCGACCATCTGCCGCTCGTCGTCGCGATCGTGGCGATCTCGACGCTGGTCCTACTGTTCCTGCTCACCGGCTCGATCCTGCTGCCGATCAAGACACTGCTGATGAACGCGCTGACCCTCGCCGCCACGCTCGGCGCGGTAGTCCTCGCGTTCCAGGAGGGCTGGCTCAACGCTCCATTCGACTACACGGGCCCAGCGGCCATCGAGGTCACCAGTCTTGTCTTCCTCTTTGCGATCGTCTTCGGCCTCGCGACCGACTACGCCGTGCTGGTCATGGCCCGCATCAAGGAGCTGCACGACCTCGGCTACGAGAACGACGACGCCGTGGCGACCGGCATCGGTCGCACCGGCAGGGTGATCAGCGCAGCGGCGGTGATGATCGCCGTGGTCTTCCTCGCCTTCGGCGTGAGCTCGGTCTTCTTCATGAAGCAGATCGCGCTCGGGGTGGCGCTTGGAGTGATCATCGACGCGACGATCGTCCGCGCGCTGCTGGTGCCGTCTCTGATGCGACTGTTCGGGGAGTGGAACTGGTGGGCACCGGGACCGCTGCGACGTCTGCAGCTGCGCTACGGCTTTCGCGAGGCGTAGGCGAGCGGCCCCTCTGCTCGGGTCACCATCTCAGGTCGCATCGACGTCCCGGCGCTTCCTTGGCTTTCAAGCTGGTGACGGACTACGCTAAACGCGATGACTCTCCCCGCAGGGACAGGAGTAGACACCTCCAAACCCACTCTCGGAGCCGTTCGCGATCCCCTCAACAATCGCCGAGCGGTCTTGGCGGCCCGCAAGCGCTCGATGTCCGAGCGCCTCGAGGTCGCACTGAGCTGGAATGCGGTGGCGGCCGAGCTTCGCGCCGGCCTCGTTGCCGATAGCACGTCGGTAACCCATCGCCGGTGACGGACCTGTGAGCGTGCCAGGCCGGTTCGATGCTCGTGAGCTGTTCGCCGCACTGACACGTCACGACGTCGCCTACGTGACGATCGGAGGGATCGCGATCCAGGCCCATGGTGGCCAGCGGCTGACACAGGATCTAGATATCGCGATCGCGGCGTCGAGCGAGAATCTCGAACGGCTGGCCAGTTCCCTACTAGAGCTCGACGCGCGGATCCTCGGCCCTGACGGTCAGCGCTCCCGTGCGACCCCTACCGCGGCACTCCTCGGGTCGAGCGATCACTGGTGCCTCATTACCGCCCACGGACTGCTCGACATCGTGACGCTCCCGGCGCACCTCGGCACGTTCGACGAGATGCTCGCCCGCGCGCATCTCACTCCGCTAGGGGACCTCACTGTCCCGATTGCCCGCCGCGAAGACCTACTCGAGATGAAACGTGCCGCGGGCCGCCCACAGGATCTCGCGGACATTCAGCTTCTCGAATCGCTCGACGACGAGGCAACTTGACGTAAGCACGAGTCCCGCTGCCGGGACATCGCCCAGCGTCAGCCGCTGTTGACGACGCGGTACGTGAGGTGGATCACATCGGGCCCTTCGACGACCCGGGTTGGCTCCAGCTCGATCCCGCCGGTGTTCTCGAAGAGCCGGGTGCCGTCCCCGAGCAGAATCGGAACGACGTTCAGCTGCAGCTCGTCGAGCAGGCCCGCCGCCAGGTACTGCTGGGCGACGTTCGCGCCGCCGCCGAGCGCGACGTCCTTGCCTCCGGCCGCCTGCTTGGCCTGCTCGAGCGCCGACTCGATGCCGTCGGTGACGAATGTGAACGTCGTGCCGCCCTGCTTCTCCAGCGGCTCGCGCTCGTGGTGGGTCAGCACGAACACCGGCATGTGGAAGGGCGGCTCGTCCCCCCACCAGCCCTCCCAAGGCTCGTCTCCCCACGGTCCCGGGCCGCCGCCGAACATGTTGCGCCCCACCACGATCGCGCCGACGTTGGCGGTCGCCTCCTCGAGGATCTCGCTGCTGGCGTTGACCTCGCCACCCTCCCGCCCGTGCGGCTCGCGCCAGGCCGCGAGCTTGAGCGCCCACTCGTGGAGCTGCTCGCCCCCCTCGCCCAGCGGGTGCTCCTCGCTCTGGTTGGGACCGGCGATGAAGCCGTCCACCGACATCGAGATCTGGAACCTCAGCTTCATCATGTCGCCAGTATCCATGAACAGAGGATCTACGACGGGGGATGACGATGATTCCACTGGTGCTTCTTGCGCTCGGCGCGACGGCTCTGATCGCGGTCGGCTGTGGCGATGACGACGCGAACGGCGACGGCGGCTCAGGAGGCTCTCCCGACGCCGCGATGACCGCCAAGACCGACGCCGCCATGAAAGCCAAGCCCAAGGGCAAGCTGGTCAAGGTCGTCGGCTCCGACTACGGCCGGGTGATCGCCGACGGCACGGGCGAGGCCTTCTACCTCTTCGACAAGGAGGACACCAAGACGAGCGAGTGCTACGGCGACTGCGCGGTGGCGTGGCCGCCGGTTCTAACCAAAGGCAAGCCCCGTGCCGGCAAGGGCGCCAAGCAGAAGCTGCTCGGTACGACCAAGCGCCGCAACGGCAAGCGCCAGGTGACCTACGCCGGCCACCCGCTCTACTACTACAAGGACGACTCGCCGGGCAACATC
>Ga0190265_10001552_pt1 | contig 15120 bp, 9 predicted proteins | sample Popmic124T_FD_133135 | JGI IMG/M metagenome (GOLD analysis project Ga0190265, IMG submission 133135) | Populus adjacent soil microbial communities from riparian zone of Indian Creek, Utah, USA - 124 T | ecosystem: Environmental > Terrestrial > Soil > Riparian zone | place: USA: Utah | collected...
CGCACCGGTGGCTTCGATCAGCCGGTCGGCCAGGGTGGATTTGCCATGATCGATGTGGGCGACGATGCAGAAGTTGCGAATTCTGGCCTGGGACATGGGGGGAAGATAGTGGGCAGCGGGTCAGCGGGTCAGCGGGTCAGCAAAAGCGTCTTCTATCAACGGTTTGGGCTAAGGTGATTACTCTTTACGCTCGATGACTCCGCCCCAATCAGCCGGTACTGCTGACCCGCTGTCCCGCCGTCCCGCTGTCGGCCGTCGCATCTCGACGGACGACCTCGGCATGCTGCTGGTGTGCCTGATCTGGGGCTTCAATTTCAGTATCACCAAGTCGGCGTTCGACCAGCTCCCGCCGCTCGCCTTCACCGCAATCCGATTCGCCATCTCGAGCGTCCTGCTCTGGCTGGTGTTGCGCGTGGTGGAGGGGCCGGCCCGGCTTCCTCCGGGTGCCATGAAGCGCCTGGTCCTCCTCGGGTTGGTGGGCAACACGCTCTATCAGTTGGCCTTCATGCTGGGACTATCCCGGACCACCGCGTCGAACAGCGCCCTCATCCTGTCGACTGTGCCCACCGTCGTGGCGGTCTTCGCCGGGGTGCTCGGCCTGGAGCGGATTACCACACGGATGCGCTGGGGCATCGGCTTGGGCATGCTCGGTGTGGTACTGGTCATAGCCACGCGGGGCGTGGCCTTCGATAGCGGGACCTTCAGCGGAGACCTGCTGAGCCTCCTGGCGGTGCTGTGCTGGGCCGGCTATACCGTGGGCCTTCGCAAGGTCCCTCAGGGTGTAAGTCCGCTTCGGGTCACCACCATCACGACTATCGCGGGTACTCCGGGCCTGGTGCTGGTGGGCCTGCCCGAGGTTCTCCGGCTCGACTGGGTGGCCGTCAGCACCAACGCCTGGCTGGCGGTGGCGTATGCGTCGATTCTTTCACTGGTGGTGGCGTACTTGTTGTGGAACAGGAGCGTCAAGGCCATCGGCGGGACACGCACGGCCATCTACATGTGCCTGACACCGATTGTCGCCGTGCTCGCGGCGTGGCTCCTGCTGGGCGAGCGACCCCATCCGCTCCAGGGGATTGGTGCCGTGTTCATCATCACCGGGGTGCTCTTGACGAGGACGGGCGGTGCGGCAGACAGCGTGAGCGGGGACAGCAAACAGCGTGAGCGGTGAGCGGGAAACGACAACAAGCGTTCCCGCTCATGCACTTTCCCGCTTACCGCTTACGCTGTTCCCGCTCTACTCGACTATTTCCTTATAGCTCTCTGGCTTCCACTCCGGCCGCTTGGGCGCATTCGCCACCTCCTGGCCAAGGAAGTACAGCAACTTGAGGATCCGGGCTTCTTTCTCACTGTTGATCTTCTCGGGCGAGTCGGCGACCCCGTGGTAGTCCTCATGCACCCCGTTAAAGAAAAACAGAATGGGGACTCCCTTGCGCGCGAAGTTGTAGTGATCTGAGCGGAAGTAGAAGCGCTCCTCCGGCCAGCGGTCGTCGATGGCGGTCATGCGAAGCTCGGGATGCGCCTTGTTGACCCGCTCCAGCGTGGCGCCCAGGTCGGAGTGCTCCTTGCCGATGGCCACGATAGTATCCGCCCAGTTCCGGCCGATCATATCGATATTGATGTTGGCCACAATCTGCTTGATCGGCACCGGAGGGTGGCTGGCGAAGTAGTCGCTGCCCCACAACCCCTTCTCCTCCCCGCTCACGGTAAGAAAAATCAGTGACCTCTTGGGCCGGGCGCCGGGCCGACTGAACGCCTCGGCGAGCTCGATCACGCCGGTGGTGCCGGAGGCGTCGTCGTCGGCCCCATTGTTGATGCTGTCCGCCTGCCCCGGGGTAACCCCGATATGGTCCATGTGGGCCGAGAAAACGACGTACTCGTTCTTGAGCTGAGGATCGCTTCCTTCCAGGATGCCGACCGTGTTGGGCGCGGTCAGCGAGGACGTAATCGTGTCCGACATCTCGACGCCCACTTTCAGGGCCGGGAGCTCACGTGAGACCGGTGACGCCGCCTGTCGCATGGCGGCGAGATCGACCCCCGCCGCCGCCAGCGCGTTCTTCACCGCCCCAGACTGTAGCTGCAGGATCACCGGCTGTGAGGCAGCAGTTCCGATGACGGTGCGCTCCGGGTAGCGCTTCGGCACCGAGGCGGCGAAGGTGGCCGAGTCGGCATCGCCCAGGATCACCAGTGCCTTGGGGCCCCCCAGAAAAAGGACTCGCAGGACCTGCTGAAAGTTCTCGGGATTGGCCTTGGCCGGCGGCACGAAGAGCGCGATCTTGTCGCGGACATTTACCTCGCCCGCGGACTCGGCGGTGAGAGGTCCAGCCACCAGCACGGCGCTGCCCCGGACCGGCTTTTCGGGAACTACTCCCCCGCCGAAGCGCGCCGCCGTCGCGAAGCTCGCGGTGTCCTGCCGGCCTGCTGCCGAAAAAATCACTCGGGAGTGCCCCGGCTCCAGCCGCCGCCTGGTGATGGGGTACCTCTGGAACGACGACTTGAGTCCGAAGCGTCGAAACTGATTAGCCACGTACTGGGCGGTGAGGTCGAGTCCCCGACTGGGCGTGTCGCGGCCCATCATCGAATCGTCCGCGATTATGCCGATGCGGCGTGCGACATCCACGGCGGTGATCGATGCCGCGGCCTGGGACTCGGATGGAGTGGTTTGAGCCGCCAATGGCGCAGCGGTAAGAAAGAGGCCCAGCAGGGTCAAGCAGCGCATTCGAATTCCTGGTGAAGAGGGGTGACGGGCGCTTACCGGCGGCCCACGATCTGGCGGTAGCTCTCCGGCGTCCACTTGGGGCGCGAGCCCTGGTCCGCCACGGCGGCCCCAAGGTAGAAGAGGAGTCGCACCAGCCGCGCCTCCTTCTCTCCATCAAGAGTCTGGGGCTCGTCGCTCGGACGGTGATAGTCGGCGTGAGTACCGCTGGTGAAGAATAGGATAGGCACGCCCTTGCGCGCGAAGTTGTAGTGATCCGAGCGGTAGAAGATCCGTTCTTCCGGCCACCGGTCGGCGATCGGAGTCATCCGGAGCTCAGGGTGGGCCTGCACCACGCGCTCCAGGGTTGTGCCCAGATCCGATTGTTCCGGCCCGACGACAATCACGGAATCCCGCCAGTTCCGGCCCACGAGATCCATGTTGAGATTCGCCACCACCTGGTCGAGCGGTACGCTGGGGTGCTCGGTAAAGTGCGCGCTTCCTAGCAGGCCGTCTTCCTCGCCACTGGGCGCCAGAAAGAGCAGCGAGCGCTTCGGGCGCACACCCGGCTGGGTGAAGGCCTCCACCAGCTCGAGCAGACCGGCAACGCCAGAGGCATTGTCGTCGGCGCCGTTGTTGATGCTGTCTCCCTGTCCGGGGCTGATCCCGATGTGATCGATGTGCGCGGAATAGATCAGATACTCATGCCGCAGCCGTGGATCGGAGCCCTCGAGAATCCCGGCCACATTGGGCACCATGCCCCTGGCCACTATCGTACGGGGGAGGTTCAGCTCGATAGTGAGGCTGGGGATTGTCCTCCGGTAATCCCGCTCGAGCCGCCGCAGACGATCGGGTTGGATGCCGGCAGCGGCCAGCACTGGAGCAAGGGCCCGCTCGTGAACCTCGACCACCGGCGCCCCTTCGTCCGCCGGCGCTTCGTGGTCCCGAGTGAGTCTGGGCCGTGCTGCCGCCGACAGTCGCTGTGCGAAGGTGACGGAGTCCCGGTTGGAGAGAATCACCACGGCCTTGGGACCGGCCCGGGCCAGGTCGAAGATCTTCTGGTTCAACGCTGGAGAGACCGGCTTCGTGAAATCAACCACCAGCAGGACGATTCGATCTTTCACATCATCGGGCCCGGTGGTGGTTGAGGAGTCGCGTTTGAAGAGGAGGACCGCGCTGCCGTGGAGCGGCTGGCTGGGAATCGTCCCCAGCACATGGCGCGCGTCGGTTCCCACCCGAGCCACGCTACGGACACCGTCCGTCACCAGCTCGACGGTCGACCGGCGGGTGTCGATGGTCCAGCGGGTGACGCCAAACCGCTGCAGGTAGGTCCCTTTCTCGCCGGCGGGCTTAAGACCTGCCCGCTGAAACTCCCGGGCCACGTACTCCGCGGCACGCTCCAGGCCGGGGCTCGGGGTGCCCCGTCCCATCATCGAATCGGCCGCAATGAGGCCTACCCGACGCATCACGTCTTGTTCGGTGATGGTTTCTGCGGCGCGCGACAGGGGCGTCGCGGTCTGCGCCGCGAGCGGGAGACCGGTGACGGTGAGGAGGAGACACAGCCATCGCATGGAAGGGTCTACGGCTTAGCGGTCGCGCGGTTTCAGCGGGTCCGGCTTTCGGCGCCGGAGCTCCGGCTCCCCAGTGCTCTGCGGGTTCCGCGCTCCTTGTTGTACTGGCGGGACCTTGCGGGGCTCGCGGTCTACCGGCTGGAGACTGGACGGCTCGGCGGGTCGCGGACGGATTCGGCGTCCCTCGGTCGGAGGGTTTTCGTGGAGGAGTGGCGCAGGCGCGGTGGATTCTGCTCCTGCTCGCGGCTGGGGCCGGGGCACTCCGGGAGTGGGGATGGTTCCCGGCCCGCCCACGTCGGCGCTGGTGCGCCCCCGGTCACCGCGGGGCTCGGGCCGGTCGCGATCCCGCTGGCGCTGACGGGTGACGTACTCGGTGCCGGGCTCCGCGTCCTTGAACACGTACTTCGGAGCTATCCGGCGGGATGAGGGAATGACGACGTTCCGACCGGAGTTGTAGCGATAGGGGTAGTACGCGGGGTCATCGTAGATCACGACCCGAAAGCGAGCGCATGAGGTGCTGTACGGATCCCACTCATCGTAGCTGGCATATGAATGACAATCGTAGCAGACGAAGCGCGGGTACTGGTAGCGGCGCTCCACGTAGTACGGCGTGATGTCGTACTGGTAGTCGCCCCGGGGCGCGAGCCTCGCCGCCAGATCCGTGAGGGCAACATAGGGATCGCCCTGGATTCGGCCATCGTCGATGACCCGGAAGTCCCAGTAGTCACCCCGGGTGATGTCGTCGTATTGGAACGGAAGGGGCGAGGAGATGGCAAAGAGGTAGCCGATACCGGGGTCGTCGTCGATGGTAAAACCCCTGCCGTTCCGGGTGTCGGACAGCTCGTGGGTTTGCCCACCGCGAACCTTCGCTCGACCCCACGGCTGGAGGGGAAAGAGGGTTCGGAGCCGTCCGTCGGTGTCCACCCGGAGCACGGTTACGTACCCCGGATCATCGGTCCGAAAATAAATCCTGGCGCTCTGGCCATGGCGGTAAGCATACTCCCGGTCGGTCCACACGCTGATGCGTGCGGCGGCATCTGAGTGCCGGCGCGTCTGCGGCTGCTGAATCGGGACCGATGCGGAAGTGGGGTGCGGCAGGCCGACTATCAACAGCCACCCCAGGGTGACGAGCATGAACCCTCCAGGCGTATCGGCTCGCAGTAAGCAGACGGCGTGCCACCCGGGGGTCCTCTGCTAACCCGCGATAGGCAAATGCGTTGAGAGCGGGCTGCTCCGCCTCGGCCCCTTGGCGCTGTCGCCCATGGATGACATCGCGAACTCCCCGATAACCCCCATTCGTCAGTTTGACTTAGACCGTGGCGTACGGATACGTTGCGCCGGGCATGAACCGTTCTGACGTGCCATCCGGTCGCTCGCGCCTGGACCTGCTCGACCCTCTGGAAGTCTCGAAGCTGGGAGGCCTCGAGCTCGTCACCGAAGGTGTGGTGGAGGGCTTTCTCAGCGGGCTGCACCGCTCGCCTCGACGGGGGTTCTCGGTCGAGTTTGCCGAGCACCGGATGTATCAGCCGGGCGACGAGCTGCGCTACGTCGACTGGAAGATTCTGGGTCGTAACGACCGGCTCTACGTCAAGCAGTTCGAGGAGGAGACCAATCTCCGTGCCGTGATCGTGTTCGATACCAGCCGCTCGATGGCCTGGACCGGCTCGCCCGCCACCGTTCTCCCCAAGCTGGCTTATGCACAACGCTTGATCGCTGCTCTGGCGCTGGTGCTGATCCGCCAGCGCGACGCCACTGGCCTCATCACCTTCGACGACGACGTTCGCTCGGTTACCCCGCCTCGTGCTCGCCTGAGCCACTGGCATCAGCTCCTCGGGACGCTGGCCCGGTTGGAAGCGGGGCAGGGCACCGCGGCGGAGCCCGCACTCAGACGGGTGGTCGGTCAACTGCGGCGACGTGGCCTCGTGGTGTTCGTCTCGGACCTGCTGCTGGACCGGGTCCTGGCGCTCAAGGCGCTCCGTTTTCTGCGCCACCGGGGCCATCAGGTACTGGTGCTGCATATCATGGATCCCGCGGAGGTCAGCCTCGGCGGCCCGAACGAGGCCCGCTTCGAAGACCCGGAGTCGCGAAGCGCTGTCGTCTTGCGGCCACGTGACTGGGCCGGCGCTTACCGCGACACCGTACGCAATGTGGTCAGTGAGTGGCGGCTGGCCTGTCGCCGGCATGGGATCGCCTATCATCGGGTTACCACTGATACTCCCTACGGAATTGTACTTCGTGAGGCTTTGACGTCCCCTTCACGCTCGGCATGATCGGTTTTCTGCACCCGTGGATGCTGGCCGGGCTCGTCGCGGCCGCCATCCCGATTCTCCTGCACCTGCTGGCACGGCGTGAGCCACCCACCGTGGTCTTTCCTGCTGTCCGCTATCTGGTAACCACGACGCAGGAGCACCAGCGTCGGCTGAAGCTGCAGAACTGGTTGCTCCTGCTGCTGCGGACCCTGCTGGTTGCCACGCTGGTAATGGCCGCCGCCGGTCCAACGGTCCCGCTGCGTGGTGTGCCCGGTCACTTGCCCAGCGCGTTGGTGCTGATCATCGACAATTCCCCGAGCAGTGGCACCATGACGGGCGGGTCGCCCCAGCTGGCCCAGCTGGTCGCGGCGGGGCGCCAGGTCCTTGCGCGATCCACGCCGGATGACGTGCTCTGGTTGATTGCTGCCGATGGCGTTCCCCGGCGAGGCGACCGGCTCGGCTTGAGTGCGCTGCTCGGCGATCTCACCGTGTCTCCGCGGCGCCTGGAGCTGGGTGCGGCGATCGCGCTCGCCGGGGAAGTGCTCCAGTCCGAGCCTCGTCCGGGCGAGATCGTCCTCCTCACCGATCTGCAAGCCAGCGCCCTTTCCCCCGCGGACCCCGTAGCGCCACTGCTCGTTGGCCGACCCGACAGGCCGCCTCCGCCCAACACCGGCATCGGGCAGCTCGAAACCGGAACCCAGCCCTGGTCCTCCGATGGGGGGCGGATCTCGGTCGTCCTGGTAGGCGATTCGGGTGGATCGGTGCCCCTCGCCGTTCGCCTGGGAGAGCGGCCCGCCCGGCAGGCCCTCGCGCACGTGGGTGGGCCCGTGCCGCTCTCGCTACCCGGAGTGCCCGCCGGCTGGTGGACGCTGACAGCGGGCCTCGATCCGGATGAGTTCAGGCTGGACGATCAGCGGGTCGCGGCGGTGCGGGTGGCCCCGGTGGCTCGGGTGAGCTGGGACTCGACCAGCCGATTCCTGTCTGCCGCCTGCGAGGTGCTGGCCGCGAATGGTCGCATCCTTCCCGGCCACGAGGTCACGGCAGGACGGCTGGGCCCGAGTGCCTCGGTGGTGCAGCCACCTGAGGATCCCGCTGAGCTTGGCGCGCTCAACCGTGCGCTGGCGGCGCGGGGAATCGGGTGGAGCTATGGAAACCTCTCGACCGAGGTGGCGTTTAGCGACAGCGGGGCAGTGGTGGGCCGCCAGCGCGTGGCCCGACGATACTCCCTGCAATCGACCAGCAGTGGCCGAACCGGGGTGCTCGCGAGCGTGAAAGGGACCCCGTGGATTGTCCGGGGCGGCGGCGTGATCCTTCTCGGCAGCCGGCTCGATCCGACCTGGACCGATCTCCCGGTATCGGCCGGGTTCATGCCCTTCGTTGATGTGTTGCTCAACCGCCTGGCCCGGGGTGAGGCCGCACTGGAGCACGGTGCGCCCGGGGATCCGGTACTGCTACCGGACATGGTAACCGAAGTGCGACGGGGCGAGCGCGAATGGCGGGTCGAGGGCGGCGGGCTGTTCCAGCCGCCTGAGGCCGGGGTCTACTACCTGCGCTCGGGCCGGGACACCGTCGGTGCGATCAGCGTGAATCCCGACCCGCGCGAGTCGCGCCTTGCCCGCGCGAGTGACGCCCAAGCCCGGCAGCTCTGGAAGGGTGCGCGGATGGTAGCGCTCCAGGACGCAGCCGACGCCTCATTCTCATCCGCTTCCCGCGGAGATCTTCGGAGCCCACTGCTGTGGCTGGCCCTGATCGCCGGGCTCGCTGAAGTCGGGCTTGCGAGCGGGTGGAGGCGGCGGACGTGACCCTGAAGCCGGTGCTGGATGCCTTTGCGGGCACACCCGCAACTCGCGGTTTAGCGGAACGTCTGCCGCCTCGGGGTGAGACGCTCCGGCTGGGCGGACTGCCGGGCTCCAGCGGAGCGGTGCTCGCGGCCTGGCTGGTGCAGACCTTCCCTCAGCGGTTGCTCACGATCGTGGCGCCCACCCCGGCCGATGCCGAGCGGTGGCTGACCGACCTCAGTCATCTCACCGACGAGCCTACTGCCCTTTACCCGCAGCGTGAGGCTCTGGGCGAGGACGAGCCGCATTATGAGATCGCGGGTGAGCGCGCCGAGGCGATTCAGGCACTCCTTCAGGGGCGCCTGCGGGTGTTGGTGACGACGGCGCGCGCCAGCGCCGAGCGCACCCTTCTTCCGGCGGCGCTCGATCGCCTGCGCCTCACGCTGGCCGTGGGAGAGCGGCGTCCACCAGCCGAGGTGGCCCGCGCGCTGGAGACGATGGGCTACACCCGGGTGCCGACCGTCACCGAGGTGGCTGAGTTCAGCGTGCGCGGCGGCATTCTGGACGTCTACGGCTTCGGCATGGCCGGCCCGGCCCGGCTGGAGTGGTGGGGAGACGACATCTCATCCCTCCGTGGATTCGATCTGACCACCCAGCGCTCGCTCCAGGAGCTGAGCGAGATAACGGTGCTTCCCATCACGACTCAGGCGTTGAGGGACGATGCGGATGGAGAGACGGAAGGGTGGAACGACGGTAGGGCGGTAGGCGCATCAGAAGCCACCGACCGCCTTACCGCCTTACCGCCTTCCCGTCGCACCCTCCTCGAGCTCCTCCCGTCCGACACCATCGTCCTCGAAGAGGCATTCGGCCCCGACTTCGACGAAGTGTCCCGGGCCTGGAACGAGGCGGAGCACCACCTCGAGGTTGCCCGCCGGCTGGGCGAGCAGGTGCCGAGCCGGGATGCGATCTTCGAGGGGCCTGATGCCTGGCGCTCGCACATCGAAGCGTTTCCTCGGCTGATGCTCCGGGCCGACGAGGCCGACCTGCAGTTCGGGTTCTTTCCTCCCGAGCGGATCGATCGAGACCTCAACCGCCTGCGTGCCCTGCTCGGCTCGACTCCCCCGAGCCTGATTCTCTGCGACAACGAGGGTCAGCTGGAGCGCATGGAGGAGCTGCTCGAGGAGGGAGCCCGCTTTCGGACTGGGGCCTCACTGGCGATCGGCGCCCTGGACGGCGGATTCGTGATGCCATCGCTCCGGGTGCTCACCGATCACGAGATCTTCCGTCGGGCCCGCCGACTCCGCCGCCCGCGCCGCTACCGCCAGGCGGCGCCTTCCGCTGCTACCGGCGCCCTGACCTTCGGCGATTACGTCGTTCATCTGGAACACGGCATCGGGGTCTACCGCGGCATTCAGACGATTACCGTGGGCGAGTCGAGTCTCGAGGTGGCGATCGTCGAGTACGAGGGCGGTGACCGGCTCAATGTGCCGTTGTACCGCCTGGACCAGTTGGAGCGCTACCGCGCTGCGGGTGAGGATGGCGACCGCCCCCCTCCCCGGATCCATCGTCTCGGCGGCACCAGCTGGGCGCGAGTGCGGGAGAAGACCCGGCAGGCCATCAAGCAAATGGCCGCCGAGCTGCTCGACCTCTATGCCCGGCGCAAGGTCACCGGCGGCTACGCCTTCCCGCCGGACACAAAGTGGCAACGCGAGCTCGAGTCCAGCTTTCTGTACGAGGATACTCCCGATCAGCGCAAGGCGACGGAGGAGCTCAAGCGGGACATGGAGCAGCCCCGTCCGATGGACCGGCTGCTGGTGGGGGACGTGGGCTATGGCAAGACCGAGATAGCGGTCCGAGCGGCCTTCAAGGCGGTGCAAGGCGGGAAACAGGTGGCAGTGCTGGTGCCCACCACCATTCTGGCCGAGCAGCACGGTCGCACCTTCATCGAGCGGCTGGCGGACTTTCCGGTGAAAATCGAGGTTCTCTCCCGGTTTCGAACCGCCAAGGAGCAGAAAGCGGCCCTGGCCCGGCTGGCCTCCGGAGAGATCGACATCATCATCGGCACCCACCGGCTGCTATCCAAGGATGTGGCCTTCAAGGATCTCGGGCTCCTGGTAGTCGACGAGGAGCACCGCTTCGGCGTGAAGCACAAGGAGCGCCTCAAGGCACTCCGTCTCTCGGTTGACGTGCTGACCCTGACCGCCACGCCCATCCCGCGCACGCTCCATCTCTCCCTGGCGGGGCTTCGGGACCTGACCCTGATCGAGACGCCACCCCGGGACCGCTCCCCTATCCTGACCTTCGTCGAGCCGTGGGATGACCCCCTGCTGGAGGAGGCGTTTGCGCGGGAGATCGACCGCGGAGGCCAGGTGTTCGCGGTGCACAACCGGATCGAGACCATTGATACCATTGCCGCCAAGGTACAATCGCTCGCCTCCCGGGCGCGGGTTGGAGTCGCCCACGGCCAGATGTCGGCGGAGAACCTGGAGGACGTCATGCGCCGGTTTGTGGCCGGCGAGGTAGACATCCTGGTGTCGACCATGATCGTGGAGTCGGGGCTGGATGTGCCCAACGCCAATACGATGGTGGTGCACGACGCCCACCGCTTCGGCCTGGCTCAGCTGTACCAGCTGCGCGGCCGTGTGGGCCGAAGTCACCGGCGAGCGTATTGTTACCTGCTGGTCCCCGACACTATCGACGCCGACGCCGAGGAACGGTTGAAGGTGCTCGAGCATCATACTGATCTGGGTGCCGGTTATCGCATTGCGCTCAAGGATCTTGAGCTTCGCGGCGCCGGAAATCTGCTGGGCGCCGAGCAGTCCGGGCACGCCCAGGCTGTAGGCTTCGACCTCTATATGCGGTGGCTGGAGGAGACGGTTCGCGCCCTCCGGGGACAGGGGACCATCGAGCAGCCGGCGCCTCCCGACGTGGTGCTGGACCGCTCGGCCCACCTGCCGGACGGGTACGTCCCGGATGACGACGTCAAGCTGGATCTGTACCGGCGACTGGCGCGAGCCGCCGAGTCCGGCGAAATTGATGGGCTACGAGACGAACTGCGGGAGCGCTTTGGCCCCCTCCCGGACGCGGCCGAGACCCTGCTGGACATGGCGCGGCTTCGGGTCATGGGGGCGGCCCTCGGGCTTCAGAACGTGCTGGTTCGGGGAGACGAAGCGCGTCTCACCTTCCGCGCTGGGACCCAGCCCAAGCTCGCCGGGCTCACGTCCGCCCTCGATGACGTACAGCTGGCCGCGGAAGTTCGGCGCACGGTGCCGCTTTCGCTCCGCCTGATCCGTCTGGGTGGTGAGCCGATTGTTCCGGCGCTGGTGAGGGCGTTAAGGAAGGCTTTGTGACTGTGCAATCGTTCCTAGCTAATAGCTACTAGCTAATAGCTTCTCTACCCGGAGACTAAATGCGACGTATCGGACTGGCCCTTGGTGTGTTGTTCCCCGCCCTGTTCACAACCGCTTGTGACAGCTTCCGCAATCTTTTCTCCGCCCATGCCGACCTCGCCGCCGAGGCGGGCAGCCAGAAGCTGACCTCGGAGCGGCTGGCCCAAGTGCTCGGCAGCGCGAAGGGCGTCAAGCCTTCCCACGAAACCGGGAACTTCATCTCCAACGTCTGGGTCGACTACGCCCTCTTCGCCGAGGCCGCAGCCAACGGCAAGCTGCCGTTCGACTCGGCGGGCATTGCGCAGGTGGTCTGGCCGGAAATCTCCGAGCTGAAGGGCACCCACTGGCACGATACGCTGATGGCGCGGCGGTCGAACTTCGGCCCCGGCGCGGCCGATAGCCTGTACCAGGCCGATCAGGTTCGCGTCCTCCAGCACATTCTTTTCCGGGTACCACCCAACGCCGTACCTGAAGTGCGGAACGTGGCCCGGAAGAAGGCGACCACCACCCTCGGCCGGCTCAAGCGAGGGGCCGACTTCGGCACCGTCGCATCGGAGCTGTCGGAGGACCCGGGCAGCCGCATGGAGCGCGGATTTCTGCCCGCCAGCTCCAAAGGCAAGTTCGTGACGGCGTTCGACAGCGCGGGCTGGTCGCTCGCGCCCGGTGCGATGAGTGGCGTCGTGGAGACGCCCTTCGGCTATCACATCATCAAGCGGCCCGACCAGAACGTCGCTCGGGAGAAGCTCACTGCGTATCTGACCGAGAGCGCGGGTACCCGGCTGGATTCGATCTATATGGACAGTCTGGCGCGGACCAAAGAGATCAAGGTGGCACGCGGCGCGGCGGCCGCCATGCGCGCGGCGGGGGAGGACCCCGATGATGCCCGGCGTTCTACCAAGACGCTGGTGAAGTACAAGGGTGGTGAGTTCACGGTTGCGGAGTTCATGCGCTGGCTGCAGGCTCTGCCGCCGCAGTACATCGCCCAGCTGAAGCAGGCCAACGACTCCATGCTTACGCAGTTCGCCAAGATCCTGACCCAGAACGTGCTGCTGCTGGAGCAGGCCGACTCCGCCAAGATCGACATCACGCCGGAGGAGTGGCAGGGGTTGCAGACGCGCTATCGCAGCCAGCTCGATACCCTGCGCGCCGAAATGGGTCTCGATGATTCGGCCCTGGGCGACTCCAGCGTTGCCGCCGGGGAACGCAGCAAGGTTGCGGCGCTCAAGCTGGACCAGTACTTCGACGGACTGGTCGGAGGCAAGACCCGGCTCCGTCCGCTGCCGTCCGCGCTTGCGGCCCTGCTGCGGGATCGTTCCACCTACAAGATTCACGATGCCGGGATCAATCGCGCCATAGAGATGGCCCAGGCCGAGAAGACCCAGGCGGACTCGGCCCGTCAGGGGGTCGGTCCGATGCAACCGGCACCTGGTCCGGCCCCGATTCCGGGAGTCGGGTCCGACAGCGCACGGCCCCAGGGCACTGCTCCGGCGCCGAAGGGCCCGCCGGCACCGAAGCCCGCTCCGGCACCGGCCGCGCCCGCTCCGGCCGACACCGCCACAGCAGGAAAGTGATGATTCAGCATTGCAGGACTTGGCTGACGCTTTCGGTCGGGCTGCTGCTGACGGTGCCGGCAGCCGTCGCGGCGCAGGACACGACTTCTGTCGCGCGGGACTCGATCGTGCCCGATTCCGTCAGAGCCGATACGTCCAGCACGCCGCCGCGAAGCGATGCGATGATCACCCCGGCGCACGATACCAGCTTCACCGTTGACCGGGTGCTGGCCATCGTGGGCAATCGCCCGGTTCTCGCGTCGCAGGTCGAGGAGGAGATTTTCTCCCGCGAGTCTCAGGGCGCCAAGCTCCCGACCGATCGCGAGGGCCTCGAGGCCGTCCGGCATCAGATCGTGGGCTCGATCATCGATGAGGAGCTGTTGGTGCAGCAGGCGCAGCGCGACACGGCCATCACTGTAACCGACGAGGAGATTGCCAGCGGGGTCGAAGAACAGGTGAAGAAGGTGCGCAGCAACTTCACCTCCGAGGTGGATTACCGGGCCGAGCTCCAGAAGGCCGGGTTCCAGACGCCGGAAGAATACCGACGCTGGCTGACCGATCAGCAACGCCGGGCCGCATTTCAGAACCGCCTGATCGAGAAGCTCCGCGCTGACGGGAAGCTGAAAGCGGTCACGCCCACGGAGAAGGAGATGAAGCAGTTCTTCGACGAGCAGCGGGCCAGCCTCGGCACCCGTCCGGCCACGCTCTCCTTCCGGCAGATCGTCGTCTCCCCCCAGCCGTCGCCCCAGGCAAAGGCCCGCACCAAGGCCCAGGCGGATTCGATCGTGCTCGAGCTCCGTAAGGGCGCGGACTTTGCCACCGCGGCGCGCCGCTTCTCCCAGGACCCGGGGTCGAAGGAGCAAGGCGGCTCGCTAAATTGGTTCCGCCGTGGGGTCATGGTTCCGGAGTTCGAGCGGGTGGCGTTCGGACTCAAGCCTGGCGTCGTGTCCGACCCGGTCGAGTCCCCCTTTGGATATCACATCATCCAGGTCGAGCGTGCTCAGCCCGCGGAAGTCCAGGCTCGGCACATCCTGCTCATGCCCGAGATCGACTCGGCTCACGTGGACAGCGCCCGAACCAGGGCCGAGGCGGTGCGAAAGGCGCTGATGTCCGGCGCTCGCTTCGATTCACTCCAACGACTTTATCACGACCCATCGGCGGAGCGCGCAGCGGACGCCGTGCCGATCACGAAGCTGCCGGAAAATTACGCCAAGGTGATCGGTATGGCAGACTCCGGCGCGGTGGTGCCGCTGTTCACCCTCCCGGCGAGCGGTCGCGAGCAGTTCGTGGTGCTCCAGGTGACGGGCCGCCGGCCCGAGGGCGACATCAAGTATGAGGACGTGCGCGATCGCATCCGCGAGCAGCTGGGGCAGCAGCTCGCCATTCGCCGCTATCTCGACCGGCTGCGAAAGGCGACCTACGTCGAGATCCGCTCCTGACGGGAAGGACGAGAAAGACGGGAAGGGACAGTAGGCCGCGTTTAGCTGTGACACTGGGCGATCCCCGAGGTATCGGACCAGAGATAACCGCCCGGGCACTGATTGAACCGCTAGACGCCGAGATCACGATTGTTGGCGCGGAAGAGCAGATCGCCGGCATTCCGGCTCAGCGCAGGGTTTCCGTGGGAGCATGGGGTCTGGGCAGCGGCGATTCGGACCCCGACCGCAAGCGGGTGATCCGCGCCGGCCGCATCGCGGGCCACGCGGTCGAAGCGGCGGTCAAGTTGGCTCTCAGCGGCGAGGTGGACGCCATCGTCACCGCCCCGGCCCACAAGCACGCGCTCCATCTCGCAGGCTTTCCCTATCCCGGTCACACCGAATGGCTGGCGCATCTGGCCGGCGATGTAGACGTGGCCATGATGCTCGCCGCCGAGCATACCAGCGACGATCCC
>Ga0190265_10001553_pt1 | contig 15120 bp, 15 predicted proteins | sample Popmic124T_FD_133135 | JGI IMG/M metagenome (GOLD analysis project Ga0190265, IMG submission 133135) | Populus adjacent soil microbial communities from riparian zone of Indian Creek, Utah, USA - 124 T | ecosystem: Environmental > Terrestrial > Soil > Riparian zone | place: USA: Utah | collected...
GCAACTTCTTGGCCCTCGCCGGGGTGTCGTTTCCTTACTTCTGGTTCGGGCAGATCCTGATCCTCATCGTCGCCGTCAACTTGCACTGGGTCTCCGTGCTGCCCGACGGTGGCCCCAAGAGCTACTTCCTACCGGGCGTCACGCTCGGGATCCATCACGGCGGACGGCTGTTCCAGCTCGTCCGGTCGGCGACCCTCGACGAGCTGGGCAAGAGCTATGTGATCGTGGCCGAGAGCAAGGGCCTCGGGTACTACGCGGTGGTGATGAAGCACATCCTGCGCAACGTCGGCCTCGTGGTGATGACGATGGTCGGTTGGGAGTACGCCCGGATGTGGGGCGGCACCGTGTTCCTCGTCGAGTTCACGTTCGCGTGGCCCGGCATCGGCAAGCTCACCACCGACGCCGCTGACTTCCACGACTTCAACGTGATCCAGGCCGGCGTGGTCGTCGCCGGTGTGTTCGTGGTGCTGTCGAACCTCGTCGTCGACCTGCTTGCCACCGTGGTCGACAAGAGCGCGGAGGCGGGGACCTGATGGCGTCGTCGGTCTCGATCCTCGACGACGCCGGTCGGCTCGGTCACGTTTCCCGTCTCACTCGTGTGCGTGGCAGCGGATGGTGGATCTGGGTCGCGCTCCTCGCCGTGATCGTCCTGTTCGCGATCGCCGGCAACTGGATCGCGCCGTTCGAGCACACCGCCCAGGAACCGCGCGCGAAGTTCCTCCGTCCGCTCGAGAGCAGCGACGCCGGCTTCCACCTGTTCGGCACCGACGAGCTCGGGCGCGACGTGTTCTCGAAGGTGATCGCCGGAGCGCGGCTCACCGTGTTCATCGGCGTCGCCGCCACGTTGATCGGCGCGAGCGTCGGCACGGCGCTCGGGATGCTCGCCGGATACCGCGGTGGCTGGATCGACCGCATCGTCATGCGGCTCACCGAGGCCCAGACCGCGATGCCGATGTTCCTGATCGCACTGCTCCTCATCTCGTCGCTCGGACCGAGTGTCTGGAACCTGATCGCGATCCTCCCGACCTACATCTGGCCGACGTTCGCACGTCTGATCCGCGCCGAGACGATCAGGATGCGGTCGAGCCAGTTCATCGAGGCCGCGATCGCACTCGGCTGCACGACCCGCACGATCCTGTGGCGGCACCTGTTCCCGAACCTCGGTTCGCGCATCGGCATCCTGGCCGCGATCAGTGTCGGACAGGTGATCCTCGCCGAGGCCGGTCTGTCGTTCATCGGCGCCGGCGTGCAGAGCCCCGACGTCACGTGGGGGCTGTTGATCTCCGGTGGACGCAAGTACCTGACGGTCGCCTGGTGGCCGACGGTCTTCCCTGGCGTGTTCGCCGGCATCACCGTGTTCGCCCTGAATGGGCTCGCCCGCCGGTTCACCGACGTCGGACGGGGTGTGTGATGGCGGTCCCCCTGCTCCAGGTCCGGGACCTCTGCTGCTCGTTCATCACCCGCCGCGGCGAGGTGAAAGCGGTCGACGGCGTGTCCTTCGACATCGCCGAGGGAGAGTCGCTCGGCGTCGTCGGCGAAAGTGGCAGCGGCAAGACGATGACCGCGCTCTCGATGCTCCGGCTGTTCGGCCCGGCGTCGAAGGTGCGCCTCTCGGGACAGGTGCTGTTCGAGGGCCGCGATCTGCTGCGGATGTCGCACAAGGAGTTGCGAACGGTGCGCGGCGGCCGCATCGGTTTCGTGTTCCAGGACCCGCTCACGAGTCTCGACCCGGTCGTGCCCGTCGCCGACCAGATCAGCGAGGCGATCAGCCTGCACACCTCACTCGGCCGCAAAGGGGCGCGCATGCGGGCGATCGAGCTGATGGAGCGCGTCGGGCTCCCCAACGCCGCGTCCCGGGCCGACGACCTCCCCAATCGGTTCAGCGGGGGGATGCGCCAGCGGATCATGATCGCGATCGCGATCTCGTGCAATCCCAAGTTGCTGATCGCCGACGAGGCCACCACCGCCCTCGACGCCACGGTGCAAGCCCAGGTGCTGGCATTGATGCAAGACCTGCGCCGCGACCTCGGCATGGCGATGATGGTGATCAGCCACGATCTCGGGGTGATCGCCGCGATGTGCGACACCGCCCAGGTCATGTACGCGGGCCGCATCGCCGAGCGGGCGCCGGTGCCCACGTTGCTCAGGAGCCCGGCGCATCCGTACAGCGAGGCGCTGATCCGGCTGGTGCCGAAGATGGACCAGATGGTGCACCACCGCCTCCGCCCGATCCCCGGCTCACCGCCCAGCGCGATCGGGTTCGAGCCAGGTTGCCGGTTCGCGCCGCGCTGCGAGTACCGCCACGATCGCTGCGACGTCATGCCCGACACGCGCGACGTCGGCGGCGGGCAGTCGGCCGCCTGTTGGCTCGTCGGCACGGATCGTGAGATCGCGCCCACCGAGGTTGCGTCGTGACCGACGTGAGCGCCGGCGCCGACATGATCGCCGACGACGCGGTGCCGGCCGGAAGCGCCGAGGTCCTCGAGCGCGAGACCAGCCACCTCGGCCCGCCAGTGCTCGAAGTCCGCGACGTGGTCGTCACGTTCGACACCCCTGACGGCGACATCTCGCCGGTCGACCACGTGTCACTCACCATCAACGAGGGCGAGACGCTTGGGCTGGTGGGCGAGAGCGGCTGCGGCAAGTCGACGCTCGGGCGTTTGATCCTGCAGCTCGTCGGCGCCTCGTCGGGCACCGTCGAGTTCCTCGGTAACGACCTGAACCGCTCGTCGGCCGCCCGGCTGCGGGCGCTGCGCCGCGAGCTCCAGGTGATCTTCCAGGACCCGCGCGGATCGCTCGACCCCAAGATGACGATCCGCGACATCGTGGCCGAGCCGCTGAAGGTGCACCGCCTCGCCGGCTCGGGCGAGCGCGACCGGCGGGCCGACGCGATGCTCGAGCAGGTCGGCCTCGATCCGTCGCTCGGGCACCGCAAGCCGGGCCAGCTGTCGGGTGGCCAGCAGCAGCGGGTGGGGATCGGGCGGGCGTTGATCACCGATCCCAAGCTCGTCGTGTGCGACGAGCCGGTATCGGCCCTCGACGTCTCGGTCCAGTCGCAGGTGATCAACCTGTTGCAGGACCTGAAGGCCCGCCTCGGCGTCGCCTATCTGTTCATCTCGCACAACCTCGCCGTGGTCCGGCACCTGTCGGACCGGGTGGCGGTGATGTACCTCGGCCAGATCGTCGAGCAGGGCACCGCCCACGACGTGTTCGCCCGCCCGCTGCACCCCTACAGCCGCGGGCTGCTCGCGTCGGTGCTGCGACCCGACGAGGACGCGCCCGCACGGCTGGCGGAGGTCACGCGCTTCTTCTTCGGCGACGTCCCGAGCTTCCACGACGTGCCAACCGGGTGCCGGTTCCACCCGCGCTGCCCACACGCCACCGAGATCTGTCGCACCGAGTCGCCGGTGATGGAGCTCGCCCGCGGCGACCACGCCCATGATCACGCCGTGGCGTGCCATCACTGGGCAGAGATCGCACCCGTCCCCGCCACCATTCGAGCCAAGTGAGCGTGCCGATGCCCTTCGACCACATCATCGCCCCCGGTGCTCCGCAACCGACCGGACCGTTCAGCCATGCCGTCCGGGTCGGCGACCTCGTGTACACGGCCGGCCAGGCCGGCCGCAACCGCGACACCGGAACGATGGGCGACATCGGCGAGCAAGTCGACTGGGCACTGCGCAACATCGCCGAGATCGCCGCCGCTGCCGGCACGTCACTCGCGCGCGCGGTGAAGGTCACGCTCATCTTGCGCGACGACGTCGTCGACAACGACGCGATCAATGCCGCGTACGTCCGCCACTTCGGTGACGCGCTCCCGGCGCGCTCGTCGTTCTACGTGTCCCGCCTCAAGAACGCCGAGATGCTGGTCGAGATCGAGGCGGTCCTCCATGTCGGCTGAGACGTTGCGGGGACGCCGCGGCGCCGTGTCCGCCGGCAGCCAGCTCCCGGCGACGATCGCCATGCAGGTGCTCCGCGACGGTGGCAACGCCGTCGACGCGGCGATCGCCGGGGCCGCTGCGCAGTGTGTTTGTGAGATGCCGTGGTGTGGGATCGGCGGTGACGGCTTCGCGCTGTTGCGCCTCCCGGACGGCACCGTCCATGGGTTCAACGGGAGCGGTGTGGCACCCGCCAACGTGCTGCACGCGCTCGGCGAGCGCCCACAGGTGCCGCGTTTCGGTGCGGTGTCGGCGGCGGTCCCGGCGGTGATCGACGCGTGGTATCAACTGCACGAGCGGTTCGGCACGATGCCGTTCGGCGTCTTGTTGGAACCCGCGATCCAACTCGCCCGAGATGGCGTGCCGCTCGACCCGCGCCTGCTCGGCGCCCTGCTCGAGATCCCCGACCTCGAAGGTGGCGATCAGCTGACGGCGCTGCTCGACGGCGCCGAGCTGGCGCTGGGACGGCCGTTCCGTCAGCCCGACCTCGCCGGCACACTCGCCGCGATCGAGTCCGACGGTCCCGACGCGTTCTACCGGGGCGAGGTGGCGGCTGCGATCGCCCGCCACGTCGCCGCCCGTGGTGGGGCGCTCGACGCGTCCGACCTGGCCGCCCACGACGGGCGCTGGGTCGATCCCGTCAGTGTTCGGTATCGCGACGCCACCGTGCACAGCAACGCCCCGGTCTCGATGGGCGTGTTGTTGCTCGTCTGCCTCCGCGTCCTGGAACATCGCTTCCCCGGAGGGATGCCGGGCGACCCGCTCGAACGGACCGACGTCCTGGTGCGAGTGAAGCAGATCGTGTTCGGTGAGGTCCTCCCGCTCCTCGGCGACCCGGCGATCGTGTCAGGGCCAGATCCCCTGGACGACGCCCTGATCTCCGACATCGTGCGGCGCCTCGAGACCTCGGCACCCGCACCCGGTGGCGCCTTCGAGCCGCTCGGCACGGACACGACGTCGCTCGCCGTCACCGACTCGGACGGCCTGGCGGTGTCGTTCATCCACTCCCTGTTCAACGAGTTCGGTGCGCGCGAGCTGGTACCGGGTACGGGGATCGTTCTCAACGACCGCCTCGCCAACCTGCGCACCGGAACCGGCAACAACGCGCTCGAGCCAGGCAAGCGTCCGCTGCACACGCTCCACAGCTACCTCGCCGAGCGAGCCGACGGGCCGCTCCACGTCGGCGCGACGCCGGGTGGTCGAGGCCAGGTGCAGACCAACCTGCAGGTGCTGCTGAACCTCCTCGACGACGGTGAACCGCTCCAGGCGGCCATCGACCGGCCGCGCTGGGTCAGCGGCCTGCCGAGGCGAGCGCCCGATGACCAGACCCTGTACCTCGAGCCGGCGCTCGCCGACATCGCCGACGCTCTCTCGGAGCGCGGTCACGTCGTCGAGGTCGTCGACTCCACGATGAACGACCACTTCGGCAACTGCTCGGTCGTCGGACACGACGCGGACACTGGTGTCCACCTCGCGGCCGCCGACGCCCGACGCGCCGGTCACGCCGCCGTGTGGTGAGAGGAAGCACTATGAGCACCAACCAGCAATCCTCCGACAGCAAGGCACGCGGCATTCGCTACGCGTTCCCCATCGATCGCGACCTGTACCACTGGCCGACGTTCTCCGATCAGGAGTTCACCAGACGGCACGCGATCGTGCGCGACTTCATGGACGAGCACGGCCTCGAATGCCTGCTCATCACCGGCAACAACTCGATCTGGGAGCGCGGCTGGGCGAACATCCGCTGGGTCACCAACTACATGGGCACGATGGAGCTCGACTGCACGTGCGTGTTCCCGCGCGAGGGCGACCCGATGTTGGCGATCCTCGGCCTCAACGCCCGGCTGCCCGACCGCATCGCCCGCTCGGTGGTGCACGACGTGCGCGGCGCGTTGAACACGTCCGGCGTGGTCGTCGATCGGATCCGCGAGCTCGGGCTGGGCACCGGGCGGATCGGGATCATCACCGCCGCGCCGTTCATCGACATCTCCCACGACCACCACGTCGCGCTGACCGAGGCGTTCCCCAACGCGGAGTTCCCGCGCTTCTCCGACGAGTTCTGGCTCAAGCGGATGGTGATGTCAGACGAGGAGCTGGCGTGCCTCGACGAGGCGGGCCGGATCGGTGACGCCGCCGTGCAGGCGATCATCGACCGCCTGAAGCCGGGCATGCGCGAGACCGACCTGTTCAACATCATCTACGACGTGTTCAGCAGCGAAGGGGCGGAGAACCCGTGCATGGTGCTCGCCGCTTCGGAGAACATGTTCCACCCGACGAGCGCGTTCCAACGACCGCGCCCGATCGACCGCGAGATCGAGGTCGGCGACGTGTTGCTGCTCGAGCTCGGGGCGCGCGACCCACACGGCTACGAGGCGCAGACCGGCAAGCCGATCACGTTCGGTGAACCGCCACCGGACTACCAGGAGATGTTCGACACGGCGCTCGAGGCGTATCACGCGATCGCCGGCGTCCTTCGTCCGGGGTGCACCGCGGCTGACATCCGGGCAGCGGGCTCGATGATCGTCGAGCGCGGCTACACGGTCGTGGCACCGCTCGTGCACGGCGTGTTCAACCCGCTCGACGCCGGACCCTTCGTCGGCACGTCACACCGTCCGGACAAGGACGTGCGGCTCGAGCCAGGGATGGGCGTGTGTGTCGAGATCCACCCGTGCAGCGAGGACGTCATCCGCGGGGTGTTCATCGGCGACACGTACGTGATCACCGAAGACGGAGCACGTTGCGTCAACTCACTCGAGCCGAAGCTCTACGTGGTGTGATCGCGATGCTCGCGTCGCGCCGCTTCGATGCCCTCCCACCGCGGCGAGAGCCGCAGGTCGAGGCCGAGCTGGTCGCACGCGCGCATCAGGCTGTGGTCGACGAGGTCGGCGATCGATGCCGGTCGTACGTACATCGCCGGCACGGGCGGGAAGATCACCGCACCCGCCTCGGCGGCCAGTGTCATCAGCCGCAGGTGGCCAACGTGCAACGGTGTCTCGCGGACCATCAGGACGAGCGGTTGCCGCTCCTTCAGGCGCATGTCGGCGCTGCGCACGATCAGGCTGTCGTCGTAGCTGTTCGCCACGCCCGACAGCACCTTGATCGAGCACGGCGCGATGACCATCCCGTCGACCCGGAACGAACCGGACGCGATCGGTGCCGACAGGTCGCCGTCGCCGTGGACGTTGTCGGCGAGCTCGAACAACGACTCGACGGATCGTTCGAGCTCGTGCTCGATCGTCGTGCGGGCGCCGTCGCTCACGATGAGGTGGGTCTCGACGCCTTCCAGCTCGCGGAGCACCTCGAGCAGCCGCTGCCCGTAGATCGACCCGCTCGCGCCCGTGATGCCGACCACCACTCGCTTCATCGGCCCGATCATGCCAGCCAGCTCGAGCGAACCGGTACCGAGCGATGAGTTTCCGCGCCAACCTCTCGGTGTCGGGCACGCCGCGCACGGTCGAGCTCGACGCCGTCGTCATCGCCGGGTACACCGGACGTGACCGGCAGGCGGTGATGGAGCACATCGAAGAACTGGCGGTGCTCGGGGTGCCGGCGCCCGAGTCGATCCCCGCCTACTGGCTGTTGCCGCCGTTCCTCGTGAGCACCGAGCAGTCGATCACGGTCGCCGGGCCGGGCACGTCCGGGGAGGCCGAGCTGTGCCTCGTCGTCGACGGCGACGACGTGTTCGTGACGCTCGCCTCGGACCACACCGACCGCGAGGCCGAGACGATCGACATCGAGTTGAGCAAGGCCATCTGCCCGAAGCCGATCGCGACCCAGGCGTGGCCGATCACCGAGATCGACGGGCGATGGGACGACCTCGTGCTGCGCAGCTGGATCGAGGACGACGGCGTCGAGGTCCTCTACCAGGACGGCCGGTGCTCGGCGCTGGTTCCAGCGCCTGACCTGCTCGCCGGCATCCCGTTCGAGCGGCCCGCACGGTTCGCGCTCCTGACCGGAACAGTGCCGGTGATCGGTGGGATCCGCCCGTCCGCCCACTTCCGGGCCGAGTTGCACGACCCGATCGGGCGACGAACGATCGGGCTCGACTACCACGTCCGAACCCTCCGTGCGGCTCCGGCCGACCAGACGACCGGGAGGAACTGAACATGCGCACCGGAAGCGACTACGTCGGCTCGCTGCGCGACGGGCGAGCGGTGATGCTCGACGGCGAGCAGGTCGACGACGTGACCAAGCACCCCGCGTTCTCGGGGGTGGTGCGGACGATGGCGATGATGCACGACGTCGCCGCCGACCCTGCCGATCGTGACGTGTACACCTACCCGTCGCCACGGGACGGCAGCCCGGTGCACACCTGGTGGATGATCCCGCGCGATCGCGACGACCTCGCTGCCCGGCGCCGCGCCATCACCGCCTGGTCAGAGCTCAGCTGCGGATTCCTCGGCCGCAGCCCCGACCACGTCGCCAGCTTTCTCGCCGGCTTCGCCGGTTCGCTGCCGTTGTTCGCCGAGGGTGGGCAGATGTTCGCCGACAACGTCGAACGCTTCTACGAGCACGCCCGCGACGAGTCGCTGTACCTCAGCTACACGATCATCCACCCGACCGTCGACCGCACCAAGCCACCTCACCAGCAATACGCGCCGAACCTCTACGTCAGCGTGCTGCGCGAGGCCGACGACGGCATCGTCCTACAGGGCGCCCAGATGCTGGGCACGGGTTCGGTGATGAGCGACTACATCCTGGTGTCGTGCATCCTGCCGCTCCCGGAAGGCAGCGAGGACTACGCGCTGTCGGTCGTCGTGCCGAACAACGCGGCGGGGTTGCGGATCTACTCGCGGCGGTCGTACGCCGACGGCACGAGCAGCACCCACGACCACCCGCTGTCGAACCGCTTCGACGAGACCGATTCGCTCGTCGTGTTCGACGAGGTGTTCGTCCCCTGGGAGCACGTGTTCGCGTACCGCAACATCGCGGTGACATCGGGCCAGTTCCAGCGCACCGCCGCCCACTCGCTCGGCAACACCCAGGCCCAGATCCGGTTCGCCACCAAGCTGCGTTACTTCGCGGGGCTGGCGCACCGCATCCTCGACGGCGCCGGGGTGTCGGGCGACCCCAAGAACCGGATGCGGCTCGGCCAGCTCGCCGGCCGCTGCATGCTCCCCGAGGCGTACGTGCACGCCGCCGAGTCGCGATGCACGATCGACCAGTACGGCGTGGCCAACCCCCACCACGCGACCCTGTACTCGGCGATGAGCATGCAGCCGGGGCTCATGAACGAGGTCATCTTCTCGCTCCGCGAGTTGACCGGGGGTTCGGTGATCCAGCTGCCCTCCTCGCGTGCCTCCTTCGGCGATCCGCTCAGCGCCGAGCACACCGACCGCTACATCCGCTGGCCAGAGGTGTCGGCCGACGAGCGCGTCCGGCTCCTCAATCTCGCCTGGGACAGCATCGGGTCGGAGTTCGCCGGGCGCCACATGCAGTACGAGATGTTCTACGCCGGTGACCCGAGCGTGGTCCAGATGCGTTCGTTCAACACCTATCAATGGGACGAGGCGACGCGTCTCGTCGACGACTGCCTGGCAGGGGTCGCCGGTCACGACGACACCGGGATGTAGACGTGACGACAGAGGAGGTTCCGATGTTCGATCCGCAGGGCTTCGCGAAGCAGGAGTACGAGTTCTTCGACCCCGAACGCGCCGAGGGGTTCGAGTGGACGCCACTCGATGGCGACACCACCGGCCAGCTGGCGGAGATCATCCTGTCGGGCTCCCACGAGTCAGGGTGGGTCTCGCGGCTCCTGCGCTTCGATCCGGGCGCCGATACGTCGCCGAACGGCGTGCTCACCCACACCGTGTGGGAGGAGGTGTTCATCGTGGATGGCGAGATCCACGATCTGCGCCTCGGCCAGACGTTCACGAAGGGGATGTACGCCTGCCGCCCGCCGGGGATGGAGCACGGCCCGTGGACGAGCGGGCCGGGCGCGATCACATTCGAGACCCGCTACCCGGAGCCCCGGCGATGAGCTCGCTCGGCGCCATCGACCTGCGCTTCCGCACCGTGCTCGACCGCTTGGCGGCGGCGGGACGGATCGATGCCGTGACGCGGCCGGTCGACCAGCACCTCGAGCTCGCCGGTCTCATGAAGCGCCACGACGGCGACACGGCGTTGCTGTTCGAGAACGTCAAAGGCGCGTCGATGAGCGTGCTCGGCAACTTCCTCGCCAGCCCCGCCAACGTGATGGCCGCCTTCGGTGGGTCGCGCGACGACATCCGGGCCGCGATGGCGCGCGCCATCAGCGACCCGATCCCCCCGGCCATCGTCACCGGCGACATCCCGTGCCAGCAGTTCGTGCACACTGACGACGTCGAGCTCGGTGAGCTGCTCCCCGTGCTCCACCACGCGCCCGACGACAGTGGCCGTTTCGTCACGTCGGGTGTCGTCATCGTGCGCGACCCCGAGACCGGCGTGCCGAACGCGTCGTACCACCGGTTGCAGCTGCTCGGGGGCAACCGGACGGCGATCAAGCTCGACTACGGACGGCACCTCCGTGCGGCCCACGAGCGGGCGATCGCGCGCGGCGAGGACCTACCGATCGTCGTGTGCCTCGGGCCCGACATCTCGCTCATGTACGCGGCCGCGTTCATGGGCTCGCAGATGCCCGAGCACGCCGACGAGCTCGCCGCGGCCGGCGGCATCCAGGGGTCGCCGCTCGCCATGGCGCCAGCGCTGACGAGCGACCTGCTGGTGCCGGTCGAGTCCGAGATCGTGCTCGAAGCCCGGATCAGCCCGACCGAGACCACGCCCGAAGGCCCGTTCGCCGAGTTCGTCGGTTACGAGTCCGAAGACGGGCCCGCACCGGTGATGACCGTCGACGCCGTCACCCACCGCCAGGACCCGATCTACCTGGCGATCAACGGGGCGGGTCGCGAGACGGTGATGCTGCGCAAGTACGTCCTCGAGACGTCGGCGCTGAGCGCGCTCCGGGCCGCGGTGCCGATCGTGAGCGACGTCGAGCTGACGGCGGGCGGGCTGTACCGGTTCCACATCGTCATCCAGGTGACCAAGCGCAGCCGCCAGCACGACGGGCTGCAGCGCAACGCCGTGCTCGCCGCGTTCGCCGCGCTGAAGGACCTCGACCTGGCGATCGTCGTCGACGACGACATCGACGTCGAGGATCACGCCGAGGTCGAGTGGGCGATGGCGACCAGGATGGAGGCGTCCCGCGACCTGATCATGATCCCCGGCGCGCGTGGTCACGAATACGTGCGCGTGTCGGATCGCGGCCAGCGGACGAAGCTCGGGATCGACGCCACCGTGCCATTCGACGAGCGGGCTCGCTTCAGCCGCGCCCCGTTCGTGGACGTCGAGCTCGCCAAGGGCGACGTCGAGATGGGCGCCAGCCGCCGGTTCACGTGACCGCCGCGCACCGCGTCAAGCCGTACGCGTCGCTCGCCAACCGCAACTTCCGGCTGTTCTTCTCCGGTCAACTGGTCTCGTCGATCGGGACCTGGCTCCACCAGATCGCCGAGGTCTGGCTGGTGCTGCAGCTCACGGGCGACGGGTTCGCCGTCGGCGCGGTCACCGCCGCCCGGTTCGTCCCGATCCTCACCCTCGGGCTGTGGGCAGGGGCGATCGCCGACCGTCACGACAAGCGCCGTGTGTTGTACCTCACCCAGACGCTGCGCGCCGCGTCGGCGGGGATCCTTGGTGCGCTGGCGCTCAGCGGCTCGGCGACCGTGCCGGTGGTCCTGGTGTTGGCCGCACTGGCGGGCATCGCGAACGCGATCGACAACCCGGTCCGGCGGGCGTTCATCGGCGAGCTCGTCGACGACACGCTCATCCTCAACGCCGTCTCGCTCAACTCGACCGTGATGGCGACCTCGAGGGTCGCGGGTCCGTTGCTCGCCGGTGTGCTGATCGCGACGATCGGCGTCGGCTGGTGCTTCATCGTCAACGCCGTGTCGTACGCGGCGGTGCTCGTCGCCCTGGCGGCGATGGACCAGCGCCAGTTCGACCGGAGCGCGTCGCCGTTGGGCCCGCGTTCGGTGCTGTCGGGCCTCCGCTACGCCGCGTCCACTCCGGCGCTTGCCGTGCCGCTCGTGATGGTGGGGATCGTGAGCACGTTCGCGTGGAACTGGGAGACGCTGCTCGCGCTCCACGCCACCCGCACGTTCGACGGTGGTGCCCGGATGTACACGTTGATGTTCGCGGTGCTCAGCGTCGGCACGCTGGCCGGCGCGTTGCTGAGCTCCACCCGATCAATCGTCGGGGCATCGACGCTCCTCCCGATGGCGGCCGCGGTGGGCGCATCGATGCTCGCCGTCTCCGTTGTGCCAGGCCTGGCACTGACGCTCGTCACGTTGTTGATGAGCGGGTTCGCGGCGGCGACGTTCAACACGACGAGCAACGCGGTGGTGCAGATCGCCGGGCGCGGCGAGTACCACGGTCGGGTGATGGCGATGTTCTCGATCCTGTTCATCGGGACCAAGGGAATCGGCGGCGCACTGGCCGGCGCGTTGATGGAATTGCTCGGCACCCGGTGGGCGATTGCGATCAGCGGCGGGAGCCTCGGCGTGCTCGCCGCGATGGTTGGTGTGTGGAGCCATCGCATCGATCACGAAGGCCCGACCTTGTGATGTGCAGAGCCCGGCGACGGCGACCAGTCGGGTCATGACGGAGCCGGCGCGTGGAAATGGGCGCGTTCGCCGTGGGGCCCGAACATGGCGAGCATCTCGACCGGGCCGTCGATGGCGCCGAACCAGTGTGGTGTGGTGGTGACGAACTCGACCGCGGTGCCGGGCTCGATGGCGAGGTCGTCGCCGCCGAGGAGCAGCCGGAGCGTGCCGGACAGGACGTACATCCAGTCGTGGCCATCGTGGACAGGCAGCGTTGCGGGCGGGCGGCGCCTCGATGCTGGGATGTGCACTCTGTAGGTCTGGAGCCGGTTGGTCGAGCCGACATGGTTGAGTGGCCACATCGTGAGACCGTTGCGGCGGATCGGCCGGGCGGCGACGCGAGGGTCGGGCGCTCCCGGCGGGGTGAGCAGTTCGTCGGTGCTGACGCCGAGCGCGTCGGCGAGCGAGGGGAGATGGTCGAGCGCGAGGCGCCGCTGACCGGACTCGAGCCGGCTCAGCGTCGAGACATCGAGGTGGGCGCGGGCCGCGACCTGACGCAAGGTCAGCCCGTTGGCGAGTCGCAGTTCACGCAAGCGGCGCCGGACGCGTTCTTCGGTGGACTCGCTGGGCGTCGGCACGTTCGGCGATCTTGTTGCCATGATGGCAACAGAGTTTGCCACAACCGACGCGGCGCATACCGTACGGGTCATGACCGAACCCTGGGAGTGCATCATCGTCGGTGGCGGAGCCGCCGGACTGTCGGCCGCCTTGGTCCTCGGACGAGCCCGCCGGCGCACCCTGCTCGTCGACTCCGGCGGCCAGAGCAACCGTCCCGCCCACGGCATCGGCGGGCTGCTCGGCCACGACGGCCGACCGCCCACCGAGCTGTACGCCACCGGACGCCAAGAGCTCGCCGCCTACCCCGCCGTCGAGGTACGGGACGGATCGGTGACCGCGGCAGCGTCGACTGCGGGCGGCTTCACGGTGACGTTGGACGACGGGACGGTCGAAATGACCCGGCAGCTGATCCTCGCGACCGGCATGGACTACCGGCTCCCCGAACTGCCCGGTGTCGCCGAGCGATGGGGCCGATCGGTGTTCCACTGCCCGTTCTGCCACGGCTGGGAAGTTCGGGACCGGCCCCTCGCCGTGCTCGACTCCGATCCGACGACCGGTGTGCACCGCGCCCTGCTGCTCACCGGGTGGAGCGCCGACGTCACGCTGCTCACCAACGGTCCGGCGGGCCTCACCGACGCCGACCGCGATCATCTGGTCGGAGCCGGCGTCACGATCGACGAACGTGCCGTCACAGCACTGCACGGCCCAGGCGACGAGCTCTCGACGATCCGCTTTGCCGACGGCACGCAGCGACCCTGCGGCGGCTTGCTCGTACCCGCTGTGCTCCACCAACGCTCCACCCTCGCCGCCCAGCTCGGCCTGGAGTTCGCGGCGCCCACCCCCATCGCCGCCGACGCCATCGACATCAGTCCGACCGGAGAGACGAGTGTCCCGGGCGTACTCGTCGCCGGTGATGCCAGCGTCGGGATGCCATCGGTCGCCAACGCCATCGCCGCCGGCTCCAACGCCGCCGCCGCCGTCGTGCGCAACCTGCTGTTCGAGCACGACCGGCTTCAGCTCCACGGGCGAAAGCACTGAGCACCGATGATTTCGGGCGTGCGCGATCGTCAATACCGGTGACCGCAACGAACCGGGAGAACGTCCATGGCCAAGATCACCGCAAGTCTGTTCATCGCACTCGACGGCGTCGTCGAGGTCGGCAACGGGGAGTGGCACTTCCCCTACTTCAACGACGAGCTGGGCGCGGCCGTCGACGCCGGCCAGGGCGCGGCCGACACCATGCTCTTCGGTCGCACGACCTACGACAGCTTCGCCGGCGCCTGGCCCGAGCGTGAGCTGGCGGGCGAGGAGGATGCCGCATTCGCCAAGAAGCTGGGCGACATGCGCAAGATCGTCGTCTCGCACCAGGACCTCGAGTTCACCTGGCGCAACTCGGAGCAGCTGCGGGGCGACCTCGTCGAAGCCGTCACCGCCTTGAAGGAGAAGCCCGGTCACATCGCCCTGAGCGGCTCCGTGTCGGTGGTGCGTCAGCTGCTCGCGGCGGGGCTCATCGACGAGCTCCAGCTCTTCGTCCATCCGATCGCCGTCGGCACGGGCGACCGGCTGTTCGATGGCAGCTTGCCCACGATCCCGCTGGAACTGATCAGGTCGCAGACCTTCGAGACGGGCATGCTCAACCTGGTCTACGGACCGGACACGTCGGCTCCGCGGGGCACCTACGAGGACGCCAAGAAGCACCTGCCCGACGCCGAGTAACACTTCGCGCTCGGGCTCGACCCCCTGATCGCTCGATCGTCACTCCGATCGACGCGAGACGAATCCCTCAAGCTGCGAGCGGCCGGTGCCGAATGGCTCACTTGGCGGTGACTCGTCCATCAGAGCGGGAAGGTTTGTGGTGTTCAAGCGCGGGATCTCGAAGGCTGCCGTTGCGGCGCTGTGCACATCGTTCGTCGTCGTGGCCGTGCCATCGGTGCCGGTGTTCGCGGCGGTCACCCCTTCGGTGGCGTTGTCGAGCGCCCAGCTCCTTCCGC
>Ga0190265_10001554_pt1 | contig 15118 bp, 13 predicted proteins | sample Popmic124T_FD_133135 | JGI IMG/M metagenome (GOLD analysis project Ga0190265, IMG submission 133135) | Populus adjacent soil microbial communities from riparian zone of Indian Creek, Utah, USA - 124 T | ecosystem: Environmental > Terrestrial > Soil > Riparian zone | place: USA: Utah | collected...
CGACGCACCCAACGTCCCGATCGGCGAGACGTACCACTGGCCATCCGACTCCACGACCGAGATGCTCGGCAACTCCGTCGGGAACCCGGCCGCGAAGAACAACGAGAACATCGCGCCACTGACCGGCGTCGGGCCTTCACAGACGCGGTGGCCGCCAGCGACGACGGAGTAGTTGCTACTGGCCGCTGCGGCCCATCTGCCGATCTCCGGGAACAGCCGCTCGACACCGGCACCGGTGAGCTCGGTGCAACCGTCGCGCCGCTCGACTCGGAACGGCTGTGGTCCGTCCGCCGCCGGCACGGTGCCCTCGACGACGAACGACTCGAGGGTCATGGTGCGACGATCGCCACTCCCAGAGCTCTGTAGCTCGACACCGCTGATCGACACCGACAGCCCGCTGGCACGCTCGCGCTCGATCGCGGCCTGGGCATCGGGGAGGAAGAGCGGCGAGTAGCGCAGCAACGCGTCGCCCTCGCCTGGCGCCATCATCGCGATCGCGCCTTCGAGGTCGAGCGCGGCCAGCCGTTCGTAGAACGCCACCGTCGCGGCGTCCGGCGATTCGCCGCCGATCCGCTCGATCGCGACGGCTGATGGGAACTCGGCGCCGGCGGCGACGCGCGCGTACTCGGCCACCGTGAAGCCGAGGCTCACATACCACCGGCCATCGCGGGCGACGGTCGCCAGCATCACGCTCGGGTCGGTTCTCGCCAACGGCTGCGACGTGCGACTGGCCACGAGATCGTCGCCCACCGCTTCGCGCACGATCGAACCGAGGGGGAACGAGGCCGGATCGAACGTCGCGTCGAACGTTCCGCCGGTGGCTGTGACGACCGCGAGGTCGGTGTCGAGGTTCTCGGTCGTCAGCGTCAGACCAGGGACCGCGAGGTCGATCCCCTCGACCCCCTCGAGCGAGAACGCCTCGTCGAGGATCCCGATCCGCTCGGCCTCGCTCGTCGCATCCTCGAAGACGGATCGCAGCGCGGCGAGCTCTTCGGGCAACGCGACATCGAGCATCCCGAGCACGTCCTCGCGTTCGAGTGCGTCGGCGAACGCCTGCACCGCCTCGGCGGGAGAATCGGCGCCGCCGGGGTTGCTGGCGCCCTGGAACGCCACGGTCGAGATCCCGACCCCACCCGCGATCACCGCGATCGTCGCGCCGATGCCGGCTGCTCGCCGGCGTCGGTTGGGGGTGTCGGCGGTCGACCACGAGACGGTGAGCTCCTCGGGCTGGCGGACGGTGACGGGTGCGTGATCGGCGAGCTCGTTGAGACGGCGCCGCAGCAACGTCTCGATGTCGCCGAGGTCCGAGTCGATCGGGCGGTTCACTTGATCACCTCACGGAGTTGGGCCAAGCCACGCTTGACGTGGCTGCGGACGGTCGCCCGCCGGCATTTCAGGATGTCGGCGATCTCGGCGTCGTCGAGATCACAGAGGTAGCGCAAGACGATTGCCGTGCGCTGACGGATCGGGAGCGCAGCGAGCGCGTCGCGCAGCTCCATCAGACCGACGTCGAGCTCGACGTCGCGAGCCGGCTCCGGACGTGGCGCCCGGATCGTACGACGGTGGAGCGATCGGCACCGGTTCACGACCGCCACTCTGAGATACGGAACGGGGTCGTCGAGCGTTGCGATCCGCGGCCCGACCCTCGCGAACACATCGTGCACGACATCCTCGGCAACCGGGCCGGAACCCGTGAGCACGTAGGCGACGCGCAGGAGCGGGCGGTACGCCGTGGCGTACACGGCTGCCGAGCCGCTCCAATCGCTCGCCGACGGTGGTGCGCTGGCGCCGGTCACGGTGATGTCCATTACCTCTCTCACGCCTGGGCGGCGCGATCTGTTGCAGTCCTATCATCGGATCTCGCCCGGTCTCACGAACCGGGGCGACGCAAGCGACACAACACGACGACTGGGGCCGACGATGACATTGACGATCCAAGCGCAGAAGCCGATCCACGCCGCGCATCCCCTTGTGCACAACGGAGCGGTCGACGCCGACGGGCACATCCTCGAGCCGCCCGACCTGTGGGAGACGTACATCGATCCGAAGTACCGCGACCGTGCACTGCGGATCGTGATCGACGAGAACGGGCTCGAGGAACTGGAGATCGACGGCAAGCGATCGCAGATGGCCCGTAAAGGGTTCCCGTCGACGCTCGGAGCGATGGGCGATCCCGACCTGCGTTCGATGCAGTTCGATCCCGAGCGCACCTACCTGCGCGAGTCGCCGTACGGCGCGATGGATCCGAACGAGCGGCTCGACGTGCTCGACGCCGAGAACATCGACATCGCCATCCTCTACACGACCGTCGGGTTGCTCTGGGAGGCCGAGCTCGAAGACCCGGAGCTCTCGCAGGCGTACACGCGGGCGTACAACCGGTGGATCTGCGAGTTCTGCGCCGATTCGCCGCGCCTCGTGCCGACGGCTCACCTATCGCTGACCGATCCGGTGGCCGCGGCCGAGGAGCTCGAGCGGGCGGTCGGCGAGGGCGCCAAGGGGGCCTACGTCGCCCCGTTCAACCACAACGGCCGCCCGCTCGGTCATCCCGACAACAACCCGGTGTTCGCCGCCGCCCAGGACCTCGGCGTGCCGTTCGCGATCCACCCCACGTTCGAACCCCAATGGACCAAGGGCACGCGGATGGGGTCGTGGGAGAACGTCAAGCAGCTCCGCCTGCTGGCGTCGGTGCAGGCATCCGACGGCGTGCGTCACCAGTTCACGACGCTGTTCGACTACGGCGTGTTCGACCAGTTCCCGACGCTGAAGGTGCTCGTGCTCGAATCGGGCGGCGGCTGGATCGGGTATTGGCTCGACCGCATCGATGCCGTCTATGGCCACACGTTCATCGGTCAACGCGTGCCACTCGACCACAAGCCGAGCGACTACTTCCGAGAGCGCGTGTGGATCAGCTGCGACCCTGACGAGCGCACGATCCCGGCGTTGGCCGAGCGGTTCGGGGTCGAGCGGTTCATGTGGGCATCGGACTTTCCGCACGCCGATCACACGCCCGAGTACGTCGACGATCTCGACGAGCTCGCGAGCGCGTTCTCCGAGAGCGATCGGGCCAAGTTCCTCGGCGACAACGCCCGTCAGCTGTTCGACCTCCCGGCCGGCCGCCCCTGACGCGGCTCACCCGACGCGGGTCACGCGGGGGCTACGGTGATACCGAGCCATGGGACTGTTCAAGCGCCGCAGTGACGAGCCGGGTGAGCTGGAACGCCTCCGGACCGGTCTCGGCGAGCTCCGTGAGCGACTCGACGAGTCCGACGCCGCCAAGACCGAACTCGGCGACAAGATCCGCACCCTGACCGACCGGCTCGAGACGCCGATCACGGCACCGCCGCACGAGCCGCCGGCGCCAGTCGCGGCACCGGTCGACGCCGCCGAGATCGAGGCCGTCCGGGCCCAGATCGCCCGGCTGACTGTCCGTCTCGAGGCGCTCGACCGTCGGATCACCACGATCTCGACCGAGCTCGCCAATCAGCTCGGCGAACTGAGCGACGACATCGACACGCTCGGCAAGCGCACCGAAGGCGAAGCGGTCGACGAGGCGACGATCGTCGAGCTGCGCGGCGCCCAGACCCGCCTCGCCAGCGAGCAAGCCCGCTACCAGATCGCCTTCCGCCAAGACCTCGCCGAGATCGCCGAGCGCTGGAGGCGCGGCTAGTCCAACAACTCCAAAGCGCGGGCGATGAGCTCGCGGGCTTCGTCGACGCGTTGCTGGTAGGCGCCGAGGTCGCCGTCGACGCGCAGGCCGGCTTCGGCTTCGGTGAACAGCGCTTCGGCCTCGGCGAGGAGCTGAGCCGCGGTGGCGCCGTCGTCGAGCGGCGGGCGGTCAGGGTCGACGTCGTCGCCCGTGTCGTCGGGCACCGATTCGTCGGGGACGGAGTCGTCCGGAGCTTCCTCGCCAGCGGGGTCGGGGACGCGGTCGCCGACGTCGGCGTCGAAACCGGGGAACAGCGACGCGAACGCCTCACTGAGCGTCGTCGCGTGCACGGCCTCCTCGTTGTACGAGACGATCACGAACCGGTACTCGGTGACGAGCGGGATCTGACCGCCCTGCTGCTGGACCTCGATGTAGAACGGGCGCACGAACACCAGCCCATCGCTGATCGGCACCAGCTGCATGTCGCCGAAGCGGACCTGCGTGCCGCTCTCCTCGTTGTCCTGCAATGAGATCTCGCGGCTGATCAGAGGCTCCGACTCGGCCTGGCTCGACACCCGGAGCGGCCCTTCCGGAAGTTCTCCCTCGACCACGTACGCGGTCAGACGTCCGTACGACTGTGGGTCGCTCGACGCCGTCATGAACGCCTGCAGCTCGGTACGCAGGTCGTCGCGCGAGAACGGGACGAACGGCCGCAACAGCACGAACTCGTTGCGGCCCGTCACCCGGTTGCGGAAGAGCGTGTAGTACGGCACGAATCGGGCGGCCTGTGACTCGGTTGCGAACTCGGTCGCGACGATCTCCTCCTCGGCGTCGCCGGTGAGCGACGACGACGAGATCCGGGGCGCCACGTTCGGTGCTTGCGCCACCGACCACGCGCCCTCACGCTGGAAGAAGTTCTCAGGCGCCAGCTGGTACTTCGAGTACAGGTCGGTCTGGACCCGGAACAGGTCTTCGGGATAGCGCAGGTGGTCGCGCAGCTGCGCCGGCATCTCGTCGATCGGCGTGAACAGATTCGGGAACGCCGACCGCCATGCCTGCAGGATCGGGTCGACCTCGTCGGCCGCATAGAACGTGACGGAACCGTCGTACGCATCGACGGTGGCCTTCACGCTGTTGCGGACGTAGTTGGCGTTACGGGGGATCCCGGAGTTCGTGGTCAGCTCGACGTTGCCGATGCGTTGGGCGTACGGGAAGTTTCCGGTCGACGTGTACCCGTCGAGGACCCATGTGACCGCACCGTCGATCACGACGGGATACGGATCGCCGTCGAACGAGAGGAACGGCGCCAGCTTCGCCACCCGGTCACGAACATCGCGGACCCACAACATCTGGGAGTCCGGGTTGATCGCGCCGGAGCCGACGACGTTGTAGTCGAGGAACGCCAGGGCGAACGCGGCCCGGCGCGCGAACGACGACATCCGGACACCGCGCGTGCCCTCGTAGACGGTGTCGTCGCCACAACCCCGCTCGGCCTCGTCGGTACGTGCGATGGCATAACTCGTGAGGCTCGGGCTGAAGTACAACTCCGGCCGTGTCAGCTCGACGTCCTGGTAGTCGGGACGATCGGTCTGGGTGACCCGGCTGGCCGGCGCCATCACGACGCCACACCCGCGGGTGTTCACGAGGTGCCGCCCCTGCCAACTCTGGTTGGCACTCCCCGCCAGATCGAGCTCGCGGGCGGCGATGAGCACTTCCTCCGACTGACCCTCGAGCTCATAGCGATCGACGTCGAGATCGTCGATGGCGAGCCCGGCGACCTGACCCTCGTCGACACGGAACCTCGATTTCATCTCGACCGGGTTCAGCAGCCGGACATCACGGAGCGGGGCGAGGTCGGACTCGATCTCCGAAGCCGTCAGCGTGCCGAACGTGATCGGCTCAACGACGACATCGCCGAGTCCCATCGCCTGTCGCGTGGCGATGACGTTGCGCTCGATGTACGGCGCTTCGCGGTCGGCCTGGTTCGGACGCACGACGAGTGACTGCACGAGCGCCGGGAAGATGAGCCCACCGATGAGCAACACGACGAGCCACAACGCCGATGCGACGAGCGGCACTCGCCATCGATTGGTGCGGATCGTCGACAGGAACAAGGCGGCGGTGAGCAGGGCGATGAGGACCAGCAGCATCAGCGCCGGGAGTTGCGCCTTGACGACGGCGTAGGTAGCCCCCTGCACGAACCCGCGACGCTCGTTGGTGAGCTGATACCGGGTGAGCCAGTAGTCAGCGGCCTTGAGCGTGGCCAGCACCGCGAGCAAGACGGCGAGGTGGGCCTTGGTCGAAGCGCGCACACTCGGCGTCGACGACGCGAACAGCACACCGCCGTTCAGCAGGTGGGCGGCGAGCGTGAGCAGCAGCACCACCACCATCGCCGCGAACAGCCAGTCGATCGCGAACGAGATGAACGGCAGCTCGAACACGTAGAAGCCGACGTCGGTGCTGAACTGCGCGTCCTCCACTCCGAACGACGTGCTGTTGCGGAACAGCATCCAGTCCTGCCAGTGACCTGCCGCGGGAAGGGCGAGGAACAGGGCAAGCACGGCCGCCGTGCCGTAGCGCACGAGGCGAAGGCGATGTCCGAACACCTCGTGGAAGCGCTCGACGTACGGGTGGACGTTGGCGGGAAACGCCTTCGGCGCCGTCCGGTCGGCGATGTACAGGTTGAGGCCGGCGAGAACGAGGAACACGACGAGGAACGTCAGGAACAACCCGATCTTCGTCCACAGCACGCCCCAGAAGACGTCGCTGCGCCCGAGCGAGTCGTGCCACAGGTAGTCGACGTAGAACCGCGCCAGCGCCCTACCGAAGATGATCAGCGCGAACAGGAGGACGGCGACGACGATGAGGACGATGCGTCCGCTGAGCCGGCCGAAGGCGCGGCGACGAGGGAGATCGGTGGGACGCCGCATCGTGCGGCGAGGCTAGTTCGACGCGGGGACGAGCAGGCAGCGGCAGCCCGCGTGCGCCGGTGCCCGGGTGTGCCCGGTGGGATAGGCGTCGCCCGCGTCGACGGGTCCGGCCAGCGCATTGTCCTCGGCGTCGGGACATGCCGGACCGTGCGGATCGACCGTCCAGCACAAACGTGTTCCGGGGGTGGCCGCGGCGAGCGCGCCGGCGCCGTACGCGAGGCGGAAGACGTCGTCGAGCTGGTCGTCGATGTGCTGGGTCTTCCATTCGCGGTAGACGGAACGGACCCGCTTGGTGATGTCGTCGTTGTCGCCGGAGCCATCGGCGACGCAGCGGCTCAGCCGTTCGCGCAGGGGCCCGACGAGATCGGCCCCGATCGCAGCCCGCACCGGCTCGAGGGTGGTCGACTTGGCGATCGACGTGCGCAGCACCGACGGTGATCCGCCGCCGGTGGTTCCGGCGCCGGCGACCGCGGCGGCGACCAGATCGTCGCCGATCGCGTCGGCGTAGCGACGCGTGTGATCGGTGTCGGAAGGCAGGATCGCGGCCAGCTCGGTGACGGCCGCCTTCTTGCGCAACGCGTCGAGCACGTCGTTCTGCTCGTCGGCGAGCACCCGCTTGAGCTTGCGAGCGGCGGCGACGATCAACGGAACGAGCGCCGCGTCTCGGCGGTCGAAGATCGTCTCGCCGTTGCCGGTGTCGTGATCGGCGTCGTCGGACGTGCCGGCTCGCAGGCGGGCGAACAGCGCACCAGTGTCGGGATGGCCTTCGGCGTCGGCTTTGTCGGGGAACAGCTCTACCACGTTGGCCGACGCTGCCGTACCGGCAACACTGTCGGGCGCATCGTCGGCCGGAGTGTCGACCGCGACCGGTGCCGGATCGCCGACCGAATCCGAGTCGACGGCGACCGCGTCGTCGTCGACCGCGGCGCCGGCGGCGCTGCCGCCGTTGTCGGGCGCACCTTCTGGGTCGCCATCGTTCGGCGCGCCTTCTGTGTCGCCATCGACGGCGGCGTCGCCGGGGTCTTCGGTTGCGGTGGTCTCCGGTGTGACCGAGTCGTCGACCGTCGTGCGGTCCGGTGAGTTCGTCAACGAGCGGGCCGGCACCATCATCGGCACGGGGCCGGTGGTCGGCGACAGGTCGACGTACTCCTCGGGCTCGCCGAGCGGCGCGAGCTCGGCCACGACGTCGACGGCCACCAGGCGCGCCCGCTCGAAGACCTGCAACAGACGGTCGCGGCCGATGATCAGTTGCTCGATCTGCTGACGCGCCAACTCGCGCCGCCGAGTGAGCTCCGACAACACACGCTCGCGGTAGGCGCGTGCCTCGTTGACCATCTCGCGGCCCTGTTGCTTGGCAAGCGAAACCTCGCCCTCGGCGTCGGCAGCGGCGTCGGTTCGCCTGCGTGACGCTTCGATCTCGGCCTGCTCGCGCGTGCGGTTGGCGTCCTCGGTGGCCTCGCGCAGGATGCGCGCGGCGCCCTCCTCGGCGCGGATCTTGATCTGCGACGCGCTCTCGCGGGCGGTCTGCAGGACGTGCAACGTCTCTTCACCGAGCAGACGGGCAACGGTCTCGTCGTCGAGCAGGTCGGTGTCGTCGACGGTCCGCGACTTGGCGCCGCGCAGCTCGCGTTCGAGGTCGACCTCGCGGTCACGCAGGCGACTCAGCTCGGCGGCGACCCCACGCAACAGGTCGCGCACCTCGTCGGGGTCGTACCCGCGGCGCACGGTCGAGAACTTCGCCTCGGCGACAGACGCGGGCGACGTCGGGTCGGGTCGCGAGATCGAGACGGCCATGCGCCCAGCGTAGGCACTCAGGGCGGTTCGTTGGTGGCAATCGGGACCGGGTCGATCGGGACCCCGCCCTGCTCCTCGAGTGCCGCCAGTGCCTCGTCGACGGTGGCGACGGGAATGATCAACAGCCCGTCGCCCCCAGCGCGACGTGCTCGTTCGATGTCGGCCTCGCCCTGCGCCGCGGGGACGAGGAACACGTCGACCCCAGCCTGGGCGACCGCCGACGCCTTCTGGCGCAGGCCGCCGATGGCGCCAACCGTGCCGTCGAGCTCGATCGTCCCGGTGACGGCGATGTTCCGGCCACCGGTGAGCTCACCGGGGGTCAACTCGTCGATCAAGGTGAGCGTGAACGCCAGCCCGGCCGACGGGCCGCCGATGGCGCCGGTGTCGATGTCGAGCTCGAACGGCAGCTCGACGCGCTGCGTGTCGAACGGGAGGAAGCCCACGATCGTTCGCGCCGGCTCGTCGGGTGACGACGTCAGCTCGACCGTGACGGTGAGCTCGCCGACCTCGGGCCGATCGAGCCGGATCTCGACCAGATCGCCGGGCTGCTTGTCGGCGAGCGCGGCGGAGAGGTCATCGACGTTGTTCAGCGGCGCGCCATCGACCTCGAGCAACCGGTCGCCCGGGTCGAGCACCTCGTCGGACGGGCTCGACTCGAGGCATTCGGTGCCCTCGTCGTTGGCGACGAGGCACACCATCTCGCTGATGAGCACGTCGCCGGGCACGATCGTCACGTCGTAGCCGACGGCTTTCAAGGCGACGTACTGGGCCACCTGTTCCGACGTCCGCATCGACTCGAGCCCGAACGTGCGGCGCTGTTGGGGTGTCTGGAAGCCGAACTTCTCCTCCTCGGTGAGGAACTCGACCGCCGGCTCGTCGCGACCGACGAGCCACGACAGCACCGTCTGGGAGGGCTCGGTGACGGTGACGAAGTAGAAGTTGCCCGACGGTGGGTACTGCTCGGCGAGGCCCTCGAGCTCGCCGAACGTGACCCGCTCATCGACGGGTTGGGCCGACGACGGCACGCGTGCGTACGGGGTCGGCTGAACCTCGTCGATCCGTCGATTCAGCTCGTCGGCGACGATCTCGGCCGGCAGAACACCCGCGATCCCGATCGCGATGCAGGTCGCGAACGCCACGGCGACCGTCGGGATCGACCACCAGCGATGGCGCGACGCCGGCAGCCGCACCGGGGCGCGCGGGTCGGCCGAGCCGGGCACCGCTATCGTCTCAACCTGCGTGTCGGTCACTCTCGCGCTCTCCGTCGACGGGCTCACTGCCCAAGCAGCATGGATCTGCGGCCTCGCCGTCGGTGCCCTCGTCCTCGCTGGATGGCGTAAGCCTGCCAGAGCGAAGTCCCGACAACCACGCGGGCGCTGGGCGCGCGAACGCCAGCCGATCCTCGTCGACCACGAACCGGCGCCGATCTACCGCCGTCCCGGGCCGATCCGCAGAGTCGGCGCCGCGATCGCGAGCGGCGGGCTCGCCGTGATCACCGGCGCGATCGCGGCCACGGTTGTGGGGTTCGGGGTGGCGTGGACGGTCGTCCGGCTCACGAGCCTTCTCAAACGGTGACGACCGGGCCGACCCGGCGCGAGGTCGTGATCGCCGGGCACTCGTCCGATCTCGCCACGGCCACCGCCGGACTGGCCAGCGCCGACGCGACCGTGCGGATCGCCGCCCTCGGTGCGCTCGATCGACTCGGCAAGCTGACCGCGGCCGACCTGACGTCGGCGACGTGCGACCCGACCGCGAGCGTTCGCCGGCGCGCCGCCGAACTGGCCGCGTCACATCCCGACGTCGACCTCCTTCCCCTCCTGGCTGACGACGACGTCAACGTCGTCGAGATCGCCGCCTGGTCGTGCGGTGAACGCGCGGACGTCGGCGACGCCGTCCTCAGCCGGCTGATCCAGTTGACGACCGGCGCCGACGAGCCGTTGGTCCGCGAATCGTGCGCCGCCGCGCTGGGCGCGATCGGGGACTCGCGAGGGCTCCCCGCGATCCTCGCCGCGTGTGAGGACAAGCCGGCCGTCCGCCGGCGGGCGATCCTCGCCCTCGCACCGTTCGCCGGTGACGACGTGCGGGCAGCCGTCCAACATGCACTCGACGATCGCGACTGGCAGGTCCGCCAAGCTGCCGAGGATCTGTGGCGGGCGTGGAACGAATGACACGCCGCCGCCGCGATTCGACGACTACTCGAGCTGGTAGCGGTACAGGTTCGTCTCGTACTTCTCGAAGCCCATGCGACGGTAGAGACGGTTGGCGGCCTCACGGCTGGGTCGACTCGTCAGGCTGACGTTCTTCGCGCCGCGCCGCCTCGCCTCGTCGATCGCCACCTCGTTGAGCGCCTCGCCGATCCCGCTCCCCCGCGCGTCCGCGTCGACCACGACGTCCTCGATCCACGCCTTGAGCCCGGTCGGGATGCGATAGAACGCGATCGTCAAGGCGCCCACGAGCCGGCCATCGAGGCGCGCCACGAACAGGACCGAGTCGGTGGTGGCGACGATCTCCGCCAGCTCATCGGCGGTCGGCGGCGGTGACGCCGACGAAAGCTGCGGGATCAGCCGGGCGAACGCTTCGACGAGCTCGTCGGTCACGACCTCGGCAGGAACGATCTCGACACCCACGAGTCGTTGACGCTACCGGGCGTGTGCCTAGCGTCGAGGCCCATGCCGTCGGGTTCGGACCTTTCACAGATCGCACGTCGCCTCGGCTCCGTGCTCGAGCCGGTGATCGGGCAGGTGTACTTCTCGCCCGAGTGCCACGCCAACTATGTGGCACTCGGCTTCGATCCCAGCCCCGGGTTCACCGGTGGTGTCGCGCTCCCTGACGGACCGGCCTACTTCACGAGCCGGGGAAGCGTGATGGGACAGGTCGCGGGCGACGTCATCGCCGCCGCCTTCGCCGTGTTCAACCCGGCCGTCGTGGTGCCGCTCGTCGACCTCGGGTGGGGGCGCACCGACGCGGCGACGATCTGCCAGGCGCGCACTGATGGCGCCGTCGCCCAACTGCGCCGGATCCTCGGTGACTCGCCGGCGGGCGTCGACCGGGCGGTCGAACTGCTGCGCGCAGCAACCGAGCCGCTGCGGCCGGAGGGACGCCCGCTGTACGCGGGCGTCCGCTCCCTCGGCGTCCCCGACGACCCGCTCGCCGCGGCGTGGCGGATGGGTGATCAACTTCGCGAGTACCGCGGTGACTCGCACACGATGGCGTGGGGCGTAGCCGGGTTCGACGCGACCGAGATCGGTCTGCTCACCGAGCTCTACTGGGGACTTCCGATGCGCACCTACGCGCGCACGAGGGCGTGGAGTGAGGCGGAGTTCGACGCGGCGACCGACCGGTTGCGTTCGCGCGGTCTGGTCAATGGCGATGGATTCACCGCCGCTGGGCGCGACGCACGCGAGGCGATCGAGGTGGCGACCGACGAGCAGATGCGCCCGGCGCTCGACGCACTCGGTGACGACGCGATCGAGCTGTGCGCGATCCTCGAACCATGGGGCGCCGCGGTCCGCACCGGCGGCGGCTACCTCGCCAACGGACCGCACGATCTGGGAGGACGCGGATGATCATCACCGATCTCGAAGGGGTTTCGATCGACGCCTTCGCCGAGGCGACCGGCTGGGACCCCAAGCCACAGGGCCTGTGCCGCGGCGAGGTGTGCGTGCCGGCACCCGGTGCTCGTCGCGACGACGGCACGATCGACGTCGCGATGGCGGCCGAGCGGCTCGGGATGCCACTCGTCCACGACCCCGAGGCCCGTGTCTGGGCGCTCGGACCTGGCACCACCAGTGGCCGGGTCCTCAGCACCGCGATCGCCCCCGATCCGCCGTTGATCGACCGCGCCGGTGAGCCTTTCCGCCTGTCGTCGCTGCACGGCCGCAAGGTGTTGCTCGTCGCCTGGGCCAGTTATTGAGGCTGCCGCGCGAGCCTGCCCGGGTGGCAGGCACTCCACGCCGAGCTCGAACCACGCGGTCTGACGGTGGTGACCGTCGCCCTCGACATGTTCCCCGAACACACCCACCGCTGGATCGACGCAGCCGCCCCGACGCATCCGAGCCTGATCGACACCCGCCACGTGACCGGCGAGCTGTTCGGATTCATCAACATCCCGATGGCCACGTGGATCGACGAGGAGGGCACGATCGTGCGCAACGCCGAGTCGGCCTCGATCGAGCGCAGCCCGTTGCGCGACATCGAGATACCCACCGACGTCCCGGACCGCCTGAAGACGACCCTGACCGAGGTCAAGGCGATCCCCGATCATTCGACCGAATACCGGGCGGCGATCCTCGACTGGGTCGAGCTCGGCGCGGCGTCCCGTTTCGCGCTGCCGCCCGACGAGGTCGTCGCCCGATCGCAGCCGCGTGGCGCCGACCAGGCGCGAGCGACCGCGTGCTTCGAGCTCGGCCAGCACCTCGAGCGCACCGCCGGGCGCGAGGCGGCGCGCGCGTGGTGGCGCAAAGCGCACGAGCTCGACCGGTCCAACTGGACGTACAAGCGCCAGGCCTGGACGCTCGAGACGACACCGGAGGGCGCCGACGCCAACGACCTCACCCAGGAGGCGGGGGCCGTGTACGGCACGAGCTGGATCGACGACGTGTTGGCCCTCGGCGGCGGCGCCCGCTACGTGGTCGAGCCCGACCTCTGACCCCGCACTGACTCGTACCGCTGAGCACCCGATCGACGTCATCGCCGACGGCCGGCAGATCCCCACGGCCGACGGCGCACCGGTAGGGTTGGCACCGACATGGAGCACATCCGTTGGCTGGCCGAACCGATCCTCCGTAACCCGGTGGTGGTGGCTGCGTTCACGGGCTGGAACGACGCCGGCGATGCTGCTTCCACGGCGTTGCGCACGCTCGTCGAGTCGAGCTCGGCGACCGCCCTCGCCGAGATCGATCCCGATCCGTACACCGACTTCGCGACCGTTCGTCCGCATGTGCGTCTGACGTCGAAGCGCCAACGCGAGATCGTGTGGCCGACCGTCGGGGTGTGGTCGGCGTCGTTGCCGGGCACCGACGTGATCCTGGTTCTCGGGCCCGAGCCGGCACTCCGGTGGCGATCGTTCTGCCAGCAGATCACCGGCCTCGCCGGGCACCTCGGGGCGCCGATGGCCATCACGCTCGGCGCGTTGCTCGCCGACGTGCCGCACAGCCGACCCGTGCATCTCATCGGCACCGCAACCGACGACACACTGATGGAGCGCTTCGAGCTCGAGCGATCGCGCTACGAGGGTCCCACGGGAATCGTGGGCGTGCTGCAGGCCGCGTTCACGCAGGCCGACATCCCGGCCGCTTCGCTGTGGGCGGCCGTGCCGGGCTACGCGGCGCAGTTGCCGTCGCCGAAGGCGGCGATGGCGCTCGTCGAACGGGCGTGTTCGATGATGGGCACCCCGGCGCCTGTCTCGGTGCTCGCCGATCAGTCGGCCGAGTACGACGCCCGTGTCGCGTCGCTCGTCGCTGACGACGACGACCTCTCGACGTACGTGTCGCGCCTCGAGTCGCTGCTCGACGAGCCCGATCTCGATCCATCCGACATCGACGGCACCGACGATCTCGACGTCGCCGCCGACGACCAGTTCGGCTTCGCCGCCGAACAGCCCGGCGGCACGTTCGACGTGTCAGATCCGAGCGAGTTGGTGCAAGAGGTCGAGCAGTTCCTGCGCGACCGCGACGAGAGCTGAACCGGCGCGATCAACCGGCGCGCCACATCGGGGCGCGGACCGGATCGAAATCGGTCGGGAAGTCCTCGCCGTCGATCGCGGCGAACGCCATCGGCCCCCACCAGTGCGCACCCGCGGTGCCCGGTGGGAGCGCGTCCCGGCTGAACCAGCCGACGTCGGCGGTCTCGAGCGGATGGCCGGCGAGCTCGCCGCCGATGGCCGTGCAGTGGAACACGAGCATGTACATCCCGAACCGCGAGAAGCCCTTGCGCTGCCCGTCGAACACCGAGAGCACGCGGTGCGGCTCGCACAGGATGCCGGTCTCCTCGGCGACCTCTTTCACCGCCACCTCCGCCGGCGAGTAGCCGACGTCGGCCCATCCCGTCGGGTACAGCCAGATGCCCGAGTCCGCGCGCTGGACGAGCAACAACTCACCGCGATCGTTGCCGACGATGGCGCCGACCGCGACCTTGGGCGTGACGTATCCGGGCACTCCCTCGCCGATGCTCTCGAGCCACTCCTGCACGAAGTGATCGGTCTCGCGTTCGAACGCCGCCTCGTCCTCCAGGTCGATCGCGGCCGCCTTGATGTCGGCCGCGACGTGGAGCACCTCCTCGAAGCGCTCTTTCTCGTACAGGTTCTGCGTGAAACCGAGACCGGTTCGGGCGATCGCGGCCAGCGTCTCGCTCCAGCGAGCGAGATCACGCGGGTCGAGATCGCGGGCTGCCACGTCGGTCAACCTATCCGACCGCATCTCGTGAAGTTTCGGCGTCCTGACGACGCCGAAACCTCACGAGATCGGATCAGGCGACGGCGTGGAGGACGGCGCGCTCGATCTCGGCGCGGTGGAACTCGTCGGTCACCAGCTCGCCCGACCACGTGCGCACGTAGAACGTGTCGACGACCTCCATTCCGATGGTCTGCACGGTCGCGTGGCGGATGTCGAGCCCGAGCTCGGCGAGTGCCTTGGTGATGCGGTGGAGGATGCCGATCTTGGTGGGAGCCCGCACCTCGAGCACCGACGCGTTGCTCGACGCAGCGTCGTGGAACACGACGCTCGGAGGTCCGGGTTGCTGGGCCTGGGTC
>Ga0190265_10001555_pt1 | contig 15118 bp, 17 predicted proteins | sample Popmic124T_FD_133135 | JGI IMG/M metagenome (GOLD analysis project Ga0190265, IMG submission 133135) | Populus adjacent soil microbial communities from riparian zone of Indian Creek, Utah, USA - 124 T | ecosystem: Environmental > Terrestrial > Soil > Riparian zone | place: USA: Utah | collected...
GCCCGTTTCATTTCGCCCGCGGAGCTTGAGCTGGCGGAAGGCATCGCAGTCTACGAGTCGGAGCGCCCCGGCCTCGGGCTCGAGTTCGCCGACCGCGTCGAGGCGACAGCGAGACTGAGTCGGGGGACGCGCGTGTTCTGCGCGACCGACCAACACAAATCTCTGCGCGCTCGTCGATGCGCTTCGCGCGTCGGCCCGCACCGTCCAACGCGTCGCGCGGGTACCTCGCCTACCTCCGCACGCGACAGAGATTCGCCGTTACGGAGGGAGCGAGCCGCAGGCGAGCGACCGACGAACACCGAATCTCCCGACGTTCGGTTCCGAAGACCGAGGGGAACGCAATGATTCCGCGGCGTTGGATCGCGGCGTGACAGGTTCGTGCCATGTTACGACGGCGGACGCGGCGCGCGCGCTGCTGGGCATGGTGGCGCGAGGCGGATCGGTGCCCGTTGCGGTGCTCGAGGAGCTCGCGCGGGCGGTGCTCGAGGGCGAGCCGATCGTAAGGCTGGCGATGCGCGTGCTGAACGATGCCGAGCCGCGCAGACTCGCACGCGCGATCGAGCTCGCGGGCGCGGTGCTCGACAGCAGCGCGGCGCTCGAGGCTTTGTCCGCAACGGGGGTAGGCGCGAAACGGAACTGATTCTATCCGACGGCCGACGTCGACCTCGGCGAGCTGCGCGGGCCGGGGGAACCCGGACGAGAAGCGGAATTAAGCAATTTCGGCAACTTACGTTCCCGGGCGCTGTTGTTTCCTCGGATCGTTTTTCGCTCTGGAACGTTTGGCGGAACACTTCGTGGCTTCAACTCCGCCATTGACTGACTAAGCCAATGACTTATGCTTCGTCAGTGAAGGTCGACTGGGATGACGCGAAGAACGTCGCCAACCAGAAGAAGCACGGCGTCTCGTTTGAAGAGGCGAGCGAGTTGTTCACGTCCGGTGCCGACTACCTGGAGATCTTCGACGAGGCGCATTCTGACGACGAGGATCGCTTCATCGCGATCGACCGCATCGTTCGCGGGCTCGTCCTGGTCGTCTGGACTGAACGAGACGATGACACCGTTCGAATCATCAGTGCGCGCTGGGCAACCAAGAACGAGCGCGACCAGTACCTCGTATATAGTGAAGGGCAATCATGAGTGACGAAATTCCCGAGCTGACCGACGACGACTTCGCGAGCGCCATCCCCGCGCGCGTGCGCCGTCGCCTCATCCGCGGCCAGTTCGAGTCCGGTAGCGATGTGGCCGCCCTTCGTCAGTTCGTGCGCCTATCGCAGACGCAGTTCGCAAAGGCCATGGGAATCAGCGTCCACACACTACGTAACTGGGAGCAGAATCGACGCAAACCCGATGGCCCCGCGCTCGCGCTTCTGCGCATCGCGGCACGCCATCCTCGCATTCTTCGCGAGAACCTGGAGTCCGCTGCTTGAGCCCGCGGTCCACAGACATCATGAGGCAAGCTCGGCAGCTCGATGAAGACGAGCGCCGCGAGCTCGCGATTGAGTTGTTGGACGAGGCGGTTGCGCCCGACATCGCAGCCGCATGGACCGAGGAGGCTCGCCGCCGGGTCGCCGAGGTCGACTCTGGTCAGGTCGCGACGCTGTCGAACGAGGAGGCTCTGCGGATCATCGCGTCGGATGATTGAGCTCCGCTGGCATCCCGCGGCCGCGCGCTAACTGAGCTCTCCGCAACTGGCCAAGTACGACGGTCCGCATCATGGCTCAACCAGATCACTCGCGCGCGCTCAACGTTCTGATCAACCGCGGGCTCAGGCCTTCGCGGGTACGCTTGGCAAGTGGTCAAGTCTGCGTGGTTCACAACGTTGCGTGGGGCTGGGATCTCGGCGACGAGGTCGCGCATATCACGACAAACATCAGTCGAGTCCAGAAGTCGCGCATAGCATCGACTTCTTTCGAGCCGACGAGATTGTGGTAATCGTGGACCTTGAATCGGATCAATCTCTTTTTGAGCGATCAGACTCACCCTCGTGATGGCGCGCGAGCTGAGAACCAAAACCTCAAGCTCGCGAACGAAGTGAGCACGCCCGGAGGGATTCGAACCCCCGACACTCGGTTCCGAAGACCGAGGGGAACGCAATGATTCCGGAGCGTTGGCAGGTGCCGTGACAGGTTCGTGCCATGTTTCGGCGGCTGACGCGGCGCGCGCGCTGCTGGGCATGGTGGCGCAGAGCGAAGCGGTACCGGTTGCGGTGATCGAGCAGTTCGCGCGCGCGGTGCTCGAGGGCGAGCCGATCGTCAGGCTGGCGATGCGGGTCTTGGACGAGCACGAGCCGCGCAGACTCGCACCGGCGATCGAGCTCGCGGGTGCGGTGCTCGACGACCGCGCGGCGCTCCAGGCTTCGTCTGCAGGGCGGGCAACGGCCGAGCGGGACTGAGTCCACGCCACCACGTTTCGGAGCGAGCGCCGGCGCCAAACTTGGCAAGGTGTGCGGGCCCGCCGAGCACAAGTCGAAATCACGCAATTTCAGTACGTTACTGTCCCCGGGTGCCGTGTGCCGTTGCGTGGTTTCGCTCTGGAGACGAACGTTTGATGGAAGCGTTCTCGGGCCTACGAGCCGGGTGTTGGGTATCCTCCGAACAGATGGCGACCCCGGCCCCGAAGCTCGCGACCTACGCAGACTTGATAGCGCTGCCTGAAGATGTGCGCGCCGAAGTGCTCGCCGGCGAGGTCGTCGCATCGCCGTCTCCGTCCCCGCGCCACGCCACCGTGCAGCGCACCGTCTCGCGCTTCGTCGGCGGCCCATTTCACGACGACGACGGCCGCGGTGGTCCCGGGGGATGGTGGATCCTCGTCGAAGTCGACGTGGCGCTCGGCCGCCACGACATCGTACGCCCCGACCTTTCCGGCTGGCGCCGCGAGCGCTTGCCGCGGCCCGGTGCGACGCGCCCGATCGAAGTCGTACCCGACTGGGCCTGCGAGGTGCTTTCGCCTTCGACCGCGGCACGCGACCGCGTCGCGAAACGCGCGCTCTACGCGCGCGCCGGCGTGGCGCACTACTGGCTGATCGACCCCGAGGCCCGCGTGCTCGAAGCGCTCGCGCTGCGCGACAGAACCTGGATGGAGATCGGTGTTTACGACGACAGCGCGACCGCGCGCATCGCGCCGTTCGAGGCGATCGAGCTCGAGGTCGGCAGGCTGTTCTTGCCGCGGGATGCGGACGAGACCTGAAGTGAAGTCTCGCATCATGTACATCGAGCAAGGCGGAGGCCTCGCTGATGCGGGACGAATCGGTCGAGTGACGTTCTCGAAGACCGGGAAAACGGTCCACTACGGGGGCCGAACGCTCATATCAACCAAGAGCGGATACAAGTACAACCACCTCGACCAGGACACCCGCGAGGAATATTGGTCTCGGGACCACGAAGGGACGGACAGGACACGCTCTACCCTGGCCTGGTTGAGATCGACGATGATATTCGCGAGGAGTACTGGTGCGACATCCGTGCGTTGCCGGAAAACGCACACCTCTCATCCTTTCGATCGCTTGGGCGGCACGCCAAGCACTCGACTCGATGAATCGTCGGTCTAGGGCCCTCGCCATACTCATTTGGGAAGGGCAACCGAGCGCCTTCGCGCCAAGCACGCTCACTGATGGGAAGTAACCGAGCCGCCTCAGCTTCGCTATCGCTTCCTCGCCGCGACCGAACGCCGCCGTGGACTGGGCTCAGGGCTCGCTGTCGCTCACGGTTTCGTGGCGGTCCCGTACACGAAGTAGTTCTGCGTGGAACGCACATCGGGGCGCCACTGCAGCGCGTCGAGGCGCTGCTGCAGAGCGGCGGGTTCGTAGAAGATCTTCACCACGCGGAACGCGCGGCCGTCGTTCAGGCGGCGAACGCTCACCCCGTCCCCTTGTTCCGTCGCGCGCAGCGCCGCGGTCGAAGGGTGCAGCGAGTCCACGAAGAAGACCCGGCCGTAGGGCCGGAGAAACGAACGCACGCGATCCCAGAACATCTCGAACAGCTCGGTCGGTACATGCGAGAGCCAGAACGCGAAGAAGACCGCGTCGTACGCGCGGTCCGGCTGCCACCTGAAGATATCGTTCACGACGTACTCGATCGCGGCAGTTGCCGGCACGCGCGAGCGATTGATCGCGAGCGCCTCGGGAGAGCCATCGAGCGCAGTGACGTGACCCGCATACTTGGCCAACTCGGATGTCCACAATCCGGTTCCCGCAGCCAGCTCGAGCACCTCTCCGACTGGAGCGAAGGCGGCGAGCGCTGATCTGATCGCGTCGACCTCCGCGAACCACTGTCGGTTCCGTTCCGGTCCGTCGTCGTAACGACCTCGACGGAGAAAGTACTCGTCATACTCGGGTGCACGCTCTCGATAGTACGTTTGCTGCTCGGCGAGGATGACGCTCGCAGAATCGGAGCCATCGGTCATGGCCGAACGTTAGCCAGCTCGCGCACTGCTGCAAGGGCCATGATCACTTCCGCCTGCGTACCAACGCCGGACGCCGCTCGAGCTCGGACCGCCGCGTTCGGTTTGGGGCGTGGAGCGTTCCCCCTCGACGCGAGAATCACTTGCACGCCCGGAGGGATTCGAACCCCCGACACTCGGTTCCGAAGACCGACGCTCTATCCAGCTGAGCTACGGGCGCAGCAGGGCGGGTGGGCCGACCTGCGAGGACAGCGGTCGTCTTTACCCTGAGCAGGCGGCGGCGTCTACATGAACCGCGGCCGGTGGGGGCGGTGATGGGCCGGGCCGAGGACTTGGCCGGGTAGCGAGCTCACTTGCAGACGAGATCTTCGGGATCGCAGACGTAGGCGGGGGGGCACGCGCCCTTGCCCTCGCCGCAGCGGATGCGTTCGCACATCTTCGTCTTGGCGTTGCAGGTGAACGGGGGCTCGCAGCCGTTCACGGTGCAGCCGGCGACCGTCCACGCGCCCGCGGCGACGGCGGCCGTGGCCACCGCCTCACCGGGGTCGCTGCTCGAGTGCTGGCAGCGCTGCGATCCGGTGATCTGATCTTTCTTGCATACGCTCGGCCCGCTCGCGCACGCGGCGAGCAGCGCGCAGGTCGCCCACAGGCACGCGCAGCCGCGCACCCACGGCCACGCCAACGATTGGAGTCTCGGGATCGGGTGCGTCACCGCGAGCAGTATACCTGCTCGCGGCAACGCGTCACGACCCTTCGCGTGCGCTACTTCTTGGACCTGGTGCGCGTGCGGAAGTGACCCATCACGCCGCCGACCTCGATGTGCGTGTTCCTGACCGAGTTGCCCGGCTTGTTCGAGACGTGGCGCAGCTGCAAGGTCTGCTCCGGCAGCAGCGAGCCGGGCTCGCTCGTCCACACGCCGGCGTCGATGCGGTACTCGGCGTGAGGACCGCACTCGATGGCGGCGGGGAGATTGAAGCCGGTCAGGGTCAACACCACCGACTCGATCAGCGTGTTACCCGGCACGTCCAGCTGCTCGCCGAAGTCGAAGTCATCGGGCACCGTGTCCGGCTCGGAGGTCACCGTGCGGAACGGCGCGCTGGTGCGGCTCGCGCCGTTGTCGAGGCCGATGCTCAGCGTGGTCTCGACCGCCTCGCCGATCGTCGCGGCGCTGAGGTGGCGCACGCGCACGGCCTGGCCGGCCTCGATCGCGGCGGGCGCGCTGGTCCAGGCTCCGTCGTCGATGCTGAGCTGCGCGCCGTTGCCCGCGCTGATCGAGACCGAGAGCGGGCCGTAGAAGCCGTCGATGGTGACCAGCTCGGACGTGACGATCACGGCCGGCGCCACGGCGGGCCGTTCCCGGAACGCAAATGGCTCGGCCTTTTGAATGGCGCGGAAGCGCGGCGGGATGCTGAGCTCGTAGATCACGCCGGAGCTGCCGGTACCGCTGGTGCCGCTCGGCCCGCGCTGACTGCTGAAGTACAGCTTCGAGCCGTCGGGCGTGAACGCGGGCCCGGCGATCTCCGAGCCGCCGCGCGTGATCTGCAGCAGCAGCTTGGCCGGCTCGCCGTTGAACATGATCGCCAGGCGCATGGCGTTGCCGTCCTCGGCGACCAGCACGTCGCCCGCGGGGCTGACCACCACGTTGTCGACTTGATTGAAGTTGCTCGCGGCCGCGCCGGCGTTGCGCAGGTTGGGAAATGCCTGGTTGTTCTGCGTGTCGTAGATCAGCTCGATCAGCTGGTTGTCGATGTCGATCGCCCAGATCCGGTTGTCGCCCTTGCTCGCGAAGAAGATCACGCCGCGCGTGGGCGAGGTCCCGGCGCTCGGGATCGTGCTCAGCGCCGCCGGCACCTCGTAGTACCAGATGCCCTCGCCGCCGTTGAAGTTGGTGCCGTTGCTGCCGACGTCCTCGACCCACTGGATCGGACGCGCGGGGCGCAGGCGCGCGCTCTCGGTGGCGTTGTTCGGGACGACGACGTTGTCGTACCCGGGCAGGTCGTTGTACTCGGGGATGAACAGGCGCTGCGAGGCGCCGCTCACCATGCGCATGCGGGTGACGCCGTCGGGCGTGACTTCGAGGTCATCGCCGTTCGAGACGAAGCGCACGAACTTGCCCGAGCCGCTGTCCAGGGTCTGATAGCAAACCTGGTTGATCGGGTCGATCGCGACGGCTTCGCGCCCGTTGCGCGCGCCGAGCGCGTCGAGCCGCCGCTGCGGCTGCACGCCGAGCGGATCGCACTCGAAGGTCCAGCCAGCGGTGACTTCCTCGCAGGTGATCCACGTGCCCCACGGGGTCTGCCCACCGGCGCAGTTGTTGCGCGTGCCGCTGCAGATCCGGTAGTAGTCCGCGACGTTGCCGCTGGCGTCGAAGCGGATCGCACCGACCCCGCCAGGCGTGGTCTCGCTGTTCGAGACGTAGACCCAACCGCCCTCGGCGACCGGGTACACGGCGCCGCCGTCGGGGTTGACGTGGCCGAGCGTGCCGGCCGCCGCCCTGGTCACCGGGTTGATGCCGGCGCGCATGACCACGCGGACACTGAAACCCGCGGGCGCGAACAGCTGATGGTTGACCGTGCCGATGTCGTCGGCGACGAGCTGCTCGACCAGCTCGCCGAAGTCCTGTGCGCCGAGCGGGCCAAACGGGATGTCGAGCTCGGTACCGCCGGCCTGCTGGCCGTGCGCGACCGCGCTCTTCCATACCCAGGTGGGCAGACTGGCGGCCCCCAACCCGAAGAACACGCCGCGCAGCATGCTGCGCCGGCTGATGTCCACCGCGGTCAGCCCCGCCAGCAGGTCCGCTCGTGTTTCCCGATTCCCACGCGTGCTCGTCGTCATCCCGCCTCCGTGCGATTCAAGTCGCGGGCGGGACGCTAGAGAAGCTCCATGACAGGCGTGCGACGGCTCGACGAACTTCTGTTGGCGGGCTCAGTCGCACGACGCGCCGCCGCACGCGGATCCCGGAGGCGCGCGCGACGTCCGCAATCGGCGACGCTGTAGCTACTGGAAACATGCGCGGCCGCGATCGTCCACACACACGTACAGCGCAAAAAACGCGTGGAATCGAGACTTCTTGCGCGAGGAGCGCACGACGAGCGCGCGCGCGTCCCGCACGGGGTGGGGCGTGGTAGCATGCGGCTTCCGTGACGAGGCGAAAGCGCAAGGTGGCTCGGGACAGACAAGCTCCGGGTTCTGCGGCTTCGGCCTCGGACAGCGAGCGACCGCTGGCCGATCACTCGCTGCGCTCGGCCATCGAGGAAGCGACGACTGCACGCCTGGACACCTCCGGCCCACATTCCGAGCCCCCCCGCGCGACCGACCCCGGCGAGAGCGACCCGCCGCCGAGCGATCCACCGGCCGAGGAGCGCGTCAGTCACGCCGAGCGCACCAGTAATAAGGACGCACCCCAGGCCGCAGCCGACGCCGGCCGCGCATCGAGCCCCGGGCGCCGCAGCACCTCCGATCGCCCGCCCCCGCTCCCGCGCGCATCGTCGGGCGGGTCGCCCAGCGACCGCCCGCCGCCTCCGCCGCCGCGCGCGAGCCGCGCGGCGCAAGAGCCTGCAGCAGCACCCGAACAAGCCGATCAGGCCCATCAGGCCGCCAAGAAGAACGTGATCTCACAGGTCGACGCCGTCGGTCGTACGCTCGACGGGCGCTACAGCATCGAAGAGCGGCTCGGCATGGGCGGCGTCGGCGCGGTGTATCTCGGCACGCAGCTGGCGCTCGGGCGCTCGGTCGCGATCAAGCTCCTGCACGAGGGCCTCGACCCCTCGTTCCGCACGCGCTTCGAGCGCGAGGCCAAGGCGCTCGCCGCGCTGCGCCATCCCAACATCGTGTCGGTCACCGACTACGGCGTCGACGACGTCACGCCGTACCTGGTGATGGAGAAGCTCGAGGGCGAGACGCTCGGCGAGCGGCTGTCACGCGGGCCGCTCTTGCCCGAGCACGTGCTCGAGCTCACCCGCCAGCTGTTGCGCGCGCTCGGCTTCGTGCACGAGCAAGGTCTGGTGCACCGCGATCTCAAGCCGGGGAACCTGTTCCTCGAGCTCACCCCCGACGGCGACGAGCGGCTCAAGCTGCTCGACTTCGGGCTCGCCAAGTTCGTGCAGGAGCCGGGCATCGAAGGCCAGACGGTCACGCGCGCCGGTCACGTGGTGGGTACGCCCGCGTACATGGCGCCCGAGCAGATCGCGGGCGACGCGGTCGACGCGCGCTCGGACATCTACGCCGTCGGCGTGCTCGTGTTCCAGATGCTCAGCGGCAAGGTCCCGTTCGAGGGCGAGCCGATGGAGCAGCTCAAGGGCCATCTGGTCGCGCCGGTGCCGCCGCTGGTGCTCGCGCAAACGGAGCTCAAGCCGCGCGCGGAGCTGAGCGCGCTGGTCTTGCGTGCGCTCGAGAAGCGGCGCGACGCGCGCTTCGACAGCGCGCTCGACATGTTGACCACGCTCGAAGCGATCCCGCAGCCCTGGCTGGTCGATCCGATCCTGGTCGACGGCAACCCCGAAGACGACTCCCAGTCCGCTGCCAAGACCGCCTTGCACAAGGGCGCGCAGAAGCGCCACGCGGCGGCGCAGAAGCAGCAGAGCGCGCGGCCCGGGCGCGGTCGGTTGCTGACGGTCTTGCTGCTCGGCCTGCTGGCGCTCGTGGCCGTGCAACACCTGGGCGATCCCGCTCCCCGACCGCCGGCAGCCGCCGTCACCAGCCAGGCGCCGACCGCCGTCCCGGCTGCGCCGAACGAGGATCCCCCGGCAGCTGAAGCGGAGCCCGAGGAGAACGGCACCGCGCGCCCCGACATGGACATGGTGATCGCCTTGCCGGAGGCCGCGCGCGATCCCGCTGCAGCTGCGGCCGCAGCCGCTGCGAGCGGGGGCGAATCTGCCGCTGCGAGCGCAGGCGAATCCGCCGCTGCACCAGGCGCGGGCACGCAGGACCCGGGCGCCGCGCTGGCCGCCGACCCCGCCAGCGCCGCGGCCGAGGCGGAGAGCACGATCCACGATCAGCAAGCCGCAGCTGAGCTGGCCGCGCGCCCGGCGCTGCCTCCCGGACCGCCGGCGGGCTGGCGCAACCCGTGGACGCGCGACACCCCCGCAGCCCTGCGCAACATCCGCAAGGCCGTGATGGAAGGCGAGCGCGGCAACGATCGGATGATCGCCATCCTGCGCAAGTACAACCGCGGCGCCACCGACAAGGACGCGCGCGGTCACCTGCTGCTCGCGCGCATGTACTTGAACCGCGGCTGGCGCGAGGATGCGCTCAACCAGTACACGATCGCGTTCCACGTCGACCCCAGCTCACGCGGCGCCCCCAAGATGCTCAGCGACGTGCTCACCCTGGTCGCCTACGGCAAGACCTACCGCAACGCCTCCCGCTTCGTACGCGAAGCCTACGGCGCCGAAGCCGTCCGCGAGATCGACCGCTCACTGGTCGCGTACAAGCAGGACCCGGCGGCGGTCGCCAGACTCAAGGCCCTGCGCGCCGCGCTCGGCGGCGCCTGAGCCCGCTTCCATCCGCGCTGGCCCTGAAGGGCGCGGGTGCGCCGCCGAACTGCAGCGGCTGCTCAGACCACTGCGTGCTGGGGTGAACGACGGGGATCGAACCCGCGACCACCGGAACCACAATCCAGTGCTCTACCACTGAGCTACGCTCACCAGGACGGTGCGGACTGTACCTATCCCGGACGCGAGTGCAAGTCAGCGGCGCCGCGCGGCATCCCTACCCTCCGGCCGCCCTCGTGTCTCGCGCGGAAGGGGGCCGTCAGGGGCGCTTCCACTTGATCGAGCAGCCCATCGAGGGGACGGGGTCGAAGTCGAGGGGGCGGGCTTCGAGCGTGAGGTCGAGGGCGCGGCGTAGGTCGTGGCGCTGGACCTTGTCGGGTTGCTGCCAGTTGTCGTCGAGGCGGCCGTTGTACAGCAACTTGCGCTCTGGACCGAAGGCGAAGATGTCGGGCGTGCAGGCGGCGTCGTAGGCGCGGGCCACGGCTTGGGACTGGTCGCGCAGATAGGGGAAGGTGAAGCCCTTCTGCTGCGCGCGCTGAACCATCGCGGCGAACGAGTCGTCCGGGTAAGCCTGCTCGTCGTTGGGGTTGATCGCGCACAGGCGCACGCCGCGCTCGAGGTAGTCGCGCTGCAGCGCGACCAGACGATCCTCGACCGCCTTGGCGTACGGGCAGTGGTTGCAGGTGAAGATCACGACCAGCACGCGCGCGTCGCTGAGCGAGGCGAGCGAGTGGTTGCGGCCGTCCACGCCGGGCAGGTCGAAGCCCGGCGCCGCGGTGCCGACCGCCATGCCGTTCGAGTACGCAACCATGGCCAGCTCCTTTGCGAGGGGCTGTAACCCTGCCAAACACCGGTGCGGTACACAACCGGCAAGGCGCTCGTCCTTCGTGGTACACACGCGCGGTGGCGAAGAAGGGGCGTAAGGGCAAATCCGATCAGCGGGTACGCGCCCCGAGCGCGACGCCGGCCGCCGCAACCGATGCAACGGCAACGGCACAGGCGCCGTCCGCGCCCGCGGCACCGCTCGCGACCGACGCAGCGCAGCCCCGCACCTGGTCGAACGCGTTGATCGTGCTGTTCCTCGCCTTTCACGTGGCGATGCCGCTGCGTTACTACCTGGGCGGGGGCGGCTACGACGAGCGCTTCAGCTGGAGGATGTTCTCGACCCTGCGCATGCACAAGTGCCAGGTGAAGGTCGAGGAGACGATCGGTGACGACACGCGCCCGGTCGACCTGCAGAAGGCGCTGCAGATCGCCTGGATCGGCATGCTCGAACGCTACCGGCGGCCGGTGGTCGACAAGCTGCTCGCGCGGCGCTGCGAGCAGGAGCACGCGCGCAGCGTGCGCTACGAGCGCACGTGCGTCGACACCGACGGCAGCGCCCTGCCCGTGGAACGCGTGAGCAGGGACTGCGGCAGCGGGCGCAGCGAGACCGGCGCCGCGGCGCAGGGGAGCACGCCGTGAACGCGTTCGAGCCCTACTTCTACGGCGAGCACGGCGCGGCGCGCAGCTATCTGTTCGCCAAGCTGTTCCCGCTGCTGCTCGCGCTCGACACGTGGATGCTGATGATCGGGCACGCCGGGCGCTACGGCGTGGCCGGCTTCAACGTCGCGCACTTCGCGTGGCTCGACGCGCTGCTGCCGATGCCGGTCGCCGGTTTCTACGTCGGCGTGCTAGTGCTGACGGGCCTGTTGTCGCTGGTGGTGGCGCTGACCGGCGTGCGGCGCAGCACGGGCCTGGTGCTGTTCGCGCTGTACACGCTGTCGTGGTCGATGAGCATGCTGGACAGCTACCAGCACCACTACCTGCTCTCGGTGCTGCTGCTGTGCTTCGCGTTCTTCCCCGAGCTCACGGCCGCGCAGCTGCACGCGCAGCCGCCGGCCGCGCCGGACGAAGGGCGCGGCAAGCCCAAGCGCGCGATCGAGCACGAGCTGGAGCGCGCGCAGCGCGACGAGCTGTGGGGCTGGGTGTACACGGGCGTGGTGCTCGCGGCCGGGCTCGGCTACGCGTTGATCGATCACGGTACGCACACCTGGGTGGCGTTCTTCGCGTTCGCGTGCGTGGTCGCGGTGGCGACCGCGTTCTACACGCCGCAGCGGCCGGCGCCGCCGCTCGCCGCCGGCTTCGGCTTCAACCTGCTCGGCGTGACCGTGTGCGTGGTCTACCTGTACACGGCGCTCGCCAAGATGGACGCGAACTGGATCGCCGGGCACACGCTCTTGCGCATCAGCGCGGTCGAGCGCGAGTTCGCGGGCCTCGCTGCGCTGGGCGAGGCGCTGGGCATCGAGCGCGAGCGGTTCTGGGGGCTGTTCGCGACGCTCGTGATCCCGCAGGAGCTGTTCGTGGGCGCGGCCTATCTGCTGGCGGTGCGCAGCGACCGCGCGCCGCGCGCGTGGGTCAGCGCGCTGACCGGAGCAGCGTTCGCGCTGGCGATCGCGCTGCACGTGGGCGCGGAGGCGATGGGGCTCGAGATCGGCTGGTTCAGCGCGTACATGCTGCTGCTCGCGTGCTGCTACCTGTTGCCGCTGCGCGCGGTCGACCGCCTGGTCACCGCGCTGACCTGGCCGGCGCGCTGGGTCGCGCGTCAGGCCGGCGAGCTCGGCGACGCCGCGCAGGTGCCGCTCGCGGGCAGCCTCGGGCTGGCGCTCGGCGGCGGCGCGTTGCTGCTCATGGTCGGCAAGCTGATCGACCTGCCGGGAGCCGTCCCGGCTTGTGGGATCGCGGCGGCGGCGTTGCTGGTCGTGACGCTCGTGTGCGCGCGGCGCGGTCGCGATCCGCGCGGGCACATCGCCGCGAGCGCGGTCGCGGGCATGGCGATGTGGCTCGCGATCGCCTCCAGCCCCGTGCGCTGGGACTTCTACCGCTACCTCGGCGGCGACCTCATGCGCCGCGACGAGCCGGAGGCCGCGCTCGAAGCCTACCTGCGCGGCGAGCGCTACGCGCCGCCCGGCAAGAGCCGCGCGGACAAGATCGAACAGCTACGCGAGCGGCTCGGGCGCTAGCTGCACGGCGCTTGGTTCTTCGTAGGGCGGTTTCAACCCGCCCGCAGCGCGACGATGCTGTCGGAGCAACGCAGGCAACAACGAGCGTCAACGTTGTTGGGCGTTCTCTGGCTTTCGCTGTCCCGGGATCGTCGTGCTGCGGGCGGGTTGAAACCCGCCCCTACGAAGAAGCAGCGCGGCGAGCTCTCACGGGGGCCTTACCCGGGGTCTTGCCCCCGCTAAACCAACTGGCTACTGAACGCTGCAGCCCGGAGCGTCGGGCGTTTCATCGCAGTTGAGCGGCGTTCCGCCGTTGCCGCCGCTGCCGCTCTGGCCGGGAGGCCCACAGACCTCGTCGGGATCGTTGCTGCCACAAGCGTCGGAGCCGCCGCTGCCGCCTTCACCGCTGCTGCCGCCTGCACCGCTGCTGCCGCCTGCACCGCTGCTGCCGCCTGCGCCGCCGCTGCCCGCGCTCGGCGGGTCGCAGTCCTGCTCCGGTGCGTCGAAGCGCTCGCCGTAGCCGGGGCCGTCTCCGCTCTTGTTGTTGCCGGACTTCACCCACACGCCGACGATCCGCTGGCCGACCGGGATGCTGAACGTGTTGACGTGGCCGTTCAACCCCTCGACGCGCTGGCGCTCGCCGTCTTCGCCCTCGATCACGACGTTCGACAGGTCCTTGCACGTGTAGACGGTGATCGAGTCGCAATCGAACACGACGTGGATTTCGCCGAGCTCGCCCCGCTCGCAGTCGAGCACGATGCCGCCGTCGACGTCGGTCTCCACGATCACGTCCGGCGGTCCGCCGCGATCTTCGTCGGCGTCTTCGTCGGCATCCTGGCCGGGACCGGGGCCCCCGGCGCGCGGGCCGCGCGGCTCATCGCCGTCGACCGACTCCAGCGTGGAGGTCGAACCCTGGGCCGTCTGGTTGCCCTGACAACCCGCCCCGACCAGCAACAACAACATCGACAACTGAGCGGCTCGCATGTCCATCGCCCTCCGTGAGCTGCGTACGCGATCGCCAGCGCGCAGCGCCGGCTTCTCTACAGAGGGGACGACCCTGCGCGCGGTTGAACAAATCCACGCGGACCGCCTCGAAGATCACCCCCAAGCTTACGGATGCGGGGCTGCATGCCGCCCGCCTACAGGGGCATCAGGTCGAAGGTGACGCCGAACGTCAGCGCAAGCGCGAGCCGGCGGTCGCCGAAGCTGTGCTCGGCAGCGACCAGGCCGCTTCCGCCGAAGATCCAGTTGGGCTCGGGATAGCTGTAGCGCCTGGTCACGCGTTCGAAGTCCTCTTCGTAGCTCGCGAACGCGCCGAACATCAGATGCCGGATGCCGCGGGGGGCCAGGCGATACCACACCCCGGCGCGCGCCCCGGCGCAGCCGATCACCGCGCTCGTGCCGGGGTCCCCGGAGAAGAGGCCTTGGCCTTTGGCGTGGTACCGGTCGACGCCGAACGTGCCCAGCAGATCGAAGCGCAAGCCGAGGTCGGTTTGCCACGCCAGGCCGCCCAGGAGTGACGCATTCAATACACTGCTGTCGAACAGCGCGCCGCCGGCGTTGAGGGACGCGCCCGCAACCAGGAACGAGTGGCGCAACAGCGCGGTGCTACCAAACAGCGCGGCATCGTCCATGTCGCGGCTCGCGTAGAGCGACAGCTGCAGCGCGAGCAACAGATCGAACGCGTACTCGCGCGCTTGCACGCTGGCCGGCGCCTGGGCTTGGGCTGCCTGCGCGACCGCGGTCGCTGCAGGCGCCAGCCACAGCCAGACCGCGAACCCGCAGAACGCCCAACCACGCGCCATGCCGCCTCCATGGGGAGACAACGCAAGCGCCGTGCCGGCAACCCCCTCAGCCCTTGCTGATCTTGCCTTCTTTGTGCTCGGTGTGCTTACCGCACGCCCGGCAGAACTTCTTGATCGCGAACTTCTCGGTCATCGTGCGCTTGTTCTTGTCGGTGACGTAGTTGTCCCGCTTGCACGTTTGACAGCTCAGCTTGATCAGGTCGCGCATGGCTCGACTCCCAAAAGAGCGCGCAGCATAGCCGTCTCTGCGGCGGGGTCAAATGGACACTCAGTCTTCGAGGACGAAGAGGTCGAGGCCGCTCAGCCCGGCGGGGGCGGAGCTGCCGGAGCGGCCGGGGGAGAAGCCGCCGATGCCGCCGCGGCCCGGGGTGCCGGCGAATTCCACGCGGCCTTCGGGGTTGAAGGCGTCGAGGTAGCGGCGGTCGAGGTCGGCATCGATGAA
>Ga0190265_10001556_pt1 | contig 15112 bp, 14 predicted proteins | sample Popmic124T_FD_133135 | JGI IMG/M metagenome (GOLD analysis project Ga0190265, IMG submission 133135) | Populus adjacent soil microbial communities from riparian zone of Indian Creek, Utah, USA - 124 T | ecosystem: Environmental > Terrestrial > Soil > Riparian zone | place: USA: Utah | collected...
CCTCGCCATCGCCGCGGCGGTGTCGACCATCCGGTTCGAGAAGCCCCATTCATTGTCGTACCAGGAGAGGACCCGAACGAGCTTGCCCTCGAGCACCGCGGTTTCCAGGCTGTCGACGGTCGAGCTGGCCGGATTGTGGTTATAGTCGATCGAGACGAGCGGCTCGTCCGAATAAGCCAGGATGCCCTTGAGCGGGCCGCTTTCGGAGGCCGCCTTGAGCAGGCCGTTCACCTCCTCGACCGAGGTGTCTCGGCCCGGCGTGAAGGTCAGGTCGACCAGGCTGACGTTGGGGGTCGGCACCCGGATCGCCGAGCCGTCCAGCTTGCCCTTGAGCTCGGGGAGCACCTCGCCGACCACGCGGGCGGCGCCTGTGGTGGTCGGGATCATCGACATGGCCGCGGCTCGGGCGCGGCGCTTGTCGGAGTGGATCTGGTCGAGGATCTTCTGGTCGTTGGTATAAGCGTGGACCGTCGTCATCAGCCCGCGCGCGATGCCGACTCCGTCCAGCAGAACCTTGGCGACCGGGGCCAGGCAATTGGTGGTGCACGAGGCATTGGAGACGATCTTGTGCTCGGCCGTCAGCTTGTCGTGATTGACTCCGTAGACGATCGTCAGATCGACCCCCTTCGCCGGCGCGGAAATCAGAACTTTCTTAGCGCCGGCAGTGAGATGCTTGCCGGCGCTGTCACGATCCGCGAAGAAGCCGGTGCATTCCAGCGCGATGTCGACGCCGTCGCCGCCATGCGGCAGCTTGCCGGGATCGCGCTCGGCGGTGACCTTGATCCGGCGGCCGTCGATGACGAGGGCCTCGCCGTCGGCGCGGACCTCGCCCGGCCAGGCGCCGTGGACCGAATCGCGCTTGAACAGCAAAGCGTTCGATTCGGCGTCGGCGAGGTCGTTGATCGCGACCAATTCGAGGCCGCTATCCGCCTTTTCGAGGATCGCGCGGGCAACGAGGCGGCCGATGCGGCCAAAGCCGTTGATCGCAACTCTGGTCATATCTTCAACCTTTCCAGTATTTTGGGCACGATAGCTTCGGCCGTGAAGCCGAGGCGCTCGAAGAGGTCGCCCGCCGGCGCGGACGCGCCGAAGCGGTCGAGGCCGATATTGAGGCCGGAGCGGCCGGTATGGCGCTCCCAGCCCAGGGTCGCCCCGGCCTCGATCGAGACGATCAGCGAGTCCGCCGGCAGGAGATCGGCGCGATAGGCTGGGTCCTGGGCGTCGAACAGCTCCCAGCAGGGCATGGAGACCAGGTCCGCCCCGATCCCCTGCCCTTCGAGCGCATCCGCCACCGCCGCGGCCACTTCGACTTCCGAGCCGGTGGCGAGCAGCACCACCCGCCTGGAGCCCGAGGCGGCGCGCAGGCGATAGGCGCCCTTGGCACAGAGATTCGGCTCCGCTTCGGTCCGCAGCTGCGGCAGGTTCTGACGGGTGAGCGCCAGGACCGAGGGCCCGTCGGCCTTGCGCAGCGCCAGCTCCCAGCATTCGGCGGTCTCGACCGCATCGGCGGGGCGGTAAACGTCGAGATTGGGCATGGCGCGAAGGCTCATCAAATGCTCGACCGGCTGATGGGTCGGCCCGTCCTCGCCGAGCCCGATCGAATCGTGGGTCATCACATAGATGACTCGAACCTGCTGGAGCGCCGAGAGGCGGATGGCCGGCCGCGCATAATCGGCGAAGACCAGGAAGGTGCCGCCATAAGGGATCACCCCGCCGTGCAGCGCCATCCCGTTCATCGCCGCCGCCATTCCGAATTCGCGGATGCCGTAATAGAGATAACGGCCGGAATAATCGCCTTTCGTCAATGGCTTCTGGGACTTCGTTTTGGTGTTGTTCGAGCCTGTGAGGTCGGCCGAGCCGCCGATCGTCTCGGGCAATTGATCGTTGATCGGCGCCAGCGCCATCTCCGAGGCTTTGCGCGTGGCGACGTTGTGCGGGCTGTCGATCAGGCCCTGGATATAGTCGCCGAGCGAAAAGCCTTCGGGCAGGTCGCCGGCCATTCGGCGGCTGAATTCGGCGCCCCTGCCGCTCGAATCGAGGCGCAGCCGCCATTCGGCATGGTCGCTTTGGCTCCGCCGCCCCGCGTCGCGCCAGGCTCCAAGGATCTCGTCGGGCAACGCGAAGGGCGGATGAGCCCAGGCCAGTGTCGTGCGCGCGGCGGCGACTTCCTCCGCGCCAAGGGCCGCGCCATGGGTGGCGGCGGTGCCCTGCTTGCCGGGCGCGCCGAAGCCGATGATCGTTCGGCAGGCGATCAGCGAGGGGCGCGGATCGGCCAGCGCTTCGTCGATCGCCCGGCGGACGTCGGGTGCGTCGAGGCCGTCGCAGCGGACGACGTGCCAGCCATAAGCGGCGTAGCGCGCTTCGATGTCTTCCGAGGTGGAGAGGGAGGTGGCGCCGTCGATGGTGATGGCGTTGTCGTCCCACAAGGCGATCAGCCGGCCAAGGCCGAGATGGCCAGCAAGGCCCGCCGCTTCGTGGTTGATCCCCTCCATCAGGCAGCCGTCGCCGGCGATCGTCCAAATTCGGTGATCGACCAGCGCGTCGCCATATTCGGCGTTGAGGTGGCGTTCGGCGATCGCCATTCCGACCGCCATGGCGAAGCCCTGGCCGAGCGGGCCGGTCGTGGCCTCGACTCCGTCGAGGAGGAAATTCTCCGGATGGCCCGCGCAAGGCGAGCCGAGCTGGCGGAAGCCCTCAATGTCCTCGATCGTCGGCCGGGCATAGCCGCTGAGGTGAAGGAGCGAATAGATCAGCATCGAGCCGTGGCCGGCCGAGAGGACGAAACGGTCGCGGTCCGGCCATTTCGGATCGGCCGGATCGTGCTTCAGATATTCGGTCCAAAGGACGGTCGCGGCGTCGGCCATGCCCATCGGCAGGCCTGGATGGCCCGAATTGGCGGCCTCGACCGCATCCATCGACAGAGCGCGGATGGCGTTGGCGAGCGTTCGGGTCGGGACGGCCATAGGCTCCTTGAGGGCTTGATCCGGAAGGACGGACGCGCGGGGGCGCTTGCGGTCCCTTTATCGGCGGTGGAGCGTGCGTCAACTCTGGCGGCTTGCCGCAAGCGCCAGTCATGCTATGCCTTCGCTCATGGGGGACCAACGGGCACTCGACGCCATCGGCCGGATCGAAAGCGCGCTCGCGCGAATCGAGGCGGCCGGGGCCCGCGCCCAGGCCGCCGGGATGAACCATGCCGCGGCCGGATCGGAAGAGCTGGAGCGCCTGCGCGGCGCCCATATGGCGCTGAGAAGCCGGGTCGAAGGCGCGATCGGCCAGATCGACCGGCTGCTTGAGCCGGGGGCGCCCGGCTGATGGCCAATATCGACATCGAGGTCGGCGGCCGCCGCTACAACGTTTCCTGCCGCGACGGCGAGGAGGAGCATCTCCATTCGGTCGCCGCCGAGGTCGACCGCCGCGCCCACGAGGCCGCCTCGGCGATGGGCAGCCTGACCGAGACTCGGCAGCTGCTGTTCGCCGCTTTGCTGATCGCCGACGAGATGAAGGACGTGCGCTCGGGCGCCGGAATCCCCGATCCGGTGCCGCTGCCGCCCGATCCCGCCGTCGCCCAGGCGCTGGAAAGGCTGGCCGCGCGGATGGAGTCGCTGGCGGAGTCCCTTGAGCGGAGCGGCGCGAACGCCTAAATAGCAATGGACGGGTACTGCCCTGTACGAGCCTTCGCGAACATCCCTGGGCCATAAGCATCCTCGGGGGCTGTCCCTGCCCGGGCCCTGGTCCGAAGCACACGGTTCCCACCTGACGTTGAGGCGTCAGAGGATTTTCCAGGCAAACGGCTATGGCGGTCCCGTCACCTTCCCCCCCCTCTAGCAAGAGCCTCTTGCGCGCCGAGGGCCTGCGCCTCAGGCGCGCCTTCGCGCGCAGCCTGGCGCCGCAATTGCGCGAAACTCTGGAGGCCGAGCTGGCCCGGCTGGTCCTGCCGCATTTGGCCGGCGCGCGAGCGATCGGCGCCTATCACCCGCTGAAGGACGAGATCGGCCCCGGCGCGATCCTGGCGGGCCTTCGCGAGGACCAGCGGGTCGGCCTTCCCTGGTTCGCCGATCGCGACGCCCGCTTCCTCTGGCGCGAAGGGCCTGCGCTCGAGCCGAGCCCCTGGGGCATCGCCCAGCCGGCGCCCGAAGCCGAGGCGCTGGCGCCCGATATGGTGCTCGTACCCGTCGTCCTGGCCGACAGCCGCGGCACCAGGATCGGCCACGGCAAGGGCCATTATGACCGGGCGCTCGCCCTTCTTCGCGAGAGCGGCGGCCCGGTCTTCACGATCGGCCTTGCCTGGGAGGACCAGCTGAGCGAGACGCCGCTCCCTCGCGATCCCTGGGACATCGCCCTCGACGCGATCGCGACTCCTAAGGAGTGGATAAGATGCGGCTAGAGCCGACCTGGCGGCAGCCGGCCGGCATTGCCCTGATCCTGCTGTGGATCGCCACCTGGTGCGTCGCCGTGGTCAGCGCGTCGGGGCTGATCGCCGGCCTGCCTTGGCCGGTCCACGCGCTTTACTATCTGATCGCGGGGATCGTCTGGATCGCGCCGCTCAAGCCGCTGCTCAGGTGGATGGAAACCGGGCGCTGGCGCGGCTGAAACGCGCGGCGGGAAATGGCGCGAGTGACGGGACTTGAACCCGCGACCTCCGGCGTGACAGGCCGGCGCTCTAACCAACTGAGCTACACCCGCGTTCTGGTGAAGGCGGCGCGGTAGTGAAGGCGCCTGAGCCTGTCAAGCAAGCCCGCTTGGCCGCGCTCAGCCGCCCGGCGACCCCGGCCTGGGCTCGTCGCCATGCTCGTGGACGAGCGTGCCTTCCTCGAACAGGAAGCCGGCGATGTCGGGCTTGCCGGCGGCGTCGAACACCGTCCTCAGGATGATCAGAAGCGGCACCGCGAGCAGGGCGCCGGTCGTCCCCCAGACCCAGGCCCAGAAGCTGAGCGCGAGCAGGATCATCAGCGGGTTGATGGTCAGCCGCCGGCCGACCACGGTCGGAGTGACGATATTGGCCTCGATCAGGTGGATGGCGACGAAGGCCAAAGCGGGCAGGAAGGCATACCAGGGATCGGGGAAGATCATCAGGCCGCCGGCCGCGAGCAGCAAGGCGGACGCGATCGGGCCGAGATAGGGGATGAAGTTGAGGACGGCGACGATTCCGCCCCACATGATCGGCGATTCCATGCCGAGCAGATAGAGGACCAAGGCGACGACCAGCCCCATGCCGATGTTCACGATGGTGATCGTGCCCAGATAGGTGGCGGTGGCGTCGACCACCTGCTGGATGACCCGTGCGGTGGTCATCGCGCCGTCGAAGCTGGAGCGGGTCGTGATCGTGCGCTTGCGCATCCGGGTCCAGCCCGAGAGGAAGAAGAAGATCACCAGCACCGCGAAGAACATCTGGATCGCGGCGAACGGCGCCGAGGTGGCGATGATCTGGAGCAGCGAATTGGGGGTTTCGACGGTCACCGTCTGGGTGGCGACGCCCGGCGCCCGGCCGAACTGGCGAACGACATCGTCGATGAACCGTTCGAGATCGGCATAGATGTCGAACAAGGGGCCCAGAGTGGCTCGGATTCGGTCCATCCGCCCGGGCAGCTGGCGCACCCATTCGGTCGCCGGGAAGATGATCGCGGCGACCGCGGCATTGGCCACGGTGAGGAACAGGACGACGCACAGGAAGGCGGCGAGCGAGGAGGGCACGCGGCGGCGCTCCAGCCATTCGAGCGCTGGAACGAGCGCGACCGCGATCACCAAAGCGGCGGTGACGGGAAGGAAGAATTCGGCGCCGGCGCGAAGCGCGAAGGGCAAAGCGAGGAGCAGGGCCGCCCCCGCCATCAGCGCCAGCGCGGCAAGCAGCCGGTCGCGGCGATAGGCGGTCGCCTCGGTCTCGAGGTCGGCACTCGCTTCCTTCGGGGCTTTGTCCTTCTCGCTCATCGCGGCGGACCATGCCCGACGCGGACGCCGCTGAGAAGATGATTCAGGTGCGGCTGTCCCTCGGACATCCGCACCTGAATCATGATTGGTGCCCCTGGCCCGAGTCGAACGGGCACTCCTTGCGGAACTCGATTTTGAGTCGAGCGCGTCTACCAATTCCGCCACAGGGGCACGGAAAGGCGCTCTCTAATGCGATGCCGGGCGGGCCGCAACCGCCCGCCCGGCGAAGACTCGATCAGGAAAAGGTCTGGCTTACGTCGCGGCCCTTGGGATCGGCCCCGTAATTGTTCGGCCCCGGCGTTCCGTCGAGAAAGTAGAAGACCAGCAGGACGATCGCGAGCACCAATGCGGCCAGCATGCAGACCAAGGCGATGATCCCGATCGCACCCATTGCCGCCCCCGCATTCTCGCCGCTGCTCGCCGCCGCCGCCATGGCGGCGAGGACGAAGGCGATCAAATAGGGGCCGAGCGGCGCCAATATCCACCAGCCGGTGCGGTTCGTGTCGTGCAGCCGGCGCACGGCCACGGCGATCGAAGGAACGATCACCGCCAGGCAATAAAGCAGGTAGATCATCATGACGATCAGGATGCCCCCGCCGGCCGCCACCATCGCCGATGGATCGCCGCCCATCATCGCGCCGCCGCCAAGCACCATCACGATGACGATGACGCCGACATAGATGAGCAATTGAAAAAGCTGCCACATCCAGAATTCCATCCGGCGCGAGCGGCCCGAAAAGTCCGCGTAGCGCTTCAGCGGCATCAGCATCCAGTCCATGGTGTTCCCCCCTTTGATTGAACGATTCGTTTCGTAGCCGCAATCGGCGCGCGGCTCAAATCCCGTCGAAGTCGCCGGCCCGGCCGAGCCCGTCGGCGAAGCGCCCGGCGCCGGCCCGCGCGCCTTCGCGCAACGGCGCGGCGCCGGCGATCGCCTCGGCCCGGAGCGCCTCGCCGAGCGGCCTGTCCCAGGCGGCCAAGGCGGACATCCGGTCGGTGCGCATGCACAAGGCGGGAAAGCGGGCGATCTCGGCGGCGATCCGCTCGGCCTCCGCTCGGGCCTGGCCCTCGGGAACGACTCGGTCGGCGAGGCCGAAGGACAAGGCCTCGGCGGCGCCCACCGGCCGCCCGGTCAGGATCATGTCGAGCGCTCGGCCCTGGCCGACCATTCGCGGCAGCCTGACCGTGCCGCCGTCGACCAGCGGCACGCCCCAGCGGCGGCAGAAGATTCCGAAAGTCGCGCTTTGCGACGCGATCCTCAGGTCGCACCATAAAGCGAGCTCAAGCCCGCCGGCCACGGCATAGCCCTCGACCGCGGCGAGCACCGGCTTGGCGAGCAGCCGCCGGGTCGGCCCCATCGGCCCCTCCCCGTTCGGATCGTAATCCGCGCCGCCGGCGGCGACGGCCTTGAGATCGAAGCCGGCGCAGAAATGCCCGCCGGCACCGGTGAGGACCGCGACATGGGCGCTTTCGTCCGCCTCGAATTCGTCGAAGGCGCCGCGCAGGGCCTCCGCGATCGCCGGATCGACGGCGTTGCGGCGCTCGGGCCGGTCGATCACGACCGTCACGACCGGTCCGCTGCGTTCGACGCGGACGCTCATATCCGCCTTTCCTTGCCCTGCCAGAAGGGCTCGCGCAGCGCCCGCCTCAGCGGCTTGCCGACCGCGCTCAGGGGAATCGAATCGACGAAGCGGATCGCCTTGGGCGCCTTGTAGCCGGCGAGATGGGCGTGGGCATGAGCGATCAGCGCGCCTTCGTCCGCCTCGACGCCCGAATGCGGAACGACGAACGCGGTCACGGCCTCGCCCCAGATTTCGTCGGGAAGGCCGACGACCGCGACCTGGGCGACCGAGACGTGCGATGAAAGCACGTCCTCGACCTCGCGCGGATAGACGTTGTAGCCGCCGGTCACGATCATGTCCGAAGTGCGGTCGACCAGGGTCAGATAGCCTTGATCGTCGAAGCGGCCGATGTCGCGCGTCCTGAGCCAGCCGCCGGGAAGGAAGGCGGCGTCGTTCAGCGCGGGATCGGCATAGCCCTTCATCACGAACGGCGCGCGAAGCACGATCTCGCCAGGCTCTCCGGGGGCGGCGTCTTGGCCCTCCTCGTCGACCAGCCGAATCTCGGTCTCGACGCTCGGCCGGCCGCAGGACAGCAGCCGTTCGGGGGAGGCGCCGACATGGTCCTCCTTGTCGAGGAAGCAGATGGCGAGCGGCGCTTCGGTCTGGCCGTAATATTGGACGAAGATGGGGCCCCAGCGGGCCAGCGCCCGCTCGAGCACGGGCCGCGGCATCGGCGAGGCGCCGTAGACGATGGTTTCCACCGAGGAGAGATCGGCCGCCTCGATCACCGGCGTCTGGAACAGCATTTGCAACATGGTCGGGACGAGGTTGAGCGCGGTCGGCCGCCAGCGCTCGATCGCCTCGATATAGGAGGCCGGGGCGAAGCCGGGCAGGATCGCCGCCGCGCCGCCGCGCAGCCAGTAAGGCAGGACGAAGCAGCCGCTGGCGTGGATCAAAGAGGCGGCGTGGAGCATGATCTCGCCGGGCTTCGGATCGAGCAAATTGGTGAGCACGTTGCCGACCACGGCGCAGTAGCTGGCATGGCTGTGCTGAACGGCCTTGAGCGTGCCGGTGGTGCCCGAGGTGAACAAAGCCAGGACGACGTCGTCCGGATCCTGAGCGATCCGCGGATCGGAGTCGGGCGCATCGGCGGCGAGGCGCAGCAGATCGGGGCCGACGCTGTCGTCGCCGAGGCCGTAGACGGCGAGGCCCGGCAAGGCGGCCTTGAGCGAAGCGGCGCGCTCGGCCTGGCCGGGATCGTGGATCATCGTCGCGGCGCCGATCTTCTCGATCATCGCGCGCTGCTCGTCGAGCGACAGGCGGCCGTTGAGCGGCGTGCGCACCAGCCCCGCTTTGGCGCAGCCGAAATCGCAGGGCAGCGAATGAAGCCCGTTGTCGAGGAGCAGGGTGATGGCACTGCCCTTACCCAGCCCCAGCGGCCCGCCGATCGCATTGGCGATCCGGTTCGACAGGCGATCGACCTCGCGAAAGCTCAGCCTTTCCTCGCCGAACAGGATCGCGGTGCGATCGCCATGATGAAGCGCGCCGCGACGGATGAGCTCGGTGACCAGCATGATGCCTCCTGGCCCCATTAGGCCATGGCGCGGCGCTGCTGGCAAGCGAGGGCCTAGGTGGAGAAAGGCCTAGCGATTCGGACATCTCGCCGCAGCGGCCGCCCGGCGAAACACCTCGGCGATTGCCTCCGGCCGGTCCAGCTGTGGGAAGTGGCTTACCGCTCCGAGATGGATAACGGACGAATTCGGGGCGATCATGCGCAAGCGATCGAAATGGGGTTCGGTCCACATCGGTGCGTCCGCCAAAGCGAAAGTGACCGGAACGTCCACGACCTGCTCCGACCGAAGCTCGCCCGATGCCAGCATATCGAAAGTGGCGAGCGCGGTGGCTTTCGAGGCCCCGGCCAGCATCCGCCTTACCGTCGCGGCCGTTGCCGGACCCGCGCGGACCAGGCCGGGCGGATTCTGCACGATACGGGTCCAGTTCCGATCGATGCCTGCGCGATAGGCGGCGAATTGATCGACTGTGTCGAAGGTCAGGAGAAACGTGCCCTCGACGATGACGAGCGCGCCCAAATGATCGGGGTAAAGCCTGGCATATTCTCGAGCGATATAGGCGCCGTTGCTGTGCGCGCCCACCACCAGACAGCCGATATTGCGCCGAACGCGTTCATCCTCGACCGCCCTGGCAAAGTCCCCGACCGTCCAGCCGGTCACCTCCCGAGTGCTAGTTCCATGACCCGGCAGGTCGATGGCGGAGTCCTCGCTCCCCAGCAACGAAGCGACCGGCCGCCACGACGACGAATCCCCGGCCCAACCATGGAGGAGCAGGAAGGCGGGCGGCGATGGCGGCGGATCGGGCGATTGCGCGGCAGCGGGAAAAAAGCCGGCCGCAAGCACTATGATAAGAGCGAGCCGCGCAAGCCGAACCATATGGCCGTCAGCGGACCGTGGACGAGGGATCATACCAGGCGCCTTCGAGGAAGCCGTCCTCGTCCGGCTCGGATGCAAAGCTTACGTAACTGAAGGGCTGCGTCGGCCCGTGCACCGTGTTCAGATCGATGCCGCGCGCGCCATTCGATCCGGCCGTGAGGCGATGGAAGTTGTTTTCCTCCGGGGTCAGCACGCTGGTACGTCCGGGGAAGAGGCGCTCCGATCTCGTACGCCTCAGTCGAATCGAGCGATCGGTGGCCGGACCAGAATTGGCGGCCAGATCGAAATTCTCCAGAAGCAGTTCGCCCTCGAGCAACAAGGTGCAAACGCTGCCGTTCGGATGATTGTGGCAGGGCTGTCGGGCGCCCGGCTCCATCCGCCATTCAACCACCGCGAACGGCCGTCCCATCGACAGCATGCCGAAATGCATCAACGGAGCCATCCAGGCGACCGGTTGAAGATCGGTGCCGGGAACCTCGCGAACGCGCAAGACCTCGCTGCTAAGCCGGCGGACGTAGCTTTCCGGGCTGAATCCCAGGTCCCTCGCCAAACGAAGCGCCTCGGGTCGAATTTGATCGAGAAATTCCTGCCAGTCCAGCGTGCCGCGCGCCGGAGCCGCTGCGCGGGCGGAATCGAGGTCAGGGAGCAAAGCGATCCCCGCCAAGCCTTGCAGCAAAAGCCGCCTGTCGATGGACGGGCGCTGTCGGTCTGCTAAGCCAATCATTATCTTCTCCAAGGTGCATAGCTATGCTATGTTGTTTGCGATGTCAAGCTCTGAACTCGACGCGCTGTCGCGCCTGCTGAACAGCACGATGGTGCGGCTGTTGCGGCTGGCCAGGAAGGCCGATCGGAAAGCTCCGGTCGGGCCCGCCCAATTGTCGGCTCTCTCGGTTCTCTATTTTTCGGGCGCCATGTCGGCCACCGCGCTCGCAGAAGCCGAGCAAATTGCCCAGCCCACGATGAGTCGGATCGTGGCGTCTCTCCTCGAAGCGGGGGCGATCGAGCGAGCGCCCCATCCTTCCGATGCGCGATCGCAACTGATCAGCCCGACGGCGCTGGGCCGCAAGATTTTCGAGGACGCGCGCGAGGAGCGGCTGAAAGTGGTGCGCGCCGTCGCGGAGCGGCTGCCTTCGACGACGGCGGCGCTGTTGCAGCCTGCGCTGGCCGATCTGCTCGATGCCATCGAGGCCGACCGGCGCGGCGCTTAGACCGCGCCGGCGACGACCGGCTTATGCTTTAAAAGACGTCCGCCGCCAGCTCGGCTCTTTGCTAAACCGCACAATTCGTCCGCATTCTCGCCCTCGCAGAAGAAGGATGTTCGAAGGCGCGCCGGTTCGCCTCTGCGCCGGACGCCCCCGGAAGAAGCCAGGCGCGGCCGTCATGCGCGGACACCCGCAATTCGAAACCCAGCCGGGCGGCGATTGTGTCCAGCGGCAGCGGCTCGACGCCAATGACGTGGCGATTGAAAAAGTCGTCCCAGACATTATCGCCGGTCACGCATTTGACGGCCGCGACGATCTCCGGCAGGCCGATGGGGCGGGGATTGGCGCCCCGCCGCGCCTGCAGCGCGATCATCACATCGTCGAGATCCGAAGCACCGTTGGTATGTTCGTGGATGAGCCTGTCGAGAGCGAAGGCGACCGCCCAGCCACCGTTATAGACGCCGAGCCGGTACTTGCCCTTGTTGGTCCCGGCCTGGTGCACCGACATGCCGTCAAAGGCGGGGGAGTATAGAAACAGCCGATAGAAGCCGATCTCCGAAGCCGCCTTGCTCCAGAATTGCTCAGGCGTGACGAGACCGGCGCGCAGCAGGCTTCGGTTCGCGAAATATTCGGTGACGCCTTCGCTGAACCATTGCGACGTTTCAGGATCCGTTCCGCCGAAGCCGGCGTTCCAGGCGTGAAAAATCTCGTGCGCTATTTCGTTGCCCCAAGCCGGCAGCGCCGCAGGCGAAAAAGGCAGTGGATCGGTGAGCGCCGCACTGTCGAGGAACGCTTCCGCATCCGGAGAAGCAGCGGACATGATCGTCATAAGATATCGGCGCCTGACTGCCGAGGGGAACATTCCGGCGTAAATCGGAACCACCCCGTGAACCACGCGCTCGACCTCGGCCCGGTCCCGGGCCTTATCTCCAACCAGAACGAGGAGAAAATCAAAATTCGCCGAGGAAGCCCGGATCGGCGGGCGCGCCGATACGACAAGAGAGCTTTGCCGGAGCACCATCGTTGTGGGAACAAGGTGTCGCCCGGGGTTGCGGGTATCGATCGGAAAGGGCGAGATCGCCGAATATCCCCCGGGCGCATTGAAGCGAACCCGAATCGCCTCCGCGTCCTCCGGGCCGATGAAGAGTGCCTTGCTGACGAGGTAGAGTGTATTGTCGGCAAAGGCCCCGGCCTGCTCCGCGCCGAAAGGCCAAGGAGAGCGGGTGAATGAAAGATCGACGCGGTAGCTCAGGCAGAGCCGATTGACCGGTCGAGCCAGCGTCCATTCTGCCTTGTCCGCCACCTCGGCCAGCTCAACCGCCGTCCCGGCGCAGTTCGAGGCTCTGAGGTTACGAACGAACTGGCCCCAGCCGCGGGGAAATTGCGAAGCCCCCCACCCCGCCATGGACACGCTGCGAACCGGGCCTTCGAATCGGGCCTCTACCCGCGCCTCCCCGTAAAGCTGTTCGGAGAAGCTTACGGCATAGTCCCCGGACGGCGCAGCTGTCGCCACCCCCGCCTGGCCCACGGCGCTTAATATAATCGGCGCCCAAAAGTGAAATCTCATGCCAATCTCCTAATTAACGAATTCGTTAATAGGCCAACGAGCCCGGATAGCAATAGCCGGATGCGCCGGTGCGGAACCGGTGCTAGTCCCCGGGCATGAAGAGAACTGCAGGCCGCCCGGCCAAGCGGAGCGAGGGACCGAGCGCCAGGGCGATGATCCTGGCCGCGGCCCAGCGCGAGTTTGCCCGAGTCGGGTTCAGCGGAGCCCGTATCGAGAGGATCGCCGCGGAAGCCCAATGCAATCGCGCCCTCGTCTACTTCTACTTCAAGAATAAAGGCGCCCTGTTCGAGGCCGCGCTCGACGAGGCGGCCGAACACCGGTCGGGGCAAATGGGAGCGCAGCCCCAAACCCTGGCGGAGGGCCTGATTTACTGGTTCGGCCAGAACTTCGCTGAACCCACCCGCATCCGGCTGATCATGCAGGAAGCTCTCGCCGATACGTTCGAAGCGTCGATTCCGGCCCGGAGACAGGCCTATCTGGACGAGCAGGTAGGCATCGTCCGCGCGTTTCAGCAACACGGGTTGCTACGCGGCGACATCGATCCCCGGCACCTGCTGACGATGTTTCTCGCGTTGACGAGCTTTCCCGCCTGCTTCCCCAAGATCGCGAGCGTGTCGCTGGCGGTCGCCGACGAAAAGCAGCTCCAGGAGGAATGGAAGACCTGCCTGAAGATTGTAGCGGACCTGCTCGCGCCCCCGGGCGCGCAGCCTTAGACCGGCGCATCCTGGGCTAGAATGCCTCCGCCGCCAGCGCCATGATGCTCTCGGCCCCCGCCTCGATCTTGCGACGGTGCGCATTGCTCTCCGGCATGATCCGGTCGGCGAAGAAGCGCGCCGTGGCGAGCTTGTTTCGGTGGAAGTCGGCATTCTCCGCGCCGTCCGCCAGGAGCGCGGCGCTCGCTTTGGCCATGCGCAGCCACATCAGCCCCAGGCAGACCACGCCCATCAGGTTCATGTAGGGGTAGGCGGCGGCGCCGGCGTTGTTGGGGTTGGCCATGCCGTTCTGCATCAGCCAGAGGGTCGCGGTCTGGAGGTCGTTGTTCGCGCGTTCGAGCGCGGAGGCCAATGGCGCGAGCTGCTCGTCGCTCTTGGCCGCTCCGGCTTCCTCGCCGACGATCTTGAAGAAGGCCTGGACCGCCCTCCCCCCGTTCGCGCCCAATTTGCGGCCGACCAGATCGAGCGCCTGGATGCCGTTCGTGCCTTCGTAAATCTGGGCGATGCGGGCGTCGCGGACGAACTGCTCCATCCCCCATTCGCGGATATAGCCGTGGCCGCCGTAAATCTGCTGGGCGTTGACCGCGGCCTCGAAGCCCTTGTCGGTCAAATAGCCCTTGATCACCGGGGTGAGCAGGCCGAGCAGATCATTCGCCGCCTCGCGCTCTTCCTCGGTCTGCGCCTTGCGGCCGATATCGACCTGGAGCGCGCCCCACAAAACCAGCGCCCGGGCGCCCTCGTTGAACGCGCGGGCCTCCATCAGCATTCGGCGGACGTCGGGGTGGTGGATGATCGTATCCGCCTTGGCGTCCGCTTCGCGCTCCTCCGGCCTCAGCGCCCGGCCCTGGCGCCGGTCCTTGGCGTAGATGACCGCGTTCTGATAGGCGATCTCGCCCTGCGCCAGGCCCTGGAGGCCGACGCCGAGCCGAGCCGCGTTCATCATGATGAACATGGCGGCGAGGCCCTTTTCCGGCTCGCCGATCAGCCAGCCGGTGGCGCCGTCATAATTGAGCAGGCAGGTCGAATTGCCGTGAATGCCCATCTTCTCCTCGATCGAGCCGCACATCACGCCGTTGCGCTCGCCAAGGCTGCCGTCCTCGTTGACCAGATATTTGGGCACGATGAAGAGCGAGATGCCCTTCACATTGTCGGGCGCTCCGGCGATCTTGGCGAGGACGAGGTGGACGATGTTCTCGGCCAGATCGTGCTCCCCGGCGGAGATGAAGATCTTGGTCCCGCTGATCTTGTAGCTGCCGTCGGCCTGCGGTTCGGCCTTGGTCTTGAGCAGGCCGAGATCGGTGCCGCAATGCGGCTCGGTCAGGTTCATCGTCCCGGTCCATTTGCCCGAGACCATGTTGGGCAGCCAGATTCGCTTCTGCTCGTCCGAGCCCTTGATCAGGATCGAGGCGATCGCGCCTTGGGTGAGGCCGTTATACATTTCGAACGCCTGGTTGGCGGCGAGCAGATATTCGGTCACCGCGGTCGCGATCACCGAGGGCAGGTTCTGGCCGCCATATTCCTCGGGCGCGGACAGCGTCGTCCAGCCGCCCTCGCAGAACAGGCGATAGGCTTCCTTGAAGCCGGTCGGGGTGGTGACCGATCCGTCGTCGTGGCGGATGCAGCCCTCGAGGTCGCCGACGGCGTTCAACGGCGCCAGCACCTCGGAGGCGAACCTCCCGCCTTCGGTGAGGATCGCCTC
>Ga0190265_10001557_pt1 | contig 15111 bp, 14 predicted proteins | sample Popmic124T_FD_133135 | JGI IMG/M metagenome (GOLD analysis project Ga0190265, IMG submission 133135) | Populus adjacent soil microbial communities from riparian zone of Indian Creek, Utah, USA - 124 T | ecosystem: Environmental > Terrestrial > Soil > Riparian zone | place: USA: Utah | collected...
CGCGGTGTCCCCGACATGCAGCTCCTCCTCGCGCGCATAGGCGAGCTGGGCCAGGCCGGTGATCCCCGGCCGGGCCGTGAAGACCGCCTGGTGCAGCGGATCCGACCAGTCGATGAAGGACGGATCCTCCGGCCTGGGACCGACGAGCGACATCTCCCCGCGTACCACGTTCCATAGCTGCGGCAGCTCGTCCAGCTTATGGCGCCGCAGGAAGCGTCCGACCCGGGTGATGCGCGGGTCGTCACGCTGGGTCAGCGCCGGACCTGCGCCGTCGGTGACCATCGTCCGGAGCTTGAAGACCCCGATCTCACGCCCACCCTCGCCGATCCGCGTCGCGCGGTAGATGAGCGGGCCGGCGTCCCCACCGAGCCGGTTCGCGACCGCCACACCGCCGATGAGCGGCAGGGTGAGCAGGCAGAGGGGGCCTGCGACGGCAAGGTCGAGCGCGCGCTTCCAGGCTGGGATCACGTTCGTGGCACCCAGGTCAGCCTGGCGGCAGTCTCGCGGGCCTTCCGCTCGGCCGCCTCGATCTGCTCGCGCTCTCGGTCGCGCGCGTCGGCCGCCGCACGCCAGATCATTCCCAGCGCCAGCCCGAAGAAGAGCCACACGTGCTTGCGGTTGAGGACGTCGAGGAAGAGCGACTGGGCCAGCAGGGCAACGACCGCCCCGTGGACGACGACCCAGGTCGCACCGCCGCCCGCGCGGCCGAGGATCACCCGCGCAAGGAACGGGACGAGGAGGATGAACCCGACGACGCCGAGCTCAACGAGCGTGCCGACGATGATCGAGTGCGAGCCTGCTCCAGGATCGAGGACGTTGATGTCGAGCCCGGGCACATTCGTCTCGCGGATGACCTCGGGCGTGAAGGCGACCGGGAAGTTTCCGTAGCCGACCCCCAGCAGCGGCTCGCTGCCGAAGATGTTCAGGCCGACGGCCCAGATGTCGATCCGACCCGAGCCCCCGGACTCGAGGGCCGTCGAGAGCCGGTCGACGATCACGCCGCGCAGCTCGTCGATCATGAAGAGCGACAGGCCGGCCAACCCGATCATCACGATCGGAACCAGGCCCCGACGGCCGATGAGGGGCAGGATGATCACCGCCGCGCCGACACCGGCCGCGACCCAGGCGCTCCTCGTCCCGCTCAGCACGATGCCGGCTGTCACGAGCATGAACCCGGCCCCGGCGATCAGCGGCCGCCGCCACTCGACCAGCTCGACGAGCAGGAAGAGGAAGGCCGGCACGAGCAGGGCGGCGAACTGCGCGACGTCCTGGGACTCGAAGGCCCCGATGCGGTCCTCGGTGATCCCGCCACCCACGGCCGCCGCGCCGATCGCGAAGACGGCGGTCCCCACGGCCGACAGGCTGAACGCGATCAGGACCTTGCGGACGATCTCCGGATCCTCGACCGCGAAGTCGGCGACCACGATCATCATCGCGAACAGCTGGAGCAGCGTCACGAGGTGGCTGACGGCCACCGACTGATCGAGCGACCAGGCGACGCTGGCGAGGGCCCAGGCCAGGAAGCCCCAACCAGACAGCGGGATCGTCCGCAAACGCATCTGTCCGAACCGATGCAGGAAGTAGCCGGCGAAGAAGACGGCCCCCACCGCGCGCGTGATCGTGCCCGCCTCGCCGACGGCGATGAAGTCGTCCCACGGAATGAGCGCCACGTAGAGCAGGAGCGTCGCGCGCGGGTTGACGAGGGTGAAGACGATGGCGGTGACGCCGGCGACCCCGATCGCCAACGGGTCCAGCAGTCCCCGATAGGTGGCTGCGGCGACGAGCATCGGCAGCACCAGGAGCGCGGCGACGACCCAGAGCGCCGGCGGCACGATCCGCACCAGCCCTCGGCTCGCGGCGCGCAGGGACGGCGTCGGGCCGCGCCCGCTCACCGTCGCCATGCGATCCGTCGCGCCGTCATTGCCGCAGCCCCTCCCTCAGTGTCATCAGCGCGGCATCGTAGCGGCCGCCGCAAGTCGCGTGGTGCCGCACGATACGGCACCGGCGCCGGGACGTCACTGCGCCCCGGACGCGGAGCCCGGGGCGCAGCAGTCATGGCGCTGCCGGCGAGTCGGCTACGTGATCTTGTTGCTCGGCGAGTTGCCCCAGGCGTTGACGGTCGCCCCTCCGGTTCGCCGGATGTTGACGTCGTTGCCCGAGAAGACGTTGTTATAGACGTCCACGGTCGAGCCGCTGTCGGCGATCACGCCCCACGTGCAGTTGCGGAGCTGGTTGTTGTGGACCTTCACGCCCTGCGCGCCCGGCGAGTGGTAGACGTGGACGCACCCACCCGCGGCTCCGTCGAGCACCGAGTAGCGGACCGTGATGTTCCGGACGTTCGGCGAGGCCGGATAGACGAGGTGGTCGTTGTTGTCGGGCGCATGGTGGCCGTTCATCGTCATCGCGGTGAGGACGATGTCGTGCGCACCATCGGTGAAGATGATGACGCCGGTGCCCGATGGCGCGTAGTCGGTGACCCTGAAGCCATCGAGGTAGACGAACGAGGCACCGTCGCGGAACCAGATGAACTGGCGTGTGCCGTTCCCATCGAAGACGACGCCCTCGCCCGGGAAGGCCTTGACCCAGATCGGCTTCGCTGCCGTTCCCGCGGTGGTCCAGTACATCTGCTCGCCCGAGTAGGTCCCGCCACGCAGATAGAGCGTGTCACCGGGCTTCAGCTTCGAGCTGGCCGACTCGAGGGAGCGCCACGGCGACGACGCCGAGCCCGACCCGGAGTCGGATCCGTTCGGTGACAGGTAGAGGACCCGGCCGCCGGGAACCATCGGGCCACCGGCCGCGGGCGGCGCCGGCTGGGGCGCCGGCGTGGCCGGGGCGGGCTGAGGCTTGGGCGTCGCCGCGGGAGGCGGTGGCGGAGTTGCAGCGGCTACCGGCACCGGGGTCGGAAGCGGAGTGGCCACCGGCGTCGGCTCCGGCGTCGGCCTCGGTGTGGGCGAAGCTGTCGGTGTCGGCGTTGCCAGGGCAGCGAGCGGTGGCCCCTCGATCACATCGGCGGGCCTGAGGTCGTCGGTGGCAGAAACGGGCACGCTCTGGGCAACGAGGGTGACCGAGAGGACCAGGGAGGCGAGCGAAGTCCCTCCCGAACGCGCATAGAGGGTATACGTCGACCCTGGCCTCAGCATCCTGGGCATGCGGAAACTGATCTCAAAGGTACCTGAACGTCCCGCAGTATACCGAGCCACCCGTCGACCGTCGACGACGATCCACCCGCGCGAGCGTGCCGTGAACCGCTCGCCCTCCACGGTCACTCGCTGCCCGGGGGCCACGGTAGCGGCGCTGACCGAGAGCTGCGGTCCGGCGGCGGCGGTCATGATGACGGGCACGAGGAGGGCCGGGACGAGGAGGATGACGATCAGCGTGGCCACGCGGTCGGCAAGGGAGAGGGCCTTCCGGCGGGTCGGCTCGGACGGCGTTCGGGGCGGCGTCGCCCATGGGTCGAGCCTCTGCGGCGCGTTCGGGGGCATATGCACTCCGGCTGCGGGATGTCCCGGCCTGGGCGTTGGCCGGACCACACATGCTGGGTGCGTCGGGGGTCGTTGACAGCCCTCCTGATCGTACCGATGGGCATGACGAAGCCGTCCGGCCGGGACCCCCCGGACCAACGGCGCAGGACGCCGCGTACAATGCCGCGCCATGAGCCAGGTCCGTCCCCGATCGCGCGGGGTCGCGATGTTCGTCTACGGCGACGCCGTCAACGACAGTCGAGTCATCCGCGAGGCCGATGCGCTGCGCGCTTCCGGGCGCGACGTCCTGGTCGTTGCGCACCCGGCCGACGGGCATCCATCCATGGAGAACGAGCGCGGCTGGCGCCTCGTTCGGGTCGGTGATCGGCGGTCCCTGCGACCCGGCGCGAGCGTGCCGCGCCGGACGCTCGTCGATCGCGCTCGGTGGCTGGCAGGTTACCGCCGCGGCCTCCAGGAGTGGACGGCGGCAGCGGCCACGGCCGGCGTGGAATGGGCCGCCGCACGCTCGACGATGGCCTGGCACGGCCATGACCTGACCGGGCTGCTCGCGGCGTCCCAGGCGCGAGACCGCCGGCCGGGCGGCCGCGTCGTGTATGACTCGCACGAGCTCTTCCTCGAGGCCGGTGCGGTGGCACGCCTGCCCGGGCCGGCGCGGACCATTGTGGCGCGGCTGGAACGCAGGCATGCCCGGGCGGCCGACGCCGTGATCACCGTCAACCAGGGCATCGCCGACGAGCTCGCCCGCCGCTACGAGATCCCGGTCCCGGGGGTGGTCATGAACTGCCCGGTCGTGGAGGCAACCGCGCCTGAGCACGCCACCAGCCCGCTACGCAAGACGCTGGATCTCGGTGACCGGCCGGTCATGCTGCACCACGGCGGGCTCAGCGGCGGGCGGGGCATCGAGCAGACGATCGATGCGCTGGATCACTTGCCGCCCGACGTGGCGCTCGTCGTCCTCGGCAACGGGGAGCTCGTGCCGCAGATCCAATCGCTCGCCGCAAAACGGTTTTCGGGCCGCCTGCACCACCACCCGGCGGTCCCGATGGAAGAGCTTCCATCGTGGGTAGCCGGGGCCGATGTCGGGGTCATCGCCTTCCAGCCGGTCGAGCGCAACAACCTGCTCGCCACCCCGAACAAGCTATTCGAGTGCATGTCCGTCGGCGTGCCGGTGGTCGTCAGCGACTTCCCCGAGATGCGGCGCATCGTCGACGAGGCCGGGGTCGGTGCGGTCTGCGACCCGAGCAGCCCGGAGTCGATCGCCGATGCGGTCCGCACCGTCCTGGCCGGCGAGCGGTCCGCCTGGCGCGACGCGTGCCGCGCTGCCGCGCTGGATCGCTACTCGTGGCAGCGGCAGTCGGAGGTCCTGCTCGGGGTCTACGACCGCATCGGCGCCTAGGACCAGACGCGGAAGAATCGCTCGAGGGCGAGGAGCCGCATCAGCTCGTCCGATCCGCCGGCTCGTGGCGCGGCCGCCAGCCCGTTGACCGTCTCGCGCAGCTCGCCGAGCTTGACGAACGCTTCCCACGCGGGATGCGGCTCGTCGCGGAGCGCATCGATCGACGGGCGGAGCGAGGTGGCGAGCCAATCGTCGCTCGGCAGGTCGAACCAGCGCTTTCCCCGGCGCCACGCCGGCCCAGGCGCCCCACGCCGCGCCAGATGACGCCGCAGCGGCCACTTCGTCCAGCCGCCGCGGAAGAGCACGCTGCCGGGCATCGCCATCGACAGCACGGCGACGTCAGGATCCAGGAAGGGCAGCCGCGTCTCGATGCTGTGCGCCATCGCGTTGCGGTCCGCGAAGGCCAGCAGGTTCGGCAGGCTCCAGACCCCGATGTCGGCGTGGCGCATCGCGTCCAGGTGAGCCAGTGGCGGGCCTGACGACACCGAGACCCCGCTCGACACTCCCCCGGACAGGAGCGCCGGCGGGCGGCGAAGCCGTCGTCGGGCCCGGTCGGCGAGCGGCCCGATCCCGACGTGGCGTCCGAAGCGCACGACGTCGACGAGCGCCAGCGGCCCGACCGCACGGATCCGGCTTCGCACGTGGCTGGCGAAGAACTTGTGGTAGCCGCCGAGCACCTCGTCCGAGCCCTGCCCGTCGAGGACGACCCGGATGCCCTCGGCGTGGGCCGCCTCGAACACCTTCCACTGGCCGAAAACGCTGCCGGACTCGACCGGCGTCTCGTGGTGCCAGGTCATCCGATCCCAGATCGCCGCGAACTCGTCACCATGGCCCCAGACCGGGTGCCACGAGAAGCCGACCGACGCCGCCAGCTCGGCCGCGGCCGGTCCCTCGTCGCGGGCGTCGTCGTACCGGAGCGTGAAGGCGTGGTAGCGCTCGTGGCCGATGGCGGCGGCCTCTGCCAGCACGGCCGCGCTGTCGACGCCGGACGAGAGCGAGGTGCCGACCGGGACGTCGCTTCGCAGGCGAAGCTCGATCGATCGCTCCCAGGCGGCCGAAAAGCGCTCGGCCCAGGCATCGGCGGTGCGCTCCGGCTCGACCGCCGCGACATCGGCAAACAGGTCGAAGTAGCGGCCCTCCGTGCGTCCATCGGCGTCGAGCCGCAGCCAGGCGCCCGGCTGGAGCTGCGAGATGCCCGTGAACCAGCTCGAGAAGCCTTGGTACGGACGTCCGGTGATCATGTAGCGACGGACCGCCATGGGGTCGACGTCGATCGACAGGCCCGGGTAGCGGGCCAGCTGCTTGACCTCGGAGGCGAAGGCGATGCCGCCCTGCCAGTCGGCGACGAAGAGCGGCTTCTCCCCGAATCGGTCGCGCGCCAGGAGCAACGAGTTGCGCTGCTCGTCGTGGATCGCCATCGCGAACATGCCGTTCAGCCGCGGCAGGATGTCGATCCCCCACTCGAGGTAGCCCTTCAGGAGCACCTCGCCGTCGCCGCTCGTCGCGAATCGCCAGCCGAGCGCCTCCAGCTCGGCACGCAGCTCGATGTAGTTGTAGATCTCGCCGTTGAAGGCGAGCGCAGCACGGCCGGGTTCGATGAGCGGCTGGTCGCTGGCCTCGCTGAGGTCGATGATCGCGAGCCGAGCGAATCCGAGCGCCGCCGAGGAGACAGTTGCCGGATCGAGCTCGTCGACCTGCGTGCGCCGCGTCGCGCCCGGCACCCAGGCGTTCTCGGTGTCCGGTCCGCGGTGCGCGATGCAGTGCACCGCGTCGGCGAACCAGCCCTCCGTCCGAACCGGCGCACCCGCGAAGAACCCGGTGATCCCGCACATGTACCCTGCTCCATCCCCGCGGGCCGGCGGCCCGCTCTGCGGTGCACTCTACCCAATGAGCGCGGGAAGGTCCCTCATGAGCCGGGAGCGGGCCCACATCGGGCCGAGGCCGGACGCTCGGGCATCGGCGTGTGCGTCGAGGTCGACGTGCGGTCCGAACAGGATCAGCCGCGCGACTCCGGGCCGGCTGCGCCACGTCGCAAGCTGGTCGGCCCACCCCGGCCGGCGCGATCCCCAGTCCACGACCACCAGCTCGACGTCGGACGGAGAGGGCAGCTCGGAAGGTTCATCGACGCGGACGAGCGTCGCGCCGGCCCCCGCGGCCATCGAGTCGATCCGACTGTAGGTGAGGAGGTCCTCGACGACCGCCGCGATCCTCACTCGGCCTCGGTCTCGGCGTTGGCCTCCATCACGGAGGCGGCGGCCACAGGCTCAGGCGCGCGGGCCGATGCCGTCGGCGTGCCAACGGGATCGATGACGAAGCGTGCCACTCGCATCGGGTAGATGCCGATCACGACCGGTGCTCGCACCTCGACGGAGAGCTCGACGCCGATCTCGTTCCGCTGCCAGAGGTCCTGGAGCTTGGCGGCCTCGCGGTCGGGCAGGCCCACGAAGGCCGTCGTCCCGTTGCGCGAGACGACGCTCATCGCTTCGAGGTCGAGGCCGAAACGACGGCGAACGTCGGCGATCGGGACGTATGGGCGCGAAGTGAGGTATCGGCGGAGGCTCGAAGTGCTCGGCCGTTTGTTGGCGGACATGACGTGCCGGCCAAGGATACCCCCGCTGCCCGCCAGGCGGAGAAGCCCGGGATCGGCGCTGCCACTCGCAAAGTGGTGCGTTTCCGCAACCAAAACTCTTGGACTATCGGCCCGCTGGTACTAAAGTACTCACGTATTCGTTCTCATGCGCATAGCTCAAGGCCTAGGGGGAAAATTGTGCTCCAGTCTCCGCGTTCTGTCTTTCCTATCCGTCCGCGCGTCCTGATCGTCGGCGGGGCCGGCTACATCGGGTCCGTCCTTGCCCGACGGCTGCTCGATGACGGCTACCAGGTCCGCGTCTTCGACGCGCTCTTCTACGGCGCGGGCTCGCTGGCCGGGCTCGAAAAGCAGCCCTGGTTCGATCTCGTCGTGGGCGATACGCGCGACCCGCGTGCCGTCGACGAGGCGCTCGCCAACGTCGATGCCGTCGTCCATCTCGGCGAGCTGGTCGGTGATCCGGCCTGCGCCGTCGACCTCGGGCTGACCCACGATATCAATGTCCTCGCGACTCGTCGCCTGTTGCGGCGTGCGCGGGACCTCGGGGTCCGGCGCTTCGTCTACCCCTCGTCATGCAGCGTCTACGGCGCCAACGACCAGATCGTCGACGAAGGCAGCGCACCGAACCCGGTCTCGCTGTACGCCGAGTGCAAGGTCGCCGCCGAAGAGGCGATTGCCCAGGTCTCCGGCGACATGGAGACCGTGATCCTGCGACTCTCGACCGTCTACGGCATCTCGCCGCGCCCACGGTTCGACCTCGTCGTCAACCTGTTCGCGGCGCGAGGCATCGTCGATCGGCGGATCGTCGTCCACGGCGGTGACCAGTGGCGTCCGTTCGTCCACGTCGCCGACGTGGCCGATGCGATGGTGAAGGCCATCCAGGCGGACGGTTCTGTCGTCAACGGGGGCGTCTTCAACGTCGGCGCTGACACGCAGAACCGCACGATCGGGGAGCTGGCCGAGATGGTCCGGCTCCGGGTCCCAGATGCCGAGCTTCAGGTGGCCGACATCGACGATCAGCGCAACTATCGCGTCTCGTTCGATCACATCGAGAAGGTGCTCGGCTTCAAGGCATCTCGGACCATTGAGGACGGGATCGCCGAGATCCAAGGCGCGATCGAGACACGCCGCATCCGCGACTACCGCGACGCGCGGTACAGCAACGTGCGGACCGTGCGTAGTGGACTGCCGGCCATCCCGGCCCGACCTACGGCGATTCGCGTGGGCGGGACGTCGGCCGTCAGCGACGCCGAGGCCCAGCTCGCCGGCTAGGCCGCCTCTAGCGCGTCGGCGAGGGCGGCGACCACGCGGTCGACGTCCCCGTCGGCCATGCCAGGCCAGATCGGAAGGGAGATGACGCGCGGATACTCGCGCTCCGCGCCGGGGTAATCCTCGGCGCGGGTTTCCCACCGATCGCGGTAGTACGGGTGCCGGTGCAACGGGATGAAGTGGACGCTGGCGCCGATGCCGGCCGCCTGGAGGCGGCGCATCACCTCGTCGCGGTCCACGGCGATCCGGTCGAGATGGAGCCTGAGGATGTACAGGTGCCAGGCGTGCGATCGATCGGCTTCATCGACCGGCAGCTCGACGAGCTCGCGGATCGGAGATGCCGCGATCGACGCGGCATAGCGGCGTTCGAGGGCACGACGAGCCTCGAGCAGCTCGTCCGCGCGGCCGAGCTGGACCATGCCGATGGCGGCCGCGAGGTCGGTCAGGTTGTACTTGAAGCCGGCGTCCTCGATCTCGTAGTACCACGAGCCCGCCGCCGTGTAGCGGTTCCAGGCGTTGCGGCTGATGCCGTGCAGTGACATCTGGCGCGCGCGGTTGGCAAGCTCCTCGTCCGCGGTCACCAGCATGCCGCCCTCCCCGGTCGTGATCGTCTTCGTCGCGTAGAACGAGTAGACGCCGATCCTGCCGACCGTTCCGGCCAGGGGCCCGCTCGGCCCGCCGATGCGGCTCGGGAAGCTGTGCGCCGCGTCCTCGACGACCGGAATCGCGGGGCCGAGCGTCGACACCAACCGTTCGATCTGGAGCGGGCGGCCAGCGATGTGCACGGCGATCACGGCCTTCGTGCGCGGCGTGACCGCGGCCGACACGATCTCCGGTGTCGTGTTGAGCGTGGCCGGGTCCACGTCGACGATGACCGGACGCGCGCCGAGATAGGTGACGACGTTCGCGGACGACGCAAAGGTCCAGGTCGGCACGATCACCTCGTCGTCAGGCCCGACGCCGAGCGCCTCGAGCGCGAGATGCAGCCCGGCCGTGGCCGAGTTGAGCGCAACGGCGTGGCCCGCGCGGGTGAAGGCGGCAAAGGCGGACTCGAACTCGCGGGTGCGCGGGCCGGTCGTCAGCCAGCCGGAGTCGAGCACCTCGAGGACGGCCGCGCGCTCGGCCTCGGTGATCGACGGGCGCGCGAACGGCAGGAACGGACGCTCGTCGCTCATGATCGCCTCCGGCGCCAGGCGTCCCACAGGCCTCGAACGAACCCGGCTCCATAGCTGACGTGCATGGCCGGGAAGGCCACCGACAGGGCAAGCCCGGAGGCGGCGCCCTTCTCGCGGGCCTGGCGGGTGGCCAGGGCCGCATCGATGGCCACGTAGGGCAGCGACCCGGCCAGCAGAAGCGCTCGCGCCGATCCGCTCACCAGTGCCAGCGGGCCGATCACGGCGATCCCACCCACGACGAGCGCCGGGAGCAGATGACGCGCCTTGGCCCGCCGCGGATGCCTGGCGAGCACGGCGACCTTCCAATAGCCATAGGCCCAGTATTGCCGCGCGAGCGCCGCGATGCTCGACCGGACGCGATATCGGCTCCGAATGGCCGGGTTGCAGACGATCACATGGCCCGCGTCGATGAGCCTGTAGCTGAGCTCGTCGTCCTGGTTGCGGACCATCTCCTCGTCGAACGGGTTGGCCCGGTAGGTCTCGCTGGTCGCGACGCCCATGAAGACCGTATCGGTCTCCGCCTCCGTGGTCAGGTAGTGGTGGCGCGCACCACCAACGCCGAACGGCGAGGCCATGGCCGCGCCGATCGCCGCTGAGATCGGCCCGTCAGTGAGCGCCGTGACCGGGCCACCGACCATCGCCGCGCCGGTGCGCCGCAGCGTCTCCACGGCCTGGCTGACGTAGTCGGGCGCGAGCTCCGCATGGCCGCTGACGATCCCGAGCACGTCGCCGGTCGCCTCCCGAATCCCGAGGTTCCAGGAGACCGCCTGGATCCGTCGCGGGTTGTCCAACAGCCGCCAGCCCGGACGCCGGCCGACGGCCGCCTCGGCACGCTCTCGGGTCCGGTCGCTGGACTCGCCGTCGACCACGAGCACCTTGAGCAGCGCGGGGTCGTAGTCCTGCGCGGCCAGCGACCGCAGGCAGGCCTCGATGTTCGCCTCCTCGTTGCGGGCGGCCACGACGAGCGTCACCTTCGGCTGCTTCATCTCACGTCGATCCCATGACCGTCTTCGAACGCAGCCAGCGGCGCTCCAGCGCGTTGCGCTGGGCGCGGCCGATCGGCGCTGGCCCCTGGCGTCCGGCGAGGTGATCGAGGAGCGTCGAGACCGGGACGAACCAGCCGTTCTTGCCCGCCAGGCGACGCATCAGCTGCTCGAAGCGATCGTGGAGGCGGCCGCCGTCCCAGAACCCGGCCGCGAAGTGGGTGTACATGATGCAGGCGCCGCCCGTGGCCTCGAGGCGGTCCTGGGCGTCCTCCGATAGGCAGTCGGTGAACGTCGAGACGTCGCGTCCCTCGGACGAGGCGAACCAGGCGTTCACGTATGGGCGGTCGGCGTCGTGATAGGGCATGACCCCGCATGCGCCGAGCGTGTCGATGTCGCGGAACGTGAAGTTGCGGACGTAGCGCACCTGGTCGCGGCACAGGTCACCCCAGAAGAGCCGATCGCCCTCGACGTGGCCGCGATAGCGCCCTACCTTCTTGAACCTCGTGAGCATGTTGTACGCGAGCCGATTCATGCCGCTGACCCGGTCTTCGCCCCAGTACATCCCTTCCTGGCAGTCGGCGTGGTTCGCCATCGTCGCCGGGGTGTGGCCGTACAGGGCCCGGAAGCGATCCAGCGCGCGCGCGACGTCATCGCGTGTGGCCGTGAGGTTGCTCGCGCCGTGGTAGCCGATCTCGAAGCCCCTGCTCTGCAGGTCGACGGTCCAGGCCGCATACGCCGGATCGTCGCATGTCGCGCCACGCACCAACGGGCTTCCGGCGATGCTGATCGGCCAGACCGACTTCGTCGTCCGCATCCCGATCTCTTCGAGGAACTCGTAGACGCCGGCCACGTTGTCGATCGTGGCGCGGTCGGTATCGTCGAAGATCGAGAAGGCGAACCTGGCTCCATCGGGCCATTCGACACGCGTGGCGTTGACCATGATCCTCCTGGGTCACTCGGACGGGTCGGGAGACCGATTCTAACGGCGCTCGGCGCCGGCTCGACGTGGCCCGATGGTCCGGGTGCCTGCCGTCACTCCCCTCGGCGGGGAGGCCGCCCGTGGCTCCAACCTCGCGCTCGCTCGACGGCGGATCGGATGACCGATTTCGGAGGCACCGGACCGTCACCGTAGTCACGGACGGCAAGGCCGACCTCACCGTCCCAGCCATCGACGATGTCGCTGCCGTCGATCCTGATCGTCGGCGAGCCTCGCATGCCGAGGAATGCCGCGTCCTCCGCGGACCCGACGGCGACCATCTGGATCGGTGTCTCGAAGGCGTCCTCGGTCAGTACCTCGACGAGGTTCTGCCGCGTCAGCATCGCCGATGGATCGCCGTCCGCGTAGAGCAGCTCGACTCGCATGGCTCAGCTGGCCATGAAGAAGCCGATGAGCGCCGCGACGGCGAGCACCCCGAGCGCGGCGCCCGCCACGAGCCGGCGCCGCTCGTCGGCGGTCTGGCCCTCACCGTCCGGCCGGCGCTCTCGGCCGCGGCCCCGCCAGGCGAGGTAGCGCTCGGAGTTCGTGTCGCGCTCGGCGCGGTGGCGGCGTGACTGCCAGGCCGGCCACCCGACGACGTAGGCGCCGGCAGCCGCGATCGCGGCGATGGCAAGCCACAGCAGCGGGCTCACGCCGCCGCCTCATCGTCGGCTGCGGCGGCATCCACGATCCACTCGACGTGCTCCCCGGCGATCCGGGCGGCCGGCGCGTCGGAAGTGCCGGCGCGGATGGCGCGAATCGCATCGGCCTTGTTGGCGCCGAAGACGCCGACCAGAGTCGCGCGAGCGGCCAGCAGCACGGGAAACGTCAGCGTCATCCGCCACGTCCGGAGCGCCGGCGCCCAGTTCGCCGCGGCCAAGCGGTCCTCGACCTCGAGTGCCGTGGAGCCCGGGAAGAGGCTCGCGGTATGGCCGTCGGGTCCCATGCCGAGCCACATCAGGTCGAAGGCCGGGACCTCGTCTCCGTGTGTGCCAAACGCGAGCCGGAGCTCGCCGTCGTAGGCGAGGGCGGCCGCGTCGAGATCATCGGCCTCGGCAGGCATGCGATGGATGCGGTGCGCCTGCACCCCTGGCAGCTGCGAGATGAACGACGCGTAGGCGACGCCAAAATTGGACTCCGGGTGGTCCGGCGGCACCGACCGCTCGTCGCCCCAGAAGAACTCGACGGCGCTCCAGTCCACCGCATCGCGCCGAATGGGCTCCAGGAGGTGAGGAAAGACGCGCTGGGGCGTGCTGCCGCCGGTCAGCGAGACGCGGAAGATTCCGCGCCGCGCGATCGCATCGGTCGCGATCCCCACGAATCGGTCGGCCGTGAGCAGGCAGACCGCCGCAGCATCGGCGACGACCGTGAATCGGGTCACGCGGCCGTGTCCCGAGCGCTGGCCAGGAGGATCCCGGCGGCGCGCAACGCGTCCTCGTACACCGGGTCCACGACGTCCATGGCCAGCTGAGCGCTCAGCAGCTCCGCCTCGGTCGGCGTCTCCATCGGCACAAGGCGGAGCAGGGCGGTCATGCCGTCGGCGTTCGTGGCGACGGTCGCTTCGTCACCGCGGCGATCGATGATGAACTCGCCGGCGCCGGTCTCCCCCAGGGATCGGAGGCGCACCGAGACGAGATCGCCGGGACGAGCCTCGTCGGTCGGCTCGGGCACGAGGACGAGGTCGATCATCTCGTGCTTGCCCTCCAGCGTCAGCCGGAAGGCGCCGTCGGCCAGCGGCTCGAGCGTCCGATGCCGGCGCCAACCGAGGCGCGTCGCGATCCAGCCGGCGTACAGCAGGGCCTGCGCGAGCGGCGCCGCCACGGCGCGCGACGGCTGCGTCGGGACGGCATATCGGATCAGGAGCCGGCTCAGGTTCGGGAGGTAGCGGCGGAATCGCTGCGCGTCGAAGAACTGGGCGGTCAGCTCCTGCCACCACGACAGGCGTTCCCAGCTGAGGTCGCCGACCCCGCTCTGGCGGCGCAGGCCGGCAATGCGGCGCATGCCGGCGCCGAGGTCGGCGAAGTCGGACGAGTCGACGAGGACGCGGTCGCCGAGGTCGACGACCTGGTCGAAGATCGGATCGCGGAAGGGCGGGTCGCCCGGCCACCACACGTGCGTCGGCAGATCGTGAATCAGCAGCGGCGACACGATCCCGGACAGGTGCCCGGCCGCCTCGCCGTGCACCGCCAGCACGACCTCCTCGCAGCAGACGCGCTCCCCGCCGTCGGCGGAGTCGTGGCAGTGCGTGCTGATCTTTGCGTCGATCGCCGGACCATCGGACCCAGGGTCCGGCACGAGCACGATCGCCCGGGACGGATGGCGAACGCCGAGCGTCATCAGCGTATCGACGACGCGATCGGCGGCGGAGTCGTCCACGACGATGACGATCAGGTTCAGGACCGATGCGCGCGCGTGCGACAGGCCCTTCTCGGTGATCGTGGCCACGCTCTCCGCCTCGGCCGCCTCCTGTGCGTCCCACAGCCGCGCGAGATGGCCGGCGACCGCCTGCACGGACGTGGCTCGCTCCTCCCACACGGGCGTTGCAGGCTCCTGGCTCGCGCCGAAGCGCATGAGCCGCCGATGGGCTGCCTGCTCCTCGCTGCCGACACCCTGGAGGCTCATGGGCGGCGCCAGGCGCGGCCGTCGCGCTCCAGGAGCTCATCGGCCGCCGGAGGACCCCAGGTCCCGGCGCCGTAGAAGTGCAGCGGGCCGCCCTCGCCCGAGCCCCAGGCCTGCAGGATCGGATCGAGGACGGCCCACGCCCGCTCAACCTCGTCGTTGCGGGTGAAGAGGCTGGCATCCCCGATCATCGCGTCGAGCAGCAGCGTCTCGTAGGCATCCGGCGAATCCACCGCGAACGAAGAGCCGTATCGGAAGTCCATGTTCACCGTTCGGATCTGGAGCCCCTGCCCGGGCACCTTTGCGCCAAAGCGGATGAGAATCCCCTCGTCGGGCTGCACGCGGATGGCGAGCACATTCGGGTCGATCTGTGGCACGCCCGCGCGTGTGAAGAGGGCGAGTGGCGCTCGGCGGAACTGGACCGCGATCTCGGTGACGCGGCTCGGGAGCGCCTTGCCGGTCCGAATGTAGAACGGGACGCCGGCCCAGCGCCAGGAGTCGATCGCGAGCTTGAGCGCAACAAACGTCTCCGTCTCCGAGTCGGGCGCGATCTCCGGCTCGTCCCGGTAGGCACCCACTCGTTGGCCCTCGACCCAGCCGTTCACGTACTGGCCGCGGACG
>Ga0190265_10001558_pt1 | contig 15110 bp, 14 predicted proteins | sample Popmic124T_FD_133135 | JGI IMG/M metagenome (GOLD analysis project Ga0190265, IMG submission 133135) | Populus adjacent soil microbial communities from riparian zone of Indian Creek, Utah, USA - 124 T | ecosystem: Environmental > Terrestrial > Soil > Riparian zone | place: USA: Utah | collected...
CGCCCCCTCCCGCCGGGCGGGAAGCTCGCGGTCGTCCGCCTCGTTGCGAAGGGCGTCTCGGCCGCGGAGAAGCCGGTGCGGTTCGGCACCTCGCCGCCTCCTTCGTTCGGGATCGACGAAGGCAAGAGCGTGCAGGGAGTCACCCGGCTCGGAGGAGAGACGAAGTAACGGTCGGCTCAAACATCGTAGGGGCGGGGCTCGTCCCCGCCCTCTTCACGGATCGGGCCCGGGCGGGGACGAGCCCCGCCCCTACTTTGAAATTCCCGGGAGGCCGGCCTCTTGCACTCTCGCCTCCGCTTCCCGTCCCCAGGCGCGATAGAGGGTGGCCAGGCGCTTCCTCGTGTCGACGACCCTTTTGTCCAGCGGGGGGAACTGGGCGCTCAGGGTGTCTCTGGCGGTGAGGAGGAGCGGCTCCGCTTCCTTGTAGCGGCCCTGGAGCGTGAGGCACTCGGCGAGGTCTCCCCGCACGCGGGCGATCTCGAAGTGATCGGCGGCCAGGGTGGCGACGCGGATCGCCAGGCTCTCGCGCAGCAGGCCTTCCGCCTCGGCGAGGCGGCCCGCCTCGGAGAGGATGCGGCCGAGGTCGGTCAGCGGGTAGGCGACGAGAGGGTGCCGGGCGCCGAGCAGGGCGCGCAGCATGTCGACGGCGCGGCGGTCGTGGGCCGCGGCCTCGTCGAGGTGGCCGGTGGCCCAGTGGGCGCGGGCGATCTGGACCAGGCTCTGGGCCACGTTGACGTGGCGCTCCCCGAAAATGCGTTGGCGCAGGGCCAGGGCTTCCTCGTGGAGGTGGATGGCTTCGTCGGTGCGTCCGAGGGCCTGGACGACGGCCCCCACGTTGTTGAGGGCGTCGGCCACGACCGGGTGCTCGTCGCCCAGTCGGGCCCGGTAGAGCCCGAGGGCTTCCCGGTACAGGGCCTCGGCCTGCTCCAGGGATCCTTGATAATGAAGGGCGAGGGCGAGGTTGTTCAAGGTGTCCACGAGATCGGGATGGCCGGGCTCCAGGGCCTGCCGCTGGATGGCCAGGGCCTGGCGCAGCAGGGCCTCGGCCGCGGGGAGCCGGCCGGCGTCCACCCGCACCACCGAGAGCCTCGAGAGGGTGCGCGCCACTTCCGGGTGCCGTAGGCCGAGCACCTTGCGCTGGAGCTTGAGCGCCTGCTGAAGATAGCGCTCGGCCTCGGCGTACCGCCCCCGGTTGTGCTCCAGCCGGCCGAGCCAGGCGAGGGTCTCGGCCACACCGGCCCCGCCACCCTCGCCTTCTTGCCGGCGGTAGATGGCCAGCGCCTGCCGGTAGGTCCCCACGGCTTCGCCATGCCGGTTCATCTCGGCAAAGACCGCCCCCTGCCGGATGAGGGTGCGCGCCACCTCCGGGTCGCCGTCGTCCAGCAGGCGGCGCTTCCGGTCCAGGGCGGTCTCGTAGAGGGCTAGGGCAGCCGGGTAGTCCCCCTGCTGGTTCTTGAGGTCGGCCAGGTGTTCCTCGCTCGCGGCCTGGTCGAGGCCCGGGCCCTGCCGGCGCAGCCGAAGGGCCTTCTCCAGGAGGGGACGTGCGTCGTCCGGCCGCCCGAGCCCCAGATAGGCTTGACCGATCGCGTCCAGGAGGGCGGCCTGGACCTGGGGCTCTCCGTCGAGCTCCCGCGCCAGGCGCCCGGCTCCGTTGTCCAGGATGTTCCTGGCGGTGACCCGTTCGCCTCCGGTCCGATAGGGGTCCGAGGTGCGGAACACGTCCACCAGGAATTCGAGAGCGTGGCGGGCCTTGTCGCGCTCGCGGCCGGTCCGCTGGACCTGGATGGCGAGGACGACGAGGAGCCCGAGGACCAGCGCCGCGGCGAGCGAGGCCCCGGCAACTGCGAAGCGGTGGCGCAGCAGGAACCTGCTGGTCCGGTACGCGCGGGCGCCGCGCCGGGCCATCACCGGCTGCAGGCTCTGATGGCGCTCGACGTCCTGCGCGAGCTGCTCGGCCGAGCCGTAGCGATGGCCGGGCTCCTTCCTCAGGGCGGTGAGGGTGATGGCGTCGAGGTCGCCGCGCAACCGCCGGCGCAGATCGCGGCGGACCGCGGTGCTCGGCCGTTCCGGCTCCTGATCGCAGACCGCGCGCTCCAACTCGTGAGAACCGCCGGTCGTCACCCGGTAAGGGCTTCGTCCGACCAGCAGCTCATAGAGGACGACCCCCAGCGAGTAGACGTCGGACACGGTGCTGACCGCCTCGCCCCGCACCTGCTCCGGGCTGGCGTAACCCGGGGTCATCACCCGCAGGCCGGTGCGGGTCTCGTGGGCCTCGCCGGGGCCGAGCTGCTTGGCGATGCCGAAATCGAGCAGCTTCGGATCGCCGTCGGCCGTCACCAGGATGTTGGCAGGTTTCAGGTCGCGATGGACCAGCAGATTCTGGTGCGCGTACTGGACCGCCGCGCAGACCCGGCGGAAGAGGCTGAGCCGGGCGTCGATCCCCAGGTTGTGCAGCTCGCAGTAGCGGTCGATCGGCAGCCCCTCGACGAATTCCATCACGAGGTACGGCCGGCCGTCCTCCAGGGTGCCGCCGTCGTGGAGGCGGGCGATGTTCGGATGCTCCAGGCGGGCGAGGATCTGGCGCTCGGCGCGGAACCGGTGCTTGTGCTCGGTGCCGGCCAAACCCCTGTGGAGGACCTTGATCGCCACACGGTTGTCGTACAGGCCGTCGTTCCGCGTCGCCAGGTAGACGGTGCCCATCCCTCCGCGGCTCTCCACCCGCAACAGCGTGTACGGGCCGAGCCGCGCGCCCAGAGGGGGATCGACCTCGTCCTCACCCCGCGGGCCGGGCGGCGCCTCCAGCAGGCTGCCCACCGGCCGTTCGAGATAGGTGATCGGGTCGGCGTCCGCCGCGAGCAGCCGCTCGACCGTGCTCCGCAGCTCGGCGTCGCCGCCGCAGGCCTCGTCGAGGAAAGCCGGCCGGTCGCGCGGCGGCAGGTCGAGGGCGGCCGCGAACAGGTGGTCGATCAACCGCCAGCGCTCACCGTCCATGGCGCACTCCCCGGCCGGGGCCGAGCTCGTCGTGCAGCCAGGCCCGGGCCCGCCGCCACTCGCGCCCGGCCGTTTCGAGGGAGATCCCGAGGCAGACGGCGATCTCCTCGAGGGTGAGGCCGGCGAAAAAGCGCAGCTCCACCACCGCCGCCTTCCTGGGATCGAGCTTCTCCAGGGCGCGCAGGGCGTCGTCCACGGCGATCACCTCGACCGGCCGGCCCTCGGCGACCTCCAGGGCCTCCGTCATCGTGCCCCGCGGCGTCCGGCCGCCCCGCTTCAACCGGTTGCGCCCGCGCGCATGGTCCACCAGGATCCGCCGCATCAGGTGGGCGGCCAAGCCGTAGAAGTGGGAGCGGTTCTCCCAGCGGAGGCCGTGCGCCTCGCAGAGCCTCAGGTAGGCCTCGTGGACGATCACCGTGGCCTGGAGCGTGTGACCGGCGGGCTCCCGCCGGAACTGGCTCTCCGCGATCCGCTTCAGCTCCTCGTAGACCAGCGCCACCACCTCTCCGGCCACCTGCTGGTCCCCACGATTCCAGCGCTGGAGAAGCTCCGTCACATCACCTGGGGATTGCGCTCCCACGCCCATCGTCTCCCTCCCTGTCCTCTGCAAAAAAGCTACGTACTGGAAGTTTGACAGGTTTCAGGGCCCCGATGACGCAAGGCCTGGTAGAGGGAGGCCGCACCGGCGTCCCTCCCGGCCCCGGCGGATGTGCCGGAGGGCCGTCACGAAAAGGAGATCCCCATGAATCGTTTCACTCACCTCTTGGCAGCCCTGGCGGTCCTCGCGGTCGCCGCCGGCCCGGCGGCGGCACGGAACCTCGACCGAGCCATCCGCGAAGCCCCCGTGTTCTCCAGCCTGGAAGCCGCCGTCAAGGCCAGGCCGATCCAGGAGCCCGTGCTGCTCGACCGCCTCGGCGCCTCGGGGAACGCGGGCTTCTACCGATTGAAAGGTTTGAACAGCGGCAAGGTGCGCTACGCCCTGGTGACCGGCGACACCCTTCGCTCGGCGCGGGACAAGGCCATCTTCAACGTCGTCGGCGGCACCAACCGCTGTGTCGTGCGCCTCTACGACAACACCAGCTTCGGCACGCTCCTCTTCACCAGCGACCTCGATTGGAACAACTTCGGCGCCATCAGCGGCATCAACGACGACGTCTCGTCGGTCCAGACCACCTGCCGGGGAGCCTGGCTCTACCAGGACAAGAACTATTCCGTCAACAACCTGTTCGTCTACGTGCCTGCCAACACCAACCTCACCAGCCTGGTCTCGCTGAACGAAGAGGTCTCCTCCATCCTGCACGACCTGCCGTGACACGAAACCTTTCCATCCAAGGAGAAATTACGATGAAATCCGCACGCTACGCCCTTCTCGCCCTGGCCTTGACCGCCGCCCCCGCCGCCGCGGGTCCGGCCGAGGACGCCCTGTTCTCGGGGCCGGTCCACAACAATTGGCACGCCGCCGTCCTGGCCTCCGGCCTGGACCTCGATCAACCGATCGAGCTCACCCCGGTGGCCTTCCGCAAATCGATCACCCTCTACCGGCTCGTCGGGCAGGAGACCGGGCAGACCGCCGAGGCGCTGGTCGCGCTCCCGTTCGATCCGGCGCTGGTCCGCGAAGACGAGTCCGAAGGCCGCGGCCGTGCCGTTGCCGCCGTTTGCTCGAACGGAGATCCGTACTGTGGGACCGGTACCTACAGTTGGCTCCAACCCGATTCCAGCCGCTGCACGGCGAGCTTCTACGAGGACGATACGCTCGGCGGCACCCCTCTCTTCACCAACGTCGACTGGAACACCTTCGGGAACGTCGGCGCGGGTGGCCTCGCCGAGTACAACGACGAGTTTTCGTCGCTCAGAACCAGCTGCGCCCCGATCTACGTCTTCAAGAACGCCAACTGGCTGGGCACTTCCCTCTACGTGCCGGCCAGCACCACCATCCACTTCCTGAGTGCGTACGGGTTCAACGACTCGATCTCGTCGATGTTGCACGTCCTGCCGTAGCTTTCCCCGCCGCGAGGGCGCCCCGGCAACGGGGCGCCCTCGCGGCTCTTACGGGGGTCGAGCTTCGAAAGCTCTCGCTCTTACCCTACATGCCTTCGATGGTGATTCCTCGGTCGGGGAAACGGCGGTCGAAGGCGTAGATCCGTTCCGCACCGGTGTCGAGCGCCTGGGCCCAGATCAGGGCATCGGCGAACGAGACCCGTCCTGAGTTTCGGCAGAGTTGGAGCGCTTCGAGAGCTCTGGCCTTGGGCAGGTTCGCCAAGCGAAGGTTGGCGCGCTGGACCAACTCGGTCAGGCTGTCCACGACGGCGGCCCTCGGTACGGAGTACACGGAAGTCAGGACGTAGGCGGTTTCGAGAAGCACGATCTCGCTCAACACCAGAATCTCGTCGCCGTCTATGATGTCCGCGGCTTTCTGCGCCATGTCTGGCGGATCGTTCACCAGATAGCGCACCACGTAACTGGTGTCGAGGAAGGCGGGAGGGCGGTGTCCGCTCACTGGTCGGCGTCCTCACGGACACGGACAGCCGCCTCCCACGCCTCCTCGCGCGCCTGCGGCCACTCGCCCTCCGAGACGGATCGTTTGGCGAAGCTCTCGAGGCGGCCGCGTAGAGACCGACGGTGCTCCGGAGGGTAGAAGCGGATCTCGACATGGTCGCCAACAACCGCTTGGATGGCGACGTAGCCCGGTTGAATCCCGAGAGTCTCTCGAATCGGCTTCTCGATGACGACTTGGCCCTTCTCTCCAACTAGATGCGCCATGTCATACCTCCTGCCCAAAGTATAACCGAAACCTGCGGAATGAGGACCCGCTGCCTTAACCTTCCGCCATGGGTCTGTTAACGTACTACCTGAAGCCAAGGAGCAGCCCATGACAGACACCCTCCAGGCGCCGGTCGTCAAGGCGCAGATGCTCATCCGCAAGCCGGCCGCGCAGGTGTTCGAGGCGCTGGCCGATCCCGCCATCACATCCCGCTTCTGGTTCTCCAAGGGTAGCGGCCGGCTGGAGGCCGGCAAGCGGGTGCGGTGGGATTGGGAGATGTACGGCGTCTCCGCCGAGGTCGACGTCCAAGCGGTCGAGGCCGACAAACGCATCCTCATCGAATGGAACGGCCCCGACAATCCCAGCTCGGTCGAGTGGACCTTCGAGCCCAGGGGCGAGGACCAGACCTTCGTCACCGTCAAGAACTGGGGCTTCCGCGGCGACGCGGAGAGCCTGGTGGCGGAGGCGATGGATTCCACCGGAGGGTTCACCTTCCTGCTCGCCGGCTTGAAGGTGTTCCTGGAGCACGGCGTCGAGCCGAACTTCGTGGCGGACCACGCCCCGGACGCGCTCGTCGAAGGCTGGGCTGCCCGCCGGGGGGCTTGAACCGGAGCCCCACCCGGGCGGGGACAAGCCCTGGACAAGCCCCGCCCCTACTTTGATGTCCTCTCTCCGAGGATCACTGCATCACAAAGGAGCCTCCGGAAGGTACCTGCGAGCCTTCAGGACACAATTCGGAGGTTTCAGAGCTCATTCCCGTAGATACGGGAGTCATTCCCGGACCTACGGGAGTCACTCCCGGACTTCCGCGGCTCACTCAGAACCCATCGGAGTCACTCCCGGACCTACGGGAGACACTCACGGACCTACGCGAGACACTCCCGGACCTGCGGGAGACACTCCCGGAACTGCGGGATATGACCCGTACCGTTCGGAGATACTCCCGCACCTGCGGGAGACACTCACGTGCCTACGGGAGACACTCCCAAACCTACGGGAAACACTCATACGCCGGTCGGCCCGACTTTCGCGCGAGCCGGCGCGTCTCCCGGAGAGTCCGCTCGTTCTCCGGAGCCGGCGGCTCGTCGGCCCGGGAAATCGGCCTCACGTCTCTCGTACTAGAATCCTGCCCATGAAAACACCGCCCTCTCAGCGCACCGCCGCCTGGACCTTCACCTTCGCCCTGCTCGTGCTGCTCGCCGCCGAGGTGCTGCGGGTCTATTGGATCATGCCCCTCCCGGGCAGCCAGCAAGGGGACACGCTGGGCGCGGCCTATGCCCTGCACCGCTGGATCTGGGGAGTACGCGTGCTCGCCGGGGGTGCAGCAATCTGGGCGTTGGTACGTCTTTGGGCGCGCGGCGGGTGGATCGCCCGGGGGCTCAGCGGGCTCGGCCTGGCGTTGGCCGGTTTCGTCATCTACCAGATGAACGGGCCGCTGTCGGCGGACGTCATGTTCCGTCAGCCCACCCAACTGACTTTCTCGACGATGGGAGAGGGAGACGTCGCTCCGAGCGCCCTGGTGGTGGGCATCGCGCTCGAAGACGCCGCGGGCCGGACCCAGGCGCGAGCCTATCCGATCCAGCTCATCGGCTATCACCACCAGGTGCGCGACGTGGTCGCCGGACAGCCGGTGATGATCACCTACTGCACCGTCTGCCGCACCGGCCGAGTGTTCAGCCCGGTAGTGAACGGCTCCGCCGACACGTTCCGGCTGGTCGGGATGGATCATTGGAACGCCATGTTCGAGGACGCGCGCACCGGCAGTTGGTGGCGCCAGGCGACGGGCGAGGCGGTCGTGGGGCCTCTCCAGGGGACGCTCCTCGAAGAGGTCCCGTCGCGCCAGATGACCTGGGCGGCCTGGAGCGCGCTCCACCCGGGAAGCGGCGTCCTGCAGCCCGACCCGCAGTTCGCACCGAGCTATGCCCGCATGGAGGGGTTCGCGGAGGGCACCAGCCAGAGCGCCCTTACCGGGCGCGACTCCGGGAGCTGGCAGCGCAAGTCGTGGGTGGTGGGCGTGCTCGCCGGCAACGCCGCGCGGGCGTTCGACTGGAACGAGCTGGTTCGCGAGCGGATCCTCGCCGACCGGGTCGGCGACCGGCCGGTGCTCCTCGTGCTCGGCGCCGACGGCGTCTCCTTTCACGCCTTCGACGCCCGGCCCGGCGGCAGCGGCACACCGCTCGAGCTCGAGCCCACCGCCGACCCTTCCCGCTTCCGCGACCGCGCGACCGGCGCCACCTGGGACGGGTCGGGCCTGGCGCTCGACGGCCCTCAGGCGGGAACGCGGCTCATCGCCATCCCCGCCTACCAGGAGTTCTGGCACTCCTGGCAGACCTTCCGGCCGAAGACGACGGCACGCGGCAACGCGGCGCTCTAGGCGGCTTCAGAGCCTGCTCCGAGGCTTGGCGGGTTCGACTTTCGGCGCGCGGCAGCTTACACTCTGCCCCTTCAACCCGTCAGGTCGACTTCGAGGAGATCTCTCATTCGATACGTCTACGCGCGCCGCTTCGCGGCCATCCTGGCCCTGCTGGCGGTCGGAGCCTGCGGTCCCGTCCCCGAGGAGGGCACCGAGGCGGCTCCCGAGTCGAGCGCCAACGTGCCGGCGAGCTTCCAACGGAACGCTTCCGGCGGGGTCCGCGATACCGGGGACTTCGTGGTGCAATACGAGGAGACCGGCAACGAGGGCTGCCAGGAGCTCGAGGGGGTCTTCAAGGAGACCCGGCTCCTGTGAGGACACGGTCGAGGCGCTGAACGGGGAGTTCGCGCTCCCCACCGACGTGCCCGTGGTGATGCGGGAGTGCGGCGAGGTGAACGCCTTCTACGATCCCGAGACCGGGGGCGAGGAGGGGGAGAACGCGGCCATCGACGGCGCCAACTCCTTCGTGGGCGAGGAAGAGGAGGAGATGGACGACCTCTCCTTCTGGGACGAGCATTCGTTCGACGAGCAGCGCTTCTACAACATCCTCTGCTGGATCTACGGCAAGGATTCGGAAGGCTATCAATATCTCGTGGACGACGAGATCCTCCCCGCCGACCGCGCCGAGCGGTGCCCGGGCGAGTACGACCGCATGTCCCGGAGTTGGGAGAAGCTGCTGGCCCCGTACGTCAAGGGGTGAAAGGGGCGTCGTCAGGATCAGGACGTAGGCACGCCGGGCGGGCCGACCGGCATCCGGGGCGGCGCCGTCTGCCACAGGAGGGCGATCTCTTCCGGCGTCAGTCCGTAGGCCCGGCAGACCAGGTCTGACAATTCGCCTTCGAGCCGCGCGGCTTCCCGGAGACGCTCCGCGAGGGGCGCGATCGTCCGGGCGTGCTCTTCCCGCAAGCTCTTCAAACCAGCCGCCGAAAGAAGCTTCTTCTTGCCACGGGATTTCCGGACCTCTTCCACCAGATCGTCTGGGGTGAGGGACAGAAGGCTCTCGACGCGACGAGACGGCTTTACCACGTCGTGCTCGACCGCGACCCAGTCAAAAAGCAGGGAACGTGTCTGCAGGTGCTCGTCCTCGATGGCCAGGACTTGGAGGACCCTGTGCTCGACTTCTTGACGCATCTCATCTGAGGGTATGGCGATCGGGAGCTGCTCCATCTTGTAGCCGGTTGGAGTGAGGGCTTCGTCCTTGAGATGAACCAGATACCGCCAGTTATGCCACCAAAGGAGCGGAGAGTTCAAGAGAGCGAGGAGGTAACGATCGTCACTCGGAATAGAGAAGATCTTGTCATTGGTAAACAGGCCAGAACCGTCATAGCAGTACGCTGGGTGATATTGGATAACCTGCCAGAGGATCTTCGGCCGATCAAATTCTTGATAGTAGGAGCACGTTCTCAGTTCCCACCAGAAGCGCCCCTGGTCCGACCGCGCAATCAATCGATCCCTCCATGGAAGAACGTGACGATATAGGACCGGAAAAGTCTCCGCGAAGATCCTTTCTGCTTCCGCTCCCTCGAACGAAGACCACGGCCACTCGTGGTTGTCGCTCGATTTCAGAAGGATCATCCACAAATCATCCCACTCCGCCCGCCATCTCCGCACGTCCTGCCCACGAAGGTACGGCTTGAGGATCTCGGAAGATCCAGGATCTTCGGCCAGAAGCCGGTTCTTGGTAGGTGTATCGATGAGGAAGGCTTCATTCAGGCCGGTCTTGATCCCGTAATACAGCTTCACGCCTGGATACTCAATCAGCGGCACCCCCCGCGCGCGGATCTTCGCCATCAGCGCATCGACCCCCGACGGCTCCAGGGACCACGGAGCCGAACCCAGCCGTTCCCTCGGGACATCGAAGCCTTCCTCTTCTACCTGAAGGTCCAGGTCTTCGAGGCGGACGTCGTCGCGGGAGATGACGGACACGCGAGGCACCGGCGCCGGGGTGTCCGGCCGGGGCTTGGCCAGGACGGCGATCGAGGGGAAGACATCGGCGTCTTCGAAGACCTGCTTGGCGTGGCCGAGGTCCACTAAGGTCTCCACCCAGGCCCGCTCGGAGAGCAGGCGGCGCAGCGGCTCGGCGTAGCCCCCCTTGAGCCACTTGTTGGTGACCACGAAGGAGAGGCGCCCGCCCGGCTTGAGGACGTCGAGCCCCCGTTCGAAGAAATAGACGTAGAGGTCCGCCATGCCGTGGTAGGCCTGAAAATTCTTTTCGAAGTAGGGCTTCAAGCCGCCCAGAAGCTCCTGGCGGACGTAGGGTGGGTTTCCCACCACGACGTCGAAGCCGCCGTCCGCGAAGACCTCGGGGAACGCGGCGCGCCAATCGAAAGCATTGCGAGGATCGAGATCTTTGTCTTCTACCAGGCTGTTGCCGGTGCGGATGGTGCGGTCGAGGTCCGTGAGCTTCTTGCCGCGCTGGGCGGTCTTGATCCAGATCGAAAGGCGGCAGATCTCGATCGCTTCCTCGTTCAAGTCCACACCGTAGAGGTTCTTCTCCAGGATGGTCTGGTCCGGGTCGAAGAGGGAGCGCGATCCCCAGAGCTCGTAGAGGTGGTCCGCGGCTTCCTGGTAGCGGGCGTGAAGCTGATCGAAAGCCTCGATGAGGAACGCGCCGCTGCCGCAGGCCGGATCGAGGACGCGCACCCGTTCGAGGTCTCCGAGCCAGGCGTCCCAGAAGCCCCGGAGGGCGTCGAGCGACGGTTTCTTGAGGCTCTTGCGATCGTAGACCCGCGGGTCGTCCAGCGCCTTGACCGCCGCTTTTTCGGCGCTCTCCTGCTGGCGCCGCCGCAGGGCCTCGAAACGGTCCGCAAGCACGGGCCGGAGGGCGCGGCCGACGATGAACCGCGTGATCACCCTGGGCGTGTAGAAGGCGCCTTCGCGCTTGCGCCGCGTGATGCGGCCGGCCTCGAAGCTGCCTTCGGCCAGCTCCTGGCCGATCCTTTCGAGATCGGTGATCGATTGCTCGAAGATGTGGCCGAGGATCTCGACGTCCAGGAAGCGGGCCCCGGCGCTCGCATGGATTGCAGCCGGCTCGGCCGGGGTCTGGTATTCGTATTCTCCGAGCAGCTTGAGCTCGGCGAAGACCTCGTCCGGTACCTCCAGACGGTCGAGGACGACGTCCCCGGCGAACAGCCCGCCGTTGTAGCCCGGGATGTTGAGGGCGCCGTTCCCCTGGTCGATGGCGCGGAACAATCCCTTGAAAGTCTCCCATTTCGGCCGGGGATTGTAGGGGTCGTGGTGCTGGAAGGCTTTGGCGAGAGTTGCCGGGGGAAGCAGGCCGCGCTTCTCGGCGAAGGCGATGAAGAGCACGCGGTCGAGGAGCCTCTGGGTGTAGAAGAGGAGGGCTTCGGGGAGCACCTTCGGGTTGGCCTGGCGGAGCCGGTCGAGGATCTCCCGCCGGAGCCGGGAGTAGTCGGCGTAATAGCTCCGCGTGAGCTCGGCGCCGGCCTGCTCCGAAGCCTTCAGAAGATCGGCAAGGTGCCCGCTGCCGCCGGGCGGCACCACCCGCTCGGCGCCGAGGAGGAAGACGAACTGCCGGAAGACCGGCTCGTACACCGCGAGAGACTCGATCTCGAAGCGCTCGAACGTCCGCTGATCGTGGTTCTTGTGGTAGAGCCGGATCTCGCGGAGGTTGGTGACGAGGATCCAGTCGCAACGCAGGTTGATGGCGTAGCGGTAGCCCTGGTCCACGGCAGACATCTTCCGTCCGGCGAAGGGGCGGTCGAGCGGGTCGTTCGGCCCCTTGCCCTCGATGGCCACCAGCGGCCGGTCGCGGCCGGCTCCAAGCTCGCCGAGCACGGCGTCGGCGAATTTGCCGTCCACTTCGACCCGCTTCTCCCGCGAGAGGGTGTAGCGCTCGCCGCTGGACGCGGGGCCGCGGTAGCCCAGGACGCCGTAGAAGACCTCGCTCAGGTAGTCCGGGAGCAGCTCGGATTCGTTGAGCGTTTCGGCCTTCGGAGACGAGAGGAGCCGGGCCCACTTCCGGAGGATCTCCCGCGCCCCCTCCGGGATCTGGTCCGAAGGCATCGCCGCCGCCCCGGGGACCAGGACCTCAGGGCGGAAGAGGGGCTTGCGTTCGACAGGCATAGGCGGCTGGGCGTTGAGTCTACCGTGGTCCAGGGGGAGGGGTCCAACGTTTGACTACGGCAGGGGCCTGAAGACCGGCGGGTCTTCAGGCCCTCGTTCGAGCGTTCCTAGAACGAGCAGAGCCAGAGGCGGTTGCCGGCGACCGAAACGCACCGGCACTGCTTGATGCCGTCCACGTTGGGCGCGCAGGTGACGACGGTTCCCACGACGCAGGGGCGGGGCAGGTTGTCGCAGGACTGCTGCTGGGCTTCTCCGGTGTTGGGCTGGGCCAGCCACGGGGTCGTGGCGAGGACGGCGACGAGCAGGCTGAAACGGAGGGTCTTTCTCATGGGTGTTCTCCTTGTCTAGAGAGCGGGACGGCTCTACCAAGTTGGTGCTCCCCGGGGGCAAGGAGGAGCCGCCGCTCTCCGGCGACGATCAGGCCTTCTCTGCCTCTTCGCCGTCCTCCTCTTCGTCCTCGTCGTCCTCTTCGTCCTCGTCTCCCTCCTCTCCCCGCGGCCAGGTGTTGAAGACGAGGACCTCGCGTTCGACGAGCGCCTGCTCGTAGAACTCGCGGTTCTCTTCGTCCTCCAGGTAGTCCTGGCTGGTGACGACCGACCCTTCCTCGAGGGCTTCGACGGCCCACCCGTATTCGCGGATCAGCTCCTGGGCCCGCTCTTCGGCCGCGGCGCGGTCGTCGCCCTGGATCCAGCAATCGACATAGGCCCCTCCGGTGTCTAAGTACTCCTTGGCGTCGGGGGTTGGGGCGACGAGGAAGGTGAAGAGGAACATGGTCATGTCGGCGTGGCTCCTTTTCGAGGTCAGGCGGAGGGCGGAGGGCGGAGGACCGAGCCCCGGCCCTGCACGGCAACGGCGACGATACTCTATCCCGAGGACGCGCTTGAAAAGTCCGCCCGAGCTTGGTAGAGTCCGGGAGCTGAACCAAGCAGTCAACGCCGTTTAAGCCGTCAGTCGAACGATGGGTGCGATGCCACCATGCGAACGAACTGTCTGCAGCTCCGCCGAGCCGCCTCGGCGCTCGTAGCGACGGCCCTGCTGTCGCTGCTACTCCATGGCTGCAGGCCCTCCGAGAAGTTCAACGGCGAGCTGGTCGAGCCTGCCACCGCGGCGCCGGAGCTCACCGGCGTCAACTGGGACGGCAAACCCTTCAAGCTCTCCGACCTCCACGGCAAGGTCGCGCTGGTCTTCTTCGGCTACACCTACTGCCCGGACGTCTGCCCCTTCACGCTGGCGAAGATGAAGCAGGTCTACCGCGAGCTCGGGGACCGGGCCGAAGGCATGGCGGTGGTCTTCGTCTCGGTCGATCCGAAGCGCGACACCGTGGAGAAGCTCGCGCGCTACGTGCCCAGCTTCGACCGCCGCTTCTACGGCCTCTCCCTCGATCCGGAGCAGCTCGGAACCGCCACCAAGGGCTTCGGCCTCACCATCCAGTACGGACAGCCCAAGGACGGGCCGGACACGCCCAGCTACTACTACGTGGACCACACCGGCACCTTTTTCGTCATCGACCGCGAGGGGCGGCTGCGGCTCAAGTTCCCGCCCAACGCCACCGCCGAGCAGATGCTGCCGGACCTGGAGAAGCTGCTCGAGGTCTAGAGAGGGAGGAAACGTGCCGACAGCAAAGCGCCTGTGCCTGGGTATCGCGCTCCTGACAGCCTTCTGCGGCTGCGACAGGTTGACGGTCGACGTGGTGCCGGTTTCCAAGCTGGAGGTCCGGGAGGCGCGGGTGAGCCTCATGCCTGGGACGGGAGCGGTCTACCTGACCGTCGTCAACCGCGGCGCCGGGAGCGACCGTCTGCTCCGCGTCGAGACCGGCGCGGCGCGGGCCGCAGAGACTCACGAGAGCGTCGAGGAGGGCGGGGTCGTCCGCATGGTGGCGCGCCCCGAGGGCTTCGAGGTCCCCGCCGGCGGGAAGCTCGAGCTTTCGCCCGGCGGCAAGCACGTCATGCTGATCGATCCCAAGGAGCCCCAGCCCGCGGCCGGCACGATTCCTGTGACCCTCCACTTCGAGCACGCGGGAGCGATCGAGGTCCAGGCCGCCGTAGCGGCCATGGAAGGCATGGACCACGCCGGGCACGACATGGACCACGGCGGGCATTCGATGGACCATGACGGCCACGAGATGGATCACGGCGCGCAGCCGGGCGAGGGAGCCTCACCTCCATGAGCGGCACCGAAGAGCTGGATGCCGCGGGACGCGGAGCCACACGCCGCCAGAGTCTGCGCGAGCAGAAGATGGTCGAGGAGGCCTTCCGCTGGTGGAGGAAACCCGGGGTCCTCGTCTTCCTGGGCGCCGTGGTCCTCGCGGCCGCCGGCTGGTTCTTGCTGATCCAGGCCACACGCCGTCTGCCGGTGCAGGAGGCGACGATCGAGGGCCTCCACGTACGCCTCGACGACGCGCGCTGGGTCCTCGACCAGATGGACCACGGCGAGAACTTCAAGCAGCCGGCGGCGATGATGCCCGACATGCCGCAACTCGGCGAGCAACGCGTCACCATGTACATGGCGCTTGAGAACCGCACCAAGGAGCTCCAGGAGTACCGCGGCGAGGAGTTCATCCTCGTTCCCGAGATCGGCGAGGAGCTGCCGCCGTACGGCGCGGTGATCGGGCAGGCGAGCCTGGAGCCAGGCCAGACGATCAACACCGCGATCCACTTCGACATCGAGACCGGCAAGCCCCACGGCAGGCTGCTCGTGGAGTGGCGCCATGAGGGCAAGACGGCGTACTTCCCGGTTCCCGAGCCGGCCGAGCACTTCCACCTGCGGCCGCGAGGCGGCACCGATCTGCCTCCCGACGCGCGGCTGCTGCTGCCGATCGGCAAGGCGGCGCGAGGCGAGCGGCTCTACGCCGGAACCTAC
>Ga0190265_10001559_pt1 | contig 15104 bp, 11 predicted proteins | sample Popmic124T_FD_133135 | JGI IMG/M metagenome (GOLD analysis project Ga0190265, IMG submission 133135) | Populus adjacent soil microbial communities from riparian zone of Indian Creek, Utah, USA - 124 T | ecosystem: Environmental > Terrestrial > Soil > Riparian zone | place: USA: Utah | collected...
CGCGGCAAGTGCGGCACTGCGGTGAATAGCCATCATGGTGTGCTCCGCTGGTAAGTGCCCATCAACGTCCCGGTGGCGAGAACGTGTCCTTCCATCGCCCGCTCCAGGTCGCCGCGCTGTGCGCCGGGCGAAAGATTGACCGCCGAATCCAGGGCATAGAGCCGGAAGTAGTAGCGGTGCGGCGTTCCCCGCGGCGGACAGGGTCCGGAATATCCCACCTCACCACTATCGTTCAGTCCCTGGCGTGCGCCCGACGGCAGCTCGGGATTCGGGGGCACGCCCTGGCCGAGCTCCACGGCGTCCGCCGGCAGATTCCAGAGCACCCAGTGCACCCAGGTACCGCGGGGTGCGTCCGGGTCGTCGCAGATCAGCGCGAAGCCGCGGGTCTCGACCGGCACGCCGGTCCAGGCGAGCGGTGGAGACAGGTCCTCGCCGTCACAGGTATGGACGGCGGGGATAACCTCGCCGTCGCGAAATGCGGGCGTGGTGAGCACCAGGTGTTTGGTCGGTGAGTCGTCGCGGGGCGCAGTCATGGAGGAAAGCTAGCAGGCGCCACCCGCTTGCCAATCGCGCCGCCCGGCGTTTATCGCCCGTGTGAGCGGGCTCACGGCGTTGAGGCGACAAACAGGCAGCTTTAGTCTGTTCCGGCGCGATGAGCGCGTCACCCATCTGAGGAGTTCCGTATGCGCAAGGGCGGCATGTTGGTCGGCATGGCGGTCGGCGCCGGCCTCGTCTACCTGCTCGACCCGGTATCGGGCCCCGAGCGGCGGACGGTGCTGCGGCGCCGGATCGAAGACCGCATGACCGACGATCGCGAGCGGGCGCTGGAGGCCGGCGGTCCGATCAGCCGGTACGGGTCACGCCGCGACGATATCGGCGGGCTCGAATCCGCCACGCTGGAGCGCCGGGCCGACGCGCAATCGCGAGACCGCCTCATGGCGTGGCTCGGCGGGGCGCTGGCCCTCTACGGCGTGGCGCGGCGCGGCCTCGTCGGGTCCGCGGCGCAGGCGATCGGAACCGGCATGGTGTGGCGAGAGCTGCGCGGACCGCGAGACGCGGTGCACAGCGGCCGCGAGCGGCGGCGGACGGTGGACATCCAGAAGACGCTCTTCATCGCCGCGCCGCTCAATCGGGTGTACGAGTTCTGGACCGATTACGAAAACTTCCCCCTGTTCATGTCGAACGTGCGGGAAGTGCGGGACATGGGTGGCGGGCGGTCGCACTGGGTCGTGAGTGGACCCGGCGGCATGCCCATCGAATGGTTTTCCTCGCTGACCGAGCAGGTGCCGGGAGAGCGAATCGCCTGGCGGAGCCGCCCCGGTTCCATGCTGGAGAACGCCGGGGTAGTCCGTTTCTCTGCCGAAGGCGAAGGAACGCGCGTGGACCTGCGGTTCTGTTATTTCCCGCCGGCCGGTGGCGCCGGCGAGGCGGTAGCGGAGCTGCTCGGTGCCGACCCGCGCGCCAAACTGAACGAAGACCTCGGCCGCCTGAAGGCGCTGCTCGAGGGCGTAGAGGAGAAAGGGTCCCATGGGAGAAAATCGGGGAGGCGAGAATCTGGGAAACCGCTTCGCGACCATGAGTGAGGAAGAGCGGCGGCGGTTTGCCCTCGAGCAGGAGCAGGCGGATGGCGAAGTAGCCTTCGACGATCCACGAGGCGATCACAGTCGCACCAAAGCGAATCTGGAGGATCGCGACGGCACCGCGGCTCAGTTGAACGACCGTCAGCACGACGATGCGGTGCGAAAACAAGAACGGGCCCGCGACGAGCGGCTGCGAGGCTCGGAAAGGAAAGGCGAATGAGGGCGGCCGTGAACCAGACCGACCGAGTCAATCGCTGGGATAATCTGCGCCGGTCGGACCGCCGCGGCTCGGAGTTGAACGTCGGACGCCGGGAGCGGTGGTTCTCCGCCGTGGCGGCGGCGGCACTGGCTGGCTACGGACTCCGGCGCCGCCGGGCCCGCGGAATCCTCTTTCCCCTCGCCGGCGCGCTGCTCAGCCGAGCGGTCAGCGGCCGCTGTCCCGTCAACGAAGCGCTCGGCCGGAACACAGCGCTCGAAGACGAGCCGTCCTCACCGGTAACCAGCGTGCGCCGGGGCGAGGGCGTGCGGGTGGATGAGCGGATCGTGGTGGCCCGGGCCCGTCACGAGATCTTCCGGTTCTGGCGCAACCTCGAGAACCTGCCGCGGTTCATGGACCACCTCGAGTCGGTGGCGGTGGGGGAGGGCACCCGGTCCCACTGGATCGCCAAGGGCCCGGCCGGCAGCCGGGTCGAGTGGGACGCGGAAATCCATAACGAAATCCCCAATGACCTGATCGCGTGGCGGTCGCTCGAGGGCTCCGAGGTGGCCAACGCCGGATCGGTGCACTTCAGTCCGACCGAGACGGGTGACACCGAGGTGCGGGTCATCCTCCGCTACGATCCGCCGGCCGGACGGCTCGGCGCGGCCGTGGCGCGGCTGCTCGGCGAGGATCCTTCGAGGCAGGTGGCTGAGGACCTTCGGAGACTCAAGCAGGTGATCGAGGCCGGCGACACCGGGTGATCCTCGATTGCCTGATTGTCGGCGGCGGCCCCGCCGGGCTGAGCGCGGCGCTCATGCTCGGCCGGTGCCGCCGCCGAGTGCTGCTGTGCGACATGGGCGACACGCGCAACGCGCGCGCCCGCCACATGCACGCGTACCCCACACGCGATGGCATCCCACCGGGCGAGTTCCTTCGTCTCGGGCGCGCCGAGCTGGGCCAGTACGGGACGGTCGAGTGCCGGGAGCTGGAGATCGTCGACGCGTGCCGGGAAGGCAACCGGTTCGTGGCGCTGGCCGCGGACGGGACCCGCATCGAAGCGCGGAAGCTGCTCCTCGCCACCGGTGTGGTGGATCTGCTGCCCGAGATCGACGGTCTGCCCGAGCTGTACGGCGCCAGCGTTCACCACTGTCCGTTCTGCGACGCCTGGGAATGGCGCGACCAGCCCCTCGCCGTCTACGGCTGCGATGATCTCGGGCCCGGTCTCGCGCTCGCCCTGACCGCGTGGTCGAGTGACATTCTTCTGTGCACCGACGGCTCACCGGTGGATTACGCCCCGCAGCTGCGAGCGAAGGGGATCGCGATACGTGACGACCGGGTAGTGCGTCTCGAAGGCGAAGGCGGCCTGCTCCAGCGGATCGTGTTTGCGGAGGGGGAGCCGGCAGCGCGGCGGGCACTGTTCGTCGCCTGCGGGCAGCGGCAGCGCAGTCCGCTCGTGGAGCGGCTCGGCTGCCGTCTGACCGCCAAGGGCACGGTGGACACAGGCAAGTGCGAGTCCACCAACGTGCCCGGACTCTACGTCGCGGGTGATGCGTCGAAGGAGGCCCAGTTCGTCGTGGTCGCGACCGCCGAGGGTGCCGAGGCAGGAATGGCGATCCACCAGGCGCTGATGGACGAAGCGCTTCAGAACGCGAGCTCGACTCCCAGCCGCGCGAGCCGCGGCGGACCATAGGCGAAGACCGGCTGAGTGAAGTCGGTCGCGGCCGCCAGATACATGGGGAACAGCTCTTCTCTCCCGCCGACGAATCCGTCGCCGTTCAGATCCGCCTCCGCGCGGTACCGCGCCGACTCATAGGGAATCGGGTCGGGGTTCGCGAGGTAGGCCTCCTCCGCCATGAACTCGACCAGATTCGAGGTGATCTGCGGTTCTCCGGTATCCCGGCGGACCGCGACGATGTTGCGCCGGTTGAGCACGTTGCGGACGTCGAGATAAATTCCGCCGGTGGCGCCGCCCAGCCGGACCGAGCGGCGGACGAGCAGGTCCACTGACGAGGTGTTCGGCAGACGGGAGCCGTTCGGCAGGCCGATCATCGAGTCGCCGGTGCTGTCGGTCATCGAGAAGGGCAGCCCGGATGCCAGCCGCAGGATCACCGCCGCCTCCAGTCCGGCGAGTGGCTTCACTCCACCGATCGTCGGACCGACGCGATCCGGCACCTTGGCGCGGCCGATCGCGGTGATGGTGTGCCGGCGGTCGAAATCGAGGGGGAATTCCGCCCGCGCGGGCCGGGTCGTGTCGCCGGTGATGGGATCCACCGTGATGATGCGGTTGAGCAGGAACGGATCGGTCGCGGTCGCCACCGCGTCCTGGTAAGTGTAGGCCAACCGGAACCCGAACCCGCCGCGGATCTCCCGCTCGAACAGCAGCTCGCCGCCCTTGACGGTGCCCGCGTCGGCGTTGCCGAAGACGGTGGAGTCCGGGTTCACCCCGATCGGGACCGACGCCACCAGGCCCGTCAGTCGCTTGACGTACACTCCGACTCGGAGGCTGAGCTCTTCTTTCGGCCGTACCCGGGCGCTCAGCTCGTACTGGTTGGCCTTCTCGAAACCGAGATTGGGATTGCCCCGGCGGAACCGCCCCGTGCGGGTGGTGTCGTCGAAGGCGGCGTCCACCAGGAACTGGTAGTCCGGGGCCTGGCTGAATCGCCCGTAGCTGGCGACGATCGTCGCTCCCGCCAGCACCGTGCTCACCGCGAAGCGTGGACTCAGCGAGCTCTGCGAGCCGCGAGCCTCACCCGGAAGATTGCTGCGCGGATCGAACTGGTCGTAGCGCAGCCCCGCCGTCAGGGCGACGTCTTCGATGCGGAGCTGTGTCTCGGCATATGCCGCCGCGCTCCGAGGGGAGAACGCGGAGGCAGTCGTCGGCGGGGCCACGTCACCCTGGGGCAGGCTGCCGCCGACCGGCAGGTAGCCCAGCACCCGCTGAAAGGTCCTGACCTGCTGCGCGACGTACTCGCCGCCGATGTAGAAGTCGAGGCCGGGCTTGGCGCCGATGGTGCCGTCGAGCTGAAGCCGCGTTTCACCGAATCGGTTCCAACCCAGCTCGCCGCGCGAGCCCGACCCTTGAAAGAAAGCGGGCACGCCCCACGGGCTCCGCACGCTCGCGTTCGGCCGCCTGAATCCGGGAATCGGATCGGTGGTAACGGTCTGAGACTTGGCCAGCTCCTCACCGATGAAATGGAAGGGCGTGCCGGTGAAAGCTCCAATGGAATAGTCCGGCTGCTCCACCAGCTCTCCGCGGAGAAACTGCCTCACGTATCGACCGACCCGCAGGTCCACCACCAGCGGGAGGCCCCCGCGTGGATCGCTGGTGTACTGCATGTGTCCGGTCACCAGGTCGCCACGCAGGCGCTGGCCCGGCGCGAACTCGGAGTCGTACTTGTAGGCCGGATCGTAGAGCAGCCGCTGGTCCTCGGTGTGCATGCCCAATCCGCGAAGCGTCAGCCGCTCGGTCATCGGAACGACCAGCTTGGCCGCGCCGGTCCATTGCTCGCCGGCGTTGTGCGGCAGCGGGTAGGGCACGCTCGAGCGAGGGTCCCGGGGATCCTCGGGTGCCGGCGCGCTCACCGGGTCGGCATCCATCCGGCCCGACATGTCGAGCGCGGTCACGAGGCCGAAGCGTCCGGAGATCGGACCGCCGGCGCTCACCGCCAGGCGGTCGAGTCCGCGGTCGAGCCCGCCGCCGAACGGGCGGTCGCCCTCGTAGGCGATGCGTCCCTCCCATTTCTCGCCTGGATCGCGCGTCACCACGTTCACCAGGCCGGAGAGCGCCTGGCCATAGCGTGCCGAGAAGCCGTTGGTGACCAGCGAGGCCTCGCTGAGGAGGTCGGGCGGGATCTGGAGCCCGAGACCTCCGCTCGAGGCGTCGAGCTGATTCTTCACGCCCAACCCGTCGAGGATGAACGATTCCTGCCCGAGTCGCCCGCCGCGGTAGCTGGTGCCGACGCTGCCGGCGGACAGCTCCAACGCTTCCTCCAGTGAGCTGATCGGGAGATCGCGGAGATCGGCGGCGGTGATCTTCTGCTCGGTGCTGGTGGCGAGCGGGTCGAGCACCGCGTCGTACGGCGCGGTCACGATCAGGGGCTCCAGCTCGAGCGGATTCGCTTCCAGCTCGAAGTCCACCGTCACGGTGGCGCCGGCGGGTACGAACACGCTGTCCAGCACGACGCCGCGATAGCCGATGAGCCGCGCGGCGACGCGGTGCCATCCGGTCCGCACGGCCCGAACGCGATAGCGGCCGGCGGTGTCCGACAGGGCGCCAACACGATCGTCCACCAGCACCTGCACGCCGCCGAGTCCAGCGCGGAACTCCTTCTGGCGCGCGACGCCCGAGATGGCACCCTCGGCCTGACCATGGAGTGGCGCCGCCGCGGCGAGGGCGGCGAGTGCTACCGGGATGCCGAGACGGAGGCCGCGCATCACTGGCCCCCGAAGAGATAGAGGTCGCCGCTCTTGCTCACGGTCGTATCACGAGCAGTCGGCGGGCCGGTGATGACGAGAGGGAAACCCTCGGCCAGCACCTGCAGGCCGTCGGGGGAGACGGCGGGCCGGCGAAACAGCCGGTCCACCACGTCGAGCACGACCTCGTTCTCCCCATCCAGATCGAGCAGGTGCACCCTCCCGCCGCTGTCGAACTGCGTCAGCCCCGCCACCGGATGATTGGTGTACGCGATCCGACCCCCGACGACCACGGCGATGCGGTTGCCGGCCGCGTGCACGTCCCGGGCGATGCCGGCGGGGCCGAAGTCGTGGAGCACGCTGGTCGCGCCGCTCGAGAGGGTGCGCCGGTAGAGGCGGGTGTCGTTCGTCAGCGTGTACAGGATGGCTGCGCCGTCGGCCACGGGCGCGACGCCGGTCGCCTCCGCGGTCCCGGCGACCGCCACGGCGCGTGAAGGTATGCTCGAGACGTCGAGCACCGTCACGTCGGTGCCGTAGAGGAGGGTATCCGGGGCACACTGCCCGCCCGGGCAGAGCCGCACGGCGCGGAACCGCTGTCCTACGTAGACCAGCCGCTCATCGGTGAGCCACCGGAGATATCCGGCGTAGTCCTGCGCCGACCCGCCCTCGGGGGTCAGAGGGAGGCTGCGAACCGTTTGGAGCTTCGAGGCATCCAAGGAAGGAGCGACGGCGAGCGTCAGCAGCGTCGGGCTGGTTCCCCCGAGGCTCGCGTTGCCCGCGCTGAGCAGCGCCAACCGCCCGTCCGGCGCGGCGGCCGGCGCCTGGGCGGCGTCGGTCGAGTTGGTATCGCCGGGGATGTCGCAGATCAGCATGCGCTGGCTTCCGCCGGTCGGCGGGAGCTCGGCGAGGCAGACGTCGGCGTCGGCCCGATCGAGCTGCTGCGCGGAGTAGAGGATCCCGGATCCGTCGGCCAGCCAGGTGCCGTGGGCGTCGTTGGCGGGGTTCAGCGTGAGTCTGGCGGGCGGCCCCGGGTCGAAGGGCACGTGGCTGCCGGGCTCGTTCGTGAAGGGATCGGTGTGGTTGCAGCCCGTGAAAAAGAGCGCCAGGCCGAGCACGGCAAGCGCAGTCCCCCTGGCGGGTATCGCGGACGAGCAATGTGTCATGCGGGACCTGGAGAAGGGCAGGAATCGCGTGGGTGACGAGCAAACGGTGCCGGCCAGCACACGAAGTGTTCGAATTCGGGATTCAGTCATCCCGGGACCGAACAGACAACCGAGATTGCGCGCCCCGGGCGTTTCGCGCAACTGGTGATGAATCAATTCCTTGCGATCCAACGTCGGGGCGGCACGGTCCTTCCCTATATGAGCGTCGCCCGCCGAGCCGGCGGGAAGAGTGGCAGCGGACCTCTAATAAGGAATCGGCGTGGACATAGCGCGTGCACCGGCCAATCGTGGCCGCCAGCGGCTGATCTACGGTGGCATCGCGATCGTGGCGCTCGTCGCCATGACGCTGGGACTGCGCGGTCTCAAGCCGGCGGCGCCCCGTGTGGATCGCGCCTCGGTGTGGATCGACTCGGTTCAGAAGGGCCCCCTCGTCATCGAAGTCCGCGGACCGGGCACGCTGGTGCCTGAGCGCATCCGCTACATCTCCGCCGTCACCGCGGGTCGGGTGGAGCGCCGGCTGGCCGAACCGGGGCAGGAAGTGCACCCCGAGACCGTTCTGCTGGAGCTGAGCAACCCGGACGTGCAGCTCGAGGCGCTCGAATCGGAGCGCCAGCTCACCGTGGCCCAGGCCGACTACGTCAATCTCAAGACCAATCTCGAGACCCAGCGCCTCAATCAGGAGGCGGCGGTCGCCGCCGCCAAGGCCGCGTACCAGGATGCCAAGCGCAACGCCGACGCATCCAAAGGGCTGGCGACCAAGGAGCTGATCTCGGCGATGGAGGCGGACCGGGCGCTCGACCGGGTGGAGGAGATGGAGACCCGGTTCCAGGTGGAAGAGAAGCGGCTGGCCGTCATGGTCGGCGCGTCCGACTCCCAGCTCGCGCTTCAGAAGGAGCAGGTCGGACGGCTGGTCGCCGTGACCAACTTCCAGCGCGGGCGGGTGCGCTCGATGAAGGTGCTGGCCGGCGCCGACGGCATTCTCCAGGAGCTGCCGCTCGAGGTGGGGCAGTGGGCCCAGTCGGGCGCCACGCTCGCGCGGCTGGTGGAGCCCGGCAAGCTCAAGGCGGTGCTCCGCATTCCGGAGACGCAGGCGAAGGACGTGGCGATCGGCCAGCCCGCGGCCATCGACACCCGCAACGGCATCGCGAAGGGCAAGGTGCGTCGGATCGACCCCGCGGTACAGAACGGGACCGTCACGGTGGACGTCTCGCTCGAGGGCGAGCTGCCCCGCGGCGCGCGTCCCGACCTCTCGGTGGACGGGACGATCCAGGTGGAGCGGCTGGAGAACGTGCTGCACGTCGGCCGGCCCGCGTACGGGCAGTCCAACAGCGCCGTCGGGCTCTTCAAGCTGACGGCCGACGGCACGGAGGCCACGCGGATCAACGTCCGGCTGGGCCGTACGTCGGTAAACACCGTCGAGATCGCCGGCGGCCTCGAGCCGGGCGACAAGGTCATCATCTCGGACATGTCGCGGTGGGACGGGCATGACCGGGTGAGGGTGGATTGAGCCGTGGGCTATGCGCTATGTGCTCGGAGCGCGAACTACTCACGGACGTGACCACGCAGGACCGCTTTGACTCATAGCGCATAGCTCACAGCCCTTCACTCAACCCGAGACCGCCATGGCCGAATCGCTGATCCGACTCGAAGGCATCAAGAAGGTCTTCTACACCGACGAGGTCGAGACCCACGCGCTGTCCGACATCCACCTCGACATCAAGCATGGCGAATACGTCGCCATCGCCGGCCCGTCGGGCTGCGGCAAGACGACGCTCCTCTCGATTCTCGGCCTGCTGGACACGCCGACGGAGGGGGCCTACACCCTGGATAACCAGGCGGTGGCCAAGCTCTCCGCCTCCGAGCGGGCCCGGGTCCGCAACCGGCAGATCGGGTTCATCTTCCAGGCCTTCAATCTGATCGGCGATCTCACGGTGTACGAGAATGTCGAGCTGCCGCTCACCTATCGCGGGATGGCGTCGGACGACCGCCGGAAGCGGGTGCAGACGGCGCTCGAGCGGGTCGGCATGTCGCACCGGATGAAGCATTTCCCGGCCCAGCTCTCGGGCGGTCAGCAGCAGCGCGTTGCGGTGGCCCGCGCCGTCGCCGGCGACCCCGCGATCCTGCTCGCCGACGAGCCCACCGGCAACCTCGACTCGACCAACGGCGAAGCGGTGATGGAGCTGCTGCGCGAGCTGCACCAGGCGGGCGCGACCATATGCATGGTGACCCACGATGCCCGCTACGCCCGGCACGCCGGGCGGTCGGTGCATCTCTTCGACGGCAAGGTGGTCGAGGAGCGCCAGCTCACCGCCGTGAGCTGACTCCCCGGGCCCGGCCGTGCTGTCGCACATCCGTCTCGCCGCCCGCTCGCTCCGCCGGGCCCCGGCGTTCACGCTCGCCGCGGTCGCGACGCTGGCGCTGGGCATCGGCACCAACACCGCGATCTTCAGCGTCGTCAACGGCGTCCTGCTGAATCCCCTCGGCTTTCCCGATCCCGGCCGTCTCGTCATCGTCTGGGGCCGCCACACCACGATCGGACGCGAGACCGCCTCGCTGCCGGACTTCCTCGACTGGCGCAGCCAGGCGCGCTCGTTCCAGGCCCTGGGCGCGATGGCCAACACTCGCTTCAACCTCACGGGGCAGGGGGAGCCTGAAGTCGTCGCGGGGGCCATCACGACGCCCGGACTGTTCACCGTCTTCGGCGTGCTGCCGACGGTGGGCCGCGCGTTCCAGGAGGACGAAGAACGCGGCGCCGCGCCCCGGGTGGCCATGCTGGGCGAGGGGTACTGGCGGCGGCGGTTCGGCGGCAACCGTGAGATCGTGGGGCGGCCGATTCAGCTCAACGGCGTACCGCACATGGTCGTCGGGATCGTGCCGGAGGCGCTGCGGCTGGCGCAGCCGGTGGAGATCTGGGTGCCGCTCGCCACCGACAGCACACGCCCCCGGCGCGCCGACTTCCTGACAGTCTTCGGCCGCCTCGGTCCGGGCGTGTCGATCGAGCGGGCGCAGGAAGAGATGACGACGATCGCGGCCCGGCTCCAGAGCCAGTACCCGGAGTCGAACAACCACTGGAGCGCGGAAGTCGTGAGCCTGCGCGAGCAGCTGGTGGGGGAAGTCCGTCCCGCGCTGCTCGTCTTCATGGGCGCGGTGGGTTTGGTCATGCTGATCGCGTGCGCCAATGTCGCGAACCTGATGCTCGCGCGGGTCGCCGGCCGGGTGCGTGAGGTGTCCATCCGCTCGGCGCTGGGGGCGTCGCGCGCCCGCTTGAGCGGGGAGATCCTGCTGGAGAGCGTGCTGCTCGGACTGCTGGGCGGTGCGCTTGGTCTCGTGCTGGCCGTGTGGGCTATCGACGCGCTGGCCACGCTGGAGCCCGGCACGCTCCCCCGCGCGGAGGAAATCGGCCTCGATTTCCGGGTGCTCGGCTTCGCGCTCGGGCTCTCGATTCTCACGGCACTCCTCTTCAGCCTCGCGCCGGTCTGGCGGATCGCCGGCCGAGATCTGCGGGTGGGTCTCAGCGAGGGCAGCCGGGGCATCGCGGGCGGCGGCAGCATCCACCGGGCGCGCTCCGCGCTGGTGCTGGCGGAGGTGGCGCTCGCCTGCGTGCTGCTGATCGGCGCGGCGTTGCTGCTTCGGAGCTTCGGGGAACTCCAGCAGGTGGATCCCGGATTCTCGACCGACCGCGTCCTCACCGCGCGCGTCACGCTCCCCAGGGCCAAGTACGCGGAGGACGTGAAGCGGACCGCCTTCGCCCGGCAGCTTCTGGAGCGCGTGTCGGCGCAGCCCGGCGTCACCGCCGCGGCGCTCGCCACGGACGTTCCGCTCGGCGACTCGCCGCCCTTCCTCAGCTTCGAGATCCAGGGCCGCGCCGCACCGACCGACGGCAGCGTGCAGGACGCCGCGGTGTTCTCGACCTCCGCGAACTACTTCGAGACCATGCGGATCCCGCTCCTCGAGGGCCGCTTCTACGACGCCACCGACCGCCCCGACGCGGAGAATGTGGCCGTCGTGAGCCGCTCCCTGGCGCGACGCCACTGGCCCGGCGGCGGCGCCATCGGCACCCGGGTGACGCTCGGCGATCCGGCCGATCCCGAGTCGGTCTGGATGCGCGTCGTCGGGATCGTGGGTGACGTGCGCCACGAAGGATTGAATCAGGAAGGCTACCCGCAGCTCTACCTGCCGTTCGACCAGTCGCCCAGCCGCTCCATGGTGGTCACCGCGCGGACCAACGCCGATCCGATGGCGCTGGTGCCGTCGCTGCGGCGCGCGCTCGCGGAGCTCGACGCCGATCTCCCGCTCGCCGGCATCGCCACGCTCGACGAGCGCAAGGCGGTCTCGCTGGCCCGCCCGCGGGTGAACGCCGCCGTGCTCGGCGGGTTCGCCCTCGCCGCGCTGGTGCTGGCCTCGGTCGGGATCTATGGGGTCGTCGCCTACGGGGTGGTGCAGCGCACCCGCGAGATGGGTATCCGCATGGCGCTCGGCGCCGGCGGCAGCGCGCTGCTCGGCATGGTGATCCGCCAGGGGATGCGGCCGGTGCTGGCCGGCGTGGGCCTCGGCGTGCTGGGCGCCCTCGCGGGCGGCCGGGTGCTGCGGAGCCTGCTGTTCGGCGTCGGCGCCGCCGATCCGGTGACCTTCGTCGTCGTGACCGGCTTTCTCGTCGCGGTGGCGCTCGCGGCGATCTATCTCCCTGCACGGCGGGCGGCCCAGTCCGATCCGATGGTCGCCCTGAGGAACGAGTGACATGAGTCTGCTCAGCGATGTCCGCTTCGCCGTCCGCTCGCTGCGGAAGAGCCCGGCGCTGGCCGCGTCGGTCGTCCTGACCCTCGCGCTCTGCATCGGTGCCACGACCGCGATCTTCAGCGTCGTGTACGCGGTGCTCTTCCGGCCGCTGCCGTTCGAGCGGCCGGAGGAGATCCTGCTCGTCCGCACGACCTGGAAGGACATGGTCAGCTCGTTCTCGGGGGGCAACTGGGCGGATGTGAACCGGCAGCAGCAGAGCTTCGCGCACTTCGTGCCGGCGCATTCGGAGAGCTTCAACCTCGCCGGCGCCGACGCGCCCGAGAACGTGGATGGCGCCCGGGTCGGCGCCGACTACTTCGCCATGCTGGGCGTCCGTCCCGCGCTGGGCCGCAGCTTCCTCGCCGAGGAGGACGCGCCGGGGCGAGGTGACGCGGTGATCCTGAGCGACGCGCTCTGGCGGCGGCGGTTCGCCGCCGATCCGGGCGTCCTCGGGCGCGAGGTCCGGCTCGACGGACGGCCGCACCGGGTGGTGGGCGTCATGCCGGCGCAGATGGACTACACGGTGTTCGACGAGGAGCTGTGGGTGCCCACGGCCTTCAGCGCCGAGCGGCTGGGCATGCACGACGAGCACTACCTCACGGTCCTGGCCCGGCTCAAGCCCGGTGTCACGGTCCCCCAGGCAAACGCGGAGCTCGAGACGCTCGGCCGCTGGCTGGCGACGACCCATCCCCGCGAGAACACCGACCGCAGCTTGTCCATGGCGCCGTTCATGGAGGAGCTGGTGCAGGATTTCCGGCCCCGGCTCTTCGTGCTGCTGGGCGCCGTGGGCTTCGTCCTCCTGATCGCCTGCGCCAACATCGCGAACCTGCTGCTCGCGCGGGGCGCCGCGCGCTCCCGCGAGATGGCGATCCGCGCCGCCATCGGCGCGGGCCGGGGTCACCTGCTCCAGCAGGCCCTGATGGAGAGCCTGGTCCTGGCCTTGGCGGGCGGCGTGCTCGGGCTGGTCGCGGGTTATTGGGGCGTGTCGCTGCTGGCGGCGTTCGGCCCGGAAGACGTGCCGCGGCTGTCGCAGGCGCGGGTGGACGGCCCGGTCGTGGCGTTCGCGCTGGGGATCACGCTGCTGAGCGGCCTGGTGTTCGGACTCGCGCCCGCGCTGCGTACCGCGGGACGGATGCCGCACGAGGCGCTCAAGGAGGGGGGCCGGAGCGGATCGCGGTCGGGGAGCCGCGACCGGCTTCGCAACGTCCTCGTGGTGGGCGAGATCGCGGTGGCGCTGGTGCTGCTCACCGGCGCGGGGCTGCTGATCCGGAGCGCCATCGCGCTCAACAACGTGGATCCCGGGTTCGATCCGCGGGGGGTCGTCGCGGGGCGGGTCTCGCTGCCCGAGACGGCGTACCAGTCTCCCGAGCAGGTGATCCGCGCATTCGAGCGCATCGAGGAGCGGCTCGCGGCGGTGCCGGGCGTCGAGGCGGGCTCGCTGGTCTCCGCCGCGCCGATGGAGGGCGGCAACAGCAACGGGCTCGTTCCCGAGGGCCGTCCGCTCGACATCTCCTCCTCGATCAACTCCATGATGCGCCTGGTGACGCCGGGCTACTTCGCGACCATGCGGATCGATCTGGTGCGGGGCCGGACCTTCACCGCGGAAGATCGGCGCGGGGCGCCGCTGGCGATGGTGATCAACGAGACGCTGGCCCGCGAAGCGTTCCCCGGCCAGGACCCGATCGGCAAGCGGATCGCGTGCTGCGAGCCGGGGCCCGATGGGTCGCCCAACTGGAAGGAAGTGGTCGGCGTCGTCCGTGACGTGCGGGCCCAGGGCCTCGACGAGCCGGCGGAGCCGGAGTTCTACCTGCCCATGGTGCAGGCGCCCAACGCGGCGTGGAGCTGGACCGACCGCACCATGACCATCGCGGTCCGCTCCCAGGTGGATCCGCGCTCCCTCATGACGCCGCTACGGCGTGCCGTGGCGGAGGTGGATCCGTCGCTCCCGCTCTACAACCTCGGCACCATGCAGGGCCGGGTGCTGGACTCGATGGCCCAGGCGCGGTTCAGCACCATGCTGCTCACCGTCTTCGGCGCGATCGCGCTCATCCTCGCCGCGGTCGGCGTCTACGGCGTCATCTCGTACGGCGTGACCCAGCGGACCCAGGAGATCGGGATCCGCATGGCGCTGGGCGCCCGCCACACGGACGTGGTGGGCATGGTCGTCCGGCACGGGGCGGCGCTCGCCGGGATCGGCCTCGCGGTCGGCCTCGTCGGGGCGCTGGTCCTGTCGCAGCTCATCGCGAGTCTGCTCTTCGAGGTGAGCCCGACCGATCCGCCGACGTTCGCGACCGGCACCGTGGTGCTGACCGCGGTGGCCGTGCTGGCGGCCGCGTTGCCCGCGCGGCGCGCGGCGATGACCGACCCGATGGTCGCCCTCCGGAACGAATGATATGGCGCTCGCGATCGATCCCCTGATCCGGATGGACAGCGTCTCCAAGATCTTCCATACCGACGAGGTGGAGACCCACGCGCTCTCGCGGATTCAGCTCGAGATCCGGGCCGGCGAGTTCGTGGCGATCTCCGGACCGTCGGGCTGCGGCAAGACGACCCTGCTTTCGATCCTCGGCCTGCTCGACTCGCCGAGCGAAGGGAGCTACGTGCTCGCCGGCGAGCCGGTGGCCACGCTCTCGGGCGCCCAGCGGGCGAAGGTGAGGAGCCGGGCCATCGGCTTCATCTTCCAGGCCTTCAATCTCATCGGCGATCTCGACGTGTATCACAACGTCGAGCTGCCGCTCAAGTACCGCGGCATGGGCCTGGTCGAGCGGCGGGCGCTGGTGCACCAGGCGCTCGAGCGGGTCGGCCTGCTGCACCGGATCCACCACTACCCCTCGCAGCTCTCCGGTGGCCAGCAGCAGCGCGTCGCAGTGGCGCGCGCGGTGGCCGGAAAGCCGCTCGTGCTCCTGGCCGACGAGCCCACCGGCAACCTCGACTCCAAGAACGGCGCGCAGGTCATGGAGCTGCTTCACGAGC
>Ga0190265_10001560_pt1 | contig 15103 bp, 9 predicted proteins | sample Popmic124T_FD_133135 | JGI IMG/M metagenome (GOLD analysis project Ga0190265, IMG submission 133135) | Populus adjacent soil microbial communities from riparian zone of Indian Creek, Utah, USA - 124 T | ecosystem: Environmental > Terrestrial > Soil > Riparian zone | place: USA: Utah | collected...
CGGTTCCTCAATCTGGTCGCCAGCGAGCCGGATATTTCGCGCGTCCCGGTGATGATCGACAGCTCGAAGTGGTCGGTGCTCGAGGCGGGTCTCAAATGTGTGCAAGGCAAGGCGATCGTCAATTCGATCTCGATGAAGGAGGGCGAGGAGGAGTTTCTCGCCCATGCCCGGCTGGTCCGCGATTACGGCGCCGCGGTGGTCGTCATGGCGTTCGACGAGACGGGGCAGGCGGATACGAAGGAACGCAAGGTCGAGATCTGTTCGCGCGCCTATCAATTGCTCGTCGCCGAGGGTTTTCCCCCTGAGGACATCATCTTCGATCCCAACATTTTCGCGGTCGCCACCGGCATCGAGGAGCATCGCCGCTACGCATTGGATTTCATCGAGGCCTGCCGCGAGATCAAGAAGCGCTGCCCGCACGTCCACCTCTCGGGGGGCCTTTCGAACCTCAGCTTCTCGTTCCGCGGCAACGAGCCGGTCAGGCGCGCGATGCACTCGGTCTTCCTCTACCACGCCATCCCCGCCGGGCTCGACATGGCGATCGTCAATGCGGGCCAGCTCGACGTCTACGACACGATCGACCCGGAGTTGCGCGAGGCCTGCGAGGATGTGATTCTCGACCGGCGAGACGATTCCACCGAGCGGCTGGTTACGCTCGCCGAGAAATATCTCGGCTCCGATCCGATCCGCGAGAAAGCCGAGGCCGAATGGCGCGGCTGGGCGGTCGAGAAGAGGCTCGAACACGCTTTGGTCAAGGGCATCGACGCGTTCGTGGTCGAGGATACCGAGGAGTGCCGGCTGAAGGCGCCGCGGCCGATCGAAGTGATCGAAGGGCCGCTGATGGACGGCATGAACGTCGTCGGCGACCTGTTCGGATCGGGCAAGATGTTCCTGCCGCAGGTGGTGAAATCCGCCCGGGTGATGAAGAAGGCGGTCGCCCACCTCATCCCCTGGATCGAGGCCGAGAAGGAGAAGAGCGGCGTCTCGACCGCCAAGGGCCGGATCGTGATGGCGACGGTCAAGGGCGACGTCCACGACATCGGCAAGAACATCGTCGGCGTGGTCCTGCAGTGCAACGGCTATGAAGTGATCGACCTGGGCGTGATGGTGCCCTGGCAGGACATTTTGAAGGCCGCGAACGAGAATCATGCGGACATGATCGGCCTTTCGGGCCTGATCACGCCCTCGTTGGACGAGATGGTGACGGTCGCGACCGAGATGCAGCGGGCGGGGTTGGACTTACCGCTCCTGATCGGCGGCGCGACGACGAGCAAGGTCCACACCGCGATCCGCATCGAGCCGGCTTATGAAGGCCCGGTCATCCACGTCCTCGACGCCAGCCGCGCGGTCGGCGTCGCCTCGTCCCTGGTCTCGGATACGCAGCGCGAGCCGCTGATCGCCAAAACCCGCGCCGACTATCACGAGATCCGCGAGACCCGTGCCGGCCGCGGCCACAGCGCGCTCGCAACCCTCGCCGAAGCGCGCGCCAACGCCTTCCCCTACGATCCCGAGGGCAAGGCGCGGCCGCCGCAGCGCCCGGGCGTCCACAGCTTCAACGACTGGCCGATCCGCGAGCTTCGCGACGGCATCGACTGGACGCCCTTCTTCCGCGCCTGGGAGCTTGCGGGCAATTATCCCGCGATCCTCACCGACCCGGTGGTCGGCGAAAGCGCGTCGAGCCTGTTCGCCGACGCACAGGCCATGCTCGACCGGATCGTCGCCGAGCATTGGCTGACGGTGCGCGGCACGGTCGGCCTGTGGCGCTGCCGGCGCGAGGAGGACGACATTCTGGTCCTCGCCGGCAATGAAGAAACCCACCTGCCGATGCTGCGCCAGCAGGTGAAGAAGCGAGAGGGCAGGGCGAACATGTGCCTCGCCGACTTCATCGATCCGGCGGGGGAGGACTGGATCGGCGGCTTCGCGGTCGCCATCCACGGCATCGAGCCGCACCTCGCCCGCTTCAAGGCGGACAATGACGATTATTCGGACATCCTGCTCAAGGCGCTGGCGGATCGCCTCGCCGAAGCCTTTGCCGAGCGCCTCCACGGCCATGTCCGCGAAAGCGTCTGGGGCTATGCCGGCACGGAGCATCTGACCAATGCCGAGCTGATCCGTGAGAGCTATACCGGCATCCGCCCGGCGCCCGGCTATCCGGCCTGCCCGGATCACAGCCTGAAGCCGACCTTGTTCAAGATGCTCGGCGGCGCGCCGGCGGGCGTGGAGCTGACTGAGAGCTTCGCCATGCTTCCGGCCTCGGCCGTCTCAGGCTTCTATTTCGGCCACCGTGACAGCCAATATTTCGGAGTCGCCCGAATCGGCCGAGACCAGCTCGAGGATTATGCGGCGCGCCGCGGCGTTGCGCTGGAGGAAGCGGAACGCTGGCTCAGGCCGAATCTGGACTAAGGAATAGCGGGCCCCCCGTCCCGTTCCGGGCCAGCGCCTTCGTTAACCCCGTTCACGTCTCGACAGCGGCCGTTCCCGCGGTCAGGCCGCGCCAATGAACCGGACCTTTTGCATCGTGCTGGCCTTGGCCTGCATCCTCGTCTGGGTGGCGCCGCTTCCGGCGCAAGCCCCCGCGGCGCCCTTCACCGTTGAGGAGAGCGGCGAGACCCATGACAGCCTCGCCGAGGCGGTCGCCGCGATCGGCTCCGGCAACGGCACCATCCTGATCGCGCCCGGAACCTACGAGCAATGCGCGGTCCAGAACGAGGGCCGAATCGCCTATGTCGCCCGCGAGCCCGGCAGCGTCGTCTTCGACGGCGTCGCCTGCGAGGGGAAGGGCGCGCTCGTGCTCGGCGGCCGCTCGGCGCGGGTCGAAGGCATCGTCTTCCAGAACATCCGCGTCCCCGACGCCAACGGCGCCGGCATCAGGCTCGAAGCCGGCGACCTGCTCGTCCGCGAATCGATGTTCCGCGACGGCGAGAACGGAATCCTCGTCGCCAACGATCATCGCGGCACGGTCCGAATCGAACAGTCGACCTTTTCCGGCCTCGGCCAATGCCCGGAGAACGGCAGCTGCTCGCACTCGATCTACAATAGCGGCGATGCGGCGCTCGTCGTCACCCGCTCGCGCTTCGAGCGCGGCACCGGCGGCCATTATCTCAAGAGCCGCGGCGCCCGAATCGAGGTCACCGATTCGAGCTTCGACGACAGCGCCGGCCAGGCCACCAACTACATGATCGACCTCTCCGTCGGCGCCACCGGCACGATCGCCCGCAACGTCTTCGTCCAGGGCGCGAACAAGGAAAATTACAGCGCCTTCATCATGGTCGCGCCCGAAGGCCGCGAGCACAGCTCGGCGGGGCTCTCGGTCACCGACAACGAGGCCGGCCTCGTGCCCGGCCTGACGCGCCGCACCTCGTTCGTCGCCGACGAGAGCGGCGAGGCGATCACTATCGCCAACAACCGCCTCGACCCCCAGATCGCCCGCTTCGAGCGGCGCTAGCGGTTCTCCCTTCGGGCAGCCTATAGCGCCCGCCATGACTCTCGACGCTCTTCGTTCCCTCGTCCTGGCCGACGAGGCGCTGCAGATGGACCTGGCTTGCATCGAGGAGTCCGACGCGTTCGTTGCCCGCATGGTCGAGCTGGCGGGCCCGGACCTGACCGCCCTGGAAATTGCCGCCGCGATTCGCGGTGATCCGGCCGGAATTTCGCGTCTCGCCGCCAGCGCTCCGAACGCGGCCGCCTGGCCCTCGCGCCATTGGCTTCCCGTTCAAGCCGTCGGGGCCGCCATCGATTGGGCCCATTTCGCCGGCGCCCCGCTCGCCGAATCGTTTTTCACCGAAACTGCGCGCCGCGCCGCCGCCAAGCCGTTCAACCGCCTGTTCCGACATGTCACCCGGTTCAGCGATTTCGTGGAGAATGCGGAGGCGGAAGGCTCCCTCGTTCCGGACGGCTTCATCTTTCACATGTCGCGTTGCGGCTCGACCCTGGTCGCCAAGATGCTCGCGGCGCTGCCGGGCGTCGTCATGGTCTCGGAAGCCGCGCCGCTCGATGCCGTCGTCCGGCTCGGGACGCCGGAGCCGCTCAAGGCCATGGTTGCGGCGCTGGGGCGAAGGCGGGCGGGCGACGAGACCCGCTATTTCGTCAAGCTCGACTTCGCGCACGCGCTCGCGCTGCCGCTGTTCCGCGCCGCATTTCCTGCGACGCCCTGGCTTTTCCTCTATCGCGACCCGGTCGAGGTCCTGGTCTCGCAGATGCGGATGCGGGGCACGCAGACCCTGGCCTCGCCGGACCTGTCGCCCGAGGAAACCTGCGCGCTGGCGCTGGCGGAGGTCTGCGAAGCGGCGATCGACGAGATGGAAAAAGGCGCCGGCCTCGCGGTCAACCATGCCGATTTGCCTGACGCGATCAGCGAAATCCTCGGCCATTTCGGCATGGCCTGCGGGGCGGCGGAGCACGCCCTCATGGCCCCGGCTTCGCGGCGCAACGCCGGATCTCCCGCGACGCCGTTCGCGAGCGACGCCGAGGCCAAGCGAAAGAGCGCCACCGCCGCTGTCCGCATTGCGGCCGAGACGCATCTGGCCGGGCCCTATCGCCGGCTCGAAGCGTTCAGCCGGCGGCGCCCAGCTGCCCCATCAGCCAGCGGTCGACAACCGCGTCGATGACGAGATGGACGCGGTCGTCGGCGCCGCCATTGGTCACCTGGTGCGGATCGGCAAGGCGCAGGTACCAGGTGCTGCCGGGCGTCATCTCGACCGCCCTGCCGTTGACCAGGAATTCGACGTCCGCGCCGGTCATGATCGGGACGTGCAGCCGCGCCCTGCCCATCGCGGCGTCAAGGCCGGGATCTTCATGCTCCTTGATCCGCGAGCCGGGCGACAGAAGCATGAGGCGGACACTGCGGAGCGGGCACAGGAAGGCGCCAAGCACTTCCCGCAGGAACGGGGCGCGATCGAGGAAATGCGTGTCGACGAACCGCTCGGCCTCGGGAGCTGCACCGATCATCCTGATCGGATGGGTCTCCCCCGCCGGCGAGCGCAGAGGCAGCACCGTCCAGTCGCCCGCATAATTGTCTCGGACGAAGTGCCGGGTCCAGTCGCCGGGGTCAAAAAGGGCGAGAGCGGCCGCGAGCCGCGCGGGATCGAAGTCGAAGGGCAAGCGGATGCGGTCGGGTAGCGCTCCATCCATGCGGGCGGTGCTAGCCTGCGGGCGGCAAAGCGGCAAATCCCGCTTCCCGTCAAAGAGACGCACGGACTATAGCCGGCCGGTGAATCGGTTCGCGGCCCTCCTTGCCTTCCTTGTTGCGGTTCTCGCCGGCGGCGGTTCCGCTCAAGCGGCGCGGCATATGGAGGTGCGCCTGGTCGCGGAGACAGCCGCGGTGGCGCCCGGCTCGACCATTACCCTGGCCTTCACGATGCGGCCGCAGCCGGGCTGGCACGGCTATTGGCGCAACCCCGGCGATGCCGGCGACGAGCCGCGGGTGACCTGGCGCCTGCCGGACGGGTGGCGGGCGGGGCCGCTTCAATATCCGGTGCCCGACCGGCTCCTCGTCATGGGGCTGATGAACTATGTTTACGAGCGCGATTACGCGCTGCTGGTGACCGTCCAGGTGCCGGCGAGCGCCGAGCCCGGCGCGACCCTTCCGATCGATGCGCGGCTCGATTATCTGGTCTGCACCAACGAGCTGTGCGTGCCCGAGGATGCGACCGTCTCGGTCGAGCTCGCCATCGGCCAGCCGCTGGCGCCCAGCGCGGCTTTTCAAGGCTATCGGCGAGCGCTGCCCCGGCCGCTGGGCAGCGAAGGCCGGTTCGAGATCGCGAACGGCCGGCTGCGCATCGCCATCCCGCTGCCGGCCTCGACCCAGGTCGCCTCTCCCTATTTCTACCCGGTGACCAGCGACGCCGTGCGTCATTCGGAGGCGCAGCGCATCTCGCGCAGCGGCGACATGCTGATCGTCGAGGCGGCGCCGGGGCGGCTGGCCGGGCAGTTGCGGACGCTGGAAGGACTGATCGAGATCGAGCCCGGGATCGGCCTGGCGCTGACCGCCCGGCCGGGAGAAGTGCCGGCGGCCGGCACCCCGATTGCGGGGACGCAGGAAGGCCCGCCTTCCGAGGGCGGCCCCGGCATCCTGATCGCCCTGCTCGGCGCCGTGCTCGGCGGCCTGATCCTCAACATCATGCCCTGCGTCTTCCCCATACTCAGCTTGAAGGCGCTCGGCCTCGCCCGCGCCGGGGGGAGCGAGGCCGAGGTCCGGCGCGAAGCCTTGGCTTATGCGGCGGGCGTGGTGCTCACCTGCCTCGCGCTCGGCGGGGTGCTGCTGGCGTTGCGGGCCGGCGGGGCCGCGGTCGGCTGGGCGTTCCAGCTCCAGGATCCGCGAGTCATCCTGCTGCTCCTGCTTCTGGTCACCGCCATCGCCCTCAATCTCGCCGGCCTGTTTCACTTGCCCATGCTGGCCGGCGGCGAGGGGCTTTCCCGAAGGCAGGGCGCGGCCGGCGCATTCTTCACCGGCGCGCTCGCCGCCTTTATCGCGACGCCCTGCACCGGCCCGTTCATGGGCGCGGCGCTTGGCGCGGCGCTGATCCTGCCGGCGGCCGGCGCGCTGGCGGTGTTCGGCGGGTTGGGCCTCGGCCTTGCCCTTCCGTTCCTGCTGCTGGGCTTCGTGCCCGCTCTGCGCCGCCGGCTGCCAAGGCCGGGACCGTGGATGGCGATTCTGCAGCGCGTGCTTTCGGTGCCGATGTTCCTGACCGCTTTGGGCCTCGCCTGGATCCTCGGCCGCCAGACCGGCGCCGACGGCATGGCGCTCGGCCTGCTCGGCGCGCTCCTGCTCGCGCTCGGCCTGTGGGCGCTCGGGCGCGGCGGCCGTTGGCTCGCCGCTTTGCTGATCCTCGCCTCGGCGGCGCCGCTTCTCCTCATCCGTCCGGGCGCGCCGGCGCCGCTCGAAAGCCCGCTTCCCGCCGAGCCGTTCAGCGAGACGCGCCTTTCGGAGCTTCGCGCTGCGGGCACGCCGGCCTTCGTCTATTTCACCGCCGATTGGTGCCTGACCTGCAAGGTCAACGAGCGCGGCGCGCTGGCTCAGGAAGAGGTCGCGGCGCATTTCCGCGCGCGGAACATCAAGGTGCTGGTCGGCGATTGGACCCGCGGCGACGCCGAGATCGGCCGCTTCCTCGCCCGCCACGGCCGCTCGGGCGTGCCGCTCTACCTTTATTATCCGCCGGGCCGCGAGGCCGAAATGCTGCCGCAAATCCTGACGGCAGGCCGGCTGACCTCGCTCTAGTTGCGCCGCTCCCACACTTTCTGCCCGCCGAGATAGGTTTCCAGCACCTCAGTCCCCCGGATCGCCCGCTGGTCGGCGTCTGCGAAAATGTCACGGTCGATGAAGATGAAATCGGCCATCCGCCCGACCTCGAGCGTGCCGAGCCGGTCCTCGGCGAAGCCGGCATGGGCCGCGCCGCGGGTGAAGGCGGCGAAGGCCTCGACGAGCGACAGCCGCTGCCGCGGCAGCCAGCCGCCGGGCGGATTGCCCTCGCTATCCTCGCGGCTGATCGCGGCGGCGAGGCCGGGGAAGGGGTTCGGGCTCTCGACGGGGAAGTCCGAGCCGAAGGCGAGCGGCACCCGATTGTCGAGCATCGAACGCCAGGCATAAGCGCCGCCGAGCCGCTCGAGCCCCATCCGCGCCTCCGCCATCAGCCTGTCCGATGTCTGGTGGGTCGGCTGCATCGAGGCGATGGTGCCGTGGCGGGCGAAGCGCGGCAGATCGGCCGGATCGACGATCTGGGCGTGCTCGATCCGCCAGCGGCGGTCGCCCTTGTAGGTTTCAGCGAGCTCGTCGATCGCATCGAGGACCAGGGCATTGGCCCGATCGCCGATGGCGTGGACCGCGACCTGGAAATTGTCCATCGCCGCCCGGCTCATCAGATTCTTGAGCACCGTGTCGGTGACGAGCGGCAGGCCGCTCTGGCCGGCGGCGTCGCGATAGGGCGCCTTGAGCCAGGCCCCGCGCGAGCCGAGCGCCCCGTCAAGATAGAGCTTCACGCCGACCATGCGCAGGCGGCTGTCGTAGAGCCAGGGCGTCGGCCGCGTGCCCGCGACGGCGAGCAGATTGTCGATGCCCGAAGCATAAGAGAGGATTCGGACGTTGAGCCGGCCGGCGTCGCCCGCGCGCCGCATCACCGCCCAGTCGGCAGCGCTCGTGCCCATGTCCGCGACGGTGGTGAGGCCCTGGGAGAGCAGGATCTCCTGCGCGCGTGCCAGCGCGCGGTCGCGCTGGAGCGGCAAGGGCGGCGGCACGGCGCGCTCGACCAGGGCCATGGCCGCATCGACGAAGATGCCGCTGGGGTTGCGCCCGGTGCGCTCGATCCGGCCGCCCTGTGGCGCCTGGCTCTGGGCGTTGACCGCGGCCTCGCGCATGGCGGCGCTGTTCGCCCAGCCGGCATGGCCGTCGATCCGCTCGAGCCAGACCGGCCGGTCGCCGGTGACGGAGTCGAGATCGGCGGCGGTCGGGAAGCGGCCAAGCCCCCAGCGCTCCTGATTCCAGCCGCGTCCGATAATCCAGCGCGGGGTCGGATTGGCGGCGGCGTAGGCGGCGATCCGCGCTTGCGCTTCCTGCAGGCTGTTGGTGTCCGAAAGGTCGAGCAGGAGCGCGCCCATGCCCAGGCCCATGACGTGGCCGTGGCCGTCGATCAGGCCGGGGATGAGCGTTCGCCCGCGCCCCTGCAGCAAATAGCGCGGCCGCTCGGGCCGCCGGTCGCCGCGCTGGAGCAATTGGCGCACCCGCCCGTCGTCGCCGATCCAGATGCCGTTGAAGCGGAACAGGCGGCCGTCCTCGCGCAGCGTATAGCCGTTGACGTTCTCGACGAGCGTGTCGGCGAGCGCGGGCGCGGCGATAAGCAGCGCGAGGGCCGCGAGCAATACGCCAAGTAAGCCCCTCCCTTTCAAGGGAGGGGTATGGGGGTGGGTGGCGACTGAGCCGGGTCGATCCCGGCGAAGGCGCTCATGGCATCCTCGGGGGCATCGAGCCGCCTCGGCTGCGACCCACCCCTTGATCCCCTCCCTTGAAAGGGAGGGGCGGTCTTTGTCTTTATTCAAGGCTCCAGCCTCCTGATCAGGGAATTCGTGTCCCGCCGCCCGGCGCCGAAGAGGTCGTGGCCAGCCCCAGGAATGCGATCCGTGCCATCAGAGGGGCGATAGGGCCTGTTTGCCCGCCGCGCCAGATGGTCGATCGAGTAGCAATAGGACCTCCGCGCGTCCCGCGCTGGAACGGCTCGCCGCAACCGGCCGTTTTGGCCGCATCCGCCCTTCCCAAGCGGGAACGCGCGGATCATAAAGATCGCGGCAATCAAGCCGCCCGGTGGAGTCGAATTGAGCGCACCCTTCCGCTTTCCGCGTTTCTTCGTGACGACTCCGTCGCCTTGCCCCTATCTTACGGGCAAGACCGAGCGGAAGGTCTTCACCGAGCTTTCGGGACCGCATGCCGGCGAGCTCAACGACGCGCTCGGCCGGATCGGCTTCAGGCGAAGCCAGAACGTCGCCTACCGCCCCTCCTGCCTCGATTGCGCCTCCTGCATCTCGGTGCGGGTGATCGCCGGCGAGTTCCAGCCCAACGCCAGCCAGCGCCGTGTCCTGAAGCGAAATTCCGACCTCGAAGTCACCGCCTGCAAGGCCTGGGCGACCGAGGAGCAATATGAGCTCTTGCGCCGCTATTTGCGCGCCCGCCACCCCGAGGGCGGAATGGTCGAGATGGACGAGCGCGATTTCTCCGACATGGTCGAGCAAAGCCCGGTCAAGACCTACATCGTCGAATATCGCGAGCCCGCGCTCGACGGCGTGCCGGGGCGCCTGGTCGGCGCCTGCCTGACCGACCAGCAGGCCGACGGCCTCTCGATGATCTACAGCTTCTTCGAGCCGGACGAAGAGGGCCGCGCTGGCCTCGGCACCTACATCATCCTCGATCACATCGTCCGCGCCGGCCGCGCGGGCCTGCCCTACGTCTATCTCGGCTATTGGGTCGAGGAGGCCAAGCGCATGGCCTATAAGTCCAAATTCCGCCCGCTTGAGCGGCTCGGCCCGGGCGGCTGGCGCCGGTTCGATCCGGAGCAGCGCGAGCTGCCGCTCATTTCCTGACATCGGGCGCGAAAGCGGCCCCGTTTCGCCGCCAAGTCCAGTCCCAATGTCGGGGAGCGTAACCTAGCTGCCGTCGCCTTCTAACCGGTTCGCTTCCTTTCGTACCAAGACCTCATCCTGGTAACCCTCGCCGATGTGACCAGAACCGAAGACATGGTGGTGTCGAACTGAACGAACCGGCGGCGTCCTATAATGGGGGTCATTGACATATACGCTTCCCTTGATGCGAGGCCAAATCTCTCTCGCCAAAAAGCGTTGATCGTGGCCATATTTGTTTGTTACGGTTCCATTAAAATAGGAAGCCATGAGCTGGGGCAGAGACAACGAGGGACTGGAATGGCCGCCCCACATTCCTGCTAGCATCAGATCATTATGCAGAACATGGTCCCGTATTACGTGAAATGATCTGTTGCTGTCGATCCAATCCCGCACCAAAACGGCTTCCCGTGAGGTTACCCTCGAATCGGTGTCCCTGCACATGAAGCGACGCACGCTCGGGTCGTTCGCAACAATGAAGCGCCAAAAGTAAGACGGAAAGCTTGGAAACTCCGTCTCCGCGTGAATGATCTCCGCATTGGCGAATGCAAGGGCGCGAATGACGCTCTCCGGCACGTCACGACCGACATAGAAGCGCGCTACCCAACTTGGATAGACGTAGCGACATATCCTCGCGTTAATCACCGCGCCAAGGCAGTAGATGTCTCGCGCTCCCCAAAGAGAGAAGGAGATCACATCCTTGCCGGCAGGATTGCGTATAATATCAATCTCTCGGAGTCGATCGGAGACTTCTCGATCTCTCCCTTGAATGGCGGCCTGCCCGTACTTGATTGCTTTTTTGCTCTCTCCCATGTTGTAGTAACAGATCTTGAACAAGTTGTCGCTTTCGATAGTCTCGCCGACAGCTCTGGTTAGTGCTTCTAGTTGTAAGATTGAGTCTTGGTAACGTCCGATATTAGCCAATACGCGGCTTCTAAAAAGGAGGTCATAAGGTGTTCCACACCCGCGACCCAGCATGCGCTCGACGTTCTCCAGGGCCTTACCCCATTCCCGATTTTGAAAATGCGCATCAGCAACTAGCCGTTGGGCATACCAATACTGAGCGTCATCCATTTGGATGCTACCTAGGGTGACGATCGCCTCCGTATTTCTGCCGGAGCGAAGGAGCTGCTGAGCAGTCTCTATGCGGTTCGCTGATTCTGTCACCTTTGATCCTTGATGCTCTTGGCGGCAAAAAAGCGACCGTTCACATTCTTTCGACGTCCGCCCTCAAAATCAAGTGCTCCGCGCGGACCACGATGGGCGACTCGCCTTGCCGCGGCACTGGAGGCGAGGTCGTCAGACACGAAGCCGGCAGCTAAATCGGCGTAAAGCTGTGCAGCTGCCAGGGCGACGCAAAGCTAGGAATGAAGGGGAAGCCTCCCGAGACCGTTCGATTCCTTAACCGCGCAGCCAATGCGTCCAGCTGGTTGCCTGCCGCGGCTGCTGGTCGCCGACAAAGCCGATCGAGGTGCTCAATCGCTCTTGTAGTTCGGCCGGCAAAGATAGAAGGGGCCGGAGCATGGCGGATTTTCGATACACCTCTACCAAGGCAGGCCGGTTTCTCACGATCCCGACCGATGTCTATATCGGGAAATCGATCGAAGTTTACGGCGAATGGTCATTCGGCGAGATCGAACTGCTGAGCAAATTGATCGCCCCCGGCGATAACGTGGTCGAGGTCGGGTCCAATATCGGCGCCCATACTGTCTTCATCGCAAGGGATCTGTGCGTCGAGGGGATGCTGTACGCCTTCGAGCCCCGGCGCGTCCTGTTCCAACTCCTTTGTGCGAACCTGATGTTGAACGGTATCGATAGAGTACGGGCGTTCCAGCTCGCGTTGGGCGATAGTGAAGGTGTGATTCACGAGGGCGCCCTGCCTATGACGACGCCGATAAACGCCGGGGCATTCGGTCTAGGCAAAGTGCCAGGGGAGGGAGAAGAGATCGCGGTCGTGGCGTTGGATACGATGTCGGAGCGCCTGAAAACCATCGCCCTCCTCAAGGCCGATGTGGAGGGCCACGAACTCAGCGTGCTTCTTGGAGCCGGCGGCATCATCGAGAGAGACCGACCTGTCCTGTACCTAGAAAATGACCGGCCCGACCAGTCTGAAGCCCTGGTCCGTCATGTCATGGAATTGGGCTACGACCTCTACTGGCACATCGTCCCGCTTTTCAGGCCGAACAACCACGCAGGGACGGGTGTGAACATTTTCGGCAATACCTGTTCGTTCAACATGCTTTGCCTGCCCTCGGAAAAAGCGGCGACGGTATCGGGCCTGGCGAGGATCGTGGATCCCACGGACCATCCGCTAAGGCGAGAAAAACCGGATGCTGAGACGAGCGTGACTCTCGGTGTCGAAGGACCGGAGGCCCGAGGCAAAGGGTGAAATCACACTGCGAGTAGCCGTGATCGGGTCGCCGATATCGCTGTGGTTGATTGTCGCGTCGTCGCGCTGACCCCCGCAGGAATGGCGACGGTCTGCTGCCCATCACGGCAGCCGTCTTGGACGTTCCCTTCGACTCATCCCTTTCGGAAGTTCACCCAGTCGTTCTGGCCGATGTGCATCGGCCTCGGCAGCGGAAAGTCTTCGCTGAAGCGAGTCGGATCCATGAATGAGAAATAATCGTCGTGAATTCTCACGCTGTTGCGAGCGATCGGCCAGATCGAGTTGCGCAGGAAATGCTGATCCAGGGTCAGGTTGTTGCCGACGTTCCGCCCGGCGCGGACGCTCTCCTCGATTCGCTCGCGCATGCCGCCGATATTGCCGCGATGGGCGCCCCACATGCCGGCGAGGATCAGCTCGCTATGCTGGGGGTTGTCCCGCATGACGTGAAAGGCCTTGCCCGACTTCAGCCAGTCCGCGACCGCCCACCTCTCCTTGACGTTCACCACCGAATCCGCATCCCTGACCAGGTAGATGTCGACATCCGGGTCGTCCTCGACCAGAAACCTCCAGAACGGACCATATTGCGCGGCCGACAGGCCGTCGGGCAGGACGACCTGCGCTCCATTCTGGACGAGCAGCGACTTGACCGCCTCGGGCACGCTGGCATCGACGTAGAAACGGGGCGTCCAGCCTGGATAGAGATAGCGCGCAACGACCGCGTTGGTGACGGCCCCGTTCAAATATCTGACGTCCGCGCCCCACAGCGAGAAGGAGATGACGTTGCGCGACCGTCGGGCGGGATCGAAGGGCCCGACCACCGGATCGGAAGGCGCTTGCGCCGGCACCGCCTCGTCCTTGAGCCGAAGCGCCCGATCGCCATGTTCGACCGCCTCGGGGATCCTACCGGAAAGGCGGCAGAGCGAGCAGAGCAGGTCTTCGCGCTCGATCGGCTCTATTGCGTCCGCACGGCCCTCGATCCAGTCGAGCCCTTCCTGGGCGCGCCCAAGGCATCTGAGCGCGACCGCGATATTCTTGATGTTCTCGGAGCTCGGCTCGCGCTCGACCACGCTTCGCATGATCGCGAGCGCGCGCTCGTAATCCTCGATTCGGAAATAGTGCAGGGCAGCCGCCTTCGCCGCCCAGAGGTCATCGTCGGCGGCCAGGATCGCCGCTTCATCGTCGGCGAACCTGTGATTGGGGTTCGCCTTGAACGCTGCGATCAGCTCAACAACGGAATTGGAAATGGAATCAGCCATGAAGCCCCCTATCCCACTTCCGATTCATGACCAATGCCAGGCCGCGCCGCGGCCCTGCCGGTAGGTCCAAGCCGGCGAAAGTCGTGAACATCCGCATCCGCGCGCCGGGCGGCCCGCACTTGTGGCCGTGTCAAGCCCATTTAACCGCTTAAGTCATTCAATGTGGAAAAGAGTTTGATTGACCGGCTTTGGGAAACGTGGTCTCGTCAGGGCATATTTAAGTCACGAGTCGGGCCTCCGGGGGAGGCCTGGCCCGGCAATTGTTGTTTTTTAGGGGGGTACCATGGCCGATCCGGTTGCGCTCAACGATTCCGACTCTGCGATCGAGGATGATGTCGTCATCAGCGGCAATGTCGGGGACAACGATACCGATGGCGATACCCCGCATAATTTGCTGACGTTCACGCTCGTCGGTCCGGCGCCTCCCGGGCTGACCTTCAACGCCGACGGCAGCTATTTCTTCAACCCGCTTGATCCCGCCTATCAGGACCTGGCGGAGGGCGAACTCGAGGACGTCGTCGTCACCTATGTGGTGTCCGACGGCTCCGGCTCCGACACGGCGACGCTGACCATCACCGTGACGGGCGTCAACGACGCGCCGGTGGCCGCCGACGACACCAACACCGCCACCGAAGACGGCTCGACGGTCTTCGGCACCGTCGCCGAGGACGACGTGGACGTCGATACGCCGCTTGGCGAGCTGAGCTATTCTTTCTCCAGCGGCCTTGGCGGGCTGGTGATGCTGGATCCGGACACCGGCGCATACAGCTTTGACCCCACCCATGCCGACTATCAGTCGCTGGCGCAGGGTACCTCGCAGAACTTCGTGGCCACCTATATCGTGGACGACGGCCAGGGCGGCAGCGACACGGGAACGCTGACCATCCTGGTCACCGGCACCAACGACGCGCCCATCGCGGTCGCGGACACCAATAGCGGCGATCCAGTCACCGAGGATGACGATGACACGGCCAGCGGCAACGTGCTGACCAACGACACCGATATAGACAACGGCGCAACCAAGACGGTGTCCCAGGTCGAGGGCTCGGCGGGCAACGTCAACAATTCGGTGGCCGGGACCTACGGCTCGGTCACCATCAACGCCAATGGCACCTACACCTACACGCTCGCTGACGGCGATCCCGACACCGACGCGCTTATCGAGGGCGAGACTGTCACCGACGTGTTCACTTACACGATGGTGGACCAGCACGGCGCTTCTTCCTCGACCACGCTGACGGTCACGATCACGGGCACCAACGATACGGCCACGATTGCGGGCGAGGACACCGGCGATGTCGAGGAGGACGTCACGCTCACGGCCACCGGCACGCTGACGATTTCGGACGTCGACACCGAC
>Ga0190265_10001561_pt1 | contig 15103 bp, 11 predicted proteins | sample Popmic124T_FD_133135 | JGI IMG/M metagenome (GOLD analysis project Ga0190265, IMG submission 133135) | Populus adjacent soil microbial communities from riparian zone of Indian Creek, Utah, USA - 124 T | ecosystem: Environmental > Terrestrial > Soil > Riparian zone | place: USA: Utah | collected...
ACAAGAATCCGGAGCTCTACGCGCTGCTCAAGTCGCAAGCGGACCGCGCGCTGGGCCGCGTGCAGCGCGCGGCGAGCTTGACCGAGCGCGTGACGGCGGTGCTCGCGGCGCGCGATCCGCGCGCGCTGCCGAGCATGGCGGAGATGGCGTGCGAGCTCGAGATCAGCGAGCGCTCGCTGCGGCGCCGGCTGCTCGCGGAGGGCATCAGCTATCGCGATCTGGTCGAGCGCATCGCCATGGACGCGGCCAAGCGCATGCTCGAGAACCCGCGCGTCTCGATTCAGCAGGCGGCGTACGCCACCGGCTTCGGCACGTCCGCGTCCTTTCATCGCGCGTTCAAGCGCTGGACTGGCAAGACCCCCGCTGCGTATCGCGCGTCGTATTGATGCAAACACGGGCAAGCGCATGGCTGGGCGTGGCGGCGCTGATGATCGGCTGCTCGAGCCCCCACGAGTCGGTCGACCCTGTCGTGGATGAAGGCAACTTCGCCGCGGGTCGCGGTGGCACGGCCGCCGCGGCGGCGCCTGCGCCGGCCGGTGCGGGCGGCAACGCTGCGACCGGCGCGGGCACGGCAGGACGCGGCGGCAGCGGAGGCGCGAGCGCGGCCGGCGCGAGCGGTGCGAGCGGAACGGCTGCTGGCGCCGGCGCTGCAGGGACGGCGGGAGACAACCCGGACGGCGGTTCGCCGGTCGCGATGGCGCGCGGCACCGGCCCCGGCGACTACCGGCCGGGCGACTACCCGGCCGGCCTCGCGGAGGAGACGTATCTGGAGATCCCGGGCGTGCCGGGGCAGGGCGACTACGTGCGCCAATACAAGGTGCACGTCCCGCCCAACTACGACCCCGACGTGCCGACGCCGGCGGTGTTCTGCATCCACGGCCTGGGCCAGACCGCAGTGCTGTTCTGCGTCACCGGCGCCGCCATGCACACCAAGTCCGACCAAGCGGGCTTCATCCTGATCATGCCCAACGGCTACTCCAACAGCTGGAACGCCGGCACCTGCTGCGGCGCGGCCAGCGACGAGCAGCTCGACGACGTGGCGCTGTTCCGGGCGATCTTCACCGAGGTCGGCAAGCACGTGAACATCGATCTCGATCGCGTGTACGCGACCGGGCTGTCGAACGGCGGCTACATGAGCTTCCGGCTCGCCTGCGAGGCGGCCGACATCTTCACCGCGGTCGCGCCCGGCGCCGCCGCGCTCGGCATCAACGACATCGGCGGCGGCACCAACCCCGCATCCGACTTCACCACGTGCGAGCCCAGCCGCCCGGTGTCCGTGCTCCAGGTCCACGGCACGGCCGACCCGCTGATCCCGTACTCGCTGCAGCAGCCATCGCTCGCGCTGATGGCCATGCGCAACGGCTGCATGACCACGACGCGTCCCGCCATCGCGCCGACGAGCGCGGGCGACACCAAGTGCGTGAGCTACGACGGCTGTCCGAGCGGCATCGAGCTGACCGGCTGCACGATCGAAGACGGCGGGCACTGCTGGTTCGGCAGCCCGGACTGCGGCACGGGCGGCGGCGACATCGGCCTCATCATCGTCGGCAACAACAGCGACACGATGCACAACACCAACGCGGCCTGGAGCTTCTTCGAAGCGCGGTCGCGCTGATCCGCACGCTCGCCTGGCTCGCCTACCCAGCGCGGCTCGTGCATAGTGCGGCATGCGTTGGGGTGGCTGGCTGCTGGTAGGACTGTTCGCGATCGGGTGTGCCAAGACGCCGTATCAGTTGAAGCAGGACGCCCAGCAGAGGCAGGTCGCGCAGCTGCGGCCCGCGGAGCTCGAGCACGACTCCAGCAACTGGCGGGCGCTGCGCAGCATGCGCCTGCGGCTGTACTCGAGCAGCGGCAGCGACCTCACCGGCCAGCGCATCGCGTTCGAGGAGCGGCTCGCGCGCGCGAACAAGGTGCTCGAGTCCGCGCTGCGCTTGCGCGTGGTGCTGGAGGAGGTGCGCGAGCTGCCTGCTCGCCAGTCGGCCGGGACGGACACCGACGTGGCGCTGCGCGAGCTCGAGCAGCTCGACCCGGGACAGGACGTGGACTTCGTGGTCGCGATCATCGCGGCCTCGCCGATCGTGACCTTGTCGTTTCACGAGCTGGGACGCGCGCGCGTGCTGGGCAAGCACATGGTGCTGCGCACGATGGACGACGTGGCCGAGCTGCGCGCGCTCGAGGGCTTCGACACGCTCGACCCCAACGAGCGCTCGCAGCTCTATCAACAGCGCAAGCGCCACAAGGAGACCGCCGTGTTGCTGCACGAGCTCGGGCACACGCTCGGCGCGGTGCACACGCGCGACAACCTCGAGCTGATGCACCCGGCGCACGACAACGCGCAGCGCGGCTTCGCGCCCGCCAACGTCGAGCTGATGAACCTGGTCGTGCAGGCGCGGCTGGCCGACCCGGATGCGGGCGGCGACCCGGAGCTGTACCGCCAGCTGGCCGCGCAGCTGCGCCAGGCCGAGGGCCGGGGCTGGATCGAAGAGGAACGCGCGCAGTTCCTGAGCGCGGTCGAAGCCGGTGTGAAACCCAACAGCGAGGCGGCGCAGCCCACCGCCGCGGTCGCCGTGGCCACGCCCGCGGAAGCGCCCGCCAAGCCCGAGCCCGACCTGTCCGCGCTCTCCGCGCCGGACCGCGCGCGCTTTGCAGCGCTCGATCAGCAGACGCAGCAGCAGCAGTGGCCCGAAGCGTTCGGCGTCGCGAGCGAGCTCGCGGCCGCTTACCCGGACAGCCTGCCGGTGCAGCAGAAAGCCTGCGAGCTCGGCATGACGCTCGGCGTGAGCCGCAAGACGCTCAAGCCGATCTGCGACCGCATGATGAAGCTGTCCATCCCGGGCGCCCGCTGAGCGGGTCTACCCGAGGGTGAGGAGCGTCGCGATGGACCAGAGCGCATGGGCAGCGGATCGCCGGCTGGACTCGAGCATCGTCCAGCAGATCCTGCGCGCGCAGTTCCCCGAGCTGCGGCCGCGCTCGATCGCGCTGCTCGGCGAGGGTTGGGACAGCGAGGTGTACGAGGTCGATCGCCAGTGGGTGCTGCGCTTTCCCAAGCGCGCCGAGGTGCAAGTCACGCTCGCGCGCGAGCAGGCGCTGCTGCCGGCGCTCGCGGCGCAGCTGCCGATCGCCGTGCCGCGCTTCGAGCTGTTCGGTCAGCCAAGCGAGCTGTTTCCGTATCGCTTCGTCGGCTACCGCAAGCTGCCGGGCGTGCCGCTGCAGCTGTGCCTGACGGCGGCGCTGTCCTCGCGCGGCGAGGGGCTCATCGCGCAGCAGCTCGGCGAGTTCCTGAGCGCCTTGCACGGCTTCGAAGGCGCCGAGCATCTGGCGGCGATGCCGAGCTCGGACCTCGGTTACCTCGGTGAGCCGATCCGGATCGTCGAGGATCGGTTCGCGCACCTGCGCGCCGAGGACCCTGTGCTGTCCGAGCGCTTGCAGCGCTTCATGGCCACGCGCCCCGCGTCTTCCCGACCCGACGATCGCCGTGTGCTCACGCATGCCGACCTGGATCTCGAGCACATCCTGATCGACCTCGATGCCGAGCGCATCACTGGCGTGATCGACTGGGCCGACGTGCGCCTGGCTGCGGCCTGCGGCGAGTTCGAGTCGTTTGCCAGTTGGCGCGGCCGGGCCTTCACCAGCCAGGTGCTCGCTCACTATCGCGGCCCGGTCCACGACGCCGACATGGAGTGGATCCGCCAGCGTGCGATCCACGTCGCGCTCGGCAATCTGACCTACGGTCGCATGGCGCAGCGGCCGCCCTACGTGCAAGCCGGGCTCCACGCCTTGCGCCAGGTGCTACCGCCCGCTTGGGGCTGAGCCGAGCTCCGCGGACGCCGCCCACGGTTGGCGCGCGCGCAGCTCGTCGACCGAGAGCTCGCCGCGTTCCATTTCGCCCGTGCTGGCGTCGCAGATGCGATAGGCCAAGGTCGATTTTCCGAGCGGCTGCGACTCGATGAAGATGCAGCGCAGCTCGCCGGGCTCGAAGCCGCACTCGGCCTGCACGATCTTCAACAAGCGTTCGTCGTGGAGATGACCGTCGCCGAAGTTCCAGCCGAGCAGCAGCCCGGCCACGATCTCGCCGTCGAGGTATTCGTAGTTGCGCAGGTCGTCGACCGCGCGCGGCAACAGCAGCGGCAAGGCGCGCCCGTGCAGGTGCATCAGGCGGAACCCCATCACCTTGCCGACCAGGCCGATCGCGGTGCTGCGGTTGTAGAAGCGCTCGAGCTGATCGTAGACCCAGGCCGTGCTGGTCTTGAGCTTCGCGAGCTTGCGGTGGCTCTCGCCGCGGAACAGCCACACGCCGCAGGCCCAGTTGCCCGCGTAGTAGCGCATCGCCAGCAGGAACGAGAGGCGATGCGGGAACAGGTTGCCGAGCAAGGGCACGGCGATCAGCAACGCCACCAATACGGCGCCGAGCAGCGGGTTGCCGAGCTCGAGCACGCCGACCTCGGGGTGCGCCCAGAACAGCGCGAACGCGCCGTACACGACCATCGCGTTCCACTCGATCGGTACGCCCATCGGCACGTTGCTGGTGATGAAGCCGTGCAGCATCAAGACCAGCACCATGCCCAGGACCAGCGTCCAGCCGCCGTCCGAGAACAGCAGCAAGCACGGGATGCCCAGCTCGAGCGCGGTGCCGGCGTGCGCCATGATCTCGGCGGAACGGGCGGGACGCAGGTCGTCGGGATAGTGCCGGTACATGCGCTTGCGCAGCCACGGCATGCGCGTGAACGGACTGTTGCTGGTCATCACGCACACCACCGCGGGGAAGTGGTGGTTGAGCTTGGAGAACCCCGCCCAGAACCACAGCGCGAGCTGCACGGCCATCGCGCCCGCGATCCAGTTGCCCGCGAACAGGAAGCACAGCAGCGTGGTCCAGTAGTGCTCGCTGCGAAAGGCGAGGAAGATCGTGCGATCGGAGAGCCCGAGCAGCGCGACGATCACGACCACCGCGAGCAGCGCGCGCGCATCGATCGCCGGCGCGAGCAGCTGCCAGAGCAGCAGGCCGACCACCGCGAGATAGAGCGCGACGTCGAGCCAGCTGCGGCGGCTGCCACCGAGCAGCGGCAGCTGCGGGAACACCGCAAGCTTGGTGGTGCCCGGGCGCGCGAAGTAGAGCACACCGCCGACCGGCGGCGAGTAACGCCCCGTGAGCGGACCGCTGCCGCAGCCGAGGCCCAAGCCCTCGAACAACATGCTCCACAGGATCGCTTTCTGGAACGCGATCGGCTCGAGCCACCAGCGCGCGATCTCGGACGGCCCGCCCAGCGCTGGGCTCATCGCGCAAAAGCCGACCCAGGCCGCCACATACAGCGCGAGCTTGACCGCGTACAGCGCATAGGCAGCGATCGGCGAACCGTAGCCTTGCAGCGCCCACGCCGCGCACACCGCCTCGGCGCGTTCGGCAAATGGAAGCCGGCTCCAGACGAGCGGGTCGTAAGGCGGAGGTATCGGGTTGAGCATTCCCATGGTCGGATTGGCGCTCCAGGCGTTGCACGCTCGCAATAGGCGTGTTCACGATACGTGCATTGAGCCGCAACGGGTCCCCTCGGTCAGAGCACGAAGCGGAGAAGCGGTGGTAATTGGTCTTCGGCCAGTGTAGTTCTAGGTGCGCTGGCTCGGGACGGTGCGGCGCGCACGCAGGGTTCGCGCTACGGCCGGCAGTGGGTAGTCGAGATGCGGACCTGGGTGCACGTGTTGTTGCTGGCAGGCCTCGCGGCCTGCAACTTCGATAGCTCCGGTCATTACATCGATGACCCGAAGCTGCGCCCCGACCAGCGCGGCAAAGCCGACGCGGGCGCCGCCGGCCTGGCGAACGACGCGGCGCCCGGCGCGGCGGCCGATGCAGCCTCCGACGCCCGCGCGAGCGGGATGGACGCGGCCGTGACCGACGCGACCGTGGTCCCGCCGAGCAACGACGCCGCCGCCACCGAGGACGGCGGTCAGCTGAGCAAGCCCGAGGACCCGCCGCCGCCCGAGATGACCGGCGGCCTCAAGTGCGGCGACGTGTTCTGCCCGTTCGCGGAAGCGCCGATCGAGCCATGCTGCACCGCCGCGAGCGACGTCGAAGGCGGCGCAGCGCGCGAGGTCGACCATTGCGGCCTGAGCTTCGGCAAGCTCGACTCGGACTTCTTCACCGCTCAGTGCTGGCAGCGCGATCAGCCAGGCGTGGTCGACGAGACCTGCCCGCCCGTGCAGGTCGACTTGCGCTCCGAGGATCCCGGCTGCTGCACCGACCAAGGGCAGTGCGGCGGCATCGACAGTACGCACGGGCTCGGCTGTCACGCCGACCCCAGCGCCGAGATCGAGCCCTGCGGCGCGAACAGCAACGACGACGACGCCGGCGTGCCGAACGAGTGCGACATGACCGGCCGCTACGCGCTGCAGATGGATGTCGACATGACGTGGGGCGGTCGTTCGGGCGGGCTGTGGGAGCTGACCGACGACGGCCGCGGCCTGCTGCGCATCACCATGCTGCTCGACATCGAACAGGTCGACGCCACCACGCGCGCGATCACGGGCGTGGGCAAGCCGTGCGGAGTGGAGCTGCCTTCGTTCTACAGCAGCACGCTGTGCGAAGCGTACCAGCCGGTGTTCCCCACGCGCCTGTGGGAGAGCGCGGCGATGCCGCAGTTCGCGATCACGGGCCAGGTGCAGTGCTCGACGCCCGGCTGCATCGCGACCATCGACGCCCAGACCTATCTGCTCGGCGTGCAGCTGAACAACCCCGAGGCGCCGTGGCCGACCGAGGCTCAGACCGAGACCATCACCTGCCCCGCGGGCGCCGGTGCCAAGTGCTTCCCCGACCACGACGCCGACGGGCGTGCCGGATTGACCGTGGAGCTCGCGAAGCAGGGCATGTTCCCGGCGACCAGCACCACGATGTGCCGCAACGGCTACGACAAACAGGGCGCGCCGCTCAGCTCCAGCGCCGCTGCGATCTTCGACGGCGTCAGGCGCAGCGATCGCATCCTGCTCGGCGTGCGCATGAAGGTCGGCGGCTCGGTCACCCTCGGTGAGGAGTGCAAGGACAGCACGGGCTCCGGCATCGCGCAGTTCGTGAACTCGCGCGCCTGGGGCTGCATCGCGCAGCAGGGCACGTACAACTACCCCTTCGGCCAGCGAGCCGGCGCGAACGACCCGTGCACTGCGACCGAAGCCTCGTTCATGGACGCCAACCTCCCGCTCTACAAGGTGCTGGCCGTCGGCGAGAAGCCCGCCACCACCCTAGAGCTCGCCAACACCACGGCCAGCAAAGGCCCGATGGTGCGGCTGAAGAGGATCGCGCCGCTCGCCACGGCGGTGAGCTGCGCCGACGCGCGTGCAGCGGTCGCGCCGTAGTCCAACCGAGTCCGAGTCCGAGTTGCGTGCCGGCAGCTGAACCGATGACATGCTACCGCGACGCCACCGTCGGCACGCGGCTTGCTCGTTCGTCCGTGGCCGCGTCGTCTTCCTGCCAGCCGGAGGTGCCGAGGCGGTCGAGCTCGGCGCGGTCGCGCTGGAACTGGGCGTCGAGCTCTTCCAGGCCGGCGCGCGCGGCCGAGAGCCGGCGGGCTTCGTCCTGGAAGGTGGGGAGCATGGTCTCGAGCAGCTTGACGTTGTGGACGCGGAAGCGCTCGGCGCTCTCGCGCGCCTCGTAGGGCGCCACGCCGAGCGACTCGAGCGTATGCCGGCCGGTCAGCAGCGCGGCCTCGAACGTCTCGCGCTCGACGATCTCCACCCCGCGCGCGCGCAGCTCGGCGTAGTGCCGCACGTTGCGTGCGCGCGCGATGATCCTCAGCTTGGGGAAGTGCTCGCGCGCGAGATCGACCAGCGCCAAGCTGTCCTCGACGTCGTCGATCGCATTGACCAGCACGCGCGCGTGCGCGGCGCCCGCGGCCTCCATCAAGTCGACGCGCGTGGCGTCGCCGTAGAACACGCGGTGGCCGAACTTGCGCAAGACCTCGATCTGGTCGGGGTCGTGGTCGAGCACGGTCGCGCGCACGTTGGTGGCGAGCAGCAAGCGTCCGACGATCTGCCCGTAGCGCCCGAAGCCGGCGATGATCACCTCGGCGTCCTGCGATTCGATCACGTCGTAGATCGCGCTCATGCGCGTGGCCTTGCGCGCCTCGAGCCAGTCTTGCGCGATCAGGAACAGCGGCGTCGCGGCCATCGACAGCGCCACCGCCAGGGTCAGCCGCGCGTCCCACTCGCCGGGCAGCAGCTTGGCCATGCGCACCACGCCGAACACGACGAACGCGAATTCGCTGCCCTGGCCGATCAGCCCGGCGAACAGCCAGCGCTGGGTCCTGGGAATACCCAGCCGCGGCGCGATCAACGCGAGCGCGCACGACTTGAGCAACACGAACGCCGCGACCAGCCCGAGCACCAGCAGCGGCTCGCGCCCGAGCAGCCCGAAGTCGATCGACATGCCGACCGCCATGAAGAACAGACCCATCAGCAGGCCCTTGAACGGCTCGATGTCGGTCTCGAGCGCGTGCCGGTACTCGGAGCTCGCCAGCAGCACGCCCGCCAGGAACGCGCCGAGCGCCATCGACACGCCGGCCATGCTCATCAGCTGCGAGATCCCGACCACCAGCAACAGCGCCACGGCCGTGAACAGCTCGCGCAGCTCGGTCCGCGCCACCATGCGCAGCAGAGGTCGCGTGAGATAACGCCCGATGAACACCACGATCACGATCGCCGCGAGCACCTTGCCCACGCCGATCCAGCCGTTCTCCGAGCCCTGGCCGTCCCCGACCTCGGCCGCGAGCAGCGGGACCATGCCGATCAGCGGGATCGCGGCGATGTCCTGGAACAGCAGCACCGCGAACGTGCTGCGCCCGAGCGGGGTGCTCAGCAGGTTGCGCTCCTTCATGGTCTGGATCGCGATCGCGGTCGACGACAGCGCCAGCGCGAGCGCCGAGATCAGCGCGCCGCGCCAGGGCAAGCCGAGCAGCAGCATGCCCGCGCCCAGCATCACCCCGCACACGCCGAGCTGAAGCGCGCCGCCGCCGAACACGTCGCGGCGCATTTCCCAGAGCCGCTTGGGCTCGAGCTCGAGCCCGATCACGAACAGCATCAACACCACGCCGAACTCGGCGAAGTGCATGATCTCCTCGACGTCGCTGACCGCGGCCAGCGCGAACGGTCCGATCAAGCAGCCCGCGCTCAAGTAGCCGAGCACCGAGCCCAGCCCGAAGCGCTTGGCGATCGGCACCACCACCACGGCGGCCACCAGATAGATCATCGCGTTGAACAACAGGCCGTGCTCATCCATGGCGAGGCTCCGGATCGGACGTCTGGGAATGATCGGCGCCGTCGTTCAGCGCGGTCAGGCGGGCGCGGTACTGCTGCGAGGCGCGCAGCAAGGTGGGGTCGTCGATCCGGCGCGCGCCGTGTACGACCAGCGGGCGCTGCCAGCGCATCGCGCAGAAGCGCGCGGTCTGCTCGATCGGCGGGGCGAAGCGCTCGAACGCGTGACCGTGCATGCCCGCCTCTGCGAACGCGGCCTCGTCGCCCCCGGTCGTCACCACCCACTGGCAGCGCTTGCCGCGCAGCTTCGCGGCGCCGTCGCCGTACGCGAAGCCATAGGCCAGCACCTTGTCGAACCAGAGCTTGAGCAGCGGCGGGACGCTGTACCAGTACAACGGATGCTGCCAAACGACGGCGTCGGCCTCGAGCAGCGCCTGCTGCTCGCCTTCCACGTCGAGGCTGAAGTCGGGGTAGCGGTCGTAGAGCGAGCACACCGACACGAAGGGAAAGCTCGCGACCGAGTCGAGCAGCACGCGGTTCGCGCGCGAGCGCTGCGGATAGGGGTGGGCATAAATCAGGCGGATCATTCGACTGCGTTGGGTTCAGCTGAGCCGGTCATGAAGCGAGCCAGGCCGTTCGCGCCCTCGCGGGCCGCCGCAGAGTGACTCAGCGCGCGCTCACATTCCAGCGTCCGGCCTCCATGTAAGGGCCAGTGCCCGGCTGGAGCAGAACGTGTCCTGGTCATTGACCGGGTTCCGACCGGCGCTCGATGATCGCCGCCATCCAGGAAAGGAGGGGCGTGGAGCAGGCGAACGCCGGGCAAGGGGTGCAGTTGTCCGGGCGTGCAGTCGATCGTCGGCCGCTCGAAGCGCTGGTGTTCGAGCTCGCAGCTGAACGCTACGCGCTGCCGTTGGCCGACGTGGTCCTGGTCCTGCGCGCGGTGGCGATCCGCGCGCTGCCGCACGCGCCGCCGATCGTCGAAGGCATCTTCGACCTGCGTGGCGAGCTGATCCCCGTGCTCGACATGCGCGCGCGCTTTCGCTTGCCGGCCAAGCTGCTCGATCCGGGCGAGCATCTGATCGTGGCGCAGGTCGGCGCGCGCCGCGTGGCGTTGCGCGCGGACCAGGCGCTCGCGCTCGAGCAGCTCGAAGCGGTGGCGATCGAGCAGGCGAGCAACTTGCCGCGCGGCGTCGGCTACGTGGCCGGGGTCGCCAGCACCGAAGGCGGTCTGGTGCTGATCCACGATCTGCGCGCGTTCCTGAGCGAGGCCGAGACGCTCGAGCTCGATCACGCGCTGCGAGCTGCGAGCTCGGCGCAGCCGCCGGATGGTGGGCCTTGATCGACGTCGGTGTCAGCAGTCCCCCCGGCCTGTCTACGATCGCCGCGCTGCTCGCACAGCACGCGGGGATCGCGTTCGGTCCGCACACCGGCGACGCGCTGGTGCGCGCCACCCGCCGCGTGATGGCCCAGCACACGCTCGCCGACCTCGATCAGCTGGCAGCGCGCCTGCGGGTCGATCCCGCGTGCTTCGCGTCGCTGCTCGACGAGGTCACCGTCGGCGAGACCTATTTCTTTCGCAACCCGGAGCAGTTCGAGCTGGTGCGCACCGGCCTGTTGCCCGCGCTGCGGCGCATGCGCGGCGAGCAGCACGTGCTGCAAATCTGGAGCGCGGGCTGCGCGACGGGCGAGGAGACGTACTCGCTGGCGATGGTGCTCGACGGCGAAGGTGCGCTCGATCGCGCGCGCGTGCTCGGGACCGACATCGCGCAGGGCGCGCTGACCAAGGCGCGCGCCGCGCGCTACCGCGAGTGGTCGCTGCGCGGGCTCGACCCGCGGATCGAGCAGCGCTGGCTGGTCGCCGAGGGCGATCGCTGGCGGGTGTGCGAGCGGATCCGGCGCGGCGTCCACTTCAGTCAGCTGAACCTGGCCGAGCCTTGCTACCCCTCGCCGCAGCTCGGCATCTGGGCGTTCGATCTGATCTTCTGCCGCAACGTGCTGATCTACCTCGACCCGGCGACGATCGCCGCGGTCGAGCGCCGGTTGTTCGACGCGCTCGCGCCCGGCGGCTTCCTGATCGTCGGACCCTCCGACCCGATGCCGGGCAAGCACGCGCCGTTCGAGGTGCGCATCACGGAGCACGGGCTGTGTTACTCGCGGCCGAGCGTGCCCGAGCGCGATCTCGCGCTCGCGGAGCTCGCGGGGTGGATGCCCGCGCCGGCGTTCGAGCCTGCACCGCAACCGGCCCCTATCGAACGCACGACCGCCGTACCGCCGGAGCCGCGCGAGGCGATCGACGAGCTCGGGGCGATCGACGCCGTGCCCGGGGCCAGCTCCGCCCGCTCGTACGGGTCGCACGGGTCGCTCGCCGAGCTGGTGCGCGCGAGCTGGCGCGAGCGCGGCGCTGGCGAAGGCTTGCACGCTTGCGAGCGCGCGCTGCTGCGCGAGGCGATGAACGCGGAGCTGCACTACTTGCACGCCGTGCTGCTGCTCGACCTCGCGCGCGACGCCGACGCGCTGGCGGCGGTGCGCCGCGCGCTGTACCTGGACAGCGGTCTGGCGATCGCGCAGTTCACGCTCGGCTCGATCCTCGAGCGTAGCGGGCGGCCGCACGCCGCGCGGCGGCCCTACCGCAACGCTCGCGATGCGGCGGCTGCGCGTCCGAGCGCCGAACCGGTTCCGCTCGCCGACGGAGTGCAGTCGGGCGCGCTCGCGGCCGCGGCGGGCGCCGCGCTGCAACGGCTGGGGGAGGGTTGATGGCCAGGCTGCGCAGCGATCGGCTCGACTTCGCGGCGTTGCGCGCGCGGCTCGAGGCGGGGCCGCACGAGGGCGCGCTGTCTCCGGAACGCGCGCGCGCGCTGCTCGAGGAGCGCGCGCGCAAGCTCGCGCGGCGACCCGAGCAGGGCTCGGGCGCGATCCCGCTCGAGCTGCTGTGCTTCAAGCTCGCGGGCGAGCGTTACGCGATCGAGACGCGCCACGTGCTGCAGGTGCTCGCGCTGGTCGACCTGACGCGCGTGCCCGGCGCGCCCGCGCACCTGCTCGGCGTGACCAACCTGCGCGGGGAGATCCTGCCGGTGTTCGACTTGCGCGTGCTGCTCGGCATCTCGCGCGCGGGGTTGAGCGACATGTCGCGGCTCTTGGTGCTGGGTCACGGCGAAGCCGAGCTCGGCATCCTGGCCGACAGCGCGGACGAGATCATCGCGCTCGACCCCGGCGCGCTGCACGAACCGTCGCAGCCGCTGGCAGCGCTCGAGCGCGCGTGCGTGCGCGGGGTGACCCACGACGCGCTGATCGTGCTCGGCGGCGCCGCGCTGCTCGCCGATCGCAGGCTGTTCCTCGAAGACACTCCCGACGAAAGGGCGCAAGCGTGACGATTGGACGAAAGATTGGGCTCGGTTTCGCGTTGACGTTGCTGACCTTGGTCGCGATCGAGTGGGTCGTGTACGACAACACCGAACGCCTGCTCGAGGACAGTCGTCGGGTCACCCACACCCAGCAGGTGCTCAACACCTTGTCGGCGGCGTTGGTCGCCACGAAAGACCTGCAGGGCGGGGTCCGCGGCTACATCCTGTCGGGCAGCGACGAGCACCTCGAGACCTATCGCACGGGCCAGACGAGCATTGCCGCGAGCCTCGCCGAGGCCGAGCGGCTGACCGCCGACAATCCCGCGCAGCAGCAGCGCGTGAGGGCGCTGCGCGATCACATCGCCCATCAGCTCGAGATCTACGGGCGCTACGTGCGCGAGCGCGAGAAGGGCTTCGAAGCCGGAGTCGCCGCGTTCCAGAGCGGAACGGGCACGCGCGGCATGGAGGACATCCACAACATAGTCGCCGCGATGCAAGCCGACGAGCAGCGGCTGCTGCGCGAGCGCAACGCCGCCTCCGAGGCGTCGGCGCGCGCGTCCACCAACGCCATCATCTGGGGCACGTTGCTCGCGGTGCTGGTGGTGATCGTGCTCGGCACGCTGATCACGCGCGGCATCACCGGTCCGCTGCGCTTGCTGGTCGACGGCGCCGGCCAGATCGGCAGCGGCAACATGAGCCATCGCATCCAGGTGCACACCAAGGACGAGCTCGGCCAGCTGGCGAGCGCGTTCAACACCATGACCGAGACGCTGGGCACGACCACGGTCAGCGCCGAGACCGATCGCCGCGCGCGCGAGCGGATCGAAGGCCTGGTCCAGACCATCGCCGAGACAGCGACCAGCCTGGTCTCGGCGACCTCGGAGATCCTGGCCAGCACCACCCAGCAAGCCGCGGGCGCGCAAGAGCAAGCGGCCGCGGTCGCGCAGACGGTGACCACCGTGAACGAGGTGGTGCAGACCTCGGAGCAGGCGGCCGAGCGCGCCAAGGCCGTGGCGGAGATCTCGCAGCGCTCGCTCGAGTTCAGCAAGAGCGGGCGCAAGGTCGTCGACGATTCGGTGCAGGTGATGACCACGGTGCGCGAGCAAGTCGAGTCGTCGGCGGAGGCGATCCTGGCCCTGGCGGAGCAGGCGCAGGCGATCGGAGAGATCATCGCGACCGTCAACGACGTCGCCGAGCAGACCAACCTGCTCGCGCTCAACGCCGCGATCGAGGCCTCGCGCGCGGGCGAGCACGGCAAGGGCTTCGGCGTGGTGGCGAGCGAGGTCAAGGCGCTCGCCGAGCAGTCGAAGAAAGCCACCGCGCAGGTGCGCACGATCCTGAGTGAGATCCAGAAGGCGACCAGCGCGGCCGTGATGACGACCGAGGAATGCAGCAAGAGCGCGAACTCGGCGGCCAAGGTGATCATCCAGGCCGGCGAGCTGATCAAGTCGCTCGCCGAAACGATCACGCAGGCCGCGCAGGCCGCCGCGCAGATCTCCGCCTCGGCGAGCCAGCAGGCGGCGGGCACAGCACAGATCCATCAGGCGATGACCAACATCAACCAGGTGACCAATCAAAACCTGAGCTCGACGCGCCAGATGGAGCAGGCGGCCAAGGATCTGAACGTGCTGGGCGGGCGGTTGAAAGAACGCCTGGTCGGCTACGACCGAGGTGCGCTTGGATCGGCATGAGCTGATCCGACGCCTGATGGCGACGTTCCGCGTCGAGCTCGAAGAGCACGGCCGGGTGTTCAATCGCGAGCTCCTGGCGCTCGAGCGCGCGCCGCAGGGGCCGGGCGCGCTCGAGTCGATCAAGCTGCTGTTCCGCTCGGCTCACAGCCTCAAGGGCGCCGCGCACGCGGTCGGCGAACGCGAGCTCGAGACCCGCTGTCACGCGCTCGAGGAACTGCTGGCGGCGCTGCGCGACGGCAAGCGCGCGCTCGACGGGCCGCTGTTCGCGGAGCTGTTCGCGGCCGTCGACTCCGTTTCAGCTGCCGGGCACGCGCTCGTGACTCCGAGCTCGAGCCCGCCGCCGCTCGATCCCTTGCCCTCGTCCATGCCCCCCGATCGCGCCGAGCGCGATCGGCTCGGCGTGCCGCGCGGGCCCGCGCCGCTCGCTTCCGCCGCCGAGTTGGCGACCGACATGGTGCGCATCCCCGGGCGGCGGCTCGATGCGCTGCTGGCGCAGACCGGCGAGCTGCAGGTCGCGCGTCTGCGGCTCGACGCCCGGCGCGAGGAGCTGCACGCGATGCAGGAGCTGGTCGCCAAGCTGCGCCACGAGTGGCGAACGTTCGCGCCGTCCAAGCGCACGCGGCGCAACGGCGCTGCCGGTACGGCGGTCGGCGCGGAGGTTTGCCCCGCGAACGACGGCGGAGCCAGCAACGGGTTCGCCGGCTCCGCTCGCGGCGAGCGCGCGATCGCGTTCACGCGCCACACCCTGGCCCGCCTGGAGCGCGAGCTCGAGCGCTTCTCCGGCGCGCTGACCGACGACGTGCGCGGGCTCGCGCGCGTGACGGCGCCGCTCGTCGAGCAGAT
>Ga0190265_10001562_pt1 | contig 15103 bp, 11 predicted proteins | sample Popmic124T_FD_133135 | JGI IMG/M metagenome (GOLD analysis project Ga0190265, IMG submission 133135) | Populus adjacent soil microbial communities from riparian zone of Indian Creek, Utah, USA - 124 T | ecosystem: Environmental > Terrestrial > Soil > Riparian zone | place: USA: Utah | collected...
GTCGCCGCCGGCTCACGAAACGAGGGGATGAACCAGTCGTCCTGCGTGATTGCGTAGGCAGGCCCGAGCGAGGCCGCTTCCTGCACCAGGGCGGGGCCATAGGTGCCGATGCGTCCCTGCCGCTGCAGCTTCAGCATGCGCTCATCGTAGCGGCGGGTCAGCAGCATGGACCGGAACAGGCGGCGAAGATCGTCGTTGGAGATCTTCGGCTCCAGGGACTTGTCCACCTTGCCCTCCTGATCCAGGATGGACACGGATTCGACGTAATTTTCCAACTTCATCTTCTCTCGAGGCACGCATAATCCTTTCGATCAATGGAAGTCGATTGTTCCGCGAAAGTTGGAATTCCGAAAGGGGGAATACTAATGAGAAACGGCTAAGGGCGAAAGTGACACGAAGACTGCGGCTTTGGGCAACTCAATCACCCGGCAGGGCGTGCGATTGTTGCCAGGGGCCCGGATTGCGGAGCGATCAAGGCCCTGGTATTCGTCCTTTTTTTGCCATCTCCGGCCCGGCGGGGCCGACCAGAGCCGATGCGAACTGTCGAACCACGAATTTGCGATTGCCTTTGGAAGTTGGGGCTGCGTAGGCGAGACCCGCATTGTATGCGGCCTGAACTTCGCTCAATCGCGCTTCTCATTCTTCAACCACCAGTCCCGCCAATCCCCGACGTCAAATCCGAAGTTCTGGCCGGTGATGGCGATCAGCGCTTCCTGCACCTCGGTCCGATGGATGGTGACGATCTGCGTTTCCGTCGCCGTCACGGTCCCAACCATGCTGCCCGGACCCAGGCAACCAATCCCCGCCGGCTGATACCGAAACGACTGCTGTCCGCGCGAGAATTGGTAGTATCCCCCGAATTCCGACCGCACCCCGTCCAGGTACACCGGACGCGAAACCTGTACTTTCGCCTTGATCTCCTTGGAGAGAACGCCAATCAGATCGTCCACCGCAGAATGCGCTTTCAGGACGCCCAGCGCCGTCGCCGCATTTCGAAGCATCACCTCTTCCTCGCTGTAGAGCGCCGACATAAGACGGTTGACGATGCGCTTGTCCTTGCGGGGAACGAGGGCGGCCGCAGCGGTTGTTCGGACCTCAAGCGAGGGATCGAGAATGGACGCGACAAGAAGATTCATCGTGGCTTCGTCTTCCTCGAATTCCGCGAGGGCCTCGACCATCAGGAGACGCGCTTCCCTGCTGCCCGTGCTGAGGACGCCGGTGATGGCCGGTATCGCCAGCGGGTCGCGAATCGCGAGAATCTGTTCGCGGCCCTCGGCGAATTTTTCGCGGCGTGGGGTGCCGGTGCGCCGCGACAACCGCCCCTTGTGAATCGCCTTCACCTTGACGAACCAGTTGGTCACCAGCTTCCGAAGCAGCCTTTCCTCTTCGGCAGCCGCTCGGCGAGCCGCGACATCGTCCGCCGTGGGCCCCTTTCCCGATTTCGGCGCAAACCAATCGCCCTTCTTGTTGCGACGATACCCCAGCTCCTCGCGCGCGGCCGCATGATCTGGATCAAGTTCGATGGCGCGCTTGAGTTCATCGCGATATTCCGCGTCGAGCTTTTCACCCTTGCACCACTTCGCCAATTCGTAATGCGCATCCGCTGTATTCGGGCACGACTTCCGGCGCGCCGTGTACCGGGCCCAGGGTGAGGCCTTCTTGATGATTTTCTCCACGCGCTCTTTGGGGAGATCGATGACCCCCATACGCGTACGGAGGCGATAATCGCGGTCCCGTTCCTCAATCAGCTCGCCCTCGATCTTGTCGCCCGCCCGGGTCACGAAAATGTCAGCCGAGACCCATCCGGTCGTGCAAAGGACATTCATCGCGAATATCAAAAAGAGACGCCGCCGCGCCGGCAACCGCTGGGTTCCGTCGCGAGAGCAACGAAGAACGGGCGAAGGCGCCGTCATGTCTTGAAGGAGGGGACTCATGCTGTAACCTGCGAAGGAGTGCAAAGCAGATTATATGGGTATAGCCGCGGTGTAAGTAGTCGAAATGAACTGTCTGTTACGAGCCGCGGGACTCGTACTCGTAGTAAAAATGGAAACGCCGGGCGTCTTAGGGGAGGCGCCCGGCGCTTTCCGGAGGGGGAATAGACTAAGAAGGTGCCGCCCTTATAGTTGGCCCGACGTCGCTTTTCCATGGGGGTCTTTACCTAAATTTTGTATTTCACAGGCGAGATGCCGAATTCGAGTCACTCGTCGCGATTTTCCTCCGACCCTCGGCCGATCGAAATGTTGAGCGGGACCAGTCCCTTGGCCTTATCCTCGACGAACGTCGGCCCCACGCCCGCCTCCCGCAGCGGGTTCCGCGAAAACTCCGCATCGACCGGCACGCTCACTTCCAGCCAGGTGCAGTCCGTCAGCGTCAGCACCCGCCCGTTCCGCAGCCCGGCCGGCACGATCACGACGTCGCCCTTGGCGAACCCCAGTCGATCGCCGCCGCCGTAGGATATTTCGCCGCGCCCGTCCAGCACGATCCAGCAGACCATGTCCACATATGGAATTTCCTGTTCCAGCTCACCGATGAACCGAACCTTCTCCATGTTGAAGCTCGGCGACTTGACCAGCCGCGTGATGGTCGCGAACAGGCTGGTCACGTGCGTGCGTTTCTCGAACGCTGAGAAATCAACATCGTCCCGGATGCTCGCCAACCCTTCTTCCACGTGCAGCCCCGAATCGCTCGCCGGCCGCTTTCGATCCCAGTCGTAGAGACGATAAGTCACGTCGGAAGGCGTCTGCACTTCCGCGAGCACCACGCCCGCGCCGATCGCGTGCGGCGTTCCGCCGGGAAGAAAATACGTCTGACCCGCGCGCACCGGAATGCGCTGGAGAAAATCAAGAATCATCGCCGGATTCTCGCGCTTCACATCACGGAGTTCACCGACGTCTACCCCCGGCCGAAATCCCCGATAGATGCAGCCACTCGGCTCCGCCCACAGGATATGCCACGCCTCGTGCTTGATCGCGCCATGCCCGCCGGCATTTTGACCGGTGGGTTCCCCGGGATGCACCTGCACGCTCAGATTCTCACAGGCGTCCAGAAACTTGATCAACAACGGAAACCGGCCATCCACCGGCTTGACCCTGCCCAACAGCCCCTCACCCCACTCCTCCATCAATTGATGCAGCGTCAGGCCCGTGGCCGGGCCGCGGGCGACGACCGACTGGCCGTTCTCCAGATCGGCGCAGTCCCACGATTCGCCGATCGCCACCTCCGGCGGCAGCGTCTTGTCAAGCAACCTGGCCAAATTCCGGCCGCCCCACACCTTCTCCCGGAAAATCGGTTCAAATACCAGCGGGCAAATTTCGGTCATGCCGCGTATTCTATGGGCAATGATCCAAATCAATCACCACGTCGCCCTCGACGAATCCGAGATTTCCTTCACGTATTCAACCAGTTCCGGGCCGGGCGGGCAGAACGTCAACAAAGTCGCCACCCGGGCCACGCTGCAATTCAACCCGCGAACCAGCAAATCGCTGACCGCCTTGCAACGAAACCGCATCCTCGAAACCCTCGGACCCCGGCTGGACAAGGATGGAAAACTCCGCGTCGTCGCCTCCCGCCACCGATCACAGGCCGCCAACCGCAACGAAGCCCTGCACCGCCTCGTCACCCTCCTCTCCATCGCACTGCGCCCCCGCCGCAAGCGAAAACCCACCCGCCCAACGGCCGGCTCAAGAGAGCGGAGGCTTTCCGAAAAAAAGAGAACAAGCCAGCGGAAGGCGGCGCGGCGCAGGCCGTCGGAAGAATGAACGCGGAGAGAGGGCGGGGGCGGTGGGGGATTTGGTTTTCAATTTCAACCCCCCCGAAAATTTTCCCGGATTGAAATGGCTTGAAACGGCCTGAAACGCTTCGGCGAATTTCCTGTTTTTGGCTTTTTCGGGCGAGAAGTTATGCGCGCCGGGGCTAAATTTCCTAAATCTGTCGAAAACGCCTCGGCGCGTTTCTGAGTTGCCACACTTTGACACATATGAATCAGCATGGCTCGGCGCTCCGCCGGCGCGAATGGTGAATGGAGAATAGCGAATGTAGAAAGGGGTTGGGGACCCGCCGTCCGCCACGGCGGATAAACTCGGGGCAGGTTTTGCACTGTAGAGCACATGAAGGGGAGGCTTGCTCGGCGCATCGGTGCTGGAGCGGACTCAGTGTCGGGTCTCGGACCCGACCTACTAAGCTAAAGATAGTGTGGAGTAAACGCTGAAAAGTCGAAATGCCGAAACATTTTGTGCCCGAAGCGCGAGCGAGGGAGGAGGGACTATGCTACGCCGTCTTTTTGCTTCTGTGCCTTTAATGTCTTCCTCTCCGCCATTTTGACGTTTCAGCGTTTTCCCGGCTATCTTGAACACATGTACGAAGATCGCATTAATCGCCTTCGCGACTTTGTCGAATGGGTCCGCGCTCACCTTACTGGCGACGAAAAAGGCGAAGCTCAGGTCTTCCTTGACCACCTCTTCAAGGCCTTCGGCCGCCCCCGCGCTCCTGAAACCGGCAAGTTCGAAACGCGCGTGAAAACACGCGACGGCGGCACCACCTTCGCCGATTTCGTCTGGAAGCCCATTGTCCTCATCGAAATGAAGAAACGTGGCGCCGATCTCTCTCGCCATCTCCAGCAAGCCTTCGACTACTGGGGACGCCTGGTTCCTGGCCGTCCACAATACGTGGTTCTTTGCAATTTCGATGAGTTTTGGATTTATGACTTTGATCAGCAGGTCGATGAGCCGATGGACCGGCTCACGTTGGAGGAACTGCCCGACCGGTTCGGTCCGCTCAATTTCCTCTTCCCCACCGACGAGAAGCCTGTCTTCGAAGTTGATCGATTTGAAGTCACGAGCAAGGCCGCCGATCGACTCGCCGATTGCTTCAAACTACTAAAACAGCGCAATGACGTCGGTCACGAAACCGCCCAACGCTTCATCCTTCAGCTTTTGATCTCGCTTTTCGCCGAGGATATCGGCCTGCTGCCGAAATACTTCGTCGCCGGCCTCGTCAAAGAGTGTTCTTCGCCTTCGAAATCCTACGACCTCTTTAATGGTCTTTTCACCGCCATGGCCACGCCCGGCGGCATCCCCGGCGGACGCTTTAAGGAAGTCCCTTATTTTAATGGCGGCATTTTCCAACGCCCGGCGCCCGTCGAGTTGGAACCGAATGAGCTAAATCACCTCAATCGCGCACTCGAGGCGAAGTGGTCACACGTCTCCCCCGACATCTTCGGCACCATCTTCCAGCACTCCATGAAGCAGGAAGATCGCCGCGCCTACGGCGGCCACTACACCACTCAGATCGACATCATGAAGATCGTCAAGCCCACGATCGTCGATCCCTGGACCACGCTCATCGAGAACGCGACCACACTCGACGAACTCCACAAATTGCGCGAGCGCCTCGGCCGCTTCCGCGTGCTCGACCCCGCCTGCGGCTCCGGCAACTTTCTCTACATTGCCTATAAGCAGATCAAGCGCCTTGAAGCCCGGTTGGTCGACCGCATTCAGGAACGCTCTTCGCGTGACGCTGTGCAGCGCTTCATTGGCCACGTCACCACCAAGCAGTTTTTCGGTCTGGACATCAATCCCTTCGCCGTCGAGCTGGCCAAAGTCACCATGAGCCTGGCGCACAAGCTGGTCATTGACGAGTTGCACATCGACGAAAAGCCGCTCCCCCTCGACAACCTCGACTACAACATCCATTGCATCGACGCCCTCATCGACTGGCCCATCGACGGATCGACCCCGCCCGACTACGAGCCGAAAAAGCCGCGCCGCCACACCGAGTGGCCCGCAACTGACGTCATCATCGGAAATCCCCCATTCGTCGGCGCCAAGCTGCTCAAACCCTGGCGCGGCGCGGATTACGTCAATGCCGTCCGCAGGGCATATCCCGAAGTTCCCGGCATGGCCGACTATTGCGTGTACTGGTTCCGCCGTGCCCATGATCATTTGCCCGCCTGTACCGCGGCTGATCCAGTCGCCGGCCGCGCGGGACTCGTCGGGACACAGAACATTCGCAACAACCAGTCCCGCGTCGGCGGCCTAGATCACATCGTAAAATCCGGTGTCATCGTGGAGGCAGTGGAAAACCAGCCCTGGTCCGGCGAAGCCAACGTCCACGTCTCCATCGTCAACTGGGTAAAAACATCGGAACCCCCCACGGAGGTGGGGGGCCGCAATACTCCCTCTCCCTCGAAGCCCTCGAAAGGAGAGGGCAGGAGTGAGGGTGATTCTCTGAAAAAACTGCTTATCCCCGACAAACGCAAGCTCTGGTTCAAAGTCTTGCCGTCGCTACCGCTCCTTGAAAATGGGAAAGGCAAGAGGCATACGCGCGTCGAAACACCGAGCAAACGCCGAGAGGCACGGAAAGACAAATCTTACGAACTCGATTTTCGCGAGAGCTCAAACATTAATTCAGAGACGCCCACACAGCACTCGACACCGCCGTCCTCGACGCCTACGGCTTCAATCCCAACTGGGACCTCCTCGCCCAGATCCTCACCCTCAACCTGGACGTGGCTGCCCGCATCGACCGCGGTGAAAAAGTAACCGCCCCTGGCGTCCCCCCATCCTACGGCGACCCAACCCCCCTCATCACCGAAGACTCCATCCAACCCTGAGTGTGCATTCCACGATTTCCGTTCTCTTCGCTCTGCAAGCTGTATTTTCAAATCTGGAACCCCCCCCGCCGCGTCAGACTGGAACACCGAGCAAGCCCAATCTGATAATGAGAGTTGAAGAGTGGCCCTAGAGGGCAATTTTCTCTCCGAAAAAACCTTACAGAAAAACTTGTGTTCGTTAGCCGTTTACCGCTAAACTGAGGCAGTGACCTCAGTTACCGGCCTGCTCTCGACTAGTGTGGGTTCTTCGGAATCGCCGATGGAATGTCTATGCCAAAGATGTTTCAGATTCACGATGACGATTTGAGCGACCTTGAGCGCACACTCCCTGAAATCGCCGATCGTCTGATGTGTTCGATGGACAATGCCCTTCGAATTAAGCTTCGGAGGGTGCAAAAAATCCTCTCGGACGTGCGCTGGAATTACGGTCCTCCAGCGCACGTCGAGAAGATCGTGGACGATGAGCTTAACGCTCAATGACCGGGGCGTTCGAACTGCTCTTCACCAGGGAAATACCGTGAAGGCAATCGCTCTTGTTCCAGTAGCCCTCGCCAGACGTTGCGATGATCTGGCCGTTGGCCGCGAGGAGCCTCCAGCGCCACTGGTTGATGTTGTCCTGATAAACCACGTAACACATAGTAAAATCTCCTTGTCGTAACGTGGTACAAGCTCATAGAAAGTTGCATAGGTCCGCGGTCGACGTTGGATCCGCTTGCTGATTCAGCGACACCGGGAGGCACCCCGGCTCAGACCAACAGACCCGATGCAACACACAGGGACGGGGACGGCGCTTTTCCCGCAAGGGAGGCGCAGTTCCCGCTTTTTTTGTTGACAGTGGTGGCGCCCGGGCTAATATGGCCAACTGGCCTGTCCAGAGGACAGTAAACATCGAATCACTCCGAAGCAGATAGAAACCTGGTCAGGTCTAGAAGGTCGCCGTGGTTGAGACGGCGACCTTCTTCCATTTCTGGCTGTGCGCGAGCCCGGTGTCGACGTTGTCGGTCGATCCAGATTTACCCCAACCTTTAGTGAAGTGCAAACCAAATCCATACAAAATATGGTGGGGCTTTAAGTTATGAGCAGCAACATGCTTAGACAAGAAACAACTATTAATTCAGAGGGAGATTCAGGATTTTTCTTATCACAGGGACGGGGGCGAATTGCAAAACTGTTTCCCGAACTAAATGTACATTACCGTGACAGTCGACAAGCCATGAGCAGGACCTAGGGTGATTGATGTCGATTCCGACACCGATCAGCCGGCCGAGAAAAAATAGAAAGGCAGCGGCCTCGCTCGCGCTTCGGCCTCTGATTACTAGCAGCTAGTGACTAGTAACTGGCACTCTTCACCCTCACCCGTCCTCTCCCCTCAAGGGAGAAGAGATTTCCAGGCCCCGTAGCCGGCGGCCGCGAGGCAGATCAGGACCGTCAGCGCGATCCAGCCCCAGCGGTTGGAAACCGGGGCCATACGAGAATCTGGGCTGCTGGAAAATAACGGCCTTCCAGACTAGAATCCGCTTTCGATCGTCACCTGCGAGGATTTATTCGGACGCTTTGGCCGGGGGCGCAGAACCGTTCCCGGGGGTCAGCGTCCCGCTCGATGCAACCGCGTCGCGGGGTCGATCAATTATGGTATATCTGACGTAGCAGATGACGTACTGAAGCCCCCACCCAACCACGGATGATGATGTTCAATCGACTCAAGCCCGCAGCATTTTTCCTCCCGCTCCTGCTGATCCACGCCGCCGGTTGCGCCGTTCCCCAGCCGCGCGGCGATGGCATGTACAAGCGCGTGGTCGAACCCCGCAACAACGCCGTTTATCACCTTTACCTCCCGGTCGACTACGTGAAAAACAACGGCCGCCACCCCCTCTATCCGCGGATGAAGCGCTGGCCCCTGGTCATGACCTTTCACGGCATGAAGCCCTACGACAACGCCCGCCCCCAAGAGCGCGAGTGGGAAAAGCAGGCCGATATTTACGGCTATGTCGTCTGTGCCCCCGAGCTGGCAACTTCCAACTCTTTCATGGAATACCCCCTCACCAAGGAGCACAGCTACGTCCTCAAGGACCGCGACAACGTCATGGCCATCATGGACCACGTCTTCGAGACGACGATGGCCGACCCGGGGGCGGTGCTTTCGACAAGCTGGTCGTGCGGCGGCTATCTCGCCCACTACTTTCCAAATCGCTTTCCCGAGCGTTTCACCTGCATCGCCACGCGCCTCTCGAATTTCGGATCGAAGCTCCTGGTCGAGGAGACCGTCCCGCGCTATCGCGACCGAACCAGCGTCGCCGTCTTCATCGGCGACGGCGACCTTCCAAAATGTAAATCCGAATCCGAGGCGGCCGTCGCCTGGTACATGTCTCGAAACTTCCGCGTCGTCCGCGGCAAGATGATCGACGACATGGGCCACAAGCGCATCCCGCAGACCGCGGCCGCCTTCTTCGCCGAGCAGGTCGGCGTTACGCCGCTCGATCCCGTCCAAGCGGCCACCACCATCGCCAAGGTTCGCATGCAGGAGTATTACCCCCCGCCCGAACTGCTCGCGAAAATGTCACCGCCGGTCCAGTTGACCCCATCGCTCGCCGCCGCCAACCGGTCGTTCATTCCTCCCTCCCGCTCAAATCCGGTGATCACTCGCTCCAGTCCCGCCCGGCAGCCGGCGTCGTACACCAACACGACCGCCGGCCGAAATTACCCCTTCGATCGAGGACCGTCCGCCAAATCGCCAGTGAAATCTCAGCGCACTTCTCCGCCCGCAACCGATAGATTTGCTTCACGCCCCAGCCCCGCGCCGCGAGAGACTCGTTCCAATCCCGCTTCCAATTCGAACCCCGCGCGAGATCGCGCGTATGGTCCGGCGCGGCCCGCCGCCGTGGCAAAGCGAAACCCGCCCCGCGCCGTAAACATCCGCATCAAGGGTCCCTCCGTCGGCAGCTCCCCCTATTACCTGTCGTACGGCGTGGATCTGCCGCCCGATCTCACCCAGGGCGCGGACTTCCTCTGGCGCGACAACGAGGCTTGGATCGGCGACGAGGCCGACGGCCAGAAGATTCTCGAAACCGCCGGGACGCACAAGATTACTGTCGTCATGGTGACGCGCGACAACGTCGAATATCGCGGCCTCGCCACCGTCCAGGTTCTCGACCGCAGCGCCTCCGCCGCGGGCAGCGCCAGCCGATGAAGGCGCGCCTCGGGTTCGATTTGAGATGATCCTCACTTCGTACTTAGGTCGACTGAATGAAGAATGTAGAATTTAGAATGTAGAAAAAAAGGGAAGACGGCCGCACTTTCCTTTCTACATTCTAAATTCTCCATTCCCAATTCAACTAGACGCCTCAGCGCTTCTCGCGCAAACTGCCTGCTCACAAGGGATTTCACCCCGGTTTATTGCACTGAATGGATAAAACCATGAGCGACACCCCTGCGGCACAAGACGGTCTCATCACCTACGACGACTTCGCCAAGATCGACCTGCGCGTCGCCCGCGTTCTCGAAGCCGGGCCGCACCCCGACGCCGACAAGCTCCTTCTCCTCAAGGTCGACGTCGGCGGCGAACAGCGCCAGATCGTCGCGGGCATCAAGGGCTACTATCCGCCCGAAGACCTCGTCGGAAAATCCATCGTGGTGGTCAAGAACCTGAAACCCCGCAAGATGCGCGGTCAGGAAAGCCAGGGCATGCTCCTCGCCGCTTCGAGTGAAGATCGATCCCAGGTCATCCTCGTCACCCCGATGAGCGACATCGCGCCGGGGGCGAAGGTGAGTTAGGCCTATCTCTTTTCGCCCCAAACGGGGCGATGAGCCACTGCCTGCCCGCCGTGGCGGGGGTAGAGCGAAGCGGAACCCATAGTGTGCGCCTCATGACGGTCCGCTCCAAAGGAGCGGCGGAATCGCCGAAGTACGTCAGGCTCAAAAATTCGCGAATGATGATGATAATCTCGGCGCAAAACCGTCGGGGCAATCTCCCATGAAAACCAGTCCGAACGACATCGTGCTGAAGCCACCGATGGGTCCGGTCGACCGCACCGTCTGCCTGCCCGGCAGCAAGAGCCTTACCAATCGCGCCCTTGTCATCGCCGCCCTCGCGAGCGGTGAATCCACCCTCGAAGGCATTCTTCTGGCCGACGACACCCGTTGCATGATGACCGCCCTCGGCGAGCTGGGCATGCACATCGAGGTGGACGAGGAGCGCCGAACCGCAGTCGTTCCCGGATGCGCCGGACATCTTCCCTCGACCGACGCCGACCTCTTCTGCCAGAACGCCGGCACCGTGATCCGCTTCCTCACCCCCGTCTGCGCCGCGGGATTCGGTGAGTGCAAACTTACCGGCACGCAGCGCATGCACGAGCGCCCCATCGGCCCGCTCGTCGCCGCCCTCCGCGAACTCGGCGGCCAGGTCGGGTTCCTCGACCGCGACGGCTTCCCCCCGTTGCACGTCCGCGGCAAGGGGCTCCGCGGCGGCCGCACGACGCTTGACGCCGAAGTCTCCAGCCAGTTCCTCTCCGCCCTGCTCATCGCCGCGCCCCTCGCGTTGAACGACGTCATGATCGAGCTGCGCGGCGAGCTGCCCAGCGAGCCCTACGTCGCCATGACCATCGACGTCATGGACGCCTTCGGCGTGCAGGTGGTCGAGGACGAGATGCGCAAGTTCATCGTCCCCGCTCCTCAGCAGTACGAGGCCGAGGACTACGAAATCGAGCCGGATGCGTCGGCCGCCTCCTATTTCTTCGCCGCGGCCGCGGTCACGGGCGGGCGCATCACCGTCGAGGGCCTGGGCCTGGAAAGCTGCCAGGGCGATCTGGCGTTCGTCGATGTGCTGGAGCGGATGGGCTGCCGCGTCGAGCAGGGTCCGCGGCACACGACGGTCTGGGGGCCGAAGGACGGCGCCCTTCGCGGGGTCGACGCCGACCTTCAAAAGATGCCCGACGTCGCCCCGACGCTGGCCGTCGTCGCCGCCTTCGCCGAAGGGCCGACCCATATCCGCAACGTGCCGCACATCCGGCACAAGGAGACTGACCGCCTCGCCGCACTGTCTGCCGAATTGTCCGCCCTCGGCGTTGCGTCGGAAGTCCTCGCTGACGGCATCTCCATCCTGCCGGACAAACCGCCGACCGCCGGCGCCATCCGCACCTACGAAGACCACCGCATGGCCATGAGCTTCGCCATCGCCGGCCTCCGCCTCGAAGGCCTCGTCATTCGCGACGCCGACTGCGTCAGCAAGACCTTCCCCGAATTCTTCGAACTGTGGCGCGACATGGCATGATCGGTTGTCGTCGGCATTGCAAGCCCGAAGCGCCAGCGAGGAAAAAACAGAGCCGCGCCCGTTAGGAAGCGGTGGACGCGGAACTCGTTGAGCCGCGAAATATCCAAGCAAAACGCGAGTAGATTATTCTATTCGCTCGAGTTTCTTACTCGCGTAACCACGATTCCAGGGAAAGTGCATGAGAATCAGGTCTCCTATCCTCATCGCATCCATCGGATGTCCTTTGTTGGCCTGGCTGTCGGCTTGCAAATCCCAACAGTCCAACTCCATCACGGAGCCGAATCAAACCCCGCAATTTGCCGACGAGCCGCATGCCGCTCCGGCCGCCGCGGCCGACGTCCGCGTCCTCTTCATCGGAAACAGCCACACCGCATGGCACGACCTGCCAGACCTGGTGCGCCGCATGATGGAGTTTGGCCGTCCGAAGCACAAAGTCCGTGTGCACTATTTCCCCGTCCAATTCCTTGACGATCTCGCGAACAATCCAAGCGCGAACGACGTGCTCAACGCCCATTCCTGGAACTTTGTCGCCCTGCAAGCGCAGAAAATCAGTGCGAGCGGCCGCTTCACCTATTCGCGCCAGGAAGGAATCGACTTCGCAAAGCAGGCGCGCGACCGAGGCGCTCAGGTGTTCTTATTTTCCGAATGGGGTCGCAAGGGCGTCAAAGACGAGAGCCGGCGCACCGAGAAAATCTATGAGGAAATGGCCGCCGCCGCGAATGCGAAGGTCGCCCCCATCGGCCACGCCTGGGATCTCGCACTCACGGAGCGCCCCGACTTGCCCCTGCACGCCGAGGACGGCAATCATCAATCGGCCATCGGCGCTTTTCTCACCGCCTCGGTTCTCTACGGATCAATCACTCAGGAGCACCCGGTCGCACTTCGGGGTTTTCCCTATGCCGCGATTGATGCTCGGGATCGCGCCGTATTACTGGAATCTGCCGGGGAGGCGTGCCCGGCATCGCGCGATGCGAATCGCTGACTAAGGACTCGCATTCTCCGCGGGATTGAAATTCGGCTGCCAGATCGTCCCGATCGGGCCATTGATCAGCCGCGTGTCAAAAAATCCGTTCGCCGCGTGGCCGTCGGCGAACGCCATCGACCATGCCGAGAACTTGCAATGCCATCCCATGCGCGGCTCCGTGGCGCCGTTTGGCAGGCCCATCGACGCGCGATAGGTGGAGGCATAAAAGCCATGCTCCATCCACATGATGAATCGCGCCGCGTCGCCGCCGCTCATGTGCCGGGAGATGCGCTCCGCGTAGGCGTCGTGCGGCGCGCCCGTTTGATCAAAGACGAAATCGCCGGAGTTTCCCCCGCTTCCCCAATACCCCTGCATGAAGCGCGAGTTCAACCCGTAGCTCGCCCCGTTGGCCTCCCACGACGACCGGGCCACCTCGGTGTGGCTGCTCGGCGCGTCTCCGATCAGCGACGTGCGCCACGAACGGTCATTCGGGCAAACGTAGAAATCGATCGTGTCGTTGCCCTGAACCAGCGGCGCGGCGAACTTGTTCAGTGGGCGAATCTGTGCGGGATACAAAGCCGAGTCGGTGTTGGCGTCCTCGGCCAAAGGATTCGGCGCTTTAAATCCGCCGAACACCCACGGCGTCACCTCCGTCACCGGATATTGAAAGTACGGCGGCGCCTGCAGCGCCGGCCCGACCGTGTACCACTGAATGAGCGGGTTGCCCTGATCATCCATGTACATGTGCGTGAACTGAATGATGCTGCGGAGGTTGGCCAGGCACTTCGCCTTGCCTGCTTCGCACCGCGCGCGGCCCATCGCCGGCAGCAGAATCGAGATCAGCAGCGCGATGATCGCGATCACGACGAGCAATTCGAGCAGCGTGAACGCCCGGCGGGGCAAAGAATGTTTCTCTCTCAGCCGGTTCAGCGACACAACGACCCCGCCGATTTCCGCGCTCTACGGGCATGTATCATTGTGGCAATCCGTGCCGTTGCCCGAATACGTTCCGCCCATCTCCGCGCAGTCGGCCTCCGACGCAAGGATGCACAGCGGACCATCCGGCGGACAGCACGCGCCGCCGCAGGTGATGTGCATCACGCTCATCCCGAATGTGCTGCCCGTCGTCGTGCCGATTCGGATCTTGTAACACTGCCCGGCATTCGCCAGGAACCGCACCGACGCGTCATTCAGGCTGGAAAGGCAGTGCTGCACCTCCGAGCCGGTGCCCTGACTTTCGTTGCACCCGAGCATCGCCGGACTGTCGCTGTTCGGCGGGCAATTGGCGCAGTCGTCATAAACCGCGACGGACGTGTCCGAACTTTCGCCAAGGAAATAGCTCCCGCACGTGTCGACCTGCACCGTTCCATTGCAGGATGCGACATAAATGAACCACACGTCCCTCGAGAGATAATTGTCCGGATCAAACCCCAGCGGACATCCCATCGAGCTGGGCGGCTCGTCGCCGTCGGTGGATGCGCCGGCCAGTGTAAAGGAGTGCGTTCCGTCGCCGACGACGATCGCATCGTCGCACCGATCATTCGCGGGCGGACACGGACTGAATTCGCACGTCGTGCCTTCGCCTTGAAATGTGCCGCCGAGGTCGAAGCAAGCCCATGCCGGCCGAACTTCGCATTCCTGCCCTACGATGCAACAGGCCCCGGCGCACGGATTGAAAGCGCAGTCCGTTCCTTCGCCGAAGAAGGTTCCGTTCATCTCATTGCATGCGGATACCGAGAGCATCTCGCACTCACCCGTTGCCTGTCCGGTCTCTGGGTTGTTGACGCAGCAAGCCCCGGGCGAACCCGGACAGATGCTCGGCGAACACGGGGTGCCGTCGCCAAAATAATTTCCACCCAACTGCTGGCAGGCTTCGAACGGGTTTGGCGGACCGACCTGCGTGCATCCGCCGTTCGGCAGGCAGCACGCCCCACTCCCGCAAGTAGGGTCAAGATCAGCACAATGAGTGCCGAAGGAATATCGATGCTCGCTGCCGGGCAAGCTGGTGCAGGATGATTCACTTGGGGTTTCGATGCACACGTACTCGAAATTCTCATCGAGGCGGCAGCAGGCCCCAAACGGCGGCGGTGGCGGAGGCGCGACGCCGGTCAGCAGCGTCTGAACCATCCCCGGGACGTCCGCCACATCCACGACTCGATTGCCGCTGAAGTCTCCGTGGCAGACGTCCATTGGATCTGTCGATTGACTCAATACGGCGTCGACAAAGAGTTGAACGTCGGCCCCATTGGCGAAGCCGCTGGCA
>Ga0190265_10001563_pt1 | contig 15093 bp, 13 predicted proteins | sample Popmic124T_FD_133135 | JGI IMG/M metagenome (GOLD analysis project Ga0190265, IMG submission 133135) | Populus adjacent soil microbial communities from riparian zone of Indian Creek, Utah, USA - 124 T | ecosystem: Environmental > Terrestrial > Soil > Riparian zone | place: USA: Utah | collected...
CAGAGTCATATCTGGCAAACGTCTGTTGAAAGACTCGAAGGAACTCTACGGAGCTTAATGTTACGATTCCATCTCTGGCTACATTTATCTGAATCACGCCGTTCTCAATTCGTGGACACACTCCTCGAACTGGGTCGACTTTCAGGACGAAAACTCCTTGAAATCCATCAGGGAGAATATATGAAACCGGGAGTCCTGTTCGAGGTGGTGAATACACGATGGCATACGCCGTCGCCATCAGTATGAGAAAAAAGACCCAATACTTCTTCTTCATGCGTAACTTTATGCGCCTCCCATCTTCCGATGGGCCGCATAACTCAGACAGGCAACAATATCGTCGGCGGTTAAGTCGGGAAAGTCGCGGAGGATTTCTTCATGAGTCATGCCGGAGGCAAGGTAACCCAGCACATCGTACACGGTCATACGCAGACCTCGAATACACGGCTGGCCACCCCGCTTACCGGGTTCCATGATCAGAATTTTGCGGTAATCCATATGCGTTGCCTCGCTCAATGAGTATAGCCGAATCGCGGCAACCGTACTCGCCCTTATCGGTCTGGGTGAACACCCATCGGCCTCGCGCGGAGAATTACCGTGCATTGAATGAAGCACAGCACCAGGCCCCAGCAGAAGACGCCGCCGTCGAGCAAGTGCTCCGCCACATCCTCCGGCAAAATGCCCTCGCTGAGAATCACGAGCAGAACGAGCTGCACCACCAGCCCGGCGACGAACCAGGCTCGGAAGCGGTCGGTGTGCGGCCGGCAGGTGAGGGCGTACCAGACGGCGACGAAGACGATGGGCAGCGTGGTGGCGTGGTGCTTCCAGGTGCGCTCGCTGAGCAGCAGCATCGCCAGCAGCACGAGCGAGAATTCGAGCAGCCGACGCACGTCGCGGCGGTCGGGCGTTTTTGTGCGGCAGAAGAATGCGAGTGCGGCGAGGACCGGCAGGGTGATCGCGGGCTTTAGCAGACGACCGAGAGAAGTGGCGGGGCGGGCCATGTCCTCCATGCCGCTCTGAAACGCGAGCTCGACGGGCATGTCTTCAATTTTGAGGAGGCCGGCGTTGCCCAGCAGGCGCATGGCGACGCCGAACAGCGACTGGTTGGCCGGCTCGTGCGCGGCGTAGCCGTGGATGGCGAACGGCGCGACCAGCATGTCGAACCAGCTCCGCAGATATTCCCAGTTCTTGTCGAAACCGAGCACGAGGCCGGGGATGAGAAAAAAGAACAGCGCCAGCCCCACAACCGTTCCGGCGAGCACGCGCCATTCACGCTTCCAAGCAAAATAGACGACCGCCAGAGCAGGCGTGAGCTTGGTCGCGACCGCCAACGCCAGTAAAATCCCCGCGGCGAAGTCCATTCGGCGAACGTAGAGTGCCCAGGCAAGGGCCAACCAGACCAGCATAAAGACATTCAGATTGCCGTGCGTAATGTCGGAGACGATGGGGCGCAGCGAGTAGACTGCTGCCACGAGCAGGACACCCACCGGCACATCCGACGGTCGCGGATTCGATAGTTCCGAGTCGGATCGCCCCATGCCGCGAACGATCAGCGCCATCCCCACGAAAAAGCCCGCGATTTTGAGGATCGACCATATGACGGCCGCGCCGACGTAGCCGAGCTTGGTGAGGGGCGCGAGGCAGATCAAGACGAACGGCGGGGTGGGAAACCAGTGACCGAAGCCGTAGGGGTTGGCTTCATTTTTTCCGTCGAGCAACAGTTCGGCGGTGGGAAACCAGCGCCCCAGGGCGGTGCGGTGCCGCGTGCCCGACTCTCGAAAGAGACTGTCATCGACCTCCTGAATCTTGATGACGAACTGCACCGACGGAATAACAAGAGCGGTGAGCAGGACTAGCAGCAGGGCGATCTTGACGGGCTTGCGCGAAAGGAATCGTTCGTCGAGACGGCCGAGCAAGGTCTGACGGTAAGCGCGGTTCAATGCGGCGCGTCCCACGCGAATCAAAGCCAGTTCGCAATCACCCTGCCTCGGTGAGGCGGGGCTAAACAGATCGCCTATTCTTCGTCCTCTTCCTCTTCCGGGCCGGCGTTGGCATTCGAAGCGTTGGCGTTTGAAGTCGCATTCGTATTCGAATTGGCATTCACGTTGGCGTTCTTGTTCGATTTTGCGTCGCCATTCGAATTCGCCTTCGCGGCAGCAGCGCCCTCCTCGCCCTCCTCATCCTCTTCTTCCTCTTCCGCCTCGTTCGCGGCGGTCCTGGCACGCTCGGTGGCTTTGACAACTTCGGCCACGGGCAGGATCAGCACGTCGGCGCTGCCTCGCGTGCCACCTTCGTCTTCGGGGTCGGGCGATTGCAGGACGGCCACTCCGACCACTGCCGCGTGATCGTCAAAAACCGGCATGCCGATGCTCGTCTGCGTGAATTCCAGCGAGGCCGTCGGCACCAGCAACTCGCGCGGCTTCTTCGTGGTGCCGCCCAGATACCCTTCATTCACCACGAAGGCGCGGTCGAAAAACTTGTCCATGCGGCGACCGGAAAGCAGACGGTCTCCGAGTGCCGGCACGACGCCCTTTGATAGATCGAGAGAGGTGTAGCCCTTCTCGTCGGGCGTCTTGATCTCCACCCAGGAAAGATCAAGTTCCGGGTCGCTGGTGAGGAACTTGGCCTCGACGCCCTCGGTGTCGTCGCCGATGAGGACTTTGATGTCGGTCGGCGTGATGCTGGTGGCCATGCGCCGATAGAGCCGCGAGGTGCCAAGCTGCAGGCTCGAACAGAGCACCAGTCCCTTCGGCTCGATCATGAGGGCGGTGAACTCGCGCTCCTGCTCCTGCGCCCCGCTGGACCCCTGAACCTTCAGCACGCACTTGATGGTCACGAGCGCCGGGGCGGCCTCGTCGAAGAGTTGCTTGTAGATCGCCTTGGTATCGGCTCGCGCGACGCCGGCCGTCGCCAGCAGAGCGACTGCGAGCATGGTTGGCGTGCAGAGTCTTCGGTGGTGGGATGCAAATCGCATTTTGTAATCACTCCTCGTTCTTTTCCGATGCGCCGGAGCTGGTTTCGTTTTGCTTGCCGGCTTCACCGGTGGAAGCGGCGGCGTCCTCTTTCAATTCCGGATTCCACTCCGGTTCGACGAATTGAAAGCGCGTCTGAATGCCGCGCAGCACAAGAAAGACCACGCGCTCGGGCTTTTCTTCGGTGATCTTCTTCATGGCTTTGCGGTAGCTCGTTCGGCTCTGAATCGGATATTCATTGATTTTTTGAATCAGATCGTCGCTGCGAATGCCGCCCATGCTCGCCCAGCCGCCGCTCTCGACCTGCTCGACGATGACGCCCTTCACGTCTTTCTCCCACTGATTCTCATCTCGGTCGAAGAAGGTGATGTTGCGCACGGTCATTTCGAAGTCCTTGTTCTCGATGCGGCGGGCCTCGCTCGGCCCCGGGCGCGTCAGTTCGAGCTGGACCTCAACGTCCTTCTTTTCCTCGCCGCGAACGACCGACAGCGTGGCCGCGCCCGACGGGTCGAGCTTCTTGATCAGCCGCGCGAGCAGGCCTGCGTCCTGCATTCCCTGGATGCGCAGCTTTTCGCCATTTAGTGCCACGATCAGGTCGCCCACGCGCAGGTCGGAATCGGCCGCACGGGTTCGAGGATACACTCGCGTGATGCGAAAGCCCGGCTCGCCGCCGAGTTTCTTGGCGAGCTTTTCCACGATCGGCTGGGTGGCGAGGCCGATCCAGGCCTTGCGGATGTCGCGCGGCGGGTCATTCGGCTCGTCCGGCTTGGGCTTGATGACCGTGAGATGATTCTTGCCCTCCCGGTCGAATTCGATCAGCACGTACTCGGGCGGCGTCTCAACCTCCATGATTCGCTTGTATAGCTTGACCAGTGCTTCCATGCTGGCGACCGGCTTGCCCTCCACCTTGAGAATGATGTCGCCGAAATTCAGGGCCGGCTCGGCCAGATCGGCCGGACCGCCGGAGCGCACGCCGTTCACCAGAGCGCCCGAAGTGTCAGGCCGGTGCATCTCCAGCGCGATGCGCTGGGTCATCTCTGAAACAGTAATGCCCCATGAGCGCAGTGACGTGGATTCGCCGCGGTCTTTGCGCAGTTTCTCGGTGGCGACCGAAACTTCTTTGATTTCGTCTTTTCGCTGAAAGTTGAATTTGACGGCCGATCCGATCGGCACTTCGGCGATGCGCTTAACGAGAGGCGGAATTTCCTCGGCGAATCGCACCGTCACCGCGTCGCCGTCGATGCGCAGAATTACGTCGCCGGGTTGCAGGCCCGCCTTCGCGGCCGGTCCGTCTTCCACCACAGAATTGACCAGTACGCCTCGATCGAATCCGGTCTTGGCGATGGAACGAAAGCTGACGCCGATCCAGCTTCGCGGCACTTCGCCATGCTTGATGAGCGTTTCGGCGACCTGGCTGGCGATCTTGCTGGGGATGGCGAAGCCCATGCCGTTTCCGCCCAGCTCGTTGACGCCGATGATCTCGCCCTTCAGATTGACCAGCGGCCCGCCGCTGTTGCCGGGATGGATCAGGGCGTCGTGTTGAATCCATCGGGTAAACAAACCGGTGCGCTGGCCGGAATCGAGTTCCATTTCCTCGAGATCATTGTCCGCCCCGCCCGTGAAGACCCGCTCGGTATTGGAAACGATGCCGAGGGTGACGGAGCGGGAAAGAGAGAACGGCGATCCCATCGCCATGACATAGTCGCCGACCCCCAGTTCATCCGAGTTGCCGAATCGCGCCACGGGAAGGGGGGTGGCCGGGCTCTTCAGCTCGCTCAGGTTGAGCTTGATGACCGCGAGGTCCGTCAGCGGGTCTTCGCCGACCATGGTGGCGGAAATCTCCTGTTTGTCGGCGAGGGTACACTTGAATTTCTTCCCGGTGTCGGTGACGTGCTGGTTGGTGACGACGTAGCCGTCAGTGGAGATGATCGTCCCGCTGCCGGTGGCGGAGCCCTTGCGCTCCTTTCCGCCCCAGTAGTCGACGGTCTGCACCCGGATGTTCACCAGGGCCGGAAAGACCTGGTCGCGGGCGAGCTCGATCATTTTGCGGAGGTCTTCGCGAAGGCATTCGGCCTGCTTGAGATCGTCGGCGTTCGGGGCTTGGGCCTGCAACGCGCCCCGCTGGCCGATGGCAAGGAATGCGAGCACGACCCACCCGCCACGCGCGAGATCAAACAAAGGAAACTTCATTGCGGAGTCTTCCTTTCGACGAAGTAAGACCTTGGGGGATGTCCCGGATTGACTCGCGACCTCATTCCCGGCGTGAGTGTCAGGGAATTAGTCGCGGATCGCAAGGCGTCAGGGTGGTTACGCTTCAAAGCCCGCCTCGCCGATCAGCTTTACAAAGCGCACCGGGATCAACGGCGTTTCGGTAATTCTTCCGTCCTGCCTGGTGATCGCCGTAAGCTGCTGCGACTCTGGCGCGCCCATGGGAATGACGATCCGACCGGGATCCGCCAATTGATCCAACAGCGGCTGGACCATACCCGGCGCTCCGGCGGTCACGATGATGCGGTCGAAGGGCGCGTGCTCGGGCCAACCCAGGCTTCCGTCGCCGATCATAAATGTGACATTCGCGATTCCCAGCGTCGCCAGTCGCTCCTGCGCCGCGCGTGAAAGTGATTCGAATCGTTCGATGGTGTGGACGTGTCGTGCGAGGTTAGCAAGCACCGCGGTCTGATAGCCGGTTCCGGTTCCGATCTCCAACACGCGATGGTGATGCTCCAGTTTTAGCGCCTCGGTCATGAAGGCGACGATGTAGGGCTGAGAGATGGTCTGGCCCAGTTCGGACGCGAGCGCGCGATCTTCGTATGCATGCTCGGCCAAGTGCGCGGCGACAAATTTTTCGCGTGGAACGGCCCGCATGGCGTCGAGCACGTCCGGATTCGTGATCCCGCGCTGAACGAGCTGCAACTCGATCATTCTTTCACGGGCGACTTCGGTGCTTGTCTCAAACATGGCGATTGGCTCCGAGCGCGGCAAATGAATGCATCCCCACAAGTCATAACTCATTGAAGGAACAGCATTAGTGTGAGGCGTTCCGCCTTGCTGATTTTTCTCTGAACTCGCAGCATCCTTTTGCCGTTCTTTTACATGACCGGACCGGCAATCCGTTGTTTCAGCCCGGTTCGAGCGATAAACTCTAGGGGTAAAATCGTAGCACGCCCACGGCGCGGCGACTTGCGGGTGAGAGGCGGCCATTGCAGCGATCTATTGTGAATATTCGACACGCCTTTAGCCCGCTTGCGGCGCTGGTGCTGATCGCCCTTACGGGCTGTCAGGAAATCACCGGCGGGGATTCCAAGGAAGGCTCCGGCGCGGCAGCGCTCCTGCCCGTTGGGGCCTGTGCGGATCTTTCGGATGCCGACAAGGTCGCCCGCGAGATGATTGAAGCGATCAACGCCGAGCGCACCCGGCGAAATCTCAAGCCGCTGCGCACCGCCCCGGCGCTCATGCAGGTCGCGGATTTCTATGCCTGCCGGCTGGTCGACGGACGATTTTTCGATCACGAAGACCCGTTTGACGGGTCAAACGTTGCGACGCGGGCTGCTGATTTTGGTTATGCGTTTTTCCAGGTCGGAGAGAATCTCGCGGCCGAACAGGGATCTGTGGCCGAGGCCATGTCGGCGCTGATGAAGTCGCCGCGTCACCGTGCAAACATTCTGGACCCGGTTTATACCGAAGTCGGCATCGCTGTGAAGACCGGTGGCGAGCACGGGGTCTACTGGGTGCAGGAATTCGGGCGCCCGATCACGGACGAACTGCCGGCGGAGTTTGACGCCGGCGGTGGCGAAAACTCGTCCTCGCAACCGTCGTCGAGGCCGTCATCGCGGGAATCAGAAACTCGCGAAATGGCCCCCACGTCCCGTCAAACGCGATAAGAACGGCCACTGTGCGCCGACTCATCCCTTACAAAACAGTTCGTCTGTCGGGCAAAATTCCATTATACTGTTTGAGACTTACCAAGCGCATTGCGTCGCCATATTCGTGGAGTCAACGATGCTCACGCCGTACACCCCTGAATCCTACGTCAATTTCTCCGAGCCGGAGCCGCGGCAGCGGATGCTCGATGCGCTCAAGCTCGTGGAATCGCAGCTTGGCCGAAATCATCCGCTGCGCATCGGCGGACAGAGAGTCGAAACGACCCAGAAGATCGAATCTCTCAATCCCGGCAAGTCCGATCAGCTTGTCGGCTCCGTGAGCCGTGCCAGTGCCGATCATGCCCGGCAGGCCATCGCTGCGGCTGACGAGGCGTTCAAGGGCTGGTCGCGCGTCGATCCCGATGTTCGCGCGCGATATCTGCTTCGCGCCGCAGGGATTTTGCGGCGTCGAGTCTATGAATTCTCGGCTTGGATGGTTTACGAGGAATCCAAGAGCTGGATCGAGGCCTACGCCGACACCTGCGAGTGCATCGATTTTCTGGAGTTCTACGGCCGCGAGATGATACGGCTCGGCGGCGCTCAGCCGGTGACGCCGTTCGAGGGCGAGGAGAACGAGGTTCGCTACATTCCGCTGGGCGTCGGCGCGGTCATTCCGCCGTGGAATTTCCCGCTGGCGATCATGGCGGGCATGACGACGGCCGCGATCGTGACCGGCAATACGGTGGTGCTCAAGCCTGCCAGTGCGGCGCCGATCATCGCCGCGAAATTCATCGAGCTGTTGCTCGACGAGTGCATGTTGCCGCCGGGTGTGGTGAACTTCATTCCGGGCAACGGCAGCGAGATCGGCGATTTGATCGTCGATCATCCGCGCACGCGATTCATCGCGTTCACCGGCTCGCGCGACGTTGGTCTGCGCATCTTCGAGCGGGCGTCGAAGGCGCACCCCGGGCAGATCTGGCTGAAGCGCACGATCCTGGAGATGGGCGGCAAGGACTGCATCGTCGTCACCGACGCGGCGGACGTCGATGCGGCCGCGGAGGGTGTCGTCGCGGCGGCCTTCGGCTTTCAGGGACAGAAGTGCTCGGCGTGCAGCCGGCTGATCGCCGACGAAAAGATTCACGATCAGCTCGTCGCGAAAGTGGTGGAACGAACAAAGCGGCTGACGATCGGCAATCCGACGACGGCCGAGAATTTTCACATGGGCGCCGTCATCGACAAGAACGCCTTCGACAAGATTCGCGGCTACATCGACATCGGCAAGAAGGAAGGAAAGATGGCGCTGGGCGACACGCCCGTGCCGACCGGCGGGTACTTCATTCCTCCCACGATCTTCACCGGCATCAAGCCGAACGATCGCCTCGCTCAGGAGGAGATCTTCGGCCCCGTCCTGGCGGTGATCAAAGGCCGCGGGATCGACGAGCTTTTGGACATCGCCAATGGCACCGAGTATGGCCTGACCGGCGGGTTGTATTCCAATGACCGCGCGCATCTCGAGCGCGCCCGCCACGAATTGCACGTCGGCAATCTCTATCTCAACCGCAAGTGCACCGGGGCGCTGGTCGATGTGCAGCCCTTCGGCGGGTTTAACATGTCCGGCACCGACAGCAAGGCCGGCGGCCGCGACTACCTGCAACTATTCATGCAGGGCAAGAGTATTACGGAACGGTGGTGATCGCGCAAACGATGCCGCAGGCGCGTCGCAACCCGTGGACCACTCGCATCGCGATTGTGCTGATTCTGGCATTCGTCGGTCAGTGTCTCTGGGCCGCGCGAAGTAAATCCGCAACCTATGACGAGCCGTACTATCTCGCCGCGGGCTACGCATATCTGACCCGCGGCGCGCTGGAGTTTAACCGCGAACATCCGCCATTGATGAAATATCTGCTGGGGCTGCCGTTGCTCTTGCTCGATCTGCGGCCGCTGGAGGACTTTCCGGCATGGGCCGGCGCGGTCGATGATCCGGAGTCCTTTCTGCCGGGTTTTCTCTTTGAAAATACCGCAAGTCCGGATGCGATACTGTTCGCCGGACGGCTCGTGGCTGTTGTGCTCGGGACCGCGACGGCGGTTCTGGTTTGGCGATGGGCCGCGGCGATTTTCGGGGAGTGGGCCGGCCTGGCGGCACTGGCGCCGTGCGCGTTTTGCCCGAATCTGATTGCGTATTCCAGCCTCGCCACGCTGGACATCGGCCTGGCTTTCGGCGTTGCGGCTGCATCGTTCGCGTTCTGGCGATTGTGGCGGCGGCCGTCGCAGTCGACCACGCTCGTTGCAGGCGTCGCGCTGGGGTGTGCGCTGCTCGCGCGCTTCGTCGCGGTTGGTTTTCTGATTGCACTCCCGGCCGTGCTGGCCGCCGCCGAATGGTCAGGGCGGAAGCGATCCAATCAGACCGAAGATGAGAAACCAGTAGCTTGCAAGATGAGGGTTGCAGCAATCTGGATGGCAGTCGCTGTGATCCTTGCCGTGTTGCTGGTGTGGGCCGCGTACGGTTGGAAGGGACATGGACTGGGTGATTACTGGCGCGGCTTTCAGCTTGGGGTGCTGGAGCGGCACCAACTCATTAGTCCGGAGGCGGCGGCGTTCTGCTTCGGGCGCAATTCGCCGACCGGCCCGTGGTGGGGGATTCCGGCGGCGTTCGCCGTCAAGACGCCGATTCCGATTCTCACTTTGCTTGGCATCGGAGTCATTCTCGCGGTGAAGCATCGCGGTTGGCTGCGCCCGGATTCCTGGTTCGCGCTGGTGGGCATTGTCCTGCTGCTGGCGGCGACGACGCTGGTGCCTTGCATGCCCTGCCTGAGATATGTCTTGCCCTTGTATCCACTGCTCTATGTGCTGCTGGGAGGCGCGGTCGCGGCGCTCTGGAAGAACGGCCGGGCGGCGCGGATTGGCGTCGTGGTGCTGGGGTGCTGGCTCGTCATAGGGACGCTGCTCAGCGGGCCGCACTATCTGGCGTATTTCAATGAAGCGGCGGGTGGGCGGCGGGGCGGCATTCGGTGTCTGACGGATTCGAATCTCGACTGGGGGCAGGATTTGAAGGGGCTAGCCGAGTATGCGCGAGCGCACGATTCGCCGCCGGTGCGGATGGTGTATCAGCCCGCGTATTTCGTCGATGCGGCGGCGCGGCATTATGGGTTGCAGTGGCAGCCGATGCGGCTGAGCGAGATTCGCGATCCGCTGCCGGGGTGGTACGCGATCAGTGCGAGCATTCTGCAGCAGCCGGAGGTGGTGCCCGGCACGGGGGCGCGGTTCGACTGGCTGGGGCGATTCGAGCCAGTGGAAGTCATCGGAGGGTCGATTTACGTTTATCGGTTTGATTGAGTAGTGCCACGATGATGACGTGATGGCCGTTCACAACGCCGTCCGCCGAGACGGCGGACGCTACCCTATTCGTCCACCGGCTGGGTCGTCGGATCCGTCGTCTCCGGCGATGGTTCGGCGAGTGATTCCGGGGCGGGTTCCGTGGTCGGTTCGACGGCCGGATCGGCCGGTGGGCCGAGATCGCCGAGGTCGTGCGAAGTCACGTCGGTGGCACCCAATGCGACCAGCCTGCCTTCGGCTTCCGCGGCCCACGTCGTATGCGGAAACGCTCGCGCGACGTAGCGGTAGTAGAACGCGGCGGCGTCGATCTTTTTCACGCGCTCGTAAAAGCGACCGACGGTGTATTCCTTCTGGGCGAGACTCTCGGTGAGGCGGTCGAGGGTCTGCGGAATCTGGTATTCGGCGGCCTCCTGCGGATACTCGCGCTGGAAGTCGCGAAAGTAGACCTCCGCTTCGAGCAGATCGGCCTCGTCGTATTCGACGCCGGGGAATCGCGCCAACGCCGACTGGCCACTGCGGAGCATCGCCACCTTGTGGTAGCGGCCGCGGGGGAAGTCGCGCATAAGCCGGGCATAGTTGGTTTCGGCCTCCTCGTATTCGCCGGTGAGAAAGTGATAGTCGGCCTTGATGCGCAGGGCTTGCTCGGCCAGCGGCGTGTCGGGCGCCCACATGTCGGCGACGCGGTTGAGCATATCCAGCGCCTCGTCCTCGCCGGAGAGCCAGATGGTGCCCTTGAGCTTGCGCACCTTGCGGTCCTTGAAGAGCAGCATCTCGGCGATGATCAGCTCCTTGCGGATGGCGCGGTCGGCCAGGTCGGTGCCGCGCGAGGCTTCGAGCAATTCCTCGAGCCACTCATAGGCCTGGATGAGATCGCCGTTCTTGTCGTCGGCATCCTCGGCGGAGACTTCGGTTTCGGCGGCGTAGAACAGCGCTTCGTTGTAGAGCGTCGAGTTGGGATATTTCTTGAACCAGTCCTTGAAGGCGGCGCGGGCGGCATCGTATTCGCCGCGGGCCAGGAGCGAGCGGGCCAACGCCAGGTCGCCGGCCTCGGTGCCGGGAATGGGCGGGGGGATTTCTTTCCATTCGCCGGAGTCGGGATCGTACTCCAGCCGCTCGTAATAGGTTTCGTCCTTGTCCTGGGCGAAGCCGGGAGCGGCGAGAGCAGCCAGCAGTGTGCAGGTGACGATGCGAAGAAGAAGTGGGCGGTCCATCCGTGGAGTCCTCTTGATCCAGGGTCGGGCAGATGGTAACACAAGGGCTGGAGCGCCGAAACTCCAAAATGAAGGAAGGGCCGAAGTGATCGGGCGACCGACCGCAATACTGACGCTGCCGTGCCTCCTGCTGACGCTTGGGGCCTGCGATTTGCCGGCTCTCCTGGCGCCGACTTCGATCGAATGCGCGGGCAGGAAGCCCGTCATGTCCAGAGGTTCGGACGATGAAGCCCCGGCCCATTTTTCCAGCGTGCCCATCTCCACCGATCCGATGCTTTACCCCTACAACCACGCCGCCTCGATCGTTCAACTGCCCGACGGCGACCTGATGACGGTCTGGGGGGCGGGCTCGCGCGAGCTGGGCAGCGACACGCGGATCGTCCAATCGCGGCGACCCTTCGGCGAAACGGAGTGGTCCGCGCCCCAGGTGATCGCCGACCAGCCCGGCTTCGCGGATGCCAACCCCGTACTGTTCGTGGACGACGCCGGCCGGCTTTGGCTGATGTACGTCGAGATGTTCGGCGAGACTTTTTGCCTCGGCCGCACCATGTTCAAGACCAGCGACGACAGCGGGCGGAGATGGACCGAAAGGCGGCCGCTGCTGGACGCGGTCTGCACCATGCTGCGCGGGCGGCCGATCATTACGGCCGACGGGCTTTGGGTTCTGCCGGCTTACGACCAGGCGGTCTATCAGGGGCAGTTCTGGACCAGCCGGGATCGCGGGGCGACGTGGGAGGCCCAGCCCAAGCTGCTGACGTTTCCGAACAATCTTCAGCCGGCGGTGGCTCAGTTGGAGGACGGCTCGCTGTTTGCGCTGATGCGCAACGGGTCGAACACCGGCGAGATGGTCGAGGGCCGGGCGGATGCGTGCGCGAGCGAATGGCGGGTTCGGGTCCGCGACGATCTGCCCAATCCCAACAGCGGGATCGACCTGATCTGCCTGCGCGGGGGGGAGCTGGTGGCGATCTACAACGACGACGCGCGGATCAAGTCGCCGCTGGCAGCGGCGCTGTCGCGCGACGGCGGCCGGACCTGGTCGGCCCCGCGGAGCATCGCCGAGGGCGCGCCGGGGCTTTTCTATCCTTCGGCGTTTCAGGACGACGCAGGTGACATTCATGTGGCCTACTCGCAGCGGCTGGAGCATATCGAGCACGTGCGGTTCAACCGGGCATGGCTGGATGGAGGCAGCTGAATAGCGCGAATGAAGACCAGGCGGTGACGGGGCCGAAACCGTACTTAGGGGGTCGCGGAACCGGTGGAGGATGGCGTCCCGGATGGTCATCCCTGATTCCAAAAACGGCGAATTGAGACAATCAACGAAACTGCGAAAGTGACAATTCATTGAAGAAGGATTCAGCCGCCACGATCTCGGAATCAAGATGGGATTCGGAAATTGCGTATTCAAGAATTACAGGCACTCCTTCCGGGACGAGATCGAGAATGCTCCGGAATGCCAGCAGCGCTGCAAGCGAAGGTTTCTCGTGCATGCTGTTTGACGTCACTTCGCTGAAATGGATCTGAATTATTCGGCTGCTATATTCCTCGAGGATAAACCTGGCTTCCGTCATGGTCGAATCCACTTGTCGAGCGTGACCGATATCAAAACAGACCGTTGAATCAGGCAGTTCATCAAGGAGCGGCCTGAGTTCACTCAAATATCTACCAGTAAGTTTCCGCTTATCCATATTTTCAATGCAAAGGCAGGAGCCCAAATCGCGCCAATTACGGAGATTCTCTATCAAATCAGCGTGTACGATAATTGGAAATTCACGTTCGACGATTGGCTGGAGCTTAGTTATCAATTGCTTTTCGGTTATTCGTTCGAGCCTGCTCGGTGCATGAACCGAGATGTGCTGGAATCTCGACAAGTCAAGATCCTCGATTGATGCCAACAACGGATCAAGTTCAGATTCGCGAAGCGTGGAGAGTTCAAGGGCCGACGCTTTGGACGCTCGAATCCTCTGGAGACCGGCGCGGAAGTCTGAGTGCTCCAGACTTCCTGTCGAAAATCCGAATGCGCGCAGCAATTTAAAAAACTCCATATTCTTTAACCAGCTGAGACAGCCTCACTGACTCATCGAAGGCAAAGTTGACGAGTGCGGCATTGAATTCTCTGCTACTCTTCACGTGATCTTGAAAGAGGGAGTCATCTGTGGATTCCGCGGCGGACAACGACTCCAAGTGGTCTCGCTTCTCCTGTGATTCAAGCAACCCAAGAAAACGATCATACGTTGTCAGAATCGACTCGATAGTCGCTTCGGAAGCGTTCTCGCGAAGCAGCCACATGCAGACGTGTTCTAGTGGGGAAAGATTTTCGACAATTCGTAGGATGCTCTTTCGCAGACCCTCTTTGTTTCCGTTGACGGACGATGAACTTGCAACACTCTGTGCGTCGATCTGTTCGATTGCCCAGCCGAAACAAAGGAGCAGGCCGGAGAAGAATAGCAACTTTCTGGAGAATCGCAGCTTTAGATTTCGCAGCGCCCAGCCCTCACCCCGCTCCCACCGTTTGCAAGCATAATCAACAGCCATCGTTCGCCAGAATCGCACGACATCGTTTAGTAGAAAGCGGGGAACGCGGATAATCGACCCTTTGCCATGAATATGTGATTCGTCTTCGAGATATCGTTCCAAGACATTTCGGAGAACCTGTCCGTACGCCACCGACTTTGAAAGCTGAAGCGACTCTAAGAACAGGAGCATCCGACGGGTCAGGTTTTGATTGGTATCTTGGACGCCGCCAATGTAATGGACGACGTCATGGCTGAACATGAGCCCACCAAATGTCTGCGTAGGCCCCGGCTTACCGTAACCTGCTTCCGCGAGCTTGTCGGCGAACCTCTTCGCCATTGCGCGATGCGCGGGTGCAACTTGACCATCTATGAGTAAAGTCCAATCGATGTCGCTCCCCTGAGTCCATTCCCTTCGAGCAAGCGACCCAAAGACAACAACAGAGACATCAGGTGACTCAAGTTGAATGGACTCGGCCAGCTTTCCCAGCTTGGCCTGCTCAATCTGGCTGTTGACTGAAGCCGTTGCGATGTGGTGCAAGTCCAGGCTGAATTTGCGGCGAATCTGATCGATATAGCTCCCGGGTGCCTTTGAACTGGAATCGCTCATATCACCGTATTATCGCATCTGAGACCAAAGGCCGCAATTGAGTTGTCAGGTGATCGTGGGCAGAATGCTCATCGTGTGCGAAGGGTCCGGCATCGAACTCCAAACTCTGCCCTGTAGCGCCCTCCCGCTCAGGTTCTTGTTCGTGCATAAGTCGCGCGCCCGGTCCAGATTCACCACCGACGATGACCCAGTGGATGCCGCTGAGTGGCAATCGCGGGATCGGGCCAAGGAGAGGCTCGACGGAGAGAAAGCGAATTTTCGCCGGAATCTGGGCAAGCGTGCGGACGCGGTGGACGTAGAGGGCGCTTTCGACACTGGTGCCGAGCCAGATATTCGCCGGCCAAGGAAGGCGGTCGGCGTATTCGAGGGCAAGTTCGGGCCGCTTCGTGAGAATCTGGAATTGGTGTTGCGGGCACTCTTCCATCACCGAGAAGACCTGGCGGATGAACTGGAGCGGGACATCCGCGTGAAACAGGTTGGCCTGCTCCCCGAAAACTGATCCATCTGTTATGAGAGTCTCTACGGCCCGGAAGGGCAAGGAGATTCTCGATGAAGAAGAAGCGACATAGTCCGGAGCAGATCATTCGCAAGCTTCGTGAC